>Ga0181520_10012772_pt1 | contig 10734 bp, 6 predicted proteins | sample PEATcosm2014_Bin_29_FD_132451 | JGI IMG/M metagenome (GOLD analysis project Ga0181520, IMG submission 132451) | Peatland microbial communities from MTU Mesocosm Facility, Houghton, MI, USA - PEATcosm2014_Bin02_30_metaG | ecosystem: Environmental > Terrestrial > Soil > Wetlands > Peat | place...
CGGAATTTCTATGGTGCGCTGCGTGTGCGGGAGTCGCACGTGCCACCCCAGGCCGAGACGGTCCGCACGCTGCTGCATGGCACCATCGAGCATGGGACGCAGTGGTTCGCGGCGGATTTTCGACGCAATCCAACGACGTATTACGCGACGGATTCCGGAGTGGGGCTGGCGCTGCGGTTCTGCTGCAACAACAGGCCGCGCAATATCGGGGTGGTGGGGCTGGGCGCGGGCACGCTGGCCGCATATGGCAAGCCCGGCGACCGCATCCGCTTCTACGAGATTAATCCGGCGATCCAGCCCATCGCCGAGCATCTGTTCACCTACCTCCGCGAGTCGGGGGCGCAGATTTCGTTCGCCGGCGGCGACGCGCGGATTTCGCTGACGCGCGAGGCTCCACAGAATTTCGACGTGCTGGTGGTTGACGCTTTTTCCGGCGACGCGATTCCGATCCACCTGCTGACCGCGCAGGCGATGGCGGTCTACCAGAGGCAGCTCGCGGCGGGCGGCATTCTGGCGTTTCACGTTTCGAACCAGTACCTCGATCTTGTTCCGGAAGTCGCCGCGCTGGCTGCGGCTTCAGGGATGGCGGCCCGGCTCGTGGATACGCCGCCGCAGGAAGCACGCGGCGAATATCGCGCGACGTGGGTGCTGGTGACGAACAATGTTGGGTTTCTGACGGAGCCGCCGGTGGCAGCCTTCGCCCGAGCCATCCCACCCAGGGCGGACGTGCATGCGTGGACCGATGAGTATTCGAGCCTGCTGCCGCTGCTCGCGTGGCGGGCTGCGGGGCGGGACTGAGCCGTCCGCCGAAACTTCGCTTATCTGAACTTAGTGCCGGGCACCCGATGGTTTGTTTGCCGGCCCACTCAAGCCAAACAGGGCTTGAATGGGGCACCCCGATCTTCCGGGACTTGAATATGGCACACCGGTTTGTGACCGAAATTCTGTTCATTTAGATCAATATCGTGGCCAAAAGTTCACAAATGTGGTTAGATTATCGCCATATCGCCTCGATCGCGCGAGGATGACCGAGGCGGAGAGGCTCGCCCATGAGCCTGGGATCCTTTCTCAAGCCATAAAGAAACAGACGACAGGGAAGCACCAGGGGAGGATGTTCATGAAAACCATTTTGAGGCGGCTGGTTTGGGGATGCGCATGGAGCCTGTGCGTCTCCGCGGCAATGGCGCAAAACGTAACCGGGTCGATCACCGGCACGGTGGCGGACCCCAGCGGCGCTGTGATCTCGGGCGCACAGGTGAGCGCACACAACATGGACACGGGCGTGGACACGACGGCGAAGACGAATGCGGAGGGCGTTTATCGGATCGATTTCCTGCCGGCTGGGCACTATCAGGTGACGGTACAGGTGGCGGGGTTCAACAGAGAGGTGATGCCGGCCTTCACGCTGGAGGCTGTCCAGACGCCGACTTTGAACGTAACGATGCACGTGGGGTCGAGCACCACGACGGTGAACGTGACAGGGGCGCCCCCGATTCTCGACACCAACGATCCGACCATCAGCTCGACATTTACGGCGAACACCATCTCAAACTTCCCGTTGAACGGCCTGGATTTTTCGGCAATCACGCTGTATCAACCAGGAGCGATCGACACGGCAGGAACCTCGGGGCCGACGTTTATTGAGCGGAGCACGTATTTCACCGACACGCCAAACATGAACGGCAACCGAGCGCAGGCGAACAACTACACGCTGGACGGGATCGACATCAACGAGGATTTCAACAACCTGATTTCCTACAGTCCCTCACCGGAGTCTCTGGAGGAAATCAGGGTCCTGACGGCGAATTCTCCGGCGCAGTTCGGCAACGTGGCCGGCGGGGGAGTGGTGAGCATTCTGAAGAGCGGGACGAATCAGTTCCACGGGAGCGCGTTCGGGTATGCACAGGATTATCGGCTGAACGCTAATTCGTGGCAGAACAACCAGAGCAACACGCCGATCAGTCCATTTTCACAGGCGCAGTTCGGAGGGTCGCTGGGCGGGCCGATTCTGCGCAACAAGCTGTTTTTCTTCGTCGACTACCTGGGTTCGCGCTATCACACTGGGGGGACGGGATTCGCGAGCGTGCTGACGGCGCAGGAGCGGACAGGCAATTTTTCCGACCTGCTGGCGGCTGCGGGGACCCAACTTTACGATTCTCAGAACAACTTCGCGCCGTACACGGGCGACATGGGGGTTCCGATCGTGAATCCGGTGGCGAAGTTTCTGTTCGCCAATCCGAAGTTCTACCCGCTGCCGAACAACACGGCGAGCGACGGTCTGATCCACAATAACTACAAGGGGCCGACGCGGAGCTATAAGGCGAACAACCAGGGCGACATCAAGATTGAGTACGATCTCCGCGGGGCAGACAAGATCACGGGCTTCTACTCAATATCTACGGCGTACGACGGCTCGACGGCGGTGCTGCCGATTGAATTTCCCGGCGTGAACCTGTTTCCGACGAAAGTGACGGGGGCGAACTGGGTGCACACGTTTTCCTCGACCCTGCTGAACTCGGCGCGCATCGGGTTTACGCGGACGGACTGGAACCAGGGGTTTCCGCAGGACCCGACGGGGCAGTTCGGAACCGGGGGCGATGCGAAAGTGGGAATCACGTTTGCGAATCAGACATTCAACGGCTTCACGTTCCAGAACATTCAGGGCAATAACGGCCCGACCGGTGTGGGGACCCCGGCGTTTGACGGCGGCATCATCGACAACACCTACAGCTACATGGACGATGTGACGTGGCAGCACGGGCGGCACACATTCACGTTCGGCGTTCAGGGGCTCCGGTATGAAAACAACTACCCAACCAGCAACAACAACGGATATCTGGGATCGCTGGTCTACAGTGGAGCGTTCACGAGCAATCCGGCCAACAGCGCCAACCCGGGGGGCTGGGGCGCGGCGGATTTTGTGCTGGACCGGGTGAGCTCGGCCGCGGCGACGCTGAGCAGCGTGAATGTGGGGCAGCGGCAGTGGCGGGTGGCGGGATACGCGCAGGACGATTTCAGGGCGCTTCCCAAGCTGACACTGAACGCCGGCGTGCGTTACGAGTACGACGAGCCGTGGATCGAGGAGAACAACAAGACCGGAAACGTCAACCTGACGACTGGGCAGATTATCTACGCCGGGCATGTGCCGGCGGGAGCGCCGGCGGGCGCGGGGCTGTGCAGCAATCTGGGCTGCTACGACTCGAACTTCCGGCAGATTATGCCGCGGCTGGGATTTGAGTATCAGGCCACGGACCGGCTGGTGGTGCGCGGGGGATACGGAGCGACCAGCTTCTATGAAGGCAACTCGTCGAATCAGCGGCTGACTTCGATCACGCCGTTTATCCAGGCAGTCAATGTGACGACCGTGGCGCCCACCGCCGGCAATGCGGGAACTCCACGCACCGCGGAGCAAGGCTTTACCGGCGGCACGGTGGCATACGGCGGCACCTTCAACGTTTATCCGCAGAACATTCAGCCAGCGTATGTGCAGGAGTGGAACCTGACGACGGAGTATGCGCTGACGAACACCGCATCGCTGCAGGTGGGCTATCTGGGCGAACAGGGCCAGCACATTGAAGACTATGGGAATGTGAACCAGTACCGGGTGAACGGTGATCCGACGACCGCCCCGTATTACAACAACCAATACATCGGCATTAATGCGATCGATCCGTCGGTGAGCATCGGATCAAACCCGCTGCTGATCACCGAGTCGCGCGCGATGATGAACTACAACGCGCTGCAGGCGGTGCTGCGGCAGCGCCAGTTGCACGGACTCGAGTACACGCTGAACTACACGTACGGGAAGGCGATGACGAACAGCCTGGGTAACTACGCGCTGAACGTCAACGGATTCAGCGGAGCGTTTCAGAACTACTACGATTCGGCAGCCGACTATGGTCCGGCCGGATACGACGCAACCCATAACCTGTCTTTCAGCGGGGTCTATGCGGTCCCGTTTGGGCGCGGCCAGGACTTCTTCTCGGGTGCGAATCACGCGATGGACGAGGTGATCGGGGGCTGGAAGCTGTCGGCGGCAGCCGTGCTGTGGTCTGGGTTCCCGGAGACAGTGACGGGACCTGGCAATAACTCGAACAGCTATGGGAATTCGCGCCCCAACCAGTACCGTAAGCCGAAGATCGTTCATCGCAACCTGTCACAGTGGTTCGGTGACGATCCCTCGGTGAGAGATTTCTGCGCGTCGGGAGTCGACGACGGAATATGTGCCTATGGCACTCCGGCGACGAACAGTTCGGGAGGCACGGCATTCGGGACGGTGCGGAATGGAACGCTGCGCGCCCCGGATTTCAAGAATGTGGACATGTCGGCCTTCAAGGACTTCCGCACGTATCACGAGCAGGCGATCGGATTCCGTTTCGACGCTTTCAACGCGTTCAACATTGTGAGCTACGGAAATCCGGACGCCAATGCACCGGATGGGACGTTCGGGGCGATAACCCCTCTGACCCAGATTCGATCGACGGAGCGGCATTTGCAGTTTTCGCTGCATTACAGCTTTTAGGGACAGGCTGCCGTTGCGCGCCAGCGGCAGCCGCGCTCCTGGACCATTGTGGCCGGGGTCTTTGCTGGATAAGAATCCGCGCGAAAACGCGCCGTGGGAAGATGGGATTCGGAATTTATGCAAGTTGAGATTTGCGTCGAATCGGTGGAGTCGGCGATTGCGGCGGAACGCGGCGGTGCGCAACGGGTGGAACTCTGCAGCGACTTGCTGGAGGGCGGGGTTACTCCTTCCGCAGGGCTGATTGCGCTGGTGCGGCAGCGGATCGGGATCGGGCTGTTTGTGATGATTCGCCCTCGCGGCGGGGACTTCTGCTACACCGATCTGGAATTCGAGGTTATGCAGCAGGATGTCCGGCAGGCGCGGGAGCTGGGCGCCGACGGCGTTATTCTTGGCGTGCTCGACGGGTGCGCGCGTGTCGATGTCGCCCGCACGCGGCAACTGGTGGAACTGGCCCGCCCCCTGCCGGTGACATTTCACCGCGCCATCGATGTGACCCCCGATCCGCGAGCCGCTCTCGACGACGTGGTGGAGACCGGCGCCGCGCGCGTGCTCACATCGGGCGGAGCTCCCCGGGTGGCCGAGGGGCTTTCCACCGTGGCCTGCATGGTCAGGAAAGCAGGCGACCGCATCGCAGTGATGGCGGGCGGCGGCATTACGCCGGAGACGATCGCGCAGGTCGCCGAAGCCACCGGCGCGTGCGAGTTCCACGCCAGTTTGCGGACCGCGCGCCCCAGCCCGGTGGAGTTCCACAGAACCGAAGTGCAGATGGGGGAAATTCGCGATCGCGAGTACGTGCGCTATGTGGTCGAGGAAGAAAGCGTCCGCGCGCTGACCTCGGCGCTGCAGCGTTTCATAGACGAGCGAGAGGCGGCTCGAGCCACGGAACCTTTTCCAGCGAAAAGAGCCCGATAGATCGAAGCTTTCAGCGATAATGGTCCCGCAATCTCATGTCTCTGAAAACTGAGCAAAGAGCAAAGAAGATTTTGCAGCTGCTTCTGCAGCACGGCAACGCATCGGTCGACGAACTGGTGGGCTATCTGGGCGCATCGGCTCCCAGCGTTCGTCGCGACCTGGCGCGTCTGGAAGAGCGGAACCTGGTGCATCGCACCCACGGCGGCGCGCGGCTGGCGGGGCAGATGCAATATGAGCCGTTTCGGTTCGATTCGTCGTTTCATGTGCGCGAGTCGCGCTTTGCCGAGGAAAAGCGGCGCATCGGGATGGCGGCAGCGGAGCTGATTCGCGAACACGACACCGTGGGCTTCACGGCGGGAACCACACCTACGCAGGTGGCGCGCTGCATCCGCCATCGCAATTCGATCAACATCATCACGAATGCGGTGAACATCGCGATGGAGCTGAGCAACCAGCCGGCGTTGAATGTCACGCTGACGGGAGGGACGATGCGCTGGGCAGGCGCGTTTTCGCTGACCGGGCCGACCGCGATCGAAATGCTGAGCGGCGTGTTCATGGACAAGACCTTCATCGGCGCCTGCGGCGTGGATCCGCGGCGAGGTGTGACAACGATTGAGCCCGACGAGGCGGCGGTTTTCCGCGCCATGGTGCGACAGGCGAAGCAGGTGATCGTGGTGGCCGATTCGAGCAAGATCGGCATGGTGAGCCCCGCGCTGATTTGCCCGGCCAATGAGATCGATGTGCTGGTGACCGACCCCGGCATTAACCACGACGCGCTCGAAGCGTTCCGAGCCAACGATATTGAGGTGCACGCGGTATGAATTCGATGAAGCGATTCGTATTGCTGGGGGTGTTTGGGTTTGCATTGAACGCTTTCCCCGCCGCAACTCCGGGCGCGGCACCACGGGAGCAAGCGCAGCCAGGCTCGCGGCCGGTCGCGCTCTTCTACATGACCAACGGCGCGAACTCGATCCGCGACTTCTTTGCGCACTCCTCGCAAATCGATCTTCTGGTGCCCACGTGGTACCAGGTAGATGAGAATGGGCTCGTCACGGGTCAGCCCGAACCGGCTGTGCTGGCCCAGGCGCAAAGCGAGAAGCTGCCGGTGATGCCGATCGTCACGCTCTTCAACAAGAAAAGCTTTCATCGGCTCGCGACCAGCAAGACGGCGCAGGACGAGATGAATGCCGCGCTGATTCGTGAGTGCAAGCTGCACGGTTATTCCGGGATTCAGTTTGACCTGGAGAATATCGACTGGACGGATCGGGACCTGCTATCTGCGATGGTTGCCGAGACTGCGGCCCAGTTGCATCGCGCCGGCTTCCAGCTGAGCATCGCCACGGTTCCTAACGCGCCGGGCTATCCGAGCAATGGCGGCTTCGCGCGGTGGATTTACACGGACTGGCGGGGCGCATACGACCTGGCGGCGATTGGGAAGGCCGTCGACCTGGTGTGCCTGATGACCTATGACCAGAACACCCGCTGGACGACGCCGGGGCCGGTCGCGGGTTGGCAATGGACGGTTGACAATATGAAGTACGCGCTGCAGTTTGTGCCCAAAGAGAAGCTGTCGCTGGGCATTCCGCTCTACGGCTATCACTGGTACACGGGGGCGCCCATCGTCACGCCCCCGGCGCACGAGGGCGACTCGCCGACTGAAAAGCCCAACCCGACTGCAGAGTACATCAGTGGGCCCGACGCGCTGCTGCTGGCGCACGACTGGGATGGGAAGATTCAATGGGACGATGTGGACCACAACGCGTGGTTCTACTTCTACCGCGACCAGATGCGCGAATGGATTTTCTATACGGATCTGCGCACGTTCCGCGAGCGCTACGAACTCATGCAGCAGAATGGACTCCAGGGCTTTTGCTCCTGGGTGCTGGGCGAGGAAGACCCCGCGATCTGGACGTTTCTGCCGAAGCGGCATCCCTAGCGCGTGAATCGCATCCGAGCGGAATCGATCCCGCGTCGAACCGGAGAGTGGACTGCATGCAGTATTTCCTCGGCGTGGATGCCGGCGGCACGAAGACGGAATTCGTTCTGGGCGATGAGAGCCGCGAAGTGGCTCGCGTACGGGCGGGCACGATCAAGAGGATGAAGGCGGACGCGGCCACCGCCGAGGCGAACCTGCAGGCGGCGCTCGACGAGCTTCACGCGAAGACTGGAATCTCGCCGGGAGCGATCGCCCGGTGTTGCATCGGGACGGCGGGGGAAACGGTCCCACTGGTGGTGAACTGGCTCCGCGCAGCGTTTGCGCGCCATGTGGGCGGCGAACTCGTCATCGTCGGCGACGTGGAGATCGCACTCGACTCTGCTTTCTTTGGGAAGCGCGGCGTGCTGGTGCTGGCGGGCACGGGCTCGAATGTCGCCGGCCGCGCGGCGACGGGCGCCATTGTGACTGCGGGAGGATGGGGACCGGCGCTGGCCGACCAGGGGTCGGGACATTATCTGGGGCTCGAAGCGCTGCGGCGCGGTTTTCTCGCGATCGATCAGCAGCGGCTAACGCGCGTGCTGGATTTGGCGCGGGATTTCTGGAAGCTTGGCTCGCTGTCTGAGCTGATCGAGTTTGCCAACGCCAACCCTGCGCCGGAATTCTCGCGGCTCGCGCCACTGGTGGTCGCGGCAGCGGAAGCGGGCGACGCGGTGGCGAAGGAAGTTGTCGAGCAGGGTGGGGCGGATTTGGCCATGCTGGCCGGACTCGTCATCGAGCGCATCCGCGGGCTGGAGCGGGGTTCGGACCAGGCGTTTGAAGTTCCCGCAGTCGCCGTCGCGGGCAGCATTCTGGAGCACGCGGCGCCTGTGCGCGATGCGCTGATTGCGGCGCTGCACGAGCGCTATCCGGAAATTGTGGTGATGGCTTCGCCCGCCGATCCTCCGGCCGGTGCGTTGTGGAGGGCGCGGCAGGAAGCGCGACCGGCCTGATTGCGATTCGCAGATGAACCCATCTCTCGCCCATCCGATGCATCTGCGGCCCATCGATCTTGTTCTGGTGGCGGTGTATCTGGTTGGCATTACGCTGTTCGGGCTGCGATTTCGAAAATCGCGCGGGAGTTCGCTGCGTTCCTATTTTCTGGCCGATCGCAACCTGCCGTGGTGGGCGATCGCGCTTTCCATCGTCGCCGCGGAGACCAGCACGCTGACCATCATCAGCGTGCCGGGGCTGGCTTTCGGCGGCGATTTCGGATTCCTGCAGATCGGCCTTGGCTATCTGGTCGGACGCATCGTGATCTGCATTCTGTTTCTGCCTCGCTACTTTCGCGGCGAGATGCTTACGGCGTACCAGCTTATCGGCCAGCGCTTCGGCGTGCGCCTGCATCGCTTCACGGCCGGGTTGTTTCTGGTGATGCGCGCCGCCGCCGAAGGAGTGCGTCTGTTCGCGGTGGCGATTGTGGTCGGCGTTGCCATTGGCACCGGCGATGTGGTGTCGATCGCAATTCTTTCCGCGCTAACGCTGCTCTACACGTTTGAGGGCGGCATGACGGCGGTGATCTGGACCGACGTGGTGCAGATGTTCCTGTACGTGTGCGGATCGCTGGTGGCGCTGGCGACGGTGTGCCATAAGATTGCCGGTGGATGGAGCGGGCTCATCGCGGGCGCGTCGGCCGCGCACAAGCTCACTATGCTGCACTTCTCCTGGTCGCTGGCTCAGACGTATACGTTTCAGGCCGGCGTGATCGGCGGATGCTTTATCACCATGGCGAGCCACGGAACCGATCAGCTAATGGTGCAGCGCCTGCTGGCCGCGAAGAATCTGCGCGAGTCGCGGCTGGCCCTGCTGGCGAGCGGGGCGGTTGTCTTTTTCCAGTTCACGCTTTTTCTGCTGATCGGGGCGGGACTGTGGGTGTACTACGGAACCGCCGGCGCACCCGGTCTGAGTTCGGACCGCATCTTTCCGGCGTTTATCGTGCAGGAAATGCCCGCAGGGATTGCGGGGCTGATGATCGCGGCGATTCTGGCCGCGGCCATGTCCAACCTGAGCGCGGCCCTGAATTCCCTGGCATCGACGGCTGTCGTCGACTTCTACCTGCCTCGATATCCTGACATTTCCGACGCGTTGCGGACGCGCCTTTCACGGCTGATGACGGTCGTTTGGGCCGCTGTGCTTTTTGCGCTGGCGATGTTCTCGCGCGGCGGCGGGCACGTTGTGGAGATCGGCCTCTCCATCTCCTCAGTGCTGTGGGGCGCGATGCTCGGCGTCTTCCTGCTGGGCACACTGAGCCGGCGCGCCGACGAACGGGGCACGCTGATCGGCATGGCAGCCGGTGTGCTGATCAATCTTTTTCTGTGGTTCCAGCCGCACGCATTTTCGTTCGTCATCGCGGGCTACGCAGTGGTCTTTCCGAAGATTGCCTGGACGTGGTGGGTGGTCGCCGGATCGCTCGTGACCTGCGCTGTGGGCTATGCGGTGAGCCTGGTGTTTCCTGAATCCGCGACGGACCGAGAAGAGGTTTTCCGGTTATGAGCCGCCTGCGCCGAGTTGGAGTATTGCTGGCCGCGCTTGCCGCTTGCTGTGGACTCCTCCGCGCGCAGAGCGGCTTCGCGGCCATCGATCCGCTTGTCCACCAGGCCATCGACGATCATCTGCTTCCCGGCGCAGTTGTCATCATCGGTCACGATGACAAGGTCGTGTTTTGCCGTGCGTATGGGATGCGGTCGCTTGAACCGACCGACGAGCCGATGACTCCCGACACGATCTTCGACATGGCATCGCTGACGAAGCCGCTGACAACGGCCACGGCGATCATGCAGCTTTATCAGCATGGCAAGTTGCAGTTTGACGATCCGGTGGCGAAGTATCTTCCGGCGTTCGCGGCGAATGGAAAGCAGGCCATCACGATCCGCCAACTGCTGACGCATTATTCGGGCTTACCGCCGGATCTGCCGCTCGATGAGCCATGGGAGGGCAAAGGCGAAGCGTATCGGCGCGGGTTCGCGATTGCGCCCGCCACGCCGCCCGGCGAAAAGTTCCAGTACAGCGACATCAACTATATAGTGCTGGGCGCGTTGGTCGAGAAACTCTCCGGCATGACGCTCGACGAGTACACGCGCCGGTTCATCATGGGCCCGCTGGGGTTGAAGCACACGCGATTTCTTCCGCTGGAGTCGTGGATCCCGCACATTGCGCCAACAGAGTATGAGCACGGGGCCTCTGCGTACGGGGTTCCGGGACTGGCCACCGGACCCGGCGACGTAATGCTGCGAGGCGTCGTGCACGATCCAACCGCTCGCCGCATGGGCGGTGTTGCGGGACACGCCGGACTCTTCAGCACTCCGGACGATGTCGCCGTTTATGCGCA
>Ga0181520_10012773_pt1 | contig 10733 bp, 6 predicted proteins | sample PEATcosm2014_Bin_29_FD_132451 | JGI IMG/M metagenome (GOLD analysis project Ga0181520, IMG submission 132451) | Peatland microbial communities from MTU Mesocosm Facility, Houghton, MI, USA - PEATcosm2014_Bin02_30_metaG | ecosystem: Environmental > Terrestrial > Soil > Wetlands > Peat | place...
CGATGGCTAATGCCAGCGTGAAGACCGCCGCGAAGGTGAAGGCGGGAGACTTGCGCAACACGCGCAGTGCCAGGCGCACATCGCGGCCAAGCGAGTCAAAGAAGTTGCCGCCCAGCGCTTCGTGCATCTCTTCCTTGTATTTCTCGCGTCCGCCGAACTCGACGCGCGCGCGGCGTTCCGCTTCTTCGCGAGCCAGGCCGGAGCGTTCCAGATCGTCGGCGCGATGCTCGATGTGCGAGCGGAGTTCCTCTTCCATCTCGGCGTGCAGGCGGGAACGCTGGAAGAGAGTGGCGATGCGCAGTTGAAACCAATCGATGAGTCTCATTCTTCCTCCGTCTTTCTAGAAACTGCCAGCCGAGTTTGCGGCGTTGCAACACCCATGAACCTCTGTAGTTCGGCCGCGCAGATGGGTGCCCATCCTTCCGCGCTCTTTGCGGAAAGGGTGGGAAACCACAGCGCTCTGCCCGGTCCCGGTTCACTGACCACTTACCACCGTTCACTGTTCACTGTTCACTGTTCACTGTTCACTGACAACTATCGTTCACTCTTCCCGCAGTAACGCAAGCGGATCGATCGATAGGGCGCGCTGCGCCGGAATCCACGTAGCCAGCAGCCCCAGCACGATCATGGCAAAAACAACTCCCACCATGACAAAGGGATCGCGCGGCGTGGCCTGATACACGATGAATGCCAGCACCCGCGTTGCCAACAACCCAAGCAGCAATCCCAGCGCAGAGCCAACAGCCAACAGCTTCACGGCCCGTCCCAACGCAGTTTGCAGCACTTCGGTTTTCTGCGCACCTAGGGCTACGCGAATTCCCAGTTCCCTCATCCGTTTGCTCACCGAGTAAGCCGCCATGCCAAAGATGCCGGTAATAGACAGCATGGCGCCCATCATGCCCAGCACGCCCAGCGACACCGTGGCCACGCGCGAACCAAACAGTGCGCCATTCATCTCCTCGTCCCACGTCTGGATAAAGACGGGCAATCCGGCGTCCAGCGACCGCATCTTGGTGCGTATGGCCGGCGCCACTAACTGAAGATCGCGGCTGGACCGCAGCAGCAGCGTTGTATCGCTTGCGGGGAGTTGCAGCAGGGGAAAGAACATGGCCGGCTGCGGATCTTCAGCCAGGTTTGCCGTGTACTTTCCGTCTTCCACAAGCCCCACCACCAGGACGCGCGTTCCATCGGGCATTTTGAAATGACTGCCGACAGCACTGGCCTTGGAGCCAAGGATGGTGCGGGCAAACTCCCCATTCACGATGGCCACCCGCGGCGCATCTTTACTGTCGCTGGAGCTGAATCCCCTGCCTGCCAACAAGGCGGTGCCTGCCGTGCGCAGATATTCGGGAGAAACCCTGTAATAGACCGCGGTCGCTGCGGCGTTCGATGGTCTCAGGTCGGCGGTTTGATCTTTGAAAACCGTTGAGATGCTCCACCCCATATGCAGAGGCGGCGTATCCACCAAGGCCGCGTCCGTCACGCCCGGGATGGTCTTCATGGCTTCGATCATGCGCTCTTGCATCGCCGGTATTCGATCTTCGCTGTAACCGGCCATGCTAAGCACTGTCTGCGCCAGCAGAACGTTACGCGGCTCGAAACCCAGGTTGGCGTGCATGGAACGTGCCAGCCCGCGCACGGCAACCAGAGACGCAGTGACCAGCACGGCGCAGATGGCAATCTGCACCACCAGCAACACGTCTCGCACCGTTACCCGCCGGCCCATCCTCGCGCTCGAACCGGCCTTCACCACTTCGTATGGATTGGCATTGAGCACCTGGCGAACGGGAACGATCCCGAAGAGAATTCCACTCACCAGCGCCAGACCCAGCGCCACCCAATAAACAGAGGCGTCAGGATTCACAGGGATGTGGATGGGAAACTCGGGAAAGGGCTGCCACACACTCAAGCGGCGCAGCAGCACAACGCTTACCGCCAGCCCCAGCGTGCCTCCGGCCATGGAAATCAGAACCGCTTCCGTCATGAGCTGGCGCAGAATGCGGCTGCGGCTCGACCCCAGCGCTATTCGCAATGCCACTTCCCTTCCCCGGTCGGAAGCACGGGCGGCAAACAGGCTGCCCAGGTTGGCGCAGGCAGCCAGCAGAATCAACCCTGCCAACAACATCAAACCAGTCAGAAATGCGCGGACTGCTGGAGCGAAAAAGTTGCCATGCAGCCCCGGGCGCACCAGGCTATAGGTCTTCTGGTCGTCGTCTTTGGGATAAGTGCTTTGCAGATAGGCGCCGACCGAACTCAAGTCCGCACTTGCCTGCGCGGGCGTAACTCCCGCCTTCACATGTCCCAGAATCTCAAAGACCCAGCGGCTTCCACGGGAGTTCATGTCGTCCCACGCGTCCACTTGCGAGTGGTTCACAATTGGCACAAAGAAGCTGGGAGAGAAGAAGATCAAAGTCCCGTGAAACTCCGGCGGTGCAACACCAATGATAGTGAAAGGGTGCTTATTCATGCGGACTTGGCGACCAACAACACCCTGATCGTCCTGAAAGTGCGTATGCCAGTAGGCATAACTTAGCACGATGTAGGGCGCGCTATTGGGACCATGCTCGTCGGAGCCGTGGAAGAAGCGGCCCAGATAAGGCTGAATTCCCAGCGCGTCGAAGTAATTTCCGCTGGCCGTATAACCCCAGACCGTGGCTGGATCCTTGCCGGTGTCGAGCCCTGCCTGAGAGATGCTATAGGCCGCTAGGTCATCGAAGCTGCGGTTGCGATCGCGCAGATCGAGGTAGTCGGGATAAGACTGCACAATGTATTTCTCGTTGCCGCGCTGCAGCGAGTAAAGGCTCTCGCCGTGGGGAACATTCAGCGGCCGCAGGAACAGAGCGTTCACCACCGCAAACACCAGCGCATTTGCGCCAATGGCCAGAGCCAGCGTGACGACCGCGGCAAAGGTAAATCCCGGAGACTTGCGCAGCACGCGCAAGCTAAAGCGGAGATCCTGAAGCAAGGTGGCCAGAAAGTTGCCGCCCAGCGCCTCTTGGCACTCTTCCTTGTACTTTTCGCGGGCGCCGAATTCGATCCGCGCTTGGCGGTCTGCCTGGTCCCTGCTCATTCCCGACCGCACCAGGTCGTCGGCACGGTGTTCGACATGCGAACGGAGTTCTTCTTCCATCTCGGCGCGCAGCTTCGCAGGCTGGAAGAGCGAGGCCATGGGGAAACGAATCCAGTCGAAGAGCTTCATGCTTCCTCCGGTTGTTGCGAAAGCGCGGCGGCGATGGCGCCAGCCAGGCGATTCCAACTGTCGGTCTCGACTTGCAGGCGACTGCGGCCCGCGGTGGTCAATTCATAGAACTTGGCGCGGCGATTGTTGTCGGATGTGCCCCAACTGGCCTTGAGCAGGCCCTGCTTCACCAACCGAAAGAGGCCGGGATAGAGTGCGCCCTGTTCGATCATGAGGGCATTGCCGGAGATTTGCCCGATGCGCAGCAGGATGCCGTATCCGTGCAACGGTCCGAGAGAAACTGCGCGCAGAATGAGCAGATCGAGCGTGCCGGGAAGAAGCTGAGCCTGGTCTGTCACTGGCCCTCCTTAGATGATTAGGAGAGTAGCGCCACTCCCCTAAGCTGTCAAGGAGAAAAAGAGTGGATTTCTTGCGCTTTTTGAACGTTGGAAGGGCGAGGGACAGAAGAAGCATATGGATTGGCTGATTCTGCAGGCTTTATGCGGGGTCGAGAATTGTAGCCTGACCGGCCGGCGGGATGGGATGGCAGCCCACCCTCGCTCGATGAAACTGCATCAAGGACAGGACTTCCGCAGTGGCGCTGATTCCGGGCTCAAGATCCGTGGCGTTCAGGCCAATCCTGGCGGGGATAGCGGCGCATCAGTCCGCGCCGAACCTCGGGATAGAGCCGTTCCCAGAAGCCGGCCAAATCTGTCGTGGTTTGGACCGGCTGGCGGTTGGGCGCCAGCAGATGGAGCACCACCGGCGTCTGCCCGGGGCCAAGCCGGGGCGTCTCCTTCATCCCGAAGAAATCCTGCAGGCGGGAGGCAATCCACGGAGTCTTGCCGCGCAGATAGTTGATCTTCACCGGGCGTCCGCGCTTCAGTTTCAAGGTGAGCGGCGCATCTTCGCGCAGGCGATGCGCATCGATTTGCTGCTCCAGCACGGAAAAGAACCTGGAACCGGCGTCTTTCAGGGCGGCAAAGCTGCGGTGTCCGCGGCACAACTCCGTGAAAGCCGCGAAAAGATCCGGTTCGGGAAAACCGGCAAACTCGAGCCACCCAAGCCAGTACTCCAGCGCCTCGGGGTCGACAAAGCGTTCGATGCCGGCTTCGAGGGCTTTTTCCGCCAGCAGCGCCGATGCGGCCTCGAGTTCCGGCGCGGCGCCGCTGGATTCCTGCAAGACCAACTCGTCGTAGACCAGCAGGCTCACCGCGTCGGCGCGCTCCGCCTGGCGATTCCAGGTGACGCGTGTCTCTTCGCGCACGTGCTCGGGGAATAGGTCGATGAGCCACTCCGGCTCAATGCGCGCCATGAGGCGAATCAGCGGCATGGGATTTTCGGCGCGATCTTCGATATCCAGGGCTACGAGGAAGAGATAAGACGGCGCCTCGCCAGCGATCTCAGCCTGCACGCCAGTCGAGAGCAACACTTGATTGCCTGCCTTGCGCCGCGCCACGCGATCCGGGAAGCCGGCAAGAACGGATTGCAGCAGCGCGTCATCGTCGCGCCCTCCTTGCTTGGCCAAATTCGCCAGGGAGCTCAGTTGCCTCAGTTGCTGCTGGGTGCGCTCGTCGAGCGGGGCGTCGATGGCGGTGAGAAGGTCGTTGTGAGAAGTGCGTGCACCGGAGCCAAGCAGCGCCGCTGCCACGCAGGCGGCTTGGCCCACCCCACGATCCAGGGCTGCCACGATCATGCGCGAAAGGCGGGGCGGCAGCGGGAAACGCATCAGCTTCTGCGCCAGCCCCTCGGTTGCGCCCAAGCGATCGAGCAGACGCTCCGCCGTTTCGACCGCTGCAACGGGCGGCGCCTCAAGCCAGTCGAGTTCGCTGATATGCGAGATGCCCATCGCGCGCAAGGCCAGACAAAGCTGGGAGAGATCGGTGCGCAGAATCTCGGGGGTGTCGAAGTCGGCGCGCTGTTGGTAGTCCATCTGTGCGTAAAGGCGCAGCACCCGGCCAGGACCGGTACGGCCGGCGCGGCCAGCTCTCTGTTGTGCTGAGGCCTTGCTGATGCGTGCTATGCCAAGTGTGGGCAAACCGCTCCATGGAGAATAGGAAGCAATGCGCGCCAGTCCGCTATCGATAACAATAGCCACGCCATCGATGGTGATCGAGCTCTCGGCAACGTTGGTGGCCAGGATCAGCTTGCGCTGCGAGGCGGGCGCGACCACGCGGTCTTGTTCGACCGGGGAGAGATCCCCGTGCAGCGACAGCAGCAGCATGTTCGCCGCGCGGGCAAGCGGCTCGCAGGCACGCTGGGCACGCCGGATCTCCGCCGCGCCGGGCAGAAAGACAAGCATGTCGCCCTGCTGGCCTTCAGCCAGCAGCAGCGCAAGCGCGGCGGCAACCCGGGCAGGCAAGGGCTCGGAGGAATAGGGCATATGTTGGATGGAGAGTTCGAAGAGCCTGCCCTTCGAGCGCACCACAGGACAATTGCCGAGATAATCCGCAACTGGCGCGGCATCGAGGGTCGCGGACATCACCACCAGGCGCAGCGCAGGCCGCGTTTGCTGCAGGCGCTTGAGCAGGGCCAGGGCCAGGTCGCTCTCCAGATGGCGCTCGTGAAACTCGTCGAGGATGACGGCGTCTACGCCTTCCAGATGCGGATCGGAAAGCAAGCGCCGCGTCAAGACTCCATCGGTAACGAAGTGGAGACGGGTCCTAGGACCCGCCACCTTTTCAAATCGAACTTGGTAGCCGACAGATTCACCCGCCTGTTCTCCAAGTTCCCAGGCCACGCGGCGGGCGGCCAGGCGCGCGGCAATGCGGCGCGGCTCCAACACCAGGACGTCGCCTTGAACGGCGGCCAGCAGCGCAGCAGGCACCCGGGTAGTTTTGCCGGCTCCAGGCTCGGCCTCGATAACCAGATTGGTGTTTCGCTGAAGCGAAGCAAGAATTTCCGGAATGAGGTCGTCGACGGGCAGAGCTGGCGGGTGGGGCACAGTTCCATCAGAGCCCAGTACGGCGGCTGCCGTCAATTGCGGAAGCGCGAACTTCCCCAACCGGCCCTTCAAAGAGTTGTGGTGGCTCCCTCCCATGCCGCAAAAAACGCGGCATGGGTGGGGCACAGGGCGTTAGTCCTTAGTAAGGTTAAGGGCCGAATCAAATTTGCTATTGAGGGTTCACGCCGACAATGCGGGTGTCGGAGCCAAAGCGGTGATAATCGCGAAATTCGATGCGGTGCAGAATGTCTCCCGTCCTGGCCAGTTTCATCTGCATCTCTCCACGCACCGGCATCAGGTAATCGTGATTGTTGATGGCCACGTAGTCGTAGTCGATGGCAATGGCCGAAGCGCGAACCGGAAAGCGCTCCGGAATTCCCTCCGCTTCAATCGTGATGCGGCGGACACCGCGCGTAGCATCGTCGATATAGACCAGGCCGTGGAAAGCTACGTTTCTCGGCTCTTTGGGCAACGCGACCAGAGAGTAGCGGGAGTTCAACAAGTCGACGCGATAACCGAAGACCTGAGTGCCTGCGCCATCCAGCGAGCCGGCTTGCTTCCACTCAAAAACAGCTTGGGACGACGGGTCGAAGACCAGCTTCAAGATGCCGCCGAACTCCCCTTCAAGGCGAGCGCTCTTCATGTCGTACGACTCGGAATTGCCGGGCTGTCCGTCGACTTCAAGAACCTTGCGGGACTCTTCGTGGTTTTCATAGGTGAGCATCTCGGCGAGTTTGTCGTGATGCGCCCAGGCTCCGGTACCCTTGGGATCGACATAGCGATCGGTAACTTCGATGCAGCGGAAGTTCATGAGCGAATCGAGATAACCTACGGCGCGTTCGCGTGCGCTTGCCAGCAATGCGTCCTGATACTTTTGGCTGGGCGGATGTGGCGCGTCTGCAGTTGCAGCGGGCGTAAAGCGGTCCGGGGCCAGTTCCAACAGTGCGACGGGTGCCGTCGCCGCGCTGGTGCCGGCGGACTGATTGGCGACATCTTTGCCCTCGTCAGTCAGACTCTCCGCGACGACCCGAGTCCCGGCCACGGTAAAACCTAGCTCGCGTGAGGAACTCTTGTCTTTCTGTGCGTAAGTAAAGATGGCGCGATAACTGCCCGGCTCCAGAGCCACGGCCTCAACCGTAGCCATGTTGACGCTGGACTCGGAGCTAGCCGGATGAGCGATGGCCATGGAAGAATGCGACACGCTCTTGCCGTCACGTTGAACATCGACGTCGAGCTTGCCTTCCTGCCCGGACAGGCCGCTGTCGGCATGGCTCCTGAAGAAAAACGAAATGCGCGGCGTCCCCGTGGTCACCTGCTGCACAAGATTTGGAACCACACGAGCCTTTGCGTATTCCAATGGCTCAAGCAAATCGGTTTCACTGCCTAACGGTTCGGTGCGCCGCACGAGAACGACATCGCTCAACCAAGGCCCCGAGTCAGCAGCTGCAAGGGCGAACGTAGTGCGCAGCGCGCCTGCCTTTTCGCCCAACTGATCCATCACAACAGCTTCGAGAACATAACTGCCCGGCGCGGCAGTAAAAGGCCGCTGCAAAGTGATGAATCCTGCTCGAGCATCTTCAACCGTCTCCAATGCGCCATTGCGGGCAATATCGTCGCTGAAGCGCTCCACCACCACGCCGGACTGATCCCGGATCTGGGCAAGGAGCGAAACATGCATGGAATAAAGCAAGGTCCGCTGGTCCTGGTGCAGTTCCAGATGCGTCACCGGCAGCTCAACCACGAGTTCATTCGCGGTTCGGCCGCCATGGGCGCCCATGCGTAGAACCGTCTGCTGAAATTGAACATCGGCAGGCAGTTGCTCAGCGCCGAGGATCTTCAGCAGTGGGGCCTCATACGGCCGAACGCTGAAGTTACCGGCGGCACCCGGCTCCAGCGCAAAATAGCCCGCGCGCGCGAGAACGGTCATCCCCTCGTGCATTGGTTTGATGTCGATGGAGTGAAAATGCCCGTCATACTCCTTCAAGGCCGGGGTATACGTTGCCTCATAGTAGTTCGTCAGGTCGGCAACCAGGCGTTGTAACGGCTCACGCGGATTGTCCCCAGCGCTGATCGCGAAGCCTCCGGTTCCCGTGGCCAGAAAGGCGAGTGAATTGCCTTCAGCCTTGCGGCGATCGCTTTCCAGGTTGCTCATGGAATCGGGAGTATAGGCATCGGCGGTCAATCCCACGCTGGCCCCCAACCGCTGCGGACTGACGTTGAAAAAATTGTTGGATACACCCGCAGTGAAGCGCGGGGCAGCGGGCCCTGCCGGCTCGTTCATGATGGTCAGCAGGGCCATCGATTTCGTATCGACAGCATTGGTGTCGACGGTATAAATAGCGATCCCTCCGCGATTGGCCGCTTGCACCACTTCGCGGGTCATGGTCTCCGACTTGGAATTGGCGCGCAGCCCTTCGGAGAACACAACAACGATCTTGCGCCCAGGCAGATTCTGCTGGGTCTTACACAGCGCCAACAAGCCGGCCAATGCAGGCATCGCCTGCTGATCCTTGACGGTTCGCTGCGACCCTTCAAGCGCGTTCAACATCATGTGCGCCTTGGCCCGATCTTCAACGCTTGCATTCGATCCCGACGCCACAGCACCGGTCTGCACCACGGAAAGCAACTGCTTCTCGGCATCGGTCAGTTCTTTCCGGGGCAGGTCGGTGATGGCTCTTGAGGCAGCACTGGCCACAGCAGCACGATCTTGGGTAAAGTTCAGAAACAGCCGCAGCCCTCGGTCTAGGCCAAACACCGCGAGAGAGCTATGATCCGGCAGCATCGGCAGAAGCTTGGCCGCAATGGAATGGGCAATCTTGGCCCCCTCTCGATCCATGTGATCGAAAACAAGGTTGATTGTGGCCGCGCCCTCGTTTTCCGGAGTCACCAAATGCAGCCCGGTAAGTTGGACAGGCACACCTGAATCGCTTACTGCGATATCGGCTCCGGTCAAGTCGAGCACAGGCCTGTTTTTCTTGTCGTGCACCAGCAGATCGATCGGAATAGCATCGACGCTGGATTGAAGCTGCTGCGGAACCGCTGGGGCTGCTACCATGGCCGGGGCCGCGGGTGCTTGCCCCGGAAGGGGACGGCAAAACGCCACAAAGAGTACAAACGACGCACTGAGCCGCTTGAGGATAGCGGCGGAAGTAGCGAACTCCGATGTCGTCCGATTTGAATTGCAAGGCATTGAAGAGCCACCCTTTCGCACACCACTTCGCCATCCGGAGATCGCAGCCAGACGATCCATGCCCCATGAATCTTGAGGATCGCTTGAGCGCAGGATACACCCTGAACTCGCCCTCGGGCTCAAAGCAATCAGTTGGTCGGTTATCGGAATTCGTAAGAAGCACATCGGCTCCTCGGTCTTGCCATCGAGGTATCTCTGATAGCCGTGGCGATACCATGGTTGGATAGAAGAAGGAAGGGTCGAATCGTCGGAGCGGGGCAGACGCCTAGCGATTGCAGCTATGGAAATCGAAGCGGAGGAAATCGATGGACGAAATTGGGAAGGAAATCTTGAAGGAACTGCTTCCGGAGGAGAAGGATGTGGCTGCCCCTCCGTCGCGCAAGGATACGGCGGCCCATGCGGATCACTGGTCGCAGCCGATCTTGCTGGAGCGAGCCAGATACTTGCGGGAAATGGCGCGACTCGGAGACGGGCAGGCCAGCGAGACGCTGAGAAAGTACCCTGGCCACTTCACCATGCTCTCGTTCCGCAGCCGCGACGGAATCGCAGAATTGCACGAGAAATTTGCAGATCTCTTCTATGTGCTCAGCGGCAAGGCGACCCTGGTAACCGGTGGAACCATGGTGGGTGCGCAGACCGTCGGCCCTGGCGAGATACGTGGCGACCGGGTTGAAAATGGCTCGCGGCAGGAACTAAGGGCGGGCGATGTGGCGCATGTGCCGGCCGGCGTACCGCACCAGATGCTGGTTAGCAGCGAGCACACGTTTACCAGCTTTGTGGTGAAGGTGCAGGAAGCGCCGTAGGAATTGAAGGGAAATGGCGGCAAACATTATTGGAGCGGGAGACCGGGATCGAACCGGCGACATTCAGCTTGGGAAGCGGGGTAGGTTTCATACTTTCAAGCACTTACCCCGTCTTCTTTTCGATTCACGAACCAATAGAACCAGCAATCTGCCCGGCAAGAAAAGAACTGGACCAAATCTGGACCAAGATTCTGCAGACCTTTAGGCTGCTTCAACACCCCCTCGGATTGATAATTCATCTGAGGGAGTCTTATGCCTGTTTCCCGTGTCGCGATCGAACGTGCGCTCGACGGAATTGCATCTGACGAAGGGGGCATGCGATTTCAGGGACTCGCGGTAGTCTTGGCAAAGCTCAGGTGGCCTGAGCTGATCGCATGCGAGAGGAAGAAGGACCTTGGGCTGGACGCCCACGCGCCGGCAATTCTCTCCCCGTTGCATAAGGGCATGGGTCTTTCCTCGTCGATCACGCCGGAACTGGAGAAAATTCAGGGCGACTGTCAAGGGCGGAGCAAAAGTAGACCACTGGGGCGGAGCAAAAGGTTACCAGCAGAGGGAACGATAAACAGGGATTTGCGGGGGTGTAGGGCCTCTTGAGCGTAGCGAGAGAGGCCCTACACC
>Ga0181520_10012774_pt1 | contig 10733 bp, 11 predicted proteins | sample PEATcosm2014_Bin_29_FD_132451 | JGI IMG/M metagenome (GOLD analysis project Ga0181520, IMG submission 132451) | Peatland microbial communities from MTU Mesocosm Facility, Houghton, MI, USA - PEATcosm2014_Bin02_30_metaG | ecosystem: Environmental > Terrestrial > Soil > Wetlands > Peat | place...
GCCGCCGGCATGTCGCTCATCGACACCACCGACAACATCCTCATGCTCGGCGCTTACGGCTGGGCCTTCATCAAGCCCGTCCGCAAGCTCTACTACAACCTCACCATCACCTTCGTCTCTGTCCTCGTCGCGCTCGTAGTTGGTGGAATTGAAGCGCTCTCGCTCGTCGCCTCCCAGCTCCATCTCGGCGGCAGCTTCTTCGCCGCCATCCTCCGCCTCAACTCCAGCTTCGGAACCCTCGGCTATCTCATCGTCGGACTCTTCGCCCTCAGTTGGATCGTCTCCATCGCCATCTACAAATGGCGTCGCTTCGACGACCTCGAATTCGGCGACTGAGCGCGCCTCATTGGCTAACCGCTAATCATTGTCTGAATACGCCGCCGTGCCTCACGCCCCACAACGCGGCCGGACCGAAGACGAATTCACCATTCGTTTTATTTAGAATTTCGCGGGGCACTGCGATTTACATTCGGCGGCCAGGGCAGCTTCCAATCGGTCAAACTGCAAAGGCCCGATCGGGATACCGTGTGCAGTCACTCCGCAAGGGACACGACCGCCGATGTAGAACCCATCCTATACACGTCGCGCCTCTCTCGACTGATCAGAATCGCACTTCCGCTCGACACCGCCGCCAGCATGAAGAAAGGCACGCCGTGCCGACCCCGAGAATTGCCATCCTCAGGTTGATGGCGCCGCTTCGACGACCTCGAATTCGGCGACTGACCGCGCTTTCTGTTCTCTTTTCCCTTTTCCCTTGGTTCCTTGGTCCCTGTCTTCTCCAGTGGTTCAATGTGCTCAGACTTCCGTCCGCGCCACTCCTAGGATCATGTGTAGGGAAGAAGTGGGACAGTCGTTACAAAGACAAGTCCGCTTCCTCTTACGGAGGTTCCATCATGGAAACAATCTTGATCGTTCTATTGGTGCTTTTTCTGCTCGGCGGTGGCGGATGGGGATATTCGCGGTGGCGTGGTTAGCGCAGCTCCGGAACAAACACGTACACCTGCTCTTTGATCCCATTTCCGGGATCCCCCGAGAAGTATTGGCTCCGAACCCGATACGCTAATTCACTGTTCTGTTCATCGTTGAAGGAAGGGTTGTTTCATGAAAAAGAAAAGCCGCATCGAGATGGCAAGAGACATTGTCTCCTACGTCAGGAAAGAGATGGATAGGCCCCGGCTGACGGAGTCGGTCCGCAACAGTCTCAGCGCCCAGGCCGCTCCGGACACTGAAAAGCCTGCTGCCGTCTCTGTGCGGGCGTGAATCCCTGTCCTCTGCCTGCCCGCGAGCTTCAACTGCGATTGGCTCAATTCTGCGCGTGCTAGGCGCGCCTGGCAGGCTTCGACCGAGCCCGCGCAGTGCCCGAAGCCCGCGCAGTTCCCGAAGCCCGCGCAGTTCCCGAAGATGGGACAGTGGCCGAAGAAGGTAGTTTCTCGGAATTACCCTCGGAAAATCGATCAAGCAGGACCGCATTCAACAGCGACTTGTGCACCTTGATGCGCCCGTTGTATTCGATAAAACCAAGCTTGCGAAATCGATTCATGAAAAAACTCACGCGGGAGCGGGTGGTGCCGATCATCTCCGCCAGGGTCTCCTGCGAGATCTTGGGAATGTATTGTTCCGGTTCGCCAGGCTTGCCAAATTCCGCCATTAACAGGAGTATCCGCGCAAGGCGCTTCTCACTGGAGTTGAAAAGCTGATCGACCAGGTCCGCCTGGATGCGCATGCTGTGTTCCAGCAGGAACTTCAAGAACAACTCGGAAAAGCTGTTTTCCTCGTGCATCACCCGGATCATCTCGTTCCGCCCTATTTTGAGAGCGGTGCAGGCGGTAATGGCAGTAGCAGTTGCCAAACGTAACCCAGGCCCGGCCGCAAGTGCCCCCTCTCCAACAAAATCGCCCGCGGAGACGAGCGCGATCGTGGCTTCCTTCCCACTGGCAGAAACAACTGTGACCTTTGCGCGGCCTTGCTGGAGATAAAAGACCGCGTCCGCGGGATCTCCCTGCGAAAAGAGGGCTTCCTTCGACGCAAATTGGATGACTCTTCTTCCCAGGCCGGCGTTCGCAAGGAAGGCTGCGGCATCGAATCCGGGCTTCTCGAGTACAACCACTGAAGAGCCTCCTTCCGGTTGCGGCCTTCGCTGGGTGGCCGTTGGAGGGGCGCGCACCTAATTGGCGTCAGTTTACAGAGCAGATGGGTGATAAGTAAAGAATCATCTGTTGCAGGGAGGGTACCTGGATGTCGGATCTTCTCCCTTCGACCAGGCGCCCGTCGCATCCTTCTGGGTCCCGCACTTCAACCAAACTTAACCATGGGATTCCTCCGGCGGCGTGCAATCCGTTCAAATTTGCTCATCTTTCCAGAGATCCTTCAAGTAACCTTGGATCGCACGACGTCCCATTGAGTATGATGAACCCCGTCGGGAACCTCATTACAGTGGCAACCGCCATGGCAGTGTCGTAGCGATAAGTGCTTTACGCTCAAAGCTAAGGCGTAGAGTGTATGGAGAAAACGGAACCGATGCTTCCTCCACATAAAACGCGTGAATTGGCCCGCAGCCTCGTCGCCTCGGAAGCCGATGCAGCTACGACCCCCCTTCTCAGCGAACCGGCAACTGTGCGGGTGTATGAGAGGCTGCGCCGGCAACTCGGCGCACCCGTGGGTATTGATGGCTTTCAGGCGCTCGCCTCTCGGGCTCTGGCTCTCGCCAAGTCGGAATCTCCCCGGCTCAGCAACGTGCAGGTAACGCCGAATGGTGGCTTGCGCGGTCTCGGCGAAGTCGAATCCGAGATGAACGCGGATGAGGACGGCGAGGCCGGAATCATTCTGATTGCGCAACTGCTCGGGCTGTTTCTTACCTTCCTTGGCGAGGCGACAACCCTTCGTTTGATTGAGGACTTACGCCTTCAGGCCGACAAGAGCACTGTGTCGGGAATATCCAAAGCGGACGCGACAGACTCGGCGGCCGATGGCCCCGCAATGGCTGCGATTTTCGAGGACCTTCTGCTGGAGATTGACCGCCTGAGGAGTGTGAGCGAACGTATTGAAACCCTTGCAGACAAACATCCCGGCATGGAAGACGGACTCGTCAGTGTCGCGGGAAACATACGCAGTATTGCCACGGTTTTAGACGTCTTTACACTGATCCGCAGCAAGGCTGGCGGCTCGCAGGAAGACGCACCTGACCCGGAAACGAATCGCTACATGAATTGAGTTCCGCCGGCGCTCGATCCAGAGCGGCTCCGGATGTCGAACGCCCAGCCGCGATGGCGCTTCAAGAAGAGACAAAATCGTTGCTCTGGCCCCAACGAAGCGCGCAACGGTTATCGAAATCTGCTACATGGAGCAACGCACGCTTGAACATGACGACTCCCCAAAAAACGCGAGATTTGGCCCATCGCCTTCTTACTTATGAAGCCGTTGCGGGCAAGACCTCCGCGCCTGCGGAGTCCGCAACCCTTCGCGTCTACGAGAAGCTGCGCCAGGATCTCGGCGAGTTTGCCGGAGTTGCGGCTTTTCAGTCGCTCGCTTCTCGCGCCTTGGCGTTGGCCAGAACTGGAGCTCCCAGCCTTAGCGCGGCGCGGGTTGCCGCCGACGGATCATTACAGGGCCTGGGCGAGCTTGAAAAGCAATTGGACATTGACAAGGATCGGGCCGGCGAGGGAGGGATCACTTTCATCGCCAGCTTACTCGGCCTGCTCCTTATCTTCCTTGGCGAGAGTTTAACGTTACGCCTGCTGCGGGCTAAGTGGCCAGAGGCGGCCCTCAACGATCGTAATTCCGAGAACGGGAGAAAAGCGTGAATACCGAAGACAAAGTGAAGATCAACAAATTACCCACTGGAGTTCCGGGCCTGGACGAAATCGTCGGAGGCGGCCTCCCCGAATTCTCGTTCAACATCATCGCAGGCGCCCCCGGCAGCGGCAAGACGACGCTGGCTCACCAGTTCGTGTTTGCCAATGCGAGCCCGGAACGCCCTGCTCTCTACTTCACTGTCCTCGGCGAATCCGCCATAAAAATGCTGCGTTACCAGCAGCAGTACACCTTCTTCGATCCCGCCAAGCTGCCCGACTCCATCCGCTTTATCAACCTTAGCCAGGTTGTTCTCGAGAAGGACCTGGGCGCGGTCCTGGAGGAGATCACCAGGGAAGTTGAAAAGGCCAACCCCGCCGTCGTCGTTGTGGACTCTTTCCGCACCATGGTGCGAAAGCCGCAAAGCGATATGGAATTGCAATCGTTTATTCAGCGGTTAGCCCTGTATCTTGCTAGTTGGCAGGCTACAACTTTCCTCATCGGTGAATACGCCGAGGACGAGTTGCGCGACAATCCCATCTTTACCGTCGCCGATGGCCTGTTCTGGCTGCGCCAAACGGCGGAGCGAAATTCCATCGTCCGCAAGTTGCAGGTCATAAAACTGCGCGGTCAGGATTCCGTGCCGGGGCTGCACACCTTCCGCATCACCGATGCCGGAGTGCAAGCCTTCTCGCGCACGTTTGGGTTGACCGCGCGCAAGAGGAATCCGCCTAGTAATCGGCGCCTTTGCTTTGGCATTCCGGAGCTGGACAAGATGCTCGACGGCGGCGTGCGCGAAGGCGATAGCGTCCTCGTGGCAGGATCTTCGGGAACCGGGAAATCTGTCCTCGCAACCCAATTCATTGCGGAAGGCATACGTCATGGGGAATCCGGAATCGTGGCTGTCTTTGAAGAACGTCCGGAAGCCTATGCGGAACGGGCCACCAGCTTAGGCCTGGATCTGGAAACGCCGCAGAAAGACGGCAAGCTCACAATCCTTTATCTCCGTCCGCTCGATTTGTCGGTGGACGAAACCATGCAGTCGATTCTCGACGCGGTGCAGAAGATCGGCGCCAAGCGCCTGGTGATCGATTCCCTGGCCGGCTTTGAGATGGCTCTGTCGCCCGGCTTCCGCGCCGACTTTCGCGAATCCCTCTATCGCATGATCTTCGCTCTCACGGGAATCGGTGTAACGATTCTAAGTACCGTGGAAGTGGATGAGTCGTTCACCGAATTTCCCTTCAGTACCTACTCGATTTCATTCCTCACCGATGACATCATCCGGCTGCGCTACGTATCCATCGATGGCCAGCTTCGCAAGATTATGGTGGTGATCAAGATGCGGGGCGGAAATCACGCCAAGGATATTCGCGAATATGAAATCACCTCCAAGGGCGTCGTCATTCTCGGCAATCGCCTCACAAACTATCAGGCTCTTATCAGCGGCATTCCTGCGGAGTCCGCCCCATCCGGCTCGAACGAAGGGCCCTCACGAGAGCCGGTAATCGGGCGCAAGAGCTAAGCAAAAATCGCACGCCACAGCGCAAGGCCGGGCCGAGATTGAAATCGACATCCGTTCCGATCAGATTGTTCCCTTGGTCCTCTGTTCCTTGTCCGCTCGGCCCCTTGGTCCCTTGGTCCCTGCCTTGATATAACAATCAGGCATGTCTCCATCCGCCCGTTCCGTCGCCTCTCCGCGCGTAGTCAGCATCGGAGACTTCCGCGCTATCGCCCAGCGCCGCGTGCCCAAATCCGTTTTCGATTACCTCGACGGCGGCGCAGAAGGCGAAGTCACCCTCCACGAGAATTGCCGCGTCTATGAGGACCTCACCTTCCGTCCCCGCCACGCGGTCGCCTTCGCCGATTGCAACCTGCGCACTCGCGTTCTCGGCTTCGATCTCGCGCTGCCTTTCCTGCTCGCTCCCGTCGGTTACAGCCGCCTCATGCACCCCGTGGGCGAAGTCGGCGCAGCGCGCGCCGCCGGCAACGCGGGCACCGCCTACATTCTCTCCACCATCTCCGGCCACAAACTCGAAGACGTAAAGGCCGCCTCCACCGGACCCGTCTTCTATCAGCTCTATCTCATGGGCGGCCGCGGCGCTGCCGAGGCCTCCATCGAGCGCGCCCGCGCTGCTGGCTTTTCCGCGCTCGTCGTCACCATCGACACTCCCGTCTCCGGCATCCGCGAGCGCGACTTCCGCAACGGCATGAAGGAACTCGTCAGCGGCAGCCCATTCCAGAAACTTCCCTATCTTCCGCAAATCCTCTCGCGCCCTGGTTGGCTCATCGGTTTTCTGCGCGACGGAGGCATCCCCGCGCTTCCCAACGTCGTCGTCCCCGGCAAAGGCCCCATGCCGCTCATCGATGTTGCCGTCGCTCTTGCCGAATCCGCCGTCACCTGGCGCGATCTCGCCTGGATTCGCGAACTCTGGCTCGGTCCCATCGTCGTCAAGGGCGTTTTGACCGCCGATGACGCGCGCCGCGCGGTCGATGAAGGCGCCGCGGCCATCTCCGTCTCCAATCACGGAGGCCGCCAGCTCGATTGCGTTCAATCTTCCCTGCGCTCCTTGCCCGAAGTCGTCGCGGCGGTCCACGGACAAACTGAGATCCTTCTTGACGGAGGCATTCGCCGCGGCACCGACATCGTCAAGGCCCTCTCGCTCGGCGCGCGCGCCGTGCTCTGCGGCCGCGCCTACGCCTATGGACTCGCCGCTGCCGGAGAAGCCGGCGTTAATCGCGCCATCGAAATCCTCCGCGCCGACCTCGACCGCACCTTGCGTCTGCTCGGTTGCCCTTCCGTCGCCGAGCTCGATCGCTCCTACGTCAACGTTCCAAAATTCTGGGACGCAAACTGACCGCGCCAGCGGCCGACGGCTCGCTGAACGCTGTTCACTACCCACTGCTTTTCTGTTCCTTCGTCCCCGCTTTTTCCGATTCCTTGCCCATCGCGTGCCGAACGCGAGCGCTGCCGGAAGACCCGCCGCATAGAATTAGAAGCATGCGAACTGTTGAAAATTTGCGGATTGCACAACTCGCGCGGCATTTTCCGCGAAATTCACAAATGGGGGCAAGATTTGCAAAGCATCCACCGCCCACGGGCTGCTAAGTTTCAAGTTGCACTCCGGGATGGAGGCCGCCGATTGGACAATTCTGAATCGGATCGTCTTGTGGAGCTGTCAAACGCGGGCATTTGTCCCAACTGTGGAAGAGCGATCCCGGAAAGAACAGCCGTTGTTCGAGGGAAGGGTTCGTTCTGCAGCTTAGACTGCGTTGCCTCATTCCACGAAGCCGAGTTTACCGAGCGAGCAAGACGCCTAGCAGCCGCCGCAAAGAACTAATAACCACCGAAGTGGAGCAGACCGTGGCATCAGAGTCCTTAATTCCTGAAGTGACAGACTGGCAGCCTGGCGGAGACGGCATACTGCCGTCTCAAGAAATCCGCCACTTTATTAAGGTCGGCATTATCAGTTCGTCTCGCGAACCGGCGGATGACCAGATTCAGCCTGCGAGCATAGACCTGCGCTTATCAAACGAGGCATATCGCGTCCGCGCTAGCTTTCTCCCTGGAAAATCCACCACCCTACTCAACAAAGCCACGTCCAACGGGATGCTAAACCAGAAGATTGACATCTCCCTCCCCTCCCTTCTGGAACCAAACGTGATTTACATTATCCCGCTCATGGAGAGTCTCAATCTTCCAGGCGACGTCTACGGCATCGCCAACCCCAAGAGCACGACTGGGAGACTCGATATTTTCACCCGCCTGATCACGGAGCACGGCGACGAGTTCGATCGCGTGGGAAAGGGGTACAGAGGGAAACTCTATATTGAGGTGATTTCTCACACGTTTCCAGTGGTCGTACAAGCCGGGCTGAGGCTCAACCAGCTTCGCTTCGGACGAGGAAGCACAGACGTCGCATCCGATGCAAGATTGAAGAAGTTAGGCAGAGAGGACCTTCTCATCGGCACCGACGAAAGCAGCGGCGCGGCCAACATCGACCGAGGGGTGCGTATAACAGTTGATCTCGTAGGTAACGGCTCCGGAATCATCGCCTACCAAGCGAGAAAGTGCTCGCCGCCAATCGAACTCGACAAGATCGACTACTACGAAATCGCCGAATTCTGGAACCCCATAAGCCGAGAGAGAAACCGCAGTTTCATTCTCGAGCCCGGGGAGTTTTACATTTTGGCATCAAAACAACGGGTGCGAGTCCCGCCAGACTTTGCCGCCGAGATGCTGCCGTATGATCTTGCAACCCAGGAATTCCGCGTTCACTATGCTGGCTTCTTCGACCCAGGCTTCGGTTTTGGAACGAATGGGGGAATTCCGGGGACCAGAGCCGTGCTAGAGGTGCGTGCGAGCGAAATACCGATTCTCCTAGAGGACGACCAGTTCGTAGGCAGACTAAATTATTTCAGCATGGCAGCCACACCAGACAAGGTCTACGGCGGCCCAATTGGATCATCATACCAACAACAGGGTCTGGCCCTGAGCAAGCAATTCAAACGCGAATCACAATTCATGACTGGCATAGCGCCAATCAGCGCCGCCGAACAGGAGAGCCAGGAAGCGCTGCGGCGCCGAAACCCGTCAAAGACGCAGCCAGCAGAAGCAGAGGACGATGACGATGCCTCTATCCTTCGCCTCGCCTTCCCGGACACTGGAGCCGAACAGAGGATAAGCACCAAAGAACGTTGACCGTGCAATCCAAAACCAGACTTAAGCGCTCCCGCAGGGCCCCTATCCCGGCAATAAATGTTCAGCGTCTGGATTTCGCACTCGCCAGCGGCATCGAGATTCAACGGAGAGCAGATTCCCTGGCAAATGCCGCAAGAAAGTTCGACGCAGGAGAACCCAACGGTCTCACCTTCCCGAAAGAGGAACAGTAGGCCGCTCAACGGAACTGTCTCGAACCGGCTGGAGACTTGGAGGAAGCACCGCGCAAGTGACCCGAGTAAACGGCTCCGATGCGGGCTATGAACCAGTAGCGAATCCAAACATGAATGCGGACGCAATGATAATCATCGCAACCAGAGCTACCGCCAGCACCGACGATATGATGAGGCACAACCTTTTCGCGAGGCGGTAGGTTGGCTCCCCATCCTTAACCCTTTTCCACTCGTTCTTCAAGAGGGGGACCGACACCTGCTCGATCTCAGAAACAAGGGCAGGGATTTTCTCCCCATCAATGTTGACTGGGCCAGTGTTAAATAGATCTTCCAAGTCCTTCATCTTTCGCAAGAGATCGCCCGCCTCGGGTTCAGTCCGATTGAGGCGCAACTTTATCTTAGCCGACACCGCATTCATGCCAGCGTAGTCCTCGTAACTGTCATCGTAAAACTGCTTAAGCTTCAGTTGATATTCATCCTCGCCAATCTTGCCTTCCTGGTGCTCCTTGTTGATCTTCTTTAGGAACATGTGGCAGTATGCGTTGATCATCATGGCATGACTCACCAAAGACGAGATCTCTGACCTTAAGGAGTCAATCCACTGCTCGCGAAACTCGGAAAGCTTCTGTTCCTTCGAAATAATCAGACCGACTAAAGAAACGACACCGGCAATCAATGCGACCAGCACCGCGCCAAGTATTTCGAATGCCGCGGCCGAGAACGAACCAACGAAACTATCCATGAAACCCTACCTTCCGGTTTCCTCAAACGAGAACAATCCTCCCAACGCAAGGAATGACGCCGCGCCAACACAAGGCACCGCAAACGTTTGAGAGCAGGAGCTGACTAACAATCGGCTTGCTACCAAAAATACGTCTGGAATCCTGTTCCCGCAAGCTCCTTTAGCGAACCGAATTCGAGTCGACCAGCCGACTCGCCGACCTGCCGCCCGTTACCCGCAATCCCCTCCACGCCCATTTCCCTCGCAACTCACTGAAAACACGACCAAAATTCTTCTCCCAAGTTTGCCGGTAATTATGCCCGTTTGGCGCACAATGGTCCCATGATCGCCAAGCAGACCAGCGGAGCACTCACCGGCTACTGGCTGTTGACTGCCTTTTAGCGCCGCTAGCTCCGCTGTCTTTTGATGTTGAAACAGTGCAATTTGGACAAAAACAGGCCCTAAACCGCTGAAAGGAGATACTTTAGATTCCAAGCCTTTTGGAATCAATGGGTTGCGACGAATGATCGAGGGTATAAGTGCCTGAAAACAAGCCCTTTAGCCTCAAAACAGGGTGGGGGGGGATGGGGTAGGTACTAGAAGATAAACAGCCCAGCTCACCGGCCAGCAAGCTGAAAGCGGCGCTGCTGCACAAAGCAAGAAGGCCGCCCGATTCCCTGGGCGGCCTTCCTGCTGCTTCTGTCCGCGAAGCCAGTCTCACTTCGATGAGTTAATTTGGTCTTCAATCTTGTAAGTGACCGTATGTTCGATCGTGCATGCCTTGTCGATCTCCGAAAAGGCTTCGTCGGGGGTCATCTCGGGATGGACTTTCTTCCAGCGTGCGGCGAAGTCGGGGCCGAAGTAGGTGAACATCGAGTCCCAGGTGGGGAAGATGTCCACGCTGCTCATGAGGCTGGGATCGCGCCATCGAAATCCTCCGCGCCGACCTCGACCGCACCTTGCGTCTCCTGGGTTGCCCGTCCGTCGCCGACCTCGATCGCTCCTACGTCAACGTTCCAAAATTCTGGGACGCAAACTGACAGATTCAGCGAATCGAACCGCCATAAGTGAGGCCAATTCATGGACCTTCTGAGGCTTTTTCACACGCGCGTTCATTGCGCTTCGCGGCGGGATTTGTTGTTGATTTCTCGAGAGAAAATCGAAGGCAATCAAAAAACGAGACTGTGAGACTGTGAAACTGTGAAACTGTGGACGCAAGTTATTGATTCTAAAGGCTCCACAGTTTCACAGTTGCACAGTTTCACAAAACGGCATGGGGGGTGGGGTCGGAAAAGCAGGGACTAAGGGGCTGAGGGACTGAGAGACCGACGGA
>Ga0181520_10012776_pt1 | contig 10732 bp, 13 predicted proteins | sample PEATcosm2014_Bin_29_FD_132451 | JGI IMG/M metagenome (GOLD analysis project Ga0181520, IMG submission 132451) | Peatland microbial communities from MTU Mesocosm Facility, Houghton, MI, USA - PEATcosm2014_Bin02_30_metaG | ecosystem: Environmental > Terrestrial > Soil > Wetlands > Peat | place...
AGCCATTTGGCCAACCTGTATTTGTTTTACGAACATTATCTTTCTCCCTTAAAAAATTCTTTGCTTAATAACATTTTTTTGTTCAAAACGTCAAATTAAATTGGATTTATAAGAAATTGATATTACTGGTATTTAAGGATTGCTCCGAAGAATCCGTCCATATTGTGCCTGTGCGGATAAGTATGAAAAAATCCGTGACGGTCAACCAGTGTGTTATTTATTGACGCTGGCGGCCGGCATAAACGGAAGCCGGGGTTGCGTGTCAGGAAATCGTCAATAATATTTTCATTTTCCTGCGGCAAAAGAGAACAGGTGCAGTATATTAAGCGGCCGCCTTTCTTTACAGCTGTGGAGGAGTTTTGCAGAATTATTTTTTGAGCGGCGGCAAAATTCCGCAGGTCTTTTTCAGTCGTGCGCCACTTTATTTCCGGATTGCGGCGCAGCGTCCCCAAACCTGAGCAGGGCGCGTCCACCACAACGCAATCAAACTTTTCCCTGAATGTTTCCGGCAGGCCGGCACTCAGATCGCCTGTCTGCGCTTCGATGATGTTTATTCCCAGTCGCGCCGCTTCATCTTTGAGTTCGGCAATTCTTTCCGCGCTTCGATCGATGGCGACAATTTGTCCTTTGTTTTTGAGGATTGCCGTCAGATGCGCCGCTTTGCCTCCCGAGCCCGCGCAGGCATCCAGTAATGATTGCGAGGGCTCCGGGTTAACCAGATAAGAAATAAGTTGCGCCGCTTCGTCCTGAATACGCAGGAATCCATCTTTAAAAAAAACGGTTTTCTGAATGGGATTTATGGGATTCGTGGACGTGTTCAGGATAATGCCGTCAGGAGAATATTGAGTTGCCTGAGGCGAAAATCCGGCGGAGGCGAGTTTTAGCTCTGCTTCACCTTGGGATATTTTCAACGTGTTGACGCGGAGAGTCAGCGGCGGCAATTCATTGTTGGCTGAACATAAAGATATCGTTTCTTCGGGACCGAAAATTTTAATCCACTTTTTCACGAGCCACAGCGGATGCGAATGAAATGAGGCTATGTATTCAGCCGTATTATTTTTAGAAGAAGGGAAAGATATCTTCTGGCCGCTGCGCAGATAGTTTCTTAAAATGGCGTTGACCAGAGCGCTTTTGTCCGGCCTGATTATTTTGGCAACCTTGACTGCTTCATCCACGACAGCAAAAGCAGGCAGCCGGTCGCTGAATTTGAGTTGATACAGACCGACGCGCAAAACATTTTTTATGCCTTCGTCCATCTTTTCAAAATCGCCGCGGTAGAATTTTGTTAATATCCAGTCAAGGTGACCCCGGAGGCGCAGCACCCCGTAAACAAGATGGGTAAGCAGACGTCCGTCTGGCGTTTCCGATAGAGCGTTTTTGTCCAGACAATCATTGATCAGGGGACTTGCGAAAGCCTGGCTTGCGCGTACCTGATTTAAAATATCTACAGCCAGATGGCGGATGGTTTTTGTCATATCTTCATAAACCTGCGGAAAAATCCGGCAGGTTTCCTGATTGATTATTTGTTCACGCCAGAATAGTTCCGGGTTTCAGGCGATAGCCGCGCAGAAAATCTTTCGCGAGCATCTTTTTTTTGCCGGCAAGCTGCACATCTTTTAAAATTACGCAGCCGTCAGACGCGGCAACCATTATTCTTCCAGCCGTGTCCGTGCCGATTTTACCGGGCGCATACGGTATTTTACCTTGACCGGCCTCGGCAGTAAATATTTTTAAGACCTGGCCGTCTAATAGCGTGTAGGCCGCAGGCGTTGGGCTAAGCCCGCGGATAAGATTTACAATAACGGAGGCGCTATTATGCCAGTCGATTTTTCCGGTTTCTTTTTTCAGGCGCGGCGCAAGTGTCATTTCGGCTGCATCCTGCGGCTGCCGCTTTACGGTTTTATCAACCACCTGCCCTATTGTTTTTATAAGCAGTGCCGCGCCGAGTTGGGCAAGGCGGTCATGCAAATCGCCGTAAGTTTCATTTGCGCCGAGTGGAGTTTCTTCCTGCAGAAGGATATCTCCGGAATCCATTCCCTCATCCATCAGCATGATGGTGACGCCGGTTTTTGTTTCCCCGCGGATAATCTGCCAGTTAAGAGGCGCCGCGCCGCGGTATTTCGGCAGGAGCGACGGGTGTATATTCAAACATTTCAGCGGCGGATATTCAATAATATCTTTGGGCAGAATCTGCCCGAAAGCCGCCACCACGACCATATCCGGATTAAGTGTTTGAAAAATATCCATAAAAAAAGGGTCTTTGACTTTTTCGGGTTGAAAAACAGGCAGGTCTAATTCCTGCGCCAGAGTTTTGACCGGCGGAGCCACTTCTTTTAAACCTCGTCCCTGAGGGCGGTCAGGTTGAGAGACAACGCCGATTACCGGATATTTTTGTTCATGCAACAGCCTAAGCGCGGGAAGGGCAAAAGCAGGCGTGCCCATAAATAGAATGCGTGGTTTGTCCATAGGAATTTGTCCTTTATTTTTTTTCTATAAAAACATATTATGGAAATAAGGAAAATGTGTCAAGTATTACAAATAAACGAAGGATTATCAACATTGTCATACCGGCGCAGGCCGGTATCCAGAACTTACTGAACAATTCCCCGTTCGGAATAACAAAATAAGGTTAAACCAATTCTTAAACGAACTAAAAATAAACTCTTAAAATTACCGCGGGACTTCCAACTGTTTTTAGCGGCCACATTTGTTTTCGGATTCGCCCAGAGCATTGTAGGTTCAACTTTTAATAATTTTCTGAATGAAACTTTCCTGATTAATAATTTTCAGCGGGGAATTCTAGAAATTCCCCGCGAAATGCCGGGTCTTTTGACAATTTTCGTATCCGCGATTTTATTTTTTATTTGCTCCAGAAGGCAGGCCGCTGTGGCCAATATCCTGTGCGCCATCGGGATACTTTTTATCGGATTTTATTCGCCCGGATATTCGGTCATGCTTATCTGGCTTTTTATCTTAAGCACCGGACAGCATTTGTTTTTGCCTTTGAATCAGAGCATTGGCATGGAACTGGCCGCTCACGGACAGACCGGAAAACGGTTGGGGCAGTTCAGCGCTGTGGCCAATATCGCCGCGATTATCGGCAGCTTTTTCATCTTAATCGGATTTAAATTCTTCAATCTGAATTTCAGGATGTCGTATCTTGCGGCTTTCCTTGGATTTCTGGTGGTTGCGGCTTTACTATTCATGATGAAAAAGGACGAGCCCGTTGCGGTTAAAATGAAGTTTCAATTCCGCCGGGAATACAAACTTTACTACTGGCTGACTGTTTTGTACGGAACACGCAAACAGCTGTTCCTTACCTTTGCTCCCTGGGTGCTGGTGACCGTCTTTAGGCAAAAGACGCAGGTATTGGCGACACTTCTGACAATCGGCGGAGCCATTGGCATATTTTTCATTCCCGTTCTGGGGAAGGCTATTGACAAATTAGGCGAGAGAATCATTCTCACGTCCGAGGCTGTTTTACTGGTTTTTGTTTGCCTGGGTTACGGTTTTGCCAAAAATTATTTTGCGGAAAAAACAGCCATGCTCATTGTCTTTTCCTGCTATATTCTGGATCAGATGCTTATGGCGGTGAGTATGGCGCGGGCGACTTACCTGCAAAAAATAGCCGTGGCGCCGGAAGATGTCTCGCAGACGCTGACAATGGGCGTAAGCATTGACCATGTCTTCTCCGTCAGTATCGCGGTGCTGGGCGGTTTTATCTGGATTAAATGGGGCTATCAATATGTCTTTCTGATGGGCGCGGCCATCGCCGTGGTTAATTTCTTCTCCGCGCTGCAAATCAAAACACAAGCCCGAAGGTAGTGTCATTCCGGCACAGTCCGGCGCAGTCCGGGCCTTCATGCCCGTAAAAACGGCGAACCTAAAGGTTCGCACTACGAATACAAAATGTTCGTTATGTTATTGGGAGCGCAACAACTCGGGCAATCTCTTATCTCTACCATTAAAACCATTGACATATTATTAATGATTGTGCTTTTATTTCTCCGCATTAATTTGTGAATTTATTTTGTTATGGAGATGATATGACCGCGGATAGAGAGACTATTGATGCGGCAAACTTATTCAAATTTATTCAGGCAGGAATAGATAAGGAGAATAAAGACCATGAAAGACGTGGGTAAAACAATCGGCAATCTGATTGATAAAGCAGGTGTTTCTATTATCAGTTCCGTAGATGAAGACGGTTTTCCCAATACCAAGGCAATGCTTCCGCCGAGGAAAAGAGAAGGCATAAAGCATATCTTTTTCACGACAAATACATCGTCAATGAGAGTAAAACAATACATCGATAACCCAAAAGCCTGCGTATATTTCTTTGATAAGCGATTCTTCAAGGGCATTATGCTCAGAGGCGCCATGGAAGTCCTCAAAGAGAGCGCATCGAAAAAAATGATCTGGAAGGATGGCGATGAAATGTATTATCCAAAGGGCGTAACCGATCCGGATTACTGCGTGCTCAAGTTCACCGCTCAAAACGGCAGGTATTACAGCAATTTTAAATCAGAAAATTTTGAAGTTGAGTAGAGAACAAATCTGTCATATAAAGATGTCAGGCGGCATGGCGCCACCAAAGGCCGTATTTGGGTGATCCGCGGCGTTAGTCATTAAAAGGAAAGAAGACATAATGACCTATAGGAAGAACCGTGTTTGCCCGGTTGAAAGAGCAGGCAGCCTTGATAACAGATTCCGAAGATGGTTGCAGAATCCTCGGAAAATACTAAAGCCTTATATCAAAGAGGGAATGACAGTGTTGGATCTGGGTTGCGGTCCCGGTTTTTTCACTATGGATATTGCACAAATGGTCGGCAAATCCGGGCGGGTTATTGCTTCTGATTTACAGGAAGGAATGCTTGAGAAAACGAGAAGCAAAATTCATGGAACCGAACTTGAGGAACGTATTACGCTGCATCAGTGCCAAAAGAACACAATAGGCATTTCAGAGAAAGTTGATTTCATCCTCGCCTTCTACATGGTTCACGAAATCCCCGATCAAAAAGCGTTTTTTAATGAGATAGAAACTATTATCAAGCTCAACGGACAAGTTCTTGTTGTAGAGCCGACATTCCATGTCTCTAAAAAAGAGTTTGAAGAAACTATTCAAACGGCCCAAAGCGCCGGTTTCACGCCTGTTGAAAGGCCAAAAGTATTTTTTAGCAAGGCAGTTATTTTAAAAAAGGCCAACGGATAGCTGGATTGGAAATGATAAAACAGTGCCGCGCCTGTGAGCATCAGGTTGGCCAACCGCTTACGCGCCGGGCGCGCCGGAGCCTTAAAGAAGGAGACGAATAATGAATGCAGAGGACTATTTAATTAAACCCGGGAACGGAAGAGATGAACCAATCAAAGATCTCAATAATGCCGTTAGAGTTGTTCTTGTCGACAAAGACACTGTCGGCGCTGAAGACATAACTTTCGCGCTTTGCACGTTTGAAGCAAAGACGTCCACGCACAAGAAGCATATTCATCAACATGCTGAAGAGGTGATATACATTTTGTCCGGAAAAGGAATGAGCGGGATCGGTGATTTGGAAACCGTCATGTCGCAGGGGGATACCATGTTTGTTCCGCGCGGCGCTGTTCATTGGTTCTACAATCCCTTTGATGAGCCCGTACAAATGATTTTTATTTATACCAAATCCTCTCTTGGGTCCGCGGGGTACAGGGTTGTAGAATAACTAACGATATTTTATTATCGCAAATGGAGCAATGCATCCGGCTCGCTTTTATGCAGCCAACCCAAAAAGGAGCAGTAGCATGGATTATCAGCAAATGACGTCACCATGCGGTTTGGATTGTTTTAATTGCCCGGCGTACCTTGCCAATGAGGATATGAATCTCAGGGCAGTCATCGCCGAAAGATTTCATCTTCCCCCGGAGGCGGCAAAATGCGCAGGGTGCAGAAATGAAAAAGGCACGATATCATTCCTGGGTTCAAAAAAGCCGTGCGATGTATTTCTCTGCACGAGTGAGAAAGGCATCACGTTCTGCTATGAGTGCGCCGACTTTCCCTGCGACCATCTTCACCCGTATGCGGATCAGGCATCCAGCAGGCCGCACAACACAAAACTTTTCAATCTTTGCTTAATAAAAAAGATGGGCCTTGACGGGTGGGCTAAAGACAAGGCGTTAAGTGTTAAACGCGCGTATTTCAAAAGTCCGCTGAAAGTGCATGACTCAGACGGAAAGAAATAGCGGGCATGAGCAAGTGAGCGTGACGGTTATCATGAAAAAAGAAGGGAATCATTCACAAGAAGCGGACAAAAAATTAGCCGCCGTATGCGGTTTGTACTGTGAGGCGTGCTCGTGGTTTATTGCCACCACCGAAGATCCTGAAAAGCTCAAAAGGATGGCGGCGCAAATGCATTTTTCAGTGGAAGAAAGCAGATGCTATGGGTGCCGGTCGGACAAGCGATTGTCCTATTGCGAAAAATGCAAGATGTCCGCCTGCGCGGCCCAAAAGGGCATCGATTTTTGCAGCGAATGTGAAGAATACCCCTGCGATGACTTGAAACAGTTTCAATCCGCGATGCCTCATCGGATTGAGCTTTGGGACAATCTTGAACGAATCAGGTCTGCCGGTTATAAGCAATGGCTTAAGGAAATCAGGGGGAACTATACCTGCCCGCGATGCAAAACTATTAATTCAACCTACGACCTGAAATGCCGAAAGTGCGGTGAAGAACCGAGTTGCGACTATGTTGCCAGACACAAGCGGGAAATTGAGCGATTTATGAATAATAGATGATTCATAAACCGCTCAATTCAGCGGACTTGCCATAAGCTTTGGCTGATTTTTTGTTTGGTTCCTGTACGGAAATGAAGATAAAAGAAATACATTCTAAATGCATTCTATCCCCATCAAAGATTTATGACTATGTCGTCAATCCGTACGTCGGGTGTCAACACGCGTGCTCTTATTGTTATGCCAGATTTATGAAGAGATTCACCGGGCATAAAGAACCCTGGGGTGATTTTGTGGATGTTAAAATCAACGCTCCCGATTTGCTGAGCAAAGAAATAAAGAAGAAAAGAATGGGAACGGTGTGGCTCAGTGGCGTTTGCGATCCGTACCAGCCGCTCGAGGCAAAATACAAACTCACAAGAGAATGTCTGGAAATACTTGTGCAAAACAACTGGCCGGTGGTAATTCAGACGCGTTCCCCGCTGGTTATTAGAGATATCGACATATTAAAAAAATCGAAAGATATCGAAGCCGGATTTTCCATTACGACTGCCAACGATGAAATAAGGAAAATATTCGAACCCAACGCGCCATCTATTGAAAAGCGGCTAAGAGCAATCGAAGAACTGCATCAAAACGGGATCAGAACTTATGCGATGATCGCGCCGATTCTTCCGGAAGCCGAGAATCTTATCAGGATGCTTGCGGGAAAAGTTGACTATATCATTATCGACCGGATGAATTATTTTCACGCTGCCAGGATCTATGAAAGGCACGGGTGGAGGGATAAAAATACATACGAATACTTCAAGGCCATCGGAAGTAAAATAGTTAAAGATTGCGCTGAATCGGGAATTGAGTGCCGATCAGCGTATTGATATGACCTCATGAATTGATGGAAGCCGGGGAGGGAACCGATGGAGGACTCAACCGGACGTTGCGGGGCCGCACTGATGATTATTTCGTTATTTTTAAGGATGTCATGATGAATGTTTCGGGCGCCAAATTAATCCTTGCATCCATCCTTCTTCTGATTTTGGTTATATTGCCGGGATGCGCGACGATTCCGAATGTAGCAACGGAAGAATTCAATAACCGCAGGGTTGAATATTCGCTGATACGGAATGGCGGCGCGACGGTCGTTTTTGAAAATGGTTTGGATGGCAAGATGAATTGGTGGAGCAAAGTAATTCCGGAAATATCAAAGGATGCTACCACATTTGCATACAACCGTCCGGGTTATGGAAGGAACGATTCAATGTCAACTCCCCGTGACGGCCTTCATATTGTCGAAGAATTGAGGACTCTTTTAAAAAGAAACGGACTGGAGCCGCCGTATGTGCTCGTCGGACACTCGTTCGGGGGGTTGCTTATGCAGCTTTTCGCGCGTGAGTATCCCGACGAGGTGAGAGGGCTTGTTCTGGTTGATTCAACGCATCCGGCACAGTTTAGGGATAAAGGTTCCATAGAGAACTGGCCCGGATGGTTCCGTCTTCTCTTCCACTTTTATTTGTCGCCGGCGGCAAAACAGGAGATGGATTTAATCAATGACACGGGGGGGCAGGTATTGACCCTCCCGGTATTTTCGGGTAAACCTATTATTGTGCTCAGTGCCCTGCAGCCGATGCATGAAAAGGGAGCGCTTGCTGATGACGCCAATGAAAAGAGAAAAGATATCGCCAGGCTTTATCCGGGTTCCGTGCAGATATGGGTGGATAGCGGCCACGGTATACCGCAGGAAAAGCCGGAAGCGGTCATTGCCGCTATAAGGCAGGTTTTGCCGGGCAAGAAACTCAACTAATAGGTTGCAAAGAGTCGGACAACTATTGTTCCGGGGAGGTTGGATGGAAATAGATATCGTGTACGACTGCTCTGAAACGGACTGGAAGGTGGTTTCGGAGACTCTCAAACGCGTTGGAATGGCGTACGAGGAACCGGACGTGCATAAAAAAGCATTTGAAGCCAGCCCCACGGCTGTGTTTATCTATAAGGATGCTCAGTTGATCGGCTTCGGCCGGGCAATTTCCGACGGCGCTTACCAGGCGGCCGTTTATGATGTCGCAGTTGTTCCTGAATTCCAGAAGATGGGCATTGGAAGGATTATCATGAAAAAGATTCTGGAGCGGCTTTCGGGATGCAATGTCATTTTATACGCAAGACCGGGCAAGGAGGAATTTTACCGGAGGCTGGGACTGCGAAAAATGAAAACAGGCATGGCGCTTTTCAGAAATCCGGAAAAGATGGCGGAAAAAGGATTCACGGAGTAAATTTGTCAATAACAAACAACGCCGGAAATAAATGCCCGAACGGATTTAAGGCAAGGGAAAGGAATTATGGATTATTTCAAAGGAAGGGTCGTTAAGCTGATGATCGATTACTTCGGGACTGATTTCCGGAGAATAACTCATGCTCTCGAGGTTTTAAGGCATGCTGAAATAATTATGGGAAACGGGGAGGGTTGTGATTACGAAGTTCTTGTGGCATCGGCTGTTTTACATGATATAGGCATAAAGCAGTCGGAAGAAGCGCTCGGCTATAACAACGGGAAGACGCAGGAAGAATATGGACCGCCGGTAGCCGAAAAACTTCTTAAAAGCATAAACTTTCCCCCTGAAAAAACGGAAAAGGTTTGCCGGATCATAGGAAATCATCATTCCCTTTCGCGCTATGATTACGTTGAACTGAAAATACTCAAGGAAGCAGACAGGATTGTGAACAGGATTGAGGGGGATTAAAAAATAGGTCGCAAATGAGTATAGAAATACGTGAAGAAAGAGATATTGATTATCCGGAGACTGAAAATGTGACACGGGAAGCATTTTGGGACATGTATAAGCCCGGTTGCGATGAGCACCTGGTTTTACATCAAATCAGGCAGTCGAAAGCATTTATTCCGGAACTGGATTACATAGCAAGTGATAACGGGAAAATAGTCGGGAATATTGTTTATACAAAAGCCGTTGTGAAAAATGATCATAACGATAGTGAGGTATTGTGCATGGGGCCTTTGTGCGTATTGCCTTCATACCAAGGCAGGGGCATCGGATCATTGCTGTTACGAACAACATTGGAAAAAGCAAAGTCGTTGGGATATCGGGCAGTAGTCATATTCGGCAATCCCGACTATTATGCAAAGTTTGGATTTTCTAAAGCGGAATCATACGGAATCAAAACGGCACATGGAGAAAATTTAGATGCGTTTATGGCCGTGGAATTATTTCACAATGGACTTGACGGCATAAATGGAAGATTCTGCGAGGACAAGGCATTTGAAGTCAAAGAGGAAGAGTTGGAAAAATATGACAGCCGGTTTCCCTATAAGGAAAAGCACGTAAGAGAAGGGCAGTTAAAATGATCTGGCGATTGCATCAGCCGCGTCAAGCAAATTTCTTCCGTTGACATGGAGCATCCATTTACCTATACTTAACGTCAATAATACCGGGTTGCAGTCAAGGGATAAAGACGCTGCCAGCAAAGTTAACTGAAGAATGCGACCTGGTATAAAATCATTTATAAGGAGTATCTACCATGACCATCAATATTAAAACCGAAGAGCATATCATGCTTATTGAAATCGACCGGCCGAAGAAATACAACGCCATGACGCGCGAGATGTATACGCAGATGGCGCGGGCTTATTACCAGTTGGATCATGATGATAATTTATGGGTGGGCGTAGTCTATGCCAACGGCCCGCATTTTACATCGGGTCTTGAGCTGACAGACTGGTCGGATGCTTTTGGCAACGCAATCGGCTTTCCTCTGGGCAGAGAAAATGAAATTGATCCGTTTTACATGATGAACGAGACCCGCTGCCGCAAGCCGATTATTTATGCCGTGCAGGGATATTGCTATACCTGGGGCGTGGAGGTGATGCTCAACGCCGATATACGCGTAGCGGCTTCCGACACGCGCTTTGCCATGCTGGAAGTGCGCCGCGGATTCTTCCCCTGCGGAGGAGCGACATTCAGGTTAGCCAGGGATATCGGCTGGTCCAACGCGATGCGTTATCTTTTAACCGGCGAC
>Ga0181520_10012779_pt1 | contig 10730 bp, 11 predicted proteins | sample PEATcosm2014_Bin_29_FD_132451 | JGI IMG/M metagenome (GOLD analysis project Ga0181520, IMG submission 132451) | Peatland microbial communities from MTU Mesocosm Facility, Houghton, MI, USA - PEATcosm2014_Bin02_30_metaG | ecosystem: Environmental > Terrestrial > Soil > Wetlands > Peat | place...
CGTCCTCGTCGGGCTCCCCACGGACAGGTCCACGCCCGCGGGGTGACTTCGCCGGCTGTCGTGCGGGCGTCGCCGCCCGCACAGCTGGAGCCCGAGAGTTACCCTTGTAGAGCACTTCGCGATGATCTCGAAGATGAAGGCTCCAATCGAACGCGAGTTTCCCTCGACGCCCCTTGTTGGCGTCGGCGCCGTTGTCGTTCAGGACGCCCGCGTTCTTATCGTCCGGCGCGGCACCGAGCCCCTCAAGGGCCATTGGACCCTCCCCGGCGGCGCTCTCGAAATCGGTGAAGCCCTCACCGCCGGCGTCATCCGCGAGGTCCGCGAAGAAACCGGCCTCGACGTCGAGCCCATCGAGCTCATTGAACTTCTCGACCGCATTCATCGCGAAGACGGCCGCGTCCGCTATCACTACGTCATCGCAGACTATCTTTGCCGTGTCACCGGAGGCGACCTCCGCGCCGCTTCTGACGCTGCCGCCGTCCGCTGGGTCGAGCGCTCAGAATGGTCAAGCCACAGCGCCCTCGTCCTCGATCCCATCACTGTGCGCGTGATCGAAAAGGGCTGGCAGCGTGCGGGGCAACTTAGGCCAGGGCAGACCAAACCTGATCAGCTGCGCACCGATAGGCGTACCGTAAATGACTAGTCCAATGAAATGGACAATGCGCGTGTTTCTCGCCTTGATCGCCCTGCCGGCGATCGCCGCGCTCGGCTTCTATCTCCGCCCCGTCAGCTACTTGAATGCTCATGTCTACTTGCAGGAAAATCTCGTCGGAATCGAAAGCCGCAACATCAAAGTCGACGGCTACCGTATGCATTACCTTGCCATGGGACCTGCGAGCGGCGCCGCGGTGGTGCTTGTTCACGGCCTCGGCGGCCGCGCTGAAGACTGGTGGAATGTCGCTCCCATCCTGGCCAAAGCCGGCTTCCGCGTCTATATGCCCGATTTGCTCGGCTTCGGACGCAGCCAGCAGCCTGCTGATTTCTCGTATTCGGTCCGCGATCAGGCCGCAGTCGTCGTGCACTTCATGGACGAACTCGGCGTCAAACAGGCCGACGTTGCCGGTTGGTCCATGGGCGGATGGATCGTGCAGCTGATCGCACTCGAACATCCTGAGCGAGTTTCCCGCCTCATCCTCATCGATTCCGTCGGCCTCAACATCAAGCCCTTATGGAATACCAATCTCTTCGTACCCACCTCGTATCAGGAGCTGGCCAAGCTCGAAGCCCTCCTCATGCCCAATCCTCAGCCCATTCCGCCGTTCATTGCGCGCGATTTTCTGCGCCGCTTTCGCGCTAACGGCTGGGTCATCAAGCGAGCTCTGGCCACCATGTTGACTGCCCAGGACGTCACCGACAACCTGCTGCCCCAATTGAAGATGCCGGTCCTCATCATTTGGGGATCGCTGGACCAGATTGCGCCCGTCGACCAGGCCCAAATCATGCACCATCTCATTCCCCAATCCCAGCTCCAGCTCGTCCCCGGGTGCGGTCACATGGTCCCTCTTCAGTGCAGCGAACAAATGGACCCTGTGGCCCTCAAATTCATCCGGTGATAACATTGGATTTCATCCAGTGATAAATCGACTTCCGGGGTCCAATTTCGACTCAATTTCAATTTGACGCCCCCCCATCATCTCTGCGAGACTCAGCCAGATGTCCTATACAGGGAAATTTGAATTCGCTGCGGAGCGCAGATACCGGGCACGCAACACGCGTCTTTACCGGTTAGCGCATTGGCCCATCTGGATTTGGGTCTTTTTTATTGCCCCGGGGCCGCTCACTTTCACCGTTTTCTCCCGTGGTTTCCACTGGATTAATTGGTCTTGGCTGGCAGCCGTCCTCCTGGTCACCGGAATTGCCGGCCTCCGCGGCCGCCTTCCCGGCGTTGAGCCGTGCCCTTATATCCTTCGTTTCGACGAAGACCGGCCCAACCCCCTGTATCGACGCATTTGCTACACATTCGCGTGGAATGCGGTCCTCAGCTACACCTTGCTCAATTTGGTTGGCCTCGTGTTGGCTTCAGCCACTGGCGTCTGGCACCTCAAGCAGATTTACTTCTACGCCTACTCGCCGCTGTGCGCCTTCATTCTGCTCCTCGGCATCTTGGGCAAGCTTCCTCGCGTAGGCGCATCCACTAAGGGCGAGGGCGTTGAACGCCGATACTTCTACGGATCGGTCTGGGCCGCAGCCGCAGCCCACGTCGTCCTGCTGCTTTTGTGGAGAGTCCTTCCCGAAACGCGCCCCGGCAACTTCGCGAAGCTGGTGGTCTTCACGGCGGTTCTAGCGGCATTCGGCCTCGCTGCCTCGCGCGGACAGCTTCCTCGGACCCGCCCCATCCTTTCCGGCGAGCTCATGGCCTCCGACTAGCGCACATCACTCTGCATCTGCAGTGCCGGTGGTCTCTTGACCGACGGCATTGGCTGCATCTACGCCACCGGCAGGGCGCCAAAGGCCAGGATTTTCGGACCCGGGATACCACAAAATTCGTGCTGGTGCATTTCAACCCGCAACGATTTGCGGTTGGGATAACCGTTTGAAATCAGCATGTGCACTTTGAATAAATCGAGAAAATGAATGCCATACCGCAAAATCTATGGAAAATAACTCGTGCAGAATCAGAGGGCTTCCCCGTCCGAAAGTCAAGCAACCTAATTAATTGCAACTCAATGATTTGAAGGTGGTGCGGGAAAAGGGCTCTCATAACCCAGGACTCTACCCCGAACTCAACTCCTAGCACATATTGCACCTTCCACCATTGACCGTTCCGGTATAAGGAATAGTCATGAGACCCGTCCCGACGACTCTCCGCGACCTCGCCACTACCGTCGCGATTCTGGCCTGCGCAGCCATGGCTACGGCACAGCAAGCAACCCCGAACCCGCTGGCCAAATCCCGCGTCTTCGCCTACGAGGACCTGACCGCCAAGACCGCGCCCAATGGAGCCGTCGGCCGCAGTGTGTTCACGGGAACTCTCGCCACCGGCGAGGCGATTGGGGTGCACGAAACCATACAGCCAAAAGGAACCGTGCCCAATCCCGCGCACCGCATTGAGCACTCAGAGCTGATCATGATTGAGGAAGGGACGCTCGAGTACACGCATGACGGAGTGACGGAGCGCGCCGATGCGGGCAGCGTCGTCTACGTAGCATTCGGAACATTGCACTCCGTCCGGAACGTGGGCGACGGCGAGGCTAAATACGTGGTGATCCAGATTGGCGGCGACACCGGCAAGTAGCTGAGCAGTGGACAGTGCTCAGTGGTCAGAGAACAGCGAAGCGAAGAACAGTGGGGAGCGGTGATAGTGGAGCTAAGCCCTCAGCAAACAGCAGACAGCCTCAGTAGGCGCGGACCTGTCCGCGACCATAGCGTTTGACGGCGTACATGCGCATGTCGGCGGTGCCGATGATCTCGTGCATGTGAGTGCCGTCAGCCGGCGTAGTGGACACGCCCACGCTGGCGCTCACTTGAATAGTAAGGCCGCTCTTCATCCCGAACGGAGTTTCCATGAGCGCCGCGTGCATTCCCCTAGTCAGTTCCAGCGCCTGGGCGGCGGTGGTTCGGGGCATCATGATGACAAACTCGTCGCCGCCATAGCGGAAGGCACTGTCCTGCGCTCGGCACAACGTCTGCAGCCGCTGCCCGGTGAGGGTGAGCAGCTCGCTGCCAACCATGTGGCCGTGCGCATCGTTGACCAGCTTGAAGCGATCGAGATCCCAGAAAGCAAGGCTGAGCGGCAGCTGTTGCTTTGCCGACTGCTTCAGCTCGCGGCATAGAACATCGTAGAGGTGACGCACGTTGTAGAGGCCGGTGGTGTCGTCGGTGATGGTGAGCTGCTGAATCCGCGCCATGTCCCGTGCGTTCTCAATGGCGATGGCGGCGTGGTCGGCAAGAATGTGCAGGAAGGCGATGCTGTAGTCCGACATCTCAACGCGGGGATTGAGGATTTCGATCACGCCCTGTGTGCCGGTGCGCCCGCGCAAAGGCATGGCGATGACCGACCTTACGCTGCTGATGCCGGGGGTGGCGGATTGTTCGGCGCGCGGATCGCCTTCCATCTGGGGCACGAGGAGCGTTTCGCCGTGCTCGAGGACCCATCCGGCAACGCCCTCGCCGGGCTTGACGCGAAGGCCGCGCAATGTCTCTTGCTCCTCGCCCGCGGCGATGGCGTAGTAGAGATCCGGCGTGGATTCTTCAAGCATCAGCAGCGCCCAGAACTCTGCCTCCACCATTCGCTCCATTTGTTCGAGAATGGTGCGCAGAATCGTGTCGAGGTCGAAGCTCGAAGTGAGCGACCGCGCCAACTGATGAAACACAAGCAGATCGGCGAGCGGGATGCGCCCTTCCGTCTCGTTCGGCATGTCAGGGCCCTGGGGGAAATTGCTGGCTTGATTCTTGCATAGTTCGCTCACGAAAGGAATGTAAAGCGGTTTTGGGTCGCTCTTCTTATGTTTTATTTGGAATGTCTTCGCCTGTGCGCCAGGCTGTTCGCCGTTAGTATGGACAAGCGCTCAACCGCCGATATGGACCATGGATCGGGAAGGCTTGAGGAATCCGGGCTCACCGATGTGGTGGCGGGCCTCCTTACCACGGATCGTACCGGCAATGTAGGCGCGCAGCTCCTGGTCGGATGCGCCTGCGCGGAGACGGCCATAGAGGTCGTGCTCCACTTGCGAAAAAAGGCAGGTGCGGATCTTGCCGTCGGATGTGAGGCGCACGCGGCTGCAGGCTCCACAGAATGCCTGGCTCACAGGTGCGATAACGCCGATTTCGCCCACGCCGTCAGAAAAAGTGTAGCGGCGGGCTGTTTCGCTGGCCTCTCGCGGCGGCAGCTCGACCAGCGGCAAAGTGCGGCCGATGCGATCGACAATTTCGCGCAGCGTAACAACAATTTCCGGTGTCCATAACCGGCCCTCTTCGAGGGGCATGAATTCAATGAAGCGGACAACGACTTGCTCTTCGCGAGCAAAGCGTGCAAAAGCTTCGATCTGGTCGTCATTGAACCCCCGAAGCAGTACGCAATTGACCTTGAGGGGTGTGAGTCCGGCGGCGCGGGCGGAACGAATGCCGGCGAGCACCTTGGAAAAACTGCCCTCAACGCGAGTGATGCGCTCGAAGGCCGGCGCATCGACGGCGTCCATGCTGACCGTGATGCGGTTCAGGCCGGCATCCTTGAGCGGCTGGGCGAGGGACTCGAGCAGATGGCCGTTGGTGGTCACAGCCAGGTCCAACGCTTCGCCTTCGACAGTGCGCAGGCGCTTGAGTTCGCGGACCAGGTCGACAAGATCGCGGCGCAACAGCGGCTCACCTCCCGTGAGGCGGACTTTGGTGATGCCGAGGCCGACAAAGAGCTCGATGAGGCGAAGGTACTCGTCGAAGGCCAGCTCAGGATACTGCGCGCCGACTTCGCCTGTGCGGCAATACACGCATTTGTAGTTGCAGCGGTCAGTGATGGAAACACGGAGGTCGTGAATCACGCGCCCGTGGCTATCCTTCAGCGGTGCGAGCGCTGACGTCGCGGGGATTGCGGAGATGGAAGGGGCAGCCATCGGCATCTTCAAGCGTATTCCATTTCGCGGCCGGTTGAAAGGCCGCGCTCCCCAGTCACAGCGCGGGGAGAGGGGAAGCGATAGCATGATGAAGCAAGGCTGCGGCGACGCGTCTCGTGGATTTGCAGCCAGTCAAAAAGGAACAAGGACTATGCACGCAACCGGGGCGAGGCCCGCAGGGGTTACAGACGAAGCAGGCGCGGCGACGGCCGTGCGGCAGATGTTCGATTCCATTGCGCCCCGTTACGACCTGCTGAATCACGTGCTTTCGGCCAATGTGGACCGGCTATGGTGGCGCAGGGCTGCGCGCAGATTCAGCGGTGTTCTTGCGCGACCTGATGCGGCGATTCTCGATATTTGCTGCGGCACGGGCGATTTGACGCTGGCCCTGCTCAAGCTGCGGCCGCAGGGAGCGCTGCCGATTTTGGCCGCTGATTTTTCGCCAGCAATGCTTCGGCGCGGCGCAGAGAAATTTGGGCCGAAGAGTACCAATGCGCCTCACGCAGTAGCAATCGAGGCCGATGCGTTGCATCTACCTTTGCGCGCGGAATCCCTCGACCTGATTGTGACGGCATTCGGATTCCGAAACCTGGCGAACTACGAGGCCGGCCTGAAAGAGTTCCATCGCGCGCTGAAACCTGGAGGGCAGTTGGGGATCCTCGAGTTCAGCGAGCCCGGAGGCCTGTTGGGGAAGGCATACGCGGTTTATTTTCGAGGAGTTCTGCCGGCCATCGGCCGCATAATCTGCGGCAAGAATGACCCCTATAATTATCTGCCCAGCTCGGTCGGCGACTTTCCGCCGCCCGACGCGATGGCAAAAATGATGGACCATGCGGGCTTTGCCGAATGTGCCTGGGAGCCTTACACATTCGGCATTGCGGGGTTGTACACCGCGATGCGGCCCAGATGAGTCCAGGAACCCGATGACCACCGCAGCCTCCAATTCGCGCCTGAACGAGCCAGCCGCGGCAGGTTACCCGGCAGAAAAGCAGCGGGTGGCGCGGCACTCGATAGCTGCGGCGGCGGCGATGACACTGCTCAAAGTCGTAGCCGGGTTGCTGTCGGGATCGCTGGGTGTGCTTTCCGACGCCGCACATTCAGGGCTCGATCTTGTGGGCGCGGCGCTGACGTACTTTTCCGTCCATGTGAGCGACAAGCCAGCAGACGAGGATCACACGTACGGCCACGGAAAGATTGAGAACCTATCCGCCTTCAGCGAAGCGGGCCTGATGGCTCTGTCGTGTGCCTGGATTATGTGGGAGGCCGTCGAGCGAATCTTCTTCCATCCGGTGGAGGTGCACCATTCCTTGTGGCCCATACTAGTTCTTGTGACTTCGATCGCCGTGGACATCTGGCGCTCGCGTCAACTGCGCGCTGTGGCCGCACGCACCGGATCGCCGGCATTGGCGACCGATGCATTCCATTTCGCCTCGGACATCTGGGCGACACTGGCAGTCCTCGCGGGTCTGGGTGCGGCGTGGGTTGGCGAACGATTCCAGATTGCGTCGTTGCATTATGCGGATCCTCTGGCTGCGATAGTCGTGTCGCTGATGATTTTGCGCATGACGGTGCGGCTGGGGCATGAAGCAGTGGCCGCGCTGGTGGATGAGGTTCCCGCGGAAACTCGTCGCAAGTTAGTGCACGAGGTGGAGCGCGTGGACGGAGTGCTGGCCGTGGAGCGGGCGCGCGTGCGGCGGGCGGGCGCTGGCTACTTTGCCGACGTTACGCTGGCACTGCCAAGGCGATTCACGTTTGAGCACACCAACGACTTGGTTGAAGCGGCAACTTCCGCTGTTCAACGCACGCTGCCCGGCGCCGACGTCGTGATCCACACAATTCCGCGCGAGACCAAGGCGGAGAGCATCTTTGACCGCGTGCGTGCCGTCGCTGCCCGCAACAACGTTTCGGTACACGAGCTCAGCATTCAGACTCATCACGGGCGCCTCCAGGTGGAGTTGCACGTAGAGCTGGAAGAACATCTGACCCTCCGGGAAGCGCATGGCTTTGTGACCGCCCTTGAAGCGCAGATTCTGCGCAGTGTTCCGGAAGTCGATTCGGTTCTGACGCACATCGAAAGCGAACCAGGAACGATCGAACAGCCGGAGGAAGAGCTTGTGGAAGACCGCAGGCTGGAGCAGGCTCTGCGATCGGCAGCAGCAGCCTATCCTGAGATCGCCGACGTGCACGCAATCAATGTAGGCCGGACGGGAGAACACATCTCAGTTAGCTGCCACTGCACCCTGCCCGACGAGCTCGCGATGAATCGCGTGCATGAAATCATCACTGCGCTTGAAGACCGGTTCAAGCTGGAGTGCCCGGAGGTGTACCGGGTGACGATTCATCCCGAGCCGGTGACGGATAATACGCGATAGACCGAACACTCGCCATTTTCAAATGCGGATTACATTGCTCAATACCGGTTCCGTCGCCAGGTTCTTTCGCATCGCTTCGCTGCTGATGGTTCTTGTGGCCATCTGCCTCCTGTCGGCGATTTTGACGATGCATTTTGCCATTCATGGCGCTGAGGTCCAGGTGCCGGAGTTGAAAGGGATGACGACGGCGGACGCACGCAGCGTCGCCGCCGGGTTGGGCCTTACTCTGGACGTCGACAATCGCTACTATTCTGCCGATGTGGCGGCGGGGCACATCCTGTCGCAGTCGCCTGCGGCGGGGACAGTGGTGCGGCGCGAGTGGCGCGTGCGCGTCGCCGAAAGCCTGGGATCGCAGCGGGTCGACGTCCCAGACACGGTGGGCGCCAACGAACGCGTGGCTGAACTGGAGCTTCGACGCGCGGGCCTCGAAGTAGGCCAAGTAGCGCACCTGGCGACCAGTGCAGCCGCCGAAGGGATCGTGTTGGCCCAGGATCCGCCTCCGCATGCCCAAGGCATTGAGCAACCCAGTGTGAGTTTGCTGGTGGCCGCTCCAGACGACGAAACGCCGGACGGCTACGTAATGCCCGATCTGACCGGCTTGCCGATCGCGAGCGCCGAAGCGGCGCTCAAGAACGTTGGAATCAACGCTGCGGCTCCTAGTTACGTGAGTGAAGCGGTGCCTCCTGTTGGCAGTGGAGACACGCCGATCAAGCTGCCAGTAAAGCCCGGCGACGTGGTGGCGCAGTCGCCAAGCGCCGGCACGCGCGTTGACCAAACCACGACGGTGAAGGTGACGGTGGCAAAATAAGCGGGAGAAAAGCAAGTATGGGGCTCAATGAGGATTTGGAGAAGATCGCGTTGCAGGAACGTGAGCTGCGGCTCGCGCGATTTGATGCGCAGGTGGCGTGGGAGCTCGGATCGAAGATTCGAGCTATGGCGATAGAGCGCGGGCTGACCCTGGTGGTCGACGTGCGGCGCTTTGGGCAACCGCTGTTCTATGCTGCGCTCGACGGAACGACCCCAGACAATCCCGAATGGGTGCGCCGCAAGAGCGACGTGGTGGCTCGCTTTCATCGCAGTTCGTATGGCGTAGGGATAACGCAGAAGCGGAGTGGGACGACGCTATTCGAGCGGTACGGCCTGCCGGTTGCGGATTACGCGGCGGACGGCGGGTCGTTTCCGGTGGCCGTGGATGGCGCGGGAGTGGTCGGCAGCGTGACCGTCTCTGGCCTGCCTCAGCGCGACGATCACAACCTTGTGGTGGAGGCGCTGTGCGCAATCCTCGGGAGCGATTTTGACTCGCTGAAGCTCGGGCCCGAGCAGGTTTAACGCCGAAGCGGAGATCACGGGGCAGTCTAAGGATTTTTCTCGATGAACGCGGCAAAAAAACCGTCGGTTTGCAGAACACCAGGTAACAGGCGGAGCGCGCCTTCGGGCGTGAGGCAGCCGCGAAGTTGGGGAGCGCCGCCGGGGGTTAGGATCGCCGCGTTGGCGAGCGCGGTGATTTTTGGTTCGAGCGAAATTTGTCGCGCGGTCTGGTTTGCGGCGAGGACGGCAGCGACGACTTGCTCATTTTCTTCGGGCTCAAGCGAGCAGGTGGAGTAGACGACGCGGCCACCCGGACGCACGGCGCGCAATGCGGCGGATAGAATCGCTCGCTGGCGCTCGGCATGGCGCGGCAAATCTTCCGTGCGCAGACGATGGCGGATTTCGGGATTGCGGCCGAGGGTTCCGGTGCCGCTGCATGGAACGTCGGCGAGGACAAGATCGAAAGCGGAGTCTTTGTCGAGTGCGGTTGCATCGGCGAGGCGGCATTCAACACGACCGGCATGCGCGGCGAGGCGCTCGCGGAGCCCTGCGAGGCGTCGCGGGCTCGATTCACAGGCCAGAACGCGAGCGCGCGGATTGCGCTCGGCAAGGATCAGAGTTTTTCCGCCGGGGGCTGCACAAGCATCGAGAATTCTTCTTGGGTCTTGGTTGAGATCGTTGCCGAAGTACGCTGCAAGTTCGCCAATAAGTTGGGATCCTTCATCCTGGAAGCGGACTCGACCCTCGCGATGTGCCGCAATTGCGGTGACGTCGCCGGAAGCAACCGTGCGCGCTAGGGTGAGGATGGCTGCGGGTTCGAGGGTGATGCCCGTGTCGGCCAGTTCTTTTTCCGCGGCGGGATTGGCGAGGCGGACGATGCGCGCCGGCTGAGTCTGGCCGTGACGGCAGATCGCACGCGCGGCGTCGGGGCCATAGAAGCGCGCCCAGCGCTCGACAAGCCACGCCGGGTGCCCATAGGCAAGTGCAATTTCGCAGGCGGTCGATTCGGGAAGCTTTGCAGCCGGAAGCTCGGCGAATTTGCGGAGAACTGCATTCACCAATCCGGAAGCGAAGCGATGGCCAGATTGTTTGGTCAGCTCTACGCTTTCGTCGATGGCGGCGCGGGCTGGAACACGATCGAGAAAATGGAGTTGAAAGGCGCCGATGCGAAGAGCGATAGCGACCTCCGCATCGAGTTTTCTCCTGGTTTTGGTAAGGAGTAGTTTCAAGTGCGCATCCAGCAGGATCTGCCAGCGAAGCACCCCGAGGACAAGGGTCGTGGCGAGATTCCGATCGGCGGGCGAGAGCCGGCCGATGGATTCGGAGCGGAGCAGATCGTCAGCATGCGCGTTGCCGCACTCGACATTGAGCAAAATGTCGAAGGCGGCCTTGCGCGCTGGAGAGACGGCGGCCACGGCGGTCAACCGAAGCGCGCGTCCGCGGGAATCGGGTAACCGTGAAGGAATTCTTCGGCGGTCATGCGCTTTTTGCCTTCGAGCTGGAG
>Ga0181520_10012780_pt1 | contig 10730 bp, 8 predicted proteins | sample PEATcosm2014_Bin_29_FD_132451 | JGI IMG/M metagenome (GOLD analysis project Ga0181520, IMG submission 132451) | Peatland microbial communities from MTU Mesocosm Facility, Houghton, MI, USA - PEATcosm2014_Bin02_30_metaG | ecosystem: Environmental > Terrestrial > Soil > Wetlands > Peat | place...
CCGACGGCGTCATTGTCGATGAGCCGGACGTCATCCAGGGCGGTGTGCTGATGCGCAAGGGCGCCTAAGAAAGTCCCACGCTAGAAGCGATTCATCAGAAGGTGGAGGAGCTTAACAATCACATCCTGCCCGAGGGCGTGAAGGTCATTCCCATGCTCGACCGCAGCGATCTGCTTCATTACACGCTGCACACGGTGCTGCACAACCTCGGCGAAGGAATGATCCTGGTCACGATTATTCTCTTTCTCTTTCTCGGTAATGTTCGTGGAGCTTTCATCGTTTCGCTCACCATACCGTTTTCCTTGCTCTTCGCATCCATATTTCTCAACCTCACCCATATCCCAGCAAACCTGATTTCACTTGGCGCGCTTGACTTCGGCATGGTAGTGGATGGCGCTGTTGTCATGATGGAAAACATCATGCGGCATTTGAGTCATAGCAAAAACGGTTCGCCTGAAGCGGGCCGCATCACGATGAGCATGAAGACGCCGGTGGAGATGATCCGCGACGCTTCTCACGAGGTCCAGCGTCCGGTTTTCTTTGCCATCGGCATTATCATCACCGCCTATATGCCGATCTTCACGCTGCAGCGAGTCGAAGGGCGTTTGTTCCGGCCCATGGCCTGGACAGTTGCCTTCGCGCTGCTCGGCGCCATAGTATTCTCCATTTTCCTTGTGCCTGTGCTTGCTGCCCTTCTCTTTCCGCACGGCGTCAAGGAATGGCGCAACCCGGTTATGGAGTTTTTGAAGGATCGGTACCGGGGTGCGGTGAAGTTGGCGATCGAGAATCGCTGGATAACCGTTGGCGTTGGCTTGGCGTCGTTGGCCCTCGCTCTTTTCCTTACGTTCAGCGGCATCATTGGCTCGGAGTTCCTGCCCCACTTGGACGAGGGCGCCGTCTGGGCGCGTGGCGCAATGGCGAACAGCGTTGGCGAGACGGAAGGCACGCGCTTCACACAACATTCCCGATACATCCTAGCCTCCTTCCCCGAGGTAACCAAGGTCGTTTCGCAAACTGGGGCGCCCGACGATGGAACCGACACGGGAGGATTCGGCAACACGGAATACTTCGTCGACTTGAAGCCCAAGGAGCAATGGCGGCCCATCTTTCATCAGAAGAAAGAGGAACTGATCGCCGCGATGGATCGCGAGCTGGAGAAATACCCAGGCGCTTTCTGGAATTTTTCCCAGCCCATTGAGGACAACGTAGATGAGTCGCTTACCGGTACGAAAGGCGGACTAGCTGCCAAACTTTATGGGCCGGATCTGGACGTACTCGAGGAAAAGGGCGAAGAGATTAAAGACGTGATGGGCAAAATTGGCGGGGTCACGGATTTGGGACTTCAGCGAGATACCGGCCAGCCGAATATCGATCTCACTGTTGACCGTGTAGCGGCTGCGCGCTACGGCATCAATGTGGCCGATATACAAGACGCCATTCAGACCGCTGTCGGCGGTAATCCAGTTAGCCAGGTCTTGCAGGGAGAGGCTATCTACAACGTGGTCGTGCGCTATCAGAAACCGTATCGCGATACCAAGGAGGCTATCCAGAATATTCGACTGCTCTCTCCTACGGGAGAGCGCGTTGCTCTAGCTCAGTTGACCAAGGTCCAGATTCGCGATGACGCCTACGACATTTTCCGGGAAAACGGTTCACGCTATCTGGCCATCCGCTTTGAGGTTCGCGGGCGCGATCTGGGCACCACAGTCAAGGAATGCATCGACAAGATCGCCAAGAATGTACAGATACCGCGCGGCTATCGCCTCGAATGGTCGGGAGAATACGATAGCGAAAAGCGAGCCGAAGCGCGGCTGCTATTGATCCTACCCCTGACGATCTTTTTTATCTTCATCATTCTTTACACCATGTTTCGTTCCTTCAAATGGGGGCTGCTGATTCTCGCCAACGTGGCCATGGCCCCTGTTGGAGGCTTGCTCGCTCTCTATCTGACCGGCACATTCTTCAGCGTATCTTCAGGAGTCGGCTTCCTGGCGCTCTTTGGAGTATCGGTTCAGACGGGCGTCATCATGCTGGAATACATCAATCAGCTGCGTGCGCGAGGTTACACGCCGGAGGGGGCGGCTATCGAGGGCGCTGTATTAAGGCTTCGCCCTATCATGATGACGATGCTGGTGGCCACTCTTGGATTGCTTCCCGCCGCTATGTCGCACGCCATCGGCTCCGACTCGCAGCGGCCCTTTGCCATCGTCATTGTGGGGGGACTCATGACAGCTCTCGTTTTGAGCCTCTTCCTTCTGCCCACGTTGTATGTCTGGATTGCGCGCGAAGGAGACAAATTACCTGAACGGGAGGGATCCCTTGATGTTTAAGGCATTATTTGCGATCACGCGAAAAATCATACTAAGTGTCCTGAGTCTTGCCGCGCTTGCTAATTTCGCCGGCGCGCAACAAGCGCTGACATGGGATCAAGTCAAGGCAAAGTTTGAGGCTGTCAATCCGGTATTGAAAGCCGATGCGGCAAATGTGGAAGAGATGAAGGCCGAGGAGATTACAGCATTTCTCCGCCCCAACCCTCAATTCACTTTATCAGTGGATGGCACGCAGATCGCGCCAAAAAATGGAGTATGGACACCCTTTAAGGGAACAACGGAACAGCCCAACTTTAGTTACCTGCACGAGCGCGACCATAAGCGCGAACTACGCCTGGAGAGCGCCAAGGAAGGCACACAGATTACACAATCCCAGCACGTTGACCTGGAACGCAATCTGATCTTTGGACTACGCTCGGCCTTTGTGCAAACTTTACAGGCCAAGGCAGTGCTGGCGTTGGCCAAAGCGGACCTGGAGTACTACGACAAGATCATCGACATCAGCCGCGCGCGCTTCAATGCCGGCGACCTTGCCAAGATTGATTTAGCCAGGATCGAGCTTCAGCGCGTGCAATACGAATCTGAAATCGAAACCGCGATTGTCAATTTGCGCCAGCAGAAGATTCAACTGCTGCTATTGCTCGTCGACCGCACGCCCGTCGATCAGTTCGACGTGACCGGCGTTTTTGAGTTAGGACCAGATCTGCAACCGCTCGTCGATTATCACCAGATTGCTCTGGATAACAGGCCCGACCTGCGGGCAGCGATCCAGACAATTCAGCAATCGCAAACCAATCACAAACTCGCCATCTCCAATGGTTCCACCGATCCAACATTTGGCGCATGGTATACGAATAACGCCTCGACCAATAACCCGAACGGCAGCCAGACTCTTGGACTCAGCGTCAGCATTCCGCTGCGTATCTTCGATAAAAATCAGGGCGAGAAGAAACGGACTCTGATCGACATCGACAGAAGCCAGGAAGCGGCCGAAGCGGCCAAAGCGCAGGTCTTCAGCGACGTGGACAATGCATACGAGTTAGTTCGCAGTAACATTGCGCTGATCAAGCCATACAAGGCGCAGTACCTCGATCAGTCAGTCTACGTGCGCGACACGGTAACATTTGCCTATCAACACGGAGGAGCGTCGCTGATGGACTTCCTCAATGCGCAGAGCGACTACCGCGTTGTACAACTAGCTTATCTTCAGTTGATCGGCGCATACATGACAGCCACTGGTCAAATGAGTCTTGCCGTGGGACACGAGGTACTTCAATAATCGTAATGGTTATAGCAACAATGTCCATTGTCCGAAGAATTCGACTGCCGATTTGGAAAGGTTGAGTCTATGAAGCGAGAAGAAGCATGCGCTCTAATCAAGGAGATTGGCATTCTGCCTTCCGTGCGCGTGAATTCGCGGGAGTTGGCGCGATTTGCAGCTGAGACAGTGTACACGGCGGGCATTCCGATTGTTGAGATCACTATGACCGTGCCCGGAGCAGTGAGTGTTATCGAAGACCTGGCATATCGCTTTTCAGATATGGTTGTAGGCGCGGGTACGATATTGGATGACGAACTGGCGCGGCAGTGCGTCGATGCCGGAGCCAGATTTCTTACCAGTCCAGGGTTTATTCCTGAAGTAATTGATTACGCAAGGAAGGTGGATGTAGCGGTGCTGCCGGGGGCTCTTACTCCTACCGAAATTATCGCGGCATGGAAGGCTGGCGCGGATTTTGTCAAAATCTTTCCAACAGGACATGTCGGTGGAATTAAATATGTTCGCGCGCTTAAAGTTCCTTTGCCGCAGGTTCCGTTGATCGCCACAGGCGGCGTAAACCAATCGAATGCCGCCGAGTTTATTCTTGCCGGTGCGGATGCTATCGGTATAGGTGGAGAACTATTGCCAACCGAGGCTTTGCACTTTCATCAGGAAGATCGCATTCGAGAGTTAGCGGGAAGGTTTCTTGCCATGGTAAAAGACGCGCGCGCAATGCGGGAAACCTACTACTAAAGCCGTGCTCTTGTGTAAGCAGGTCTCGATCAAAAAACAATTTGATTCCTACTATTCCCTTCATGCGGCCCTCATGTTATCTAGGGATACTTGATAACAGGAGGGAAAAGCATATGACACGCAACCAATTTGCTGTAAGCATTCTTTCACTCGCTCTAGCGGGTGTTGCCAGCGCACAGGGTGCGGCCTCATCAAGCGAGACTAGCGCCCCTTACACTCAGGCTCAAGTGAAGCAATTAGTGAGCAGCGCAAATTCAACCGAGCAATACAAAGCTCTCGCAAGTTACTTTGGCAAGCAGCATAAAGACTATCTAAAGCAGGCTACGCAGGAAAAGGCGGAGATGGAGCGGAGAAGCCAGAATGTAACTGGCGTCCTCGCCAAGTATCCGCGGCCTGTCGATTCGGCACGCAATCTTTACGAGTACTATATGTACAAGGCGTCCGAGGCAGGAGCAATGGAAGCGAAGTATAGCCGGATGGCCGACCCGAATGCGCCAATCAGCGCGGAATAACGCATTGAAGGTCAGCGGCTTGCGGATAGTCGTAGTGAGTAAAAGATTAAAGTGCTGGGAGTTACTGAGGGCTAACTCCCAACACTTTTAATCGCTGTATCTATGTTATCTAAATGTATTCTTTATGCCTTACTCACGTATTTCAAACTAGTCTTTTGCTAGGTTGCTTAGAAGTTACCGGGTGAAAGACAGGTTAGATGACCAATTCAAAATTCTTTGGATGGCTCAATTCGCAAATGAAAGTGAGAGTTCTGGCAGAGTGTCTAGCTGCCTATGGAGTACTCGCTCTACTTACCTATGTCGCATTCCATTTAAATTTCAATCTGACGGCGATCAGTTTTCTTTATTTGCTATTGGTTATTGCGGTTGCAGTGCGTTATGGTTTTTGGCAAGCATCGTTAATGTCACTGCTGGCCGCTCTCTGCTTGGACTATTTATTCCTGCCGCCTATCTTTCATTTTGATATTGGCGATCCGATGGACTGGATGACCCTAGCCGAGTTTGAGCTGACAGCGCTGATAGTCAGCAGGCTCTCCGCGAAAGAATTGAGGAATGCGAGAGAGGCTGCAACACATCGCGCCGGAATGGAACGACTGTACGAATTGAGCCGCAACTCGCTATTACTGGATTTGCGTCAGGCGCCCGGGCCGCAGCTAGTCGTACTGATTCATCGGTTATTTGGCGTCGACGCGGTGGCTTTGTTCGATATGAATCTGGGACGCCAGGACCGAGCTGGAGAATGGAGCGAAGGCGAGGAGAATCTGGCGAAGGAATGCTATCTGAACAGCATCTCCTCGAATAAAACGCAGTCGCGCACCTTAAGACGCATATTGCGGGTAGGGTCCGGTACAGTTGGCGCTTTGGTGATTCGCGGAGAGCTGGATCCGCTGGTGGTGGATGCGCTGGCGTCGCTTGCGGCAATCATGATTGATCGCCACCAGGGATTTGAGAAGGAAGAGAGAGCGGAAATTGCTACCAGGAGCGAGCAGTTGCGCGCGGCGGTGATGGATGCGCTTGCGCATGAGCTGAAGACGCCGCTGACAGCCGTTCAAACCGCCAGTTCGGGTTTGCTTGAGCTGGGAGGATTAAGCGACTTGCAGCGCGATCTGGTAACTCTGATTGATGGCGAAACCACTCGCTTGAATCAACTCTGCACGCGGCTGCTACAGACAGCAAAGCTCGAAGCGCAACAGATGGGCCTGCAAACGGATGAGGTCAAAGTCAAGGAACTCATCGCGGAGGTGCTGGCCAACGATTCCGCAAAAAAAGAAAGCAGCCGGATCAAGGTTGACCTGGACAATCCGGAGTTGACTTTGCAGGTGGACCGGCAACTATTGGCGATGATCCTGGCGCAGTACATCAATAACGCTTTGAAGTATTCAACTCCTCATACTCCGATTGATGTTGTCGCGCGAACTAGTCGTAACGAGGCAATTCTATCCGTGCACAACTTTGGACCTACAATTCGGATCGAAGACCGGGAGCGAGTTTTTGATCGTTTTTTCAGAGCGCCAGGGATGAAGGATTCCGTCTCGGGGACCGGCATAGGGCTTTCAGTGGTAAAGAAGGCAGCGGAGGCTCACCACGGTCATGTGTGGGTAATTAGTGACGAGCATGAAGGCACAACATTTTTTCTTTCCATTCCGATGAGCGCGAGGAGGAAGCGATGAACACGGAGTTATCGAATACCGGGCAGGGCAGCATTTTGGTGGTGGATGACGACAGTTCCACGCGCCGTGCATTGCGCGCAACATTGACGGGAATGGGTTTTACGGTTGTTGAAGCGGCGCGCGGAGAGGAGGCACTATCGCTGGTCCGCGTCTCATGGTTCGATGCCGTGCTGTTGGACGTGGATATGCCGGGAATGGGTGGAATGGAAACCTGCCGCAGCATTCGCCGCGCCATTGCTCGCCTGCCGATCCTGATGCTGACAGTGATGGATAGCGAGGATGACAAGGTGCTGGCGCTCGATGCGGGCGCGGACGATTACATCACCAAGCCCTTTCAGGTGCGGGAGCTGACGGCGCGTTTGCGCTCGGCGGTGCGCAGAAGAAATTCTCAGGATACCAATCAGGATGCGCCGATTCGTCATGGACGGCTTGAACTGGATCCGGTGAAGTATCGAGTGCTGAAGAACGGGCGGCCAATCCATCTCACGCCCAAAGAATTTGAAATGCTGCACTACCTGATGATGCACGCCGGAGAGCCGATCCCACACGCGCGGCTGCTGAAATCCGTCTGGGGGCCGGAGTACGGAAACGAATTGGAATATCTGCGAACATTTGTTCGGCAACTGAGAAAGAAGATTGAAGACGATCCAAAGAATCCGCAGTATTTGTTGACAGACGCTTACGTCGGCTATCGCTTCAACGACCAGCAACCCAGCTCATCGGAGCAGACAACCGATGAAACCCTTGCAACTCCGCGTTCGAATCAGCTTTGAATTACCAGGCGCTCGGCTACTTTCCGGATTGAATTTGCACCAGAGCGGGCGCTTCATGTGCAGCGACGCTAGGCGAAACAGTATGCGTCTGCGGTGCGCGCCAGTGGTCGATGTAGCTGATCCTATGCACGCAGCCGATGGTGCAGTTGGGCGCGCAGCTCTTCGCGGTGAGAAACTCCCGCTTCACATCCGCGGTTGTGTAGCCGGCAAGCGGAACGCCGGGGTAGCCGCGCTGCTGCGAACAATAATGCACCAGCCCATCTTCGCATATATATAGATAGCGCGAGCCGGCGCGGCATCGCCAATCGTTCGGTCGCCCCTGCGCAATCGCTTCCTGGAAACGGTCAAATTGAGCATAGTTGGATTTCTTCCGGTTGCTCATCTCGAAGTAGACTCTGGCCTCATCAGGCAACAAAGGCTTTAGTTGGCCGCTGCCGTCGTGGATAATTCCAATCGTCGATTCAAAGCCAAGCTCCAGCGCGCGTTTGCCGATCACCAGCGCGTCGGTAGGATTTTTGAAGCCGCCGCCGACAACCGAGTTGATGTTGACGTGGAACTCCGCGTACTCCGCCAGCATCACTAGCTTCTTGTCCAGAACTTTAAGGCTCTTCAGCGAAACATCGTCCGGCGTCAGATTATCAATGGAAATCTGTAGGTGATCGAGGCCGGCGCGGTTGAGGCGCTCAATGCGCGCCACGTTGAGCAGGTAGCCGTTGGTGATCATTCCGGCAATGGCTTCGGTGCGGCGAATGCGGCGGATGATCTCGTCGAGATCGGGGTGAGTCAGAGGTTCGCCGCCGCTGATGCCGATCATCGCCGTGCCCAGCCGGCCGAGGTGGTCGATTCGGCTGAACATCTCGTCGAGCGGCACCGGCTCCGAAACCTTGTCATACTCATTGCAGTATGCGCAGGAGAGATTGCAGAAGCGCGCCGGGACTATCTGCGCCAAGACTGGATGGCCGGTGTGGACGAGCGCTCGTGCGACCATCGCCAGTTCGCGCACCTTGCGCGTCGCCGCAATCCAGCGTCCGCGCGCCGTCTTTTTCCGGGGAAGCGCCATCTCTCTTATTGAAACACATCGCGTGGAATGGCACTAACGGCCGACGAACGCCGCTAGGACAATGGCGGGGCAATTCCTTGCAATTTCAAAATAAAAAAGGGGGGCCTGCTGGTTCCTGTTTCTCAGTGTCCTCCGTGGTACGGATGCCCCGTCAAAATCGCATAGGCGCGGTAAATCTGCTCGGCCATCACCAGCCGCGCCAGCGATTGGGCCAGCGTCATCGGTCCCAACGAGAGCAGCAGTTGCGCCCGCGTCCGCGCCGCATCCGACCATCCGCTGGCCGGCCCCACGGCAAAGACAATCTGCTGCGTCCCTTCGTCGCGCCGTTTGCCTAGCCATGCCGCAAACGCCTCCGAGGTCATCGTCTTTCCCCGGCTGTCCAGCAGCACTGCCACAACCGGTGTGCGACCCTCCAGCCGTTCCAGCCAGCCAAACAGCGCCTCTTCCGTGCGAAAGGCCTCTGTCTTGCACTTGGCAAAGCCGGCGCAGCGTCCAAGATATTCTTCCGTCAGCGCGTTGAACTCGTCCTTCGAGCTGGCGCGCGCGCCAACGTGGACCAGGGTAAGGTTCATGGAGATGAGCATAGCTGTTGCGCCGCTATTCCGTCGCAGCCTTCCGTCTCATATTGCGGAACACTGTGTTTCAAAATGGTTAAGGTAGTTGGGCTTCGCGAAACCCCTGTGACCTCCGGCACTGGCAACTGTATACTTGAAAGGGTATTCGTAATAACGACTAACCAATTCCGCCAGCGCAGCCCGATGCCTGGATGACCCGCGCGCGATCAGCCTAAAACCGCAATTTCCCGTTGCAGTATTGAGCCGCGTTCCGTCACCCTCTCCCGCGGACCGCTCGCGAATCCTGGATACGGAGGCTTCAAACCATGACGCAGGGCGTTCTGGAACAGTCGTCTGCAACACACGCAGGCTCGACCTCAACTCAACACGTGTTTTTCTTCGGCGGCGGCAAGGCCGAAGGCAATGGAAAAATGAAGGATGTGCTGGGCGGCAAAGGCGCCGGCCTGGCCGAGATGACCAACGTCGGCTTGCCGGTGCCTCCGGGATTCACCATCCAAACCGAGGCCTGTCGCGAGTTCATGCGCGGCGCGCTCTCTGCGGCCGTCAACACAGAAATGTACGCCGCTCTCGAGCGTCTGGAAAAGCTGCAAGGCCAGAAACTCGGCGCGGGCGATAATCCGCTGCTGGTCAGCGTCCGCTCCGGCGCCAAGTTCTCCATGCCGGGAATGATGGACACCATCCTCAACCTCGGACTCAACGATCAAGCCGTTGAAGCGCTCGCCAAACTGAGCAACAACCCTCGCTTCGCCTATGACTCCTATCGCCGCCTCATCCAGATGTATGGCGACGTAGTTCTCGATGTTCCCAAAAAGAGCTTCGAGCACATCTTTGACGGCGTCAAGAAGAAGATGAAGGTCAAGTTCGACTACGAACTCAAGCCTGAAGCCCTCAAAGAGATCATCGCAGAGTACAAAAAGCTGGTGAAGAAAGAGACCGGCAAAGACTTCCCGCAAGATCCCAAGGAGCAATTGATCGGGGCGCGCGACGCAGTCTTCCGCAGTTGGATGAACGAGCGCGCCAAGACCTATCGCCGCATCAATCGCATCGATGATTGGCTGGGTACAGCCGTCAACGTGCAGGCTATGGTCTTCGGCAATCTGGGCGAAACCTCCGGCACCGGCGTCGGCTTCACGCGCAATCCCGCCACCGGCGAGAAGATTTTCTTCGGCGAATACCTGATGAACGCGCAGGGCGAAGATGTCGTCAGCGGCGTGCGCACGCCCAACCCGATCTCCCACCTTGAAGAGCAGATGCCCGAATGCTATGCGCAGCTCAAGGAAATCACCAGCCGCATGGAAAAGCACTATCGCGATATGCAGGACTTTGAGTTCACCATCCAGGATGGCAAGCTCTATATGCTGCAAACCCGCAACGGCAAGCGCACCGGCCTGGCCGCTGTTCGCGTGGCCATCGACATGGTCAACGAAAAGCTCATCACCAAGGAAGAAGCGATTCACCGCGTCGAGCCGAACCAGTTGTACGACTTCCTGGTTCCTCGCCTGATCGAAAAGGGCGAGAAGATCGAAGTCCTCGCCACTGGATTGCCCGCCTCTCCCGGCGCGGCGGTTGGACAAATTGTTTTCACCGCTGAGGATGCCGTCAAGCACCACGCCAACGGCAGCTATCCCATCATCATCCTTGTTCGCGGCGAGACCACGCCTGAGGACATCGCCGGCATGGAAGTCGCAGCCGGAATCCTGACCTCGCGTGGCGGCATGACCTCGCACGCTGCCGTCGTCACTCGCGGCATGGGCAAGTGCTGCGTCGCCGGCGCCGGCGATTGCACCGTGGACGAAGCC
>Ga0181520_10012781_pt1 | contig 10730 bp, 7 predicted proteins | sample PEATcosm2014_Bin_29_FD_132451 | JGI IMG/M metagenome (GOLD analysis project Ga0181520, IMG submission 132451) | Peatland microbial communities from MTU Mesocosm Facility, Houghton, MI, USA - PEATcosm2014_Bin02_30_metaG | ecosystem: Environmental > Terrestrial > Soil > Wetlands > Peat | place...
ATCCATCGCATGGCCTATTGCGATCCGCTCACCAACCTGCCCAACCGCCGCCTGCTGAAAGACCGCATTGGCCAGGCCCTGGCGGGCAGCAGCCGCAGCGGACGCTACGGCGCCGTGGTTTTCCTCGACCTGGACAACTTCAAGACACTCAACGACACCCACGGTCACGATGTCGGCGACAAATTTCTGATCGAAATGGCGCGGCGCATCCAGGTCATTCTGCGCGGTGGGGACACCGTGGCTCGGCTTGGCGGCGACGAGTTCGTGTTGATGGTGCAGGATCTGAGCACTGTTGCCACGGAGGCCGTCGCGCAGATCAGCCTGCTGGGAGAAAAAATACGGGCGGCCATCGCCCAGCCCTTCGCTATCGGGGATCACCAATTCGGGTGCACCGCCAGCTTGGGCATCGCTCTGTGCCGGGGTCATGAAGACTCCGTCGAGACGCTGCTTACCCATGCGGACGCCGCCATGTACGAAGCCAAAAGGGCTGGTCGTGATGGCCTGCGTTGCTTCGATCCGGCCATGCAGATCACCCTGGATGAACGAAGCGCCGTGGAGACCGAACTGCGCCAGGCTGTCGACGGCGGGCAGCTGCATCTTCACTACCAACCACAGATTGACAAGAGCGGACATGTCATTGGTGTCGAGGCATTGTTGCGTTGGATGCACCCGTCGCGCGGCCTGGTGCTGCCTGACGACTTCATGCCGTTGGCGGAAGAAACCGGCCTGATCGCGCCGATCGGCCAATGGGTGTTGGACGCCGCCTGTGCCCAGATCAAGGCGTGGTCGAAGGATGCCAAGACCCGGGCATTGCGGATCTCCGTCAATGTCAGCCCAAACCAATTTCGCCAGCCGGGTTTTGTCGCGCAGATCAAACGCGCGCTGAACCAATCGAGCGCCGACCCGACGCGTCTCAAAATTGAACTGAGCGAACGCCTGTTGAGCGACGACGCGCCGCAAACCATCGCCTGCCTGACCGCGATCAAGGCCCTCGGCGTCGAACTGGCCATGGACAATTTGGCGGCCGGCATGGTGTCCTCCTCCCATCTCCGGCGTCTGCCGCTGGACCAACTGAAGATCGACCAGGCTTGCGTCCGCGGAATCGTCAGCAACCCCGACGACGCCGCCATCGCGCGGACCATCATCACCTTGGGAAAGACCCTCGGTGTCGATGTCATCGCCGAGGGGGTCGAGACCGAGTCCCAGACGGTACAACTCCTGGAGATGGGATGTGCCGCCTACCAGGGTGATCTGTTCGCCGGGCCATTGCCGCTGGCGGCCTTCGAGACATATTTGCGGCAGGGCGGCAACTGCTCGCCGGGCTTGCCACCGTCATCCGGACCCTGTCTGCCGGCATAGGGCCTAACCAGCCAGGAACTCATAATTGTGTTCCCTCTAGCTTACAGCCGGCAACCCTCAACAAATAGAAATGTCATATATTTCAACAAGTTGATATCTTGGTCTGCATATTGCATTCCTTATGTTTTGTAAGTTTCATCTTGGAAGGAATCCACTATGCGCTCACTTTACCTAGCCTCCGCGGCCGTGCTGTTCTGTCTCGGCGCCACCGCGGCCCACGCCACACCGTTTGCCGGAAGTTTCAGCGTCGCCACGCTGGACTTGACGGCCCTCGACTCCTCAAACAATCCGACAACCAATCTGTCGAATGCGACATCGTTCGAGTTCGGGACCAGCCTGGTCACTGGTGGTGCCAACGGAAACTTCGCACCTTTCGTCGGTGATACGATCACCTTCTCCACCCTCACCTTGAACAACCTCACGACGTTCAGTTTCACCTCGGCGTTTGGAACGTTCCAGGCGGATTCGCTCACTTACACGCCGTCACTCGTCCCGCTGGTGACCAACGGTGAGCAGTCCTCCGAGACGATCTACGAATACGGGACGTTCACCCCCGTGGCCGGATCGGGCCTGGACCCGGATTCATTGTCGTTGACCTTTGCGCTCACCGATACCGACAGTGGTAGCGGCAATTCCCTGTCGGTCAGCGGTACCGCGGCGGCTCCTGCCGCAGCTCCTCCGGCGTCCGTTCCGGAGCCGATTACCCTCAGCCTGCTGGGCATGGGGCTGGTTGGATTGGGCGCGGTTCGTCGGCGCAAGGCGAACGCGACTGCCTAACCTTTATCTGATCTGCTTGAACCTCTCCGACAGCAACCCGCTGCCGGAGAGGTTTCGGCTGTTACGGCCGGAAAGCCAGCCAATAATAGGCCAGGCCGATCCCCTCATGCAGGGCGAAATAGCTGCTTTGCAAGGCCTTGGCCGAGGGCATCATCTCCCACAGAGTGCGGTTTGAATTGCTGGTGGTGAAAGCCGCCGGGGCAGGGATGACCGTCAGACCTTCTCTGTCAAAGGCCAGTCTTGCTCGCGGCATATGCCAAGCATGGGTCACCAGGTAGATCCGAGTAATGCCTTGGGCGGCCAAAATTTTTGTGGAATGGGAGGCGTTCTCGCCGGTGGTTTTGGATGACGCTTCCACCCAAACAACCGGCACTTGGAAGTCATCCGCCAGGGACTGGCGCATGACCAGACCAATGCTTCGCGACTCTCCCGACGGAGTCCCGCCGGTTACCAGCACCGGCAATCCGGTTCTGCGCTGCAGGCGCGCGCCGTAGCGCAGTCTTTCCAGGGTCAGCGGGCCGGGTGACGGCGTCGAATATTCCGGTGATTCGCGTAAGTCTGCGCCGAGGATGACAATCGCCTGCGGACCCGGTGGCAGTGGTCCGTCGGCCGGCAAGGCGGAGAATATTTCGAGAATTGACAAGAGCCCGTCGCTGACCAGCGGGATGGACAGCAGATAAAGAAGAACAAGGCTCGCCGTCACCAACCTGCGCCCGACTCGCGACGTGCCCCACCAAAATTGAGCCACCAAGGCGGCGATCAGCAGCGAGGCGGGCGGAAGAATGAGATTCTTCAGAAAGTCGTGCATTACGGAGACAGGCTCCCAGCGCTCAGCCCCGACCAGCGATATGGTTGAGGAAGGCATCGAACATTAACAACAGCCAGAGAGCCGCCGAATGGTCCCATCGGCCGCCGGCGTGCTGCTCGACCAGCGAGCGGACCGTGTCCATGTCGAAGATCCCGGTTTCCGCCAATGTCGGCCCTTCCGCCATGCGGCGCAGGCGGGCCAGCAACGGGCCGCGGAACCACCCCGCCAGCGGCATCGAGAAGCCGCGCTTGGGCCGATACAGCAGATCGTGGTCGACATGTTCCTCAAGCGCGCGTTTCAGAACCAGCTTGCCTTGTCCGCCGCTTAGCTTCAGTCGCGGCGCCAGACCGGCACTCCATTCCGCCAGTTGGTAATCGAGAAGAGGTGCCCGCACCTCAAGGGAATTGGCCATACTCGCCCGATCGACCTTGACCAGAATGCCCCCCGGCAGCCAGGTCTTCAGGTCAAGATATTGGGCTTGCAGAACAATATCGTCGGTTTGGGCCCGCCGCAGATGGGTGCGCAGCACCTCGACCGCGTTGTAGCCCTGAAGGTCGCGACGGAACGATGGACTGAAAATCCGTGTCCGCAGCCCGTCATTGAGCACGGATACCGCCTGGAAATAGCCGCCGCAGGTGTCGAGGGCGAGTTCCTGGAAGGTGGTCTTGGCGCGCAAATAGCGCGGCGCCCAGTCGGCCTTGGGAAAGCCGCGGCCGAGAAATCCGAATAGCGGCTGCCGCAGCCAGGCAGGCATCGCCCGGCGAATCCGTTCGGTCTGCAGGTGCAATGCGGTGCGCCGGTAGCCGGCGAACAGTTCGTCGCCGCCATCGCCGGACAGGGCAACCGTCACCCGTTCCCGGGCGAGGGCGCAGACGCGGTAGGTGGGCATGGCGGAGCTGTCGCCGAACGGTTCGTCGTAAATGGCGGCCAGTCGATCCAGCAGGGCGAAATCGTCGGGCTTCACCTCCCTGGCCGTGTGGTCGGTGTGGTAGCGCTCGGCCACCCGCCGCGCATAAGCCGATTCGTCATGGGCAGGGTCGGCGAACGTGATGGAAAAGGTCTTGACCGGGGTGTCCATCAACCCGGCCATCATCGCCACCACGGCGCTTGAATCGACTCCGCCGGAGAGGAAGGCTCCCAAAGGCACGTCGGAAACCAGGCGAAGGCGGGTCGCCTCGCGCAGACGCGCGATCAGGTCGTCCTTGGCGTCTTCCATATCGGCAATCTGCGCTTCGGGGAAGCTGAGATCCCAGAACGGTTCAATCCGGGCCGCGTCCTTGCCGCGGCGCCAAACCAGGCTGTGGGCCGGCGGCAGTTTGTGGATCGCCCGATAAATGGACCGCGGTTCGGGGATGTAGCCGTAGGCAAAAAACTCTTCGATCGCCAAAGGGTCGAAATCGCGGGACAGTCCGGGATAAACCAGCAGCGACTTCAATTCGGAGCCGAAAATCAGCGTTCCGTCCGGCAGCAGGCCGTAATAGAGCGGCTTCTTGCCCAGATGATCGCGGGCGATAAACAAGGTCTGCGCATTCTCGTCCCACAGGGCGAAGGCGAACATCCCGCGAAACCGCTTAACCGAGTCCGGCCCCCATTGCTCCCAGGCATGGACGATGACCTCGGTGTCGCTGTGCGTACGAAAGACGTGGCCGGCCGCCTCCAAGGTGACGACGAGTTCCTTGAAATTGTAGATCTCCCCGTTGAACACGACGACGACTTGGCCGTCTTCATTATAAAGCGGTTGCTGGCCGCCGCCGACATCGATGATGGCCAGCCGCCGGTGACCGAGGCCGATTCCCGGGCCGACATGGATTCCCCTGCCATCGGGGCCGCGATGCGCCAGGGAATCGGTCATCCTGGCGAGACTGTCGCGGTCGACGTCCTGTTTTCCCCGGGTGTGGAATATGCCGGCAAGCCCGCACATCGATCTGTCCGCCTTGGTTAAGGAGCGTTCGTCAATTGTGCGAGCGGCTGGTCGGCGAGGAAGTCCCCTAGCACCTGCGCCGCCGCCGGTTCGCCCCGGTCAGCCGCGGTGGCGGCCAACACCAGGACGGCCCGCCGTCTGCCCACCAGTTCCGCCGCGAGATCGGCGGCGGCGGCGCGCCAGCCTGGCCGCTGCCACCCCCCTCCGGCCCAAAACAGGGACCAGACCAGTCTTCGGTGGACTCCCAGGGCTTCCGTGTCGGCCTGCGCCGGGATGGCGCGACCGGCGATCGCTATGCTGGTCTTTCGCCGGTCAATGCGGTTCCAGTCTTCATTGGCCTCAAGCCAGTGTTCGACGCCAAGCAGCTTGCCCAGGCGGACTGGCCGTTCGAGCACCGCCACGGCCATATGCACCCGGGTACCGGCTCTGCCGCAGTCGATCGACGTCATTGCGTCGACCTGCTTGACAGTAGCGGGCCAGTCCGCTTCAGCGCTGAGCGTTTCCCAGGAGTGACAGGAAAGAACCGGGGTCACGACCGCCGGTTCTCCTTCGTGCGACCGAACCGACCAGGTGGTGACCGGCGCAACACTCACCAGGATGGCGACCACGGCGCCGACCATCAGGATTGACCCGGCAGACGCGGGCCGCTGTGGGATGGGCGCGATCAAAGGCGCCGCGGCAGTGGGGGCGAGATCCTGGCGGAAGCGCTGGCCGACCGCCATCGCCGCGAGCAACAGAAGGGAGAAAAAGCCCCAGCCGTAGAGCAAGTGGTTGTCGACGATGTTGCCGACGTTGTTGGTGGCGTGCGCGATGGCGATGATCAGGAAGACCCGCAGAGCGTTGCCGATAACGGCCAGAGCCAGCAAGGCGAGCACGAAGATCAGTCGGCGGCACCAACCACGATAAATCAACTCTGCGTAGGCCGCCGCGATGGTCAGGGCGGCGAGGATAAAATTCAGCCCGGAGCACCCCGGAGCAACCAGGTAGGAGCCCGAGGGGACGTCGATGGCGATCCCATCGCGGAACGTCGGAATGCCGACCACATCCAGAAGCGTGGCGGCCGCCTTGGCGGTAATCAGTTGCAAGGTCGGCACGATAAATTCGCCGCTGGGAACCAGGAGCCACAAGAAACAAAAGGGGATCAGCAGCCGCACATAGATGCGTCGCCCCAGGAAACTCAACAGGACGCCCTGGATCATCCCGATGATGGAGAACTGAGCGCCTTCCGCCACACCCGAGGCCGAACAGACGAGCCACAGGCCGGCGAAGGTCAGGATGACGCCGCCGCCCCACAACGACGGTTGGGGAGTCAGGTCCCTCGCCGTCGTCCGGTCGCACCACAGCATGTAGAGAAAAATCGGCAGGATCAGGAAGCAGTGGTTGTAGGTGCCACTATGAATCCAGATAGAAATCGCCGCTTTGATTTCGCCAGGAAAAAGAAATACAATCAATGAAATCATGAGCATGACGGAAACAACCGTCAGTTCCCATGGCCCAATCTTTTTTGTCGAAAATTGGAAATTTCCATTGGTCATAAAAAATCCTTAGCCACTGTGACTTGATAGCATAATTATACAATATGGGTCACGGCGATAAATGACGCAGGACTGGTGGGCTTGAATCGGTCATGAAACCACTATTGTTCCTTTCCCAGCGAATCCCCTATCCCCCCAACCGGGGGGACAAGCTTCGGTCCTTCGCCGTGCTGCGCCATCTGGCCAAATCCTGGGACATTCACCTCGGCTGCTTCATCGACGATCCGGCCGACTGGCAGTCGATGGCGGACCTGCGTCCCTATTGCGCCGACCTCCGCTGTGTCGGCCTGGACAAGCGCTGGGCCAAGTTGCGCAGCCTCTCCGGTCTGGTCGCCGGGACTTCCCTGAGCGAGCCCTACTTTCGCGACGCCCGAATGTCAAAATGGGTGAATACCGTGCTCCGTGACGTTCAGCCGTCGACCGCGTTCCTCTTTTCCTCGGTCATGGGCCAATATGTTTTGCCGGCCGGTCCCAACCGCCCCCATCGGCTGGTGATGGATTTTGTCGACGTCGATTCCGACAAGTGGCGCCAATATGCCGCCATGCGGTTCTGGCCGATGAGTTGGGTCTACCGCCGCGAAAGCCGCCGGTTACTCGAATTCGACCGTGACATCGCCCGCCGCGCCGACGCCGCCGTCTTCGTCTCGCCGCCGGAGGCAGCGCTGTTCCGCCATCTCGCACCGGAGGCCGCGGCAAAGACCACCAGTATTTCCTGTGGTGTCGACTTCGCCTATTTCTCGGCCGACCATGACCTGCCCAATCCCTTTCAGTCGGGGTCGAAAGCCGTGGTCTTCACCGGAGCCATGGATTATTGGCCGAACGTTGACGCCGTCACCTGGTTCGCCGAGAGCATATTGCCGTCCGTTCGCAAGGCCATGCCGGAGGCGGTGTTTTTCATCGTCGGCGGCAATCCGACGGCCAAAGTGCAAAGGCTTGGCGCGTTGCCGGGGGTGTTCATCACCGGACGGGTGCCCGATGTCCGTCCCTATCTCGCCCATGCGGCGGTGGCCGTCGCTCCCATGCGGGTGGCCCGCGGCATCCAGAACAAGGTCCTTGAGGCCATGTCCATGGGCCGGGTGACGGTGACCACCGACCACGGGCTGGAAGGCATCGATGCTTTGCCCGGCCGCGACCTGTTGGTCGCCAATGACGCCACCACCTTTGCGTCCACCGTCGTCAAGGTGCTGGCCGACCCCGCCCTGGCGCCGATTGGCGAGGCGGCCCGTGGTCGCGTCGTCAGCAACTATTCCTGGGACGACAAACTGGCCGCGTTCGATCGGTTGCTGCAAGGCGACTGACTCTGCGTAGTTTCCGAGGGTGCCAGTCCACCGGGATAACACTTATCGTAGATCGCTCGTTGCGGGGGTCCTGAACGATGGCGTTCCGCTGAGAAAATCTCATGAGGACATGCCCGCGTCATGGACCCGAAAGCCGTTGCTCCCGCCAAAGTCGATAAATTGGCCGCTGGAGCCCCGAAACCGTCCGGCGACACCCCTGACCAAGCCCCTTGGCCCGCCCGCAAAAAGGCGATTGCCGCGGGAATTCTTGTTTTGGCTGTTCTGGCCCTTCTCGCCGTTGGCGTCGGACTGGGCCGACTTTGGGGGGATTCGAAGAGCGAACAGAACAAGTTGATCCTTTACGGGAATGTCGATCTGCGCCAGGTCGAGCTCGCCTTCAACAACAGCGAGCGCATCGCTGAGGTGCTGGTCCAGGAAGGGGACAAGGTTACCCGCGGACAGAGTCTGGCACGGCTGGATACCAGCCGGCTCAAGCCGCGAATGGCCGCGGCGGAGGCCGAGATGGCGGCACAGCAGGCGGTGGTGGAAAAGCTGCACCATGGCAGTCGACTCGAAGAAATCGCTCAATCCCGGGCCAATGTCGGCTCGGCACAAGCCGATCTGGTCAATGCCGGACAGGAGTGGCGACGGTTGTCGGCATTGGGGGCGTTGACCACAGGTCGTGCCATCAGCCAGCAGGACCTCGATGGTGCCAAAGCTGCCCTTGACATGGCGCAAGCGCGGCTGACGGTCGCGGAAAAGTCCCTTGCTCTGTCGGTGATCGGCCCGCGGACGGAGGACATCGCCCACGCGGAGGCGCAACTGCGCGCCGAACAAGCCCAGCGCGATCTTCTCGACCGGGAACTGGCCGACACTGAACTGCTTTCCCCGTGCGATGCCGTCGTGCGGTCCAGGCTTCTGGAGCCGGGCGAGATGGTTACGCCGCAACGGCCGGTGTTCAATCTCGCCATCGTCGATCCGAAGTGGATTCGGGCCTATGTGTCCGAAATCGATCTGGCAAAGATCCATCCGGGGATGAAAACGTCAGTCAGCGCCGACGGTTTTCCCGGGCGGACCTTCCCCGCCTGGGTGGGGTTCATCTCATCGGTCGCCGAATTCACCCCCAAGGCCGTCCAGACCGTGGAACTGCGCTCCAGTCTGGTCTACGAAATCCGCGTTTTCGTGCAAGACCCCCAGGATGAGTTGCGTCTCGGCATGCCGGCGACCGTGTCGGTGGACGTCAATCCGGTCGTCTCGGTCAAACCATGACGCCGTGGGGAAGAATCCTCGCTGGCGTCGTGGCGACCGTCATCGTCGGCGTGAGCGGCTGTACCGTCGGACCGGACTATGTTTTCCCCACCGAACCGACGCCGGCGGCGTGGAGCTCTCCGGTGACGAAGGGGTTGACCGAGACGGCGTCCGTCGTCCCGTCCTGGTGGGCCGCGTTCAACGATGCCGAACTTGATTCCCTCATCCAGCGGGCGGCGCGATCGAACCTGGATTTGCGCGTGTCCGAAGCCCGGCTGCGGCAAGCTCGGGCGGTCCGGGCGATGGGCGTCGCCGAATTTTGGCCGACGATCGACAGCACGGATTCGGCGGCCCGCCAAAAACAGAGCCAGAACCAGCCTCTCATCGGTTCCCTGCCGTTGCCAGCCGACTTTCCCTTCGAATACAGCGTCTATAACGCCGGATTTGACGCCTCGTGGGAAATCGATCTGTTCGGCGCCAAGCGCCGCGCGCTGGAGGCCAGTACGGCGGAATGGCAAGGTGCCATTGAGGCCCGCAACAACGTCATGGTAAGCCTGCTGGCGGAGGTGGCGCGGAATTATATCGAACTGCGCGGCAGCCAGCACCGATTGGCGATCGCCCGGCAGGACCTCACGCTGCAGGACGACGCGTTGGCCCTCACCCGCGACCGCTTTCACGGCGGCGTAGCGACCGAACTCGACGTGACGCGGGCGGCGGCCGTGCTGGCCGGCGTACAAGCGGCGATTCCGCCGCTCGAAGCGGAAATGCGGGCGTCCATCGTTCGCATCGCGGTGCTGAACGGACAGCAGCCGGGCGATCAGGTGGCCGAACTCACCCCATCCAGGCCGATACCGCCGACACCCCCGGAGATTCCGATCGGACTTCCCTCCGATCTGCTTCGCCGTCGTCCCGACGTGCGCCAGGCCGAACGGCAACTCGCGGCCGAGACTGCCCGCATTGGTGTGGCCAAGGCGGAGTGGTTTCCCAAACTTTCTCTCACCGGGGATGTCGGGGTGGAGAGCGTGCATTTGGGCAACTGGTTCCAGCCCAACAGCCTGTTCTGGTCGATCGGCCCGAGCCTGCAATGGCGGGCGCTTGATTTTGGCCGGGTGCGCGCGGAGGTACAGGCCCAGACCGCCGTTCAGGAAGCGGCGTTGGCGACTTACGAGAAAGTCGTTTTGACGTCGTTGCAGGAGGCGGAGATCGCCCTCGTGGCCTATGCGCAGGAGCAGAACCACCATGCGGCGCTGACCGAGCAGGTTGCCCAGAGCCGGCGTTCGCTGGTCATGGCCAACGGCCTCTACACCAAGGGCCGCGTCAATTTTCTCGACGTCCTCGATGCCCAACGATCGCTCATCCAAGCGGACGATCAATTGGCCCAGAGCGATCAGGCCGTCTCGATCGATCTTATCGCGCTTTACAAGGCGCTTGGTGGGGGGTGGGAGACGCTCACGACGAGCCTGGAAACCGCTTCGACGAAGGCGCCATGACGATTCCCGCGCCCGCGCCGGCGTTGCGGTTGGAGGGTGTTTGCAAAACCTTTCGTCGGGCGACGGGTGAGACGGTGCGGGCGCTCGACAATATTTCCTTCTCCGTCGGATTGGGCGGGCTCGCTGCCGTGGTCGGGCCGGACGGCGCCGGGAAAACCACCCTGATCAGGCTTCTGGCCGGGCTGATGAAGGCCGATGGCGGGTGCGTCCACGTGTTCGGAATCGACCCGGACTCAGACCCGCAAGCGATCCAATTCAGCATCTCGTACATGCCGCAGCAATTTGGGCTCTCCGACGACCTGACGGTACGAGAAA
>Ga0181520_10012783_pt1 | contig 10728 bp, 10 predicted proteins | sample PEATcosm2014_Bin_29_FD_132451 | JGI IMG/M metagenome (GOLD analysis project Ga0181520, IMG submission 132451) | Peatland microbial communities from MTU Mesocosm Facility, Houghton, MI, USA - PEATcosm2014_Bin02_30_metaG | ecosystem: Environmental > Terrestrial > Soil > Wetlands > Peat | place...
GCAGCGGCCTTTTCAGCTTTAATACCAAATGGTGGTTCAGCGGAACGAACACCTACGTCGGAACGGGCAGCACTCTGACGCTGAACAATGTCAACACGAACAATATTGGTTCTTATTTCGTCACCGTCAGCAATGCCGTGAACACCGTCACGAGTTCCATTGTCACACTGGCATTGGTGGATGCCGGCAGCCCGATCATCGTCACGAATCCGGTTGGGAACACAATCAATGCCGGCGGCACCGCGACCTTTTCCACCATCGCGATTGGAGCCGCGCCCCTGAGCTATCAATGGTGGCTGGCGCAAACAAATTCCGGGCAGGCCGGCGCCACAACCGTCCTCATCACCGATGCCACGAACAATTTCTATGCGGTCACCAATGCGCAGGCAGCCGATGCCGGAAATTATTTTGCCATCGTTGGGAATGCGCTCGGGTCGGCAACCAGCAGCATTGCCGTGCTGACTGTGCGTCTGCCGCCGACCATTACCACCGACCTGCCTGCCAGCATCTCGACCAACACCGGGGCAACCGTATTTTTCACGGTGGAAGTCACCGGCACTCCGCCGTTTGGGTATAGATGGCGCTTCCAAAACGGCATCGTGGATACCACCCTTGGCAGCGGCCAAAGTTCCCTGACTCTGAACAATGTGACCACCAATTATAATGTCGGGAATTATTTCGTCATCGTTACGAATATGGCTGGCTCCGTTACCAGCCGGGTCGCGACATTGACCATTTCCGACCTCAGGGTTGGAATGGCTCCATCCATCGTTACGAATCCCGTAAGTCGAACGGTTATCCTCGGCGGCAGCACCAACTTTATCGTGGGAGCGACCGGCGATGCCCCGTTAAACTATCAATGGTGGCTCACCCAGAGCAACACCGGCCAATCCGGCACCATCACCGTCTCCATCCCCGACGCTACAAACACTCTTTATTCGATTATCAATGTGCAGGCATCGAATGCGGGTGAATACTTTGTCGTCGTTACCAATTCTTTCGGAACGGCAACCAGCCACATTGCCACATTGACAGTGAGTGAGGCTCCAACAATCACCAACCAGCCCGCGAACATCACCAACAATGCCTACACCACCGCGAGTTTTAGCGTGGGCGCGACGGGAACCGCTCCGTTGGGATATAAATGGTGCTTTAGCGGCACCAACAGCGTCATCGGCACGGCAAACCCGTTGAATCTGGGCGGCGTGACGAGCAATAATGTTGGAAGCTACTTTGTCATCGTAAACAATTCCGTCGGCTCGGTTACAAGCCAGGTGGCCACCTTGAATGTGGTTTACAATCCCTCTTTGATCGCGGCGCAACTTTGGCTTTTGAGCCATTCTGGAATCGGCGGTGATGGTTTGATGATCGGGATGGAAGCAGGCAAGAACTACCGCGTTCAATCCACCACCAACCTGCAAGTCTGGACGGACATCACAAATTTCTTGAGTGCTTCGACTCTTATGGCGTTTACCAATTCCTTGTCAACCAACGTGAATTTCATGTTCTACCGCGTCGCTTCACCGTAAATGTTTCAACCGGAAATCAAAGGAACAGATTGTGTTCCTTTTCTTTCACCACCATCGTCAACGGACTGTGGTTCCGCTATCGAAGGAATCCGTGTTCATTCGTGTCCATCTGTGGTTAAATCAATTGTCATGAAGCCGTTGATATTTGAACTCGCGTTAAGCGTGGCCGGGTGGATGAACAGGTTGAATGTTCAGAGATTATGATTGAGGGTGAGTAGGAGGCGCCGGACGCAAGGGGGAATGAAACGTAGGCTTGTGCGGTTGATTACAAAAGAGACGGCCATTTGTAATAGACCGGGCAGGGTGCTCATCCTAAAATTTGCGCATGACAGCACGCAGCCCCATCGCGGTGAACACGAACACGTTGTCCAGCTACAATGCGCATCGTGTGGTGCGGCAAGGGTCGGGCGTTCTGATTCTGGAGCCGGATTTTTCCCTCCTGATCACCGGCTTGGGGATTCTGCTTCTTTCGCCCGTCATTTATTTCCTGGTTCGCCATTATCGCGGAGACCATCCGTTGCTGGTCTGGGGCACGGCTGCGCCGTGGCTGGCTGGCGTCCCGCTGATAATTGCAACGCTGGTTTCGCGCGTTGCCAGAACGCGCGCCCGATTCGACCGTGACCGAGGGGAAATCAAGATCACCGGCGTGCGTTTCGGCAAGGGCGTGGAATATGCCGTGGCTGAGGTCCGCGAAATCCAGTTTTGTTCAGGCGGAAGCTGGGAATCGTTCCAGTTGAACCTGCTGGTGAACCGGCAGGGGGAAATCTCGCACGTGAACCTGCTCGACAACGGCGGGCAACGCAAGTTGCGGAATATCAGCCGCGCGATTGCGGAGTTTCTTGAAGTCCCGTTTCACGATGACACGCAGAAACCCCCGGCTGCACAATGATGAATCGCCTCTTTTGAAATGTCATGAACGATGAAGCGTTTGGTTTTGGTCCGGCAATCAAGCGTCTTTATCCCGAAGACTACGATGAGATCTGCAAGTTTGCGGAGAAGGTGTCGTCGGCAGCCGGAACGGTGCGGGCGACGTTCAGTGAAAATGAATTTCCCCAATTCATGGCGAAACTCAATAAATACAGGGGAATGGGCGGAAGGTCTGAACTGATTCTGGATTGGGGAAGCCGCGATACTCTTGCCGGCCAGGTTTGCAGCCAGGTTGGTGAACCCAAGGGCGCGTTTTATCCCAACCAGTGGGGGTTCACGTTGATGGACATTGGGCAGCATCGGTTTGTTTTCGTGTCGTGGGACAAAGACCGGAGGACAACCCGCGTGTTTTGGAATGGAGGATGCGCCGGCATATTCAAGCGCAATACCTTCTGGCAGAATTTCAGCGGCGGCAGTTTTGATTTGCGGAGTCCCGATGGCCGGATTCTGGTCTCATTTGCCTTTCCCAACCTGCTCGTCAGCATGGGTTCCGGCTCGTGGTCAAAAATCCGGGTTCGTTATGCGGACGAACAACTGGAAGTGGCGGTTCCGAACGTCTGGCCTGCTCCCGGCGGCGGCATTTCCGGGAAGTTCATCTCGGATTTTTCCAAAGTTCCTTTTGAGAAACAAATCATTGCCGTCGCCGTCCTGTTGTGGACGAACAATTCACTTTGAAAAAGACATGAAATCTTTCATCGCATTTTTCGGAATTGTTTTGAGTGTTCAATCTGTTTTGGCGGCGGGCGGGATGTTTCCCAAAATGCCGCTGGCGACGAATGTTTATGTCGTCAATTGCCGTGATGAAAGCGAAGATGCCACGCGGACGACACTGGCACTGCAGGGATTGATCAATCAATCGTCGGCGGAAGCATATCTGGTCGAGAAGCCATTGGACCGCACCCATCTTGAGGACAGCGGGATGTCACGGCGTCAATAAACGTGTCGGTGGTGCATCAGCCCTGTTGCGATGTCAAACCGCCCGCTTTCCACATTCCGTTTTTTCTTCCACCCTCTCTCCGCGACCGTCAGCGCCGGGTAATCCCGCAGCTCGAATTCGCCGCTGGAACGCACGACCTGGCAGGGCGCGGATTCGCAACACGCGCGCGACGTTCGATAGCCCACGAGAACCAAAACCACGACAACCGCCAAAATGAGGAAGAAAACAATCATACGTTTCACCGTATGAATTTAACCCAGCCCCGGCTGACTGGCGAACAAAGATGTCACCCATGACAAACTTTAGGCTCGTCGCCATCGGTTTGAAGCACGTTAAAACAACTCCGGCTGTTTCTGAATTTTTTCCAGCGGCGCATGATCGGGCTGGTTCAAAATATCCTGCCATTGGTCGCCGAACCATCCGTCATACTGCTCCGGCTTTAAGATGAATGGCATCCGGTGATGATACGACGACACCGACTCGTTGGGCGACGCGGTGAGCATGGTGTATTTTTTGATGCCCGATTCCTCGCGCCAAAGCCCGGCCAGACAAAACGCCTGCCCGTCCGGTTGCCGGAACAGGACGCCTTTCTCATAAGATACATCCGCCAGCAGCAGACAACGCTGATGCAGGTGTGGGCGGAACGCCGCCAGCGTGCCAAGTGTTTTGCTCCTGGCATTGATGAGCGGGCTTTTGTCCCGCGGCACACCCCAGACCCAATGCAATTCGCGGCACGCAACCCCGTCATGCTCCGGCACGATGACCGGGCCGAGGTCGGTGGGGCGGATGTTGGCGCGCGGCACAGCGCCGAATACCAAGATCAAATCCCGCAACCACAGCTTCGCCTCGTTCTTCGTGTAGGTGTAGCGGGAACACATGAGAAAAATTTAGTTTCGCGTGAACCGCCCAAATCATTTGCCAAAGCCGGGCCAAATTCAAACTTCATTTGCGCAGCACGGCACGGTGACGACCGGCGAACAAATTGCTGGCGGCGCGGAGCGGATACGATAAGCTCCACGCCATGTCAACTGGTGGGAACGAGGCTGAATGGCTGACCCGAAAACTACGGATTGACACCAAACTCCGCGCGCTCAATCCGCCCTGGCAAATCATCCCTTGGCACGCCGGTCTCGACACCTCAAAGCTCACCTGCCACGCAGTCACCGAATTTCCCACCGAGAACGGCCCGGCCGACTACGCCTTGTTCGTGGATGGTATTTTCATCGGCATCATCGAAGCCAAGAAAGTCACGGTGAATCCCCAGAACGTGTTGGAACAGGCCAAGCGTTATGCATCCGGCGCATTCAATGGTCCCGGAAACTGGAAAGGCTTCCGCGTTCCGTTTCTTTACGCCACAAATGGCGAAATCATCTGGCACTTGGATGTCCGGCCGGATAAACCGGTTTCACGCACCCTTGTAAATTTTCACACGGCTCCGGCCTTGGCCGAAAAATTTGCCTTCGATGACTGCAAGTCACGGAAGTGGTTGCTGGACACGCCGCCGGAACGGATCACCCGGCTGCGTCCGTATCAGGCTGCCTCCATCATCGCCACGGAAAGTGCCATGTTCGCCAGCAAACGCGAATTACTCGTCGCCATGGCCACCGGCACCGGCAAAACGTTTCTGACCGTCGCGCAGATTTACCGGCTGCTGGAGAGCAAGAAATTCCGCCGCATCCTGTTTCTCGTGGATCGCAAGGCGCTTGCGGCGCAGGCTGTGCGCACGTTCAATGCCTTTGATACCAACCAGGGCAACAAGCTCACGCAGGAATACGAGGTTTACAGCCAGAAGTTTCAGAAGGAGGATTTTGGCGACGACGAACCGTTCGACCCGAAGGTGCTGCCGAATGAATACCTGACCAACCCGAATTCCACGCACACGTTCGTTTACGTTTCTACCATCCAGCACATGGCGCGGAATCTTTTTGGCGCGAAAGGTTGCTTCGTTCAGAGCGGCGGCGATACCGGGGCCGAGGCGGACCCTGACAAACTCGACATTCCCATTCCTCGCCCGCGCCTTTGCCGGCAGACTCGTCCCCCAAAACCCCGCCGACGAGCCGGCAGAAAAGTTGTTGGAACGGATTCGCCCGTCCGGCCGGTTGCCGGGGCTTAAATCTCCATATGAACCCCGAATTGCGACAATTCATTGACCAGGCGCTGCCCCACCGCGGCTCGGTGGAGGGCGTGGCCGAAAGGTTGCCGGCAGATGATGCGGAACTGGATGCCTTGATTGGTGAAACGGTCCAAGAAAATGATGTCAAGGCGTTCATGCATGTGGTCGTGGCTGCCTTGAGCCGGGAGCGGCGCGTGGATGCCCGCCATCTGGCGCGCGGGGCGATGTTTTTCCAGAATGATGGCCTGCTGGGCGCCGCCGCCCTGCGGATGCACGGAGATGTGGCGAAATATCTGGTGGACGCCATCGAAAACACGCGCTTGAAACCGGCTTGCGAAGCGCAGACGCTGCATTTGATCGCGTTCTGGTGCCAGGAACATCGCGAGGGTGTCCTGCCCAGACAGTTGATTCCGCTGGCACGGGCGCTGGCGCGGCGGGAGCCTGCCGATGTAAAAGTTTTTAGTTTTCTCATGGCCACTGCCGGACTGGCAAACGACACGGGACTGGACTCCTTGCTTCGGCAAAGACACCCGGCCCTGACGGATGAACAATGGAACGAGAAGAAAATTAATTACCGCGAATTTGGTGAAAGGATGCTTGGCACCTATCGGCTGCCGGTGCTGGCCTGGACGCAGGACAAGCCCAGCACCGAACTGGCGTCCGGCACCACCATGTGCCGGGCGGTGGCGCGCGTGGGCCGCAATGATCCCTGCCATTGCGGCAGCGGCAAAAAATACAAACGCTGTTGCTATGAAAAAGACCAACAGCGACTCCATCATTCATCAGAGGTCGCCGGCCTCACGCACGAGGAATTGCTGGCGGCTCCGGAACCGCATCTGACCGCCGCGCGGCTGGAACGGACGCAGCCGTTTGAAATGGCACGGCTCGATCCACTTAAAATCCCCGCGCCGCTGCTGGAAGCTTATTTTCTCCGTCTCAGTGCGTTCAATCTGCTCGACCGGGCGGTGGAGGCGATGGCCCGGCTGGGTTACACCGAGCCGCTCGCCGAGGCATGGGGCCATATCATGTTCGCCGCGACCCGCAATGGCCGGAAAGACATTGCGGAGCAGTTGATGAAATTGCGCGCACCCACCGGCTTTGCCGAGGACAAACTGGAATTGGGCGACCGGCTGTTGCTGGCCGAAGGCGACGAGGCCAAATGTCTCCAGTTGATCAATGACGCCGCCTTGAAGAGCCTGCAATCCGAAGATTTCGAGGAATTGATGGGCTTTGCCTATGGCGTGACGATTTCAAAATATCGGGCGCTGGGCATTTATCTCTATCGCAGCGCGTTTCCCCTGACGCCACCAGAGCGGCTGACGCCGTGTTTTGGCCAACTGCTCGAAGCGCGCGACCATTTGAACCTGCCGCCAGACGATCCATTCAGCAATTACATTGACGAACGGCTGGCCGACCGCAAAGACGACGGCAAGGATGCCGCGATCCTGCGCCACGCCCAACATGCGCTGGAAGCCAAGGCGCAAGAGGTGCAGCAACTCAGGGAATCGCTGACGCGGCTGCAAAAGGAAATAGCCCGGCGCGAAAAAATGCCGCCCGCAGCCCCTGCGGCACCGGAAGCATCGGCAATGGTGGATGAGAAAGCATTGAAAGAACTGCGCGGTAAAGTCGAGGGTCTCAAGTCCGCACTGAAGGAACGACACCATGAACGCAATGCCCTTCGCCGTGATTTGCAAAAGGCGCAGACGGATCTGGAAATGCTCCGTCAAAATGCCGTCTCCGCGCCCACCGCGTCCGATGAAACCGGGGCAGCGGAACGGGAGGAGGAATTACTGCTGCCGCAGGACGCACCGGAAGTGCATCCGGTCAGGCTGATCGAATTTCCAAAAGGCTTTAAACAGACACTCGGCGGATTTCCGCGCCAAGCGGCGCGTGCGGCGATGATCATGATTGGGCGATTGGCAGCGGGCGAACCGGCTGCGTTCGTGGGGGCATTGCGGCTCAAGGCCACCCCGAATGTGATGCGGCAGCGGATTGGTTCGGATTACCGGCTGCTGTTTCGATTGCATCCAGAACAGGTGCAGGTCATTGACCTCATTAACCGGAAAGATTTGGACCGCCGGCTCAAGACGCTGGCATAGTTCCGCAACGCTGGAATCGCGCGTTTATTTTTGCCATGAAAAAACAAACCATGTGGCGAGTGACGGGCCTGTTCGCGCTAGCCAACCAGTTGGAGTTGCAGTTGAGCCGAACAACCGGAACGGACTGGAAAAAAGTTTTTGCAAACTGGTGGAACAGGAAGAAAATCACGAAAAAGTCTCACGCCGGTCGTGGGCCAGAAACCATATGGGAAATCTCGATTAATATATCCGGACGTAGAAAGAGCAGAAACATTCAGTCGATCATATCCTGAATTATTTATGGGAGCCAAAGTTCACCCACTATTTAAGGCGTTGGTATTGATAGTCGGTATTCATTCTGATCAAGCGCAGCCGTCTTTGAATATTGCGCCTTTGGCGCAGTCAATCCATTATCTTTTGGTCTGTAACGGCTACAAATTACGTTTTGCAAAGCAGCACCAGCCCAACTTCGACAAACTGGGTGTCGGCCAGTGATGCAATCCCGGGAACTTACGGTATGCAGACTGCCGTAACCGTCACCAACACCTCGCTCCCAAGGTTCTTTCGTTTAATTCAGATTCCGACCATCACGCCCGATGGTATGGTGCTAATTCCAGCGGGGTCCTTTATAATGGGGGACACCTTGGATGGCGATTCGGATGCCGTTCCCACGAATGTTTATGTGTCGGCGTTTTACATGGGCACGAATTTAGTGAGTTATAGCTTATGGCAAACGGTGTATATTTGGGGCACAAATCGCGGTTATGGTTTCGATAATGACGGTTCGTTTAAAGCTACGAATCATCCGGTAGTGACGGTGACTTGGCATGACGCTGTGAGGTGGTGCAATGCACGGTCGCAGCAGTCGGGTTTGATTCCGGTGTATTATTTAGACAGTGGGCTGACGCAGGTTTATACGAACGGTGATTCGGATGCTGTCTATCCGAATTGGACGGCCAATGGTTATCGGTTGCCGACGGAAGCAGAGTGGGAGAAGGCGGCGCGTGGCGGGCTGAGTAGTCAAAGGTATCCGTGGGGAAATACGATATCCGAAAGCCAAGCCAACTATGATTCTGACGGCCCCGGTGGCTACGATTTAGGGCCGAAAGGCAACAACATAACTTACGCGAACGGAGCATATCCTTGCACGAGTCCAGTGGGATCATTTGCAGCAAATGGTTATGGGTTATATGACATGGCCGGGAATGCTAATGAGTGGTGTTGGGATTGGTGGGGGACGCCATATGGTCAACCAAAGCCTATCAATCCAACCGGACCGGCATCTGGTTTCGACCGTATGACGCGTAGTGGTGATTGGTCCTTGGCCGCATTCTGGGAAAGGTGTGCGACGCGCAGCCCCGCCCCAGCTTTCTCTTGTGGCGAGGTTGGCTTACGGTGTGTGAAGAGGCCTTAGTTTGTGAAAAGGCTTTAGTTTTGGTGCTTTAGATTTGAACCGTTGCAAATTTGACTTTTTGGGAGTTCCTGCCGGTCAACGGCGGGGCGCAACAGTCGGAGTGGCGGCCGTGGCCGAGTTGTTCAAGGCGCCGCATGGCGGCGTCGCGGAGTTCGGGATAGGTCATAAAAGTGCGGAGTGCGGAGTGCGGAGGTGTGGCTTTCGAGCCAGTCGCGGACGGTTTTGGAGTTCAAAAGGGTGGTGACCTGCTCGGCCTGCCAGAGGCCGGAGGCGGGTTTGATGGTGAAAAAGTGGCCGCGCGGGGAGAGCTGCGCGCCGGGAAGGTCCGGGTCGCACTTGACCTTGACGGGTTCGCCGGCGCGCTTGGTCTTGACGCCGCACCGGTTGAGTTCGCGGGCAATCTGCCAGTCGGTCCAGCCCTCGTTGCGGCGGGCGACCATGTGCAAAATCCATTTCTGTTCTTCCACATTGTCCACGAGGCGGCGGATGGCCTTGCCGTTGGAACCGGTTTCGCCGGTCGGCTCGGCGTTCCAGCCGTAGGTGACGCTGCCGGTGAGGTGGCCGTGGCTGCGCTTGGTGTCCAGCGCGGTCTTGATGCGCTCGCGGATGGTGGCCACTTCCAGCTCGGCAAAGACGGCGGCGATCTGCATGAAGGCGCGCCCCATCGCGGTGCGGGTGTCCACGTTGATGTCGAGAAAAATGATGCGGACGCCCAGCTCGTCGAACAGACGGACGGTCTGGTTGACATCTATGGAATCGCGGCCAAGCCGGTCCACCTTGGGAACGATGAGGGTGACTTCGACGCCCCTGGCGCGCGCCTCGCGCGCGGTGGCCAGCAACTCGGCGGTTTCGTCGCGCCGCTTGAGAAATTCCAGGCGGCCGGAGGTGTCGGCGGCGGAAAAGACCCGCAGCTCGCCGGTCTTGTGATACTCGGCGGCGCGCCGGACGCGCTCGGTCTGCGCCTCGATGCTCAAGTCCTGCCGGTTGGTGGAGGTGCGGACGTAGCCGAGGGTGATCTGCGGGATTGCGGATTGCGGATTGCGGATTGCGGAGTTCATAAAATTGGCGCGCGGCGGGACGCTGGGCGCTCGCACACCGCGCTAGGTGGTTTTGACCGGAATCCACAAACCGCAGGTTTTATTGCATTTCGGTTATCCTTCCGAGGCGGCTGATTTGCGTTTTAGTCTGCGCCGCTGACCAAACAGCCGGCAACAACCTGACGGCACAGCGACAAATTCAGCGGGCAAACCGCTGACGCCACGAGGGGATTGCGGATTGCGGATTGTGGATTGCGGAGTTCGGCAAGGGGATAATGTTGGTTTCTTCTTTTGGAAAGCCTTCGCCGGGTTTGAGGGCGGCCAGCTTCATATCGTTGGCGGTGTTCTCCGCCGCGGTGTCGTCGCGAGAGTCATCCACCGGAGCCGAAAGCGGGGACGCCGGTTCTGCTTGCGGAACGGTCGTCTCGATTTTGGTTGGCTCCGGCGGAAAATCAGAACGGCTCGCGGGGACGGCCGCCCCGCCGTGGCGGGCGACGAACGCCTGCGCCCACGCCAGATTTTCGGGCGTGTGCTTGTGATACCAACAGGCGGCCGGGCCATACCAGCGGAAGCGGGCGGCCTTCATCTCGGCGCGCACGTCCTCGTCCGGCTTGCCGGGAAAGCGGAGTTCCACCAGGTCGCGGGCCTCGTTAATTGTCAGCGTTATCACGCTGACGGATTGCGGATTGCGGA
>Ga0181520_10012784_pt1 | contig 10726 bp, 6 predicted proteins | sample PEATcosm2014_Bin_29_FD_132451 | JGI IMG/M metagenome (GOLD analysis project Ga0181520, IMG submission 132451) | Peatland microbial communities from MTU Mesocosm Facility, Houghton, MI, USA - PEATcosm2014_Bin02_30_metaG | ecosystem: Environmental > Terrestrial > Soil > Wetlands > Peat | place...
ACCGCCGGCGCGCCTTCGACGACCGTGCGTTCGAGCGCGGGTGCCTGCACAGCGAAGTTCTCGGCGAAGAAGCGCGCCAGCGCGACGCGTGGGCCGGCGTCGGCATTAAGGCGCAGCGCCGCGAGCGCCTGCTGCGCCAACAAACAGCCGCCAGCGGTCGTGGCAAACAGCCGCAGATACGGTGTGGCGCCGGCGAGCGCCTCATTCACATTCCCGTCGAGCTGCGCCAGCATCCAGCGCGTCGTCCGCGTCAGACTTTCGACCGCTTCCTCGAGCCGCACCCCGCTCCAGCCGAGCGCGGGATCGTTGGTGGCGTTGACCGCCTCGACGATCCGGCGCAACTCGCCGAGATAGGTCTCGACTGCCGCGCCGCCGTCGAGTGGCAGCTTGCGTGTCACAAGGTCGATTGCCTGAATGCCGTTGGTGCCTTCGTAAATCGGCGCAATACGCGCATCGCGGTAAATCTGTGCCGCGCCGGTCTCTTCGATAAAGCCCATGCCGCCATGGACCTGTACGCCAAGCGAAGCGACCTCGACGCCGACGTCGGTCGAAAATGCCTTGGCCAGCGGCGTCAACAGCGAGGCGCGAGCGTGTGCGGCTTGCCGCGCCGCCTGATCGTTGCCGTGCTCTGCGCGATCGATGGCGATCGCGGTCGCATAACAAATGCTGCGCGCCGCTTGCGTCAGCGACCGCATGGTCATGAGCATGCGCTTGACGTCGGGGTGATCGATGATCGGGGCCGATTGCGTCGCCGGCATGCCGGGCGTGCGGCCCTGTTTGCGCTCGCGCGCATAGGCGATCGCGTGCTGCGTGGCGCGCTCGGCAATGCCGACGCCTTGCAGGCCGACCGCGAGCCGGGCGCGGTTCATCATGGTGAACATCGCCGCCATGCCGGCGTTCTCTTTGCCGATGAGGAAGCCAACGGCGCCGCCGTGGTCGCCGAACACCATGGTGCAGGTCGGCGAGCCGTGCACGCCGAGTTTGTGTTCGATCGAGTGCGCGCGCACGTCATTGCGGTCACCCGGCGAGCCGTCGGCGTTGAGCAGAAATTTGGGAACCAGAAACAGCGAAATACCGCGCGTGCCCGGCGCCGCGTCCGGCAGCCGCGCCAGCACGAAATGAATGATGTTGTCGGTGAGATCGTGTTCGCCGTAAGTGATGAAGATCTTTTGGCCGGCGATGCGATAGGTGCCATCGGGAGCGCGCTCGGCGCGCGTGCGCAGCGCGCCGACGTCGGAGCCGGCCTGCGGCTCGGTGAGCTGCATGGTTCCGGTCCATTCGCCGGTGACGAGCTTTTCGAGATAAGCGCCCTTGAGTTCGTCGCTGCCGTGGGCGTTGAGCGCGTCGATCGCGCCCATGGTCAGGAGCGGACCGAGGCCGAACGCCATACAGGCGCCGTTCCACATTTCGGTGCAGGCGGCATTGACGGCCTGCGGCAAGCCCTGGCCGCCCCATTCGGTCGGGGAGGCGAGGCCATTCCAGCCGGCGGTCCGCCAGGCGGTATAGGCTTCTTTCCAGCCGGGCGCGGTGGTGACGGCGCCATCCTTAAACGTGGCGCCGGCCTGGTCGCCGATGCGGTCGAGCGGCGCGATCACCTCGCTCGCCATGCGGCCGGCCTCATTGAGCACGGCGTCGATGTCGTCCATGGCGAGGTCGCCGAAGAAGCCCTCTTGGAGCGCCGGCAACAGTGCCGCCCCGAATTTGAGCGCAAAGCTCATGTCGGCGAGGGGCGCGGAATAGGCCACTAGTCGTCTCCCGGGGTGATCGCTTCATTGCGCCGAAGCGGCGTGCGCCCGCCGTCGGCAGACACTATTATATGGCCTGTTGGGCTCTTTGATAGCGCCGTCGCGAGGCCGAAAGCCGACCAGCATTGATCGGCGCGGGGGGCGTCGCTATGGTGCCGCGGCCGATGGCCCGCGGCTACCGGCAATCCCTCGGTGCATTGGGGCGTAGCCAAGCGGTAAGGCAGCGGATTTTGATTCCGCCATACGGAGGTTCGAATCCTCCCGCCCCAGCCAACCAGTCCGGGGAGGTCGGGGCCGAGTAGCAGAAAAAAGCGAACGCCATAACGAATTAGCAATCGATCTTGGCTAAGACTGATCAGGCGATCAGAGGCGAGATTTATTGAAAATTAAGATCGCTTAACCGGAATTAACCGCACTTAAGACCGGGTCAAGCAGCACCGGGGATCCGGTTAATCGAAAATTAGGATCGGTTAACCGGAATTAAGATCCGAGTTAGTGCTCGGCAACGATTTGGCGCCGCGCGAGGCTGGTTAACCTTTCGTAAACGGCCCACTTCAGGAATTAGCAAAATAGCCATGCCTAGAGGATCACCTCCCGGAGAGCGGCGCGGTGGCCGACAGAAGGGGACTCCCAACAAGCGGACGGCGTTCAATGATGCGATCGCTGCCGCGGCGGCCGCAGATCCGGATGTATTGCCGCTCGATTTGTTTCGCAACGTCATGCGGAATTCGGATTTGCCGCTCGATACGCGGATCATGGCGGCACAATCGGCGTTGCCTTTTGTCCATGCCAAACCGAGCGGCCGGGGTCAGCGACCAGAGCCCGGCGCGCGCCGAGTCAAACTCAGGCCTGTCCGCCCCGTGGCCGATGATCAAGGGATCGCGCCGCTTGATTTCTTGTTGCAGTGATGCGGGACCTGGAGACACCTTCGCATACCCGCATTCGGGTCGGCTTGATCGTGGCCCCTTATATCCATCGAAAAGTCGAGCCACGTCCGCCGACCCTGGGCGACCACGAGGTTGACGACGAATACGGATTTGTCGTCGATTGGGAGAAGGCGAAAGCGCTGCGGGATTTGCAAGATACGGAAACCCGTCTGTCGGATATCTGGCATTTGCGCGGCGCCCGCGGCGATCTCCTGCAACAAAGGCGCGACCTCTTCGTTGCCATTGCCGAGGCAACCAAAGGGCTCGTCTGCGCGCCCGGCTATCGCTGGGCCGATCGATGTAAGGACCGGAAGCGCTTTAGTGCCCTTGGCGAGAAACGTCGCACCATACTCCGCCAGACACGGCGCGCTGCACGCGGCGAGAAAACTGGTGCTCAAGGCGAGTGGACCGTCGAGGAAGAAACCGAGGAGATCTATTTGGCGGCGCGGATTGCATCACATGATAACAGTGAGGAGGGAATTGCCGCCCGCGAACTCTACCGGGCTTGGTATTTAAAAGCGGACCCCTACAAGGCCTTTGAGAAGCGGCCTGGGGATGAGGAGTGGAGAAAAATCGGGGGGGATTTTGAGCCCATCCCCTACGGTCCCAATGGCCCCACCTATCCACTGACAGAAGATATCGACCCAGATTACGCCTTGGCCGAAGCCGCTTGGTTCCAGAAAATGGGAGGGCAATCGGGAATACGCGGTGCGCTCGAACGAGCCGTCGGTCGAGACGCGGAAAAGGAGGGGCGAGACTTACAATCAAAGGACGGCCGCACAACATCCGCGATTGATTGAAACCACGCGCGCTGGCCGATGTAGCGTCCCTTTTTCCAGGTTCAAAACCTCCTGTCCCGGAGATCGGTTTTCCTATCTCGCCGGCTGTTCGCATAATGACAGTTTATGAATTCGGCGACGCTGTTGATCTTCGACGGCATAAAGAAGTCCTGAGCGTTCAACTAACTGCCCTGCCAGACTGGTTTGCGCTTCTCGGCGAAGGCGCGAGGGCCTTCGATGGCATCGAGGCTCGCATAGGCCGCAACGTGCAGTCGGCTCGCTTCGATAAGTCCCTGAGCACAGCCAAGGTCCATGCCGGCAAGGATGCTGGCTTTCGCGGCTTTGACCGACAGCGGGGCGCCCTCGACGATTTTTTCGGCGAGGTAGCGCGCACGGGCGCGAACCGCATCGGGTGTGCCCTCGAGGTAGTTGGTGAAGCCGAATTCAGCGAGACGTTCAATCGGCATAGTTTCGCCCGTGAGCACCAGCTCCAGCAGCAGCGGTTGCGGCAGCATCCACAGCAGCGGCACGGCCCACGGCGTGCCGCGTCCCATACGGACCTCGGTGATGCCGGCGCGCGTTCCGCTCAGTGCGACGCGCAAGTCGCACTGGAGCGCAAGCAGCATGCCGCCCGCCATCATCGAGCCGGTCATGGCGGCGACGATCGGCTTCGTCACCTTCCGCATGGCGGTCTGCATCGGATCGCGCATCAGCGTGAGGATATCCACGCCGTCGCGCGCCCTGATCTCGCTCGCCTGCTTGAGATCGAGGCCAGCCGAGAAGACCCCGCAGTCGGTGGAGGTCAGAATGGCGACGCGCACCTGCGCGTCCGTCTCGAGGCGTTCCCACGCGTCCGTGAGTGCGTTCATGGCTTCGACCGAGAGCGCATTCTTCCGTTGCGGCCGGTCGATGGTTATTGTCGCGATGTTGCCCTCGAGGGCGTAGCGCACCGGCTCGTTGTCGCTCATGATTGTGTTTTCCACGATTCTAACATTTGTTAGGATGCGCGAGAATTCCATCCGTCGCAACTTGAGTCGCCATGACCATGCAGCAATTGCCCAAGATGCGTTTCGCGTCCGATCTTCTCGATGATAAGGTCGCACTCGTGACCGGAGGAGGAACCGGCATGGGGCGCGCCACGGCAATCGAGATGGCGCGTTGCGGGGCGCGACTCGTATTGCTCGGGCGGCGTGCCGAACCGATCGAAGATTGCGCCAGCACGATCCGCGGCTTCGGCGGCGAGGCGATCGCGATCACCTGCGACATCCGTGATGCAGACCGCATCGAAGACGTGATGCTGGAGATCAAGACCGCCTGCGGCGGGCTCGACATTCTGGTCAACAATGCCGGCGGCCAGTTCGTGACGCCGGCCCGCGACCTGACCAACAAGGGCTTCGAGACCGTCATCCGCAACAATCTCATCGGCTCGTGGCAGATGACGAAAGCGGTCGCGGATCATTTCATGTTCGCCAACGGCGGGACGATCGTGTTCGTCACCGCGTGCGTGCGCTCGGGGCTCAGCGGGTTCGTGCACACGGCCGCGGCCCGTGGCGGTGTGCTCGCGATGGCGAAGACGCTCGCGTTCGAGTGGGCCGAGTTCGGCATCCGCCTTAATTGCGTGGCGCCGGGCACAGTTAAGACTGAAGCCATGGGCCACTATCCGATCTCGCCCGAACAGTGGCTCAAACTCAATCGCAACATCATGGGACACATGGGCGAGGTCGAGGACGTCGCGGCGGCAATTGTTTTCCTCGCTTCGCCGCTCGGCAAGTTCGTCACAGGCGAAGAGTGGTACATTGACGGCGGCGAGACGCTCCACCTTGCCCACGACGCCCGGCAGATGATCGACGCCGTGATGTTTGCCAAACGCGAGCGTGGCGACGGCAAGCCGAAACCGTGAAGGAAGGCTTAGAGCGCGTGCGCGACCCGCACACCCTCGTCGACGGCGCGCATGGCGTCGAGCTCTGCGGCCTCCTTTGCGCCGCCGATCAGGTGCGTCTCGATGCCGCTGCTCTGCAGTGTGTCGAACAACGAGCGGTTGGTTTCCTGGCCCGCGCAGATCACGACCGTATCGGCCTCTATCACTTGCGGCGTGCCATCGATGAGTACATGCAATCCGGCGTCGTCGATGCTGCGATACGTCACGCCGGTGATGATCTTAACACCGCGCTTGGCGAGGCTGCTGCGAAGGATCCAACCGGTGGACACGCCTAGCGTAGCACCCGGCCGCGACGCCCTGCGCTGCAGGATGGTGATCTCACGCGTGGGCTGGCGGGGCGCCAGTGGGTCGCCTAGCAGGCCGCCCGGCTTTTCCAGGCTCGCGTCGATGTTCCACTCGGCTTGGAATTCCGCCAGGTCCAGACCTCTGGCCTTGGGACCTTCGCCGGGCCGCGAGTGGTAAAGATACTCGGCGACGTCGAATCCGATGCCACCCGCCCCGATGATCGCGACGCGCCACATTGCGCCTGCCGCTGAGGAGATCCGTATAGGTCACAACCTTCGGATGCTCTATGCCGGGGATTTCCGGAACGCGCGGATGGACGCCGGACGCGACCACCACGGCGTCAAACTTCGCCGCAAGTTCATCCGCCGAGGGCGCGGTGTTGAGCCGCAGCTCCACACCGTGCTCGGCGATCTGGCCCCCGTAGTACCGCAGCATCTCGTCGAACTCGACCTTGCCCGGGACCATGCGTGCGAGATTGATCTGACCGCCAATGCGATCGCTCGCCTCGAACAGCGTCACCTTGTGGCCCCGCCGGCCTGCCTCCGTAGCGGCGGCGAGGCCGCCCGCGCCCGCTCCGACCACCGCGATCCTGCGCGCCGCCTTCGCCCGCCCGTTGTCGAATTCGGTCTCGCGACAGGCGCGTGGATTGACCAGACAGGTCGCGCTGCGATCAGAGAAGATTCGGTCGAGGCACGCCTGATTGCAGGCAATGCAGATATTAATCTGGTCCGCCTTCCCTTCTCGAACCTTCCTGACAAAGTCTGGGTCGGCCAGCATCGGGCGCGCCATCGAGATCAGATCGCTGTCGCCCGCGGCCAAGATCTCTTCCGCAAGCGCCGGAGTGTTGATGCGGTTCGACGCGACCACCGGGATAGTGACGACGCGCTTCAGCCGACGCGGCGCAAACCTCCAGGCGGCACGCGGTGTCGGATACGCGATGGTCGGCACTCGCGCTTCATGCCAGCCGATGCCGGTGTTGAGGACGTCGGCGCCCGCACCCTCGACCCGCTGGGCGAGGCGGTCGATCTCCTCACCGGTCGCCCCGTTCTCCACGAGGTCGATCGCCGAAATCCGGTAGACGATGATGAATTCAGTTCCCGTCGCCGCGCGAATGCGTTTGGTCAGCTCGACCGGCAGGCGATGCCGGTTCGTCTCCGTGCCGCCCCATTCGTCGGTGCGATCGTTGGTGTTGAGCACGGTGAACTCGTTGATCAGGTAGCCTTCCGAGCCCATGATCTCGACGCCGTCGAACCCGGCCTCCCGCGCCAATCCGGCGCAGCGTACGTAATCCTCGATGGTTTGCTCGATTTGGGCGGTTGTCATCGCCCGTGGCTGAAATCGATTGATGCGCGAACGCACATTGGAGGGGCCGAAGCACTCCTCCTGCTTCGCGTATCGTCCGGCATGGAGGATTTGCAGGCACACTTTCCCGCTGTGCTGATGGACGGCGTCCGTGATGCGTGTAAGCTCGCGCGCCTGCGCCCGCTCGGTGAGAATGGGACCGCCGGGCTCGATCAGCCCTGCTGTATTCGGCGCATAGCCGCCGGTGATGATGAGCCCCACCTCGCCTTCGGCGCGTGCCGCGAGAAACGCCGCCATCTTGTGCAGTCCGTTCTCCTCCTTGTCCAGGCGAGTGTGCATCGAGCCCATGATGACGCGATTGCGCAGCGTCGTCTGTCGCAGCTTGATCGGCGACAAAAGATGCGGGAAGCGTGTCAGTCCGGGATCGGCGATCATTCGGCGGGCTTGCTTGAAATGCGATAAATTCTAGCGCTCTTTAGGCTGGTTCAAGACCAAATGAAATGCAAGCCGCGCTGCTTGTCGGAGGGGGAGCCTCATATGGACTACGCGCTGACCGAGCAGCAGCACTCTTTCCGCAATGCGGCGGAGCGATTTTCGCGCGAGAAACTCGCGCCGAAGTACCAGGAGCGGGCTCGCGGCCATCGCCTCGATCGCGGCCTTGTGCGCGAGATGGGGGCGCTCGGACTGATCGGCGCCGACATCCCGGAGACATATGGCGGCCTCGGCGAGAGCAGCGTGACGGCCGGCATCATCATCGAGCAGATCGCCTATGGCGACTTCAACTACAGTTACGTGCAGCTTCTCGCCTCGCTGATGGGCGGGATGATCGCGCAGCACGCCTCGCCCGAGGTCGCGCAGGAGTGGCTTCCGCGCGTGACCGCGGGCGAATCCATCATCGGCCTCGGCCTTACCGAGCCGCGCGGCGGTTCGGATGCGGCCAATCTCGTTCTGCGCGCCGAACGATCAGGCAGCGGTTATCGGCTCAACGGTGAGAAAACGTCGATGAGCTGCGCCGATCAATGCGACGCGGCCGTCATTTTTGCCCGCACCGGTTCGATCGATGACAGCGCGCGCGGCGTCAGCGCCTTCTTCGTCGAGCTCAACCAGTCCGGCGTCACGCGTACCCACTTCGACGACATTGGGACGAAGCCGGTCGGCCGCGGCTCGGTGTTCTTTGACGATGTGTTTGTTCCGGCCGAATGCCTGATGGCCGAGGAGAATCGGGGATTCTCCAAGATCATGGCGGGCTTCGATTACAGCCGCGCCCTGATCGGCCTCGAATGCATCGGCCCGGCCCAGGCGTCGGTAGACGAGAGCTGGCGCTACACCGCAGAACGGAAGGCCTTCGATCGGCCAATCGCCCAATTCCAGGGGGTCAGCTTCCCGTTGGCGGAAGCCGAGACGCAGATCACCATGATGCGGCAGCTCTGCTACTACACGCTTTCGCTGCGCGACCGCAGGATGCCCAACACCGCGGAAGCCGCGATGTGCAAATGGTACGTGCCGAAAGTCGCCTGCGAGATCATCCATCAGTGCCTACTCACGCACGGACACTATGGCTACACCACAGATTTGCCGTTTCAACAGCGCTATCTTGACGTGATGGGCCTCCAAATCGGCGACGGGACAGCGCAGATCCAGAAGCTCGTCATCGCGCGCGAAAAAGTCGGCCGCGTCGCGGTCCAGTACGCAAGGCAGACCTGATGCCCGATCGCCGGCGACCTAGAGGGGGATGACTTTTCTTCGTATCGCCATTCCAGTGATCGCGCACCGCATCGAACAGATTGATCGATTTCCTGACCGGTTTCGTCTCCGTCATGTAGCCGACCTCGTACTGCGTCACGAAGCGCAAGCTCGGAGTGCCGGTACCGATGAATTTGATGGGCTCGAGGCATTCCGCGCGCCATTCTTGCGGCTTCAACGGGCCGGTCCCTCGATTGACCCTCGCCTTGCGGGTGTTAGAAATTGCGATCAATCCGGCGCCCGTTGCGGCAAAGAAGACTCATTCCGGCGATCCATGAGCAACGCATCGGCCTATGTCTGGACGCCACCGCCCGAGCTCGTGGAGCGGAGCAACCTCACGGCGTTCCTGCGTGCGACGAGACAGCACGACTACGATGCGCTCGCCGCTAAGGCGGATGCGGATCAGGCCTGGTTGATGGAGCAAGTTTTCCGCTTCTGCGATGTGCGGTTCTATCGCCCGTTCGACCAGGTCCTCGATCTGTCACGCGGCCTGCCGTGGGCGCGCTGGTGCGTAGGCGGGACCACGAACATCGTCCTCAATTGCGTCGACAAGCACGAGGGCACACCGGTCTGGGATCAGACGTTTCTGGTGTGGGAAGGCGAAGACGCGCGCGAGCGGCGTACGCTCACGTACCGCGACTTCGCGCGTGAAGTTGGCCGCCTCGCGCAAGCGCTTGTCGGACTCGGCATCGATCGGGGCGATGTCGTGGCAATCTACATGCCGAACATCCCGGAGACCTTCGTCGCCTTCTTCGCGATCCTGAAGGTCGGCGCGATCGTGATGCCGTTGTTCTCGGGCTTTGGCCCGAAGCCGATCGAGACGCGCCTTAATCACGGAGGCGCCAAAGCTGTCCTCACGGCGAGCGGAACTTGGCGGCGCGGCGCGCCGGCACCGCTCAAGTCTGTGCTCGATGCCGCCCTCGACGCGGCGGCAACCGTGCGCCACGTTGTCGTCGCCGAGCGGAGCGGCTTGCCAGCGGACACCCCGATGCGCGCAGGCCGCGACGTTTGGTGGCACGATCTCGTCGATGGCAAGGACGGCGTGCTGCGAACCGCCGAAATGGCGGCCGACGATCCGGCTGTCCTCCTCTACACCTCCGGCACGACCGGCGCGCCGAAGGGCTGCGTCTGGACCCACGTTGGCTTCATTGGCACGATGGTGACGCGGGACCTCATAATCTGCGGGGATTTCAAACCGTCGGACCGCTGGTTTTTCCTCAGCGACATGGGCTGGATGGTTGGCGCGATGTGCGCCTGCGTTCCCAGTTTCGCGGGCGGCAGCCTGCTGATCGCCGAGGGCACGCCAGATTTCCCGGATACCGGCCGGTTCTGGCGGCTGATCCAGGACCACAAGGTGACTTTTCTCGGCGTCTCACCGACAATCGTGCGTAGCCTGATGCGCTATGGCGACGAGGTCGAGCGCTACGATCTCTCGAGCCTGCGGATCACGACTTCCGGCGGAGAGGCATGGACCGAGGTGCCGTGGCGCTGGTTCTTCGAGCATGTGTGCAAGAGCAGGATTCCCATCATCAACATCTCAGGCGGGACCGAAGTCAGCGGCTGCATCCTCATCGGCACGACCAATCACCCGATGAACCCCGGCTCGTTCTCGCGCAAAGCGCTCGGCATGGGCGCCGACATCGTCGACATGTCCGGCAGGCCCGTGCCGACCGGCGAGGTCGGCGAACTGGTGTTGCGCAACGCGTCGATCGGGATGACGAAAAGCCTGTGGAAGGACGACCGGCACTACCTCGGCAGCTACTGGACCACGATCCCCGGACTTTGGGTGCATGGCGATTTCGCCACGGAGGGTCGCGATGGACTTTTCTACATACTCGGCCGCTCGGACGACACCATCAAGATTTCCGGGAAGCGAACCGGACCTGCCGAACTCGAGGGTATCCTGGTCGCGACCGGCAAGCTCGCCGAGGCGGCCGTGTTCAGCGTTCCACATCCGGTAAAGGGGTCGGCGATCATGTGCGCGTGCGTTCCGATGCCGGGCATCGA
>Ga0181520_10012786_pt1 | contig 10726 bp, 8 predicted proteins | sample PEATcosm2014_Bin_29_FD_132451 | JGI IMG/M metagenome (GOLD analysis project Ga0181520, IMG submission 132451) | Peatland microbial communities from MTU Mesocosm Facility, Houghton, MI, USA - PEATcosm2014_Bin02_30_metaG | ecosystem: Environmental > Terrestrial > Soil > Wetlands > Peat | place...
AGTCGGCCAACGCGGCGATGACCTCCTTGGCCCGGTCAGGCCGGTTTAAATGAAATCGTTTTGGCATCCCCACTTATAATCACAAAAATAGTATAGTGCAATACCTAACTGGAAATAGTATTACCTCGGCTGCTACGAAACAAATGGCCTACTTCACTTTCTCCCCAGCTCATGCCGCAGACGACGCGCTGACGCTTTGACGATTTCAGAAAGACATCATACCATGCGCGAGCGGCGTGCAAAATGGTTTGCGATGTGTGTTAAGGGAATATGCTATTGCACTTTTTCAACAATGAGAAATTCGACCGGCGCGGTGCCGGGAACAAGTTCCAACCCTAATTGGTCGGTGAGTGCCTGTTTGAAATTTTCCTTTCGATTGTTTTGGCCCCATTTTAGATCAATATCGAAATTTTCCTGCAATCCGGTTTCGTCCACGACCGGAATTTTGAGCAGATTTTCCGCATAAGCGGCGATTTGAGCCGCTGGTTGATTAACAAATTGGAACTCTCCAAAATTTTGGAACGAAGACGAACTGTCATGAGTCGTGGTCTTCTTCAAGCCCGACGCATTGGATTGTTTGATTCTCAGAAATAAAACATTGGTCTCAATGGTTGCTGTCCGTCCAAAGACGCCGAATTCTTTTTTTAGTTCCTGTTTTAGCGCGTCGTAGGAGGGTGAATTCACATTGGAAATAAAATCATATTTTTTCTGAGGAAGCGTTGTCGAATAAATCGTTCGCGTTTCTCCAACGCCGTAAACCGCCTGCACAATTTGTTTAACCGTATCTCCAATTCCGATCATTCTGTAATTGCTGCCCGCCCAACCGCTGTTTTTGGGATATTTTGAGGGGATAATTTTTACGATTCGCGGAGCTTTGTATAAAATCAGTGCATCAATTTTGCCGGTGTCCCATTTGTCATCATTGTGACTCTCAATTTCTTTTACGGTCACGGTCGTTGTCCCGGCGGCGAGCAGCACGACCGCGCCCGCTACAATTGCCGTTTTTGCTTTTGTCCACGCCATAATTTTCAATGCTCCTTTGATGAGGGTTAAAGTTGAAGCCGAAGCCGCCGCGCCTTTGGCAATCGCCACGGCGGTCACGGATTTTGCCAGCGCCACCGGCGCGGCTTGAATGGAATTGGCGGAAATCTTTTCAGCAATGGTTGCCGCCGTCGAAGTCACGCCGCGTTTGGCAAAATAGCGGTGCAGCTTTTCCAGCGCGCGACTCACACACTTGCGCGCGGTGTCTTCGCCCATACCCAATTTGTTCCCGATTTCCGCCAGGCTTTTGTTTTCAAAAAAGCGCAGCAGCACGGCTTGACGGTCCTTTTCACCGAGCGTGGCCAGCGCCTCGTCCAGCAGCGGCGACATCTGATTCCAGATTTCGTCAGCCGCCGGGGATTGAAATTCAGATTGCATTTGCACCTCCAGTTCGCGTCGCCGGCGTTTGGCCTCGGCGCGCATTTGCGCCAGCGCGGCAAACCGCGTCGTCCGGAAAAACCAGCCGGTCAAAATCGTTTTGTCCGAAATCCGCCCGGCCTTTTGCGCCAGGATGATGAACACCGCCTGCGTGATTTCCCCGGCCAATTGCGGGTCACGCACCTGCCGCAGCGCCGACGAATAAACAAAATCCACCCGCCGCGAAACCAGTTCCGCAAACGCCGTTTCGGAGTTGTTTGCCGCGTATTCGCGCAGCAGCGCCATGTCGTCCATTGCCTGCATTCACCTATAAATGCCGGTTTTGGGCGAAACCGGACAGTTTTTTATCGAAAGTCGAATGTCGAAAGTCGAGAGCCAATTCGCGCACTGCAAGTTTCGCCCTCGTCCCTCGTTGCTCGACCCTCGACTCGTTTGCGCCTTTGCGCTAAAAATGGGCGTGCTCGTCTTTCTCAACGGACAATTTTTGCCGGAAGCGCAGGCGGTCGTTCCCGTGAGCGACCGCGGCTTTTTGCTGGGCGACGGATTGTTTGAAACGGTGCGCGTCGTCCACGGGAAGCCGTTCCGCTTCGCGCAGCATCTGGAGCGGCTGGTGCGCGGCGCGAATTTTCTGAAAATCAAACTGCCGTTCGCGCCGCTGGAACTGGAAAATTTCGCCGGTCAACTTATCGGGCAAAATAAAATGCCCGAAGCCATCCTGCGCCTGACGCTGACGCGCGGGCCGGGCGGACGCGGCTACTCGCCGAACCGCGACAGCAAGCCGGCGGTCGTGATGACGCTACATCCGGCACCGACGCTGGAAAATCCTGCTGGATGGAGTCTGGTCACTTCGTCATTTCGGATTTCCGCAGCCGATCCGCTGGCTGCGTTCAAGACGACGAGCAAGATTCTGCACGTCATGGCGCGCGCCGAAGCCGTGGAACGGGGCGCGGACGAGGCGCTGCTGCTCAACACAAACGGCGAGGTGGCCGAGACCGCCGGCGGAAATTTGTTCTGGGTTGATGACAACGCGATTTGCACCGCGCCGACTGAATGCGGTGTGCTGCCGGGCATCACGCGGGCAGTCGTTCTGGAAATCTGCGGGTCGCTCGGCTTGCAAACCGAGATGCGCGCCATCACGCCCGCCGCGCTGAAAAAATCAGCGGGGATTTTCGTCACGCAAAGCGCGCTGGGCATCGTGCCGGTCGTGATGCTCGACGGCGAACCGGTCGCGCCATTGCCGCTCACGGGCGAAATCGCCCGCGCCTACCGCGAAAAGCTGGTTCGGCCGCGAGTTGATTCTGCTTAATTCTTTTCATTAGCCATTATCAAATCATTCCAGCAGGCTTGAAAAGCACATTCCCGGAGCATAGTTTGTCTTCGAAACCAGCGGAGACGATTATGACGAACATCGGTGTTGAACATTGCGCGTCCTTTGTCAGCAGCCAGTTCCAATCGGCCGGGGAGGCCGGCGCGGAAACCGGCGTCCGGCGGGCGGTGACGATTTCGCGGCAGGCCGGCTGCGGGGCGCTGGAGGTGGCTGAAAAACTGGCCCGTTACCTTCAGGAAAATTCGCCCCAAAACGCCCGTCCGTGGACGGTGTTCGACCGTAATCTCATGGAAAAAGTGCTGGAAGATCACGACCTTCCGCCGCGTCTGGCCCAATTCCTGCCCGAAGACCGCGTTTCGCATCTGGAAGACATCCTGGCTGATCTGTTCCAAGCCTATCCGCCTTCGCAAACGGTGATCCGTCAGACTACTGAAACCATCCTCAAACTGGCCAGTCTGGGCAACGTCATCCTCATCGGTCGCGGCGGCAATATCATCGCATCCCGGCTCCCAAACATGTTCCACGTCCGCCTGGTCGCCCCGCTGGAGGAGCGCATCGAATATTCCCGCAAATCCTACAACATGACCAAGGCCGAGGCCCGCAAGTTCTGCCGGCGCAATGATTCGGGCCGCCAGCGTTACCTGAAAAAATATTTTCACGCAGACATCAACGACCCGTTGCTTTATCACCTGGTCATCAACACCGGGCTGGTCGGCTGCAATGACTCCGCGAAACTCATCGGCGACGCGGTGCTGAATCTAAACTGAACCGTTTGCCGACTTCAAACTTGGGTTGGCGACGGGCTTGTGGCTTAATTCCGGCGTGCCTCGCCGCTTCAGACCGAAATACCAGTTGCCCGGCGCGCGCCGCAAACGGCGCGGCGGCGGGCTGCGCTGGCTGTTGGCGCTGGCAATTGTTGCCGGCGCGATCTGGTTTTGGCGGGAGCGCGGGCAACCGAAAAAAATTGTTCACGCGCCACCGCCCGCGCCGGTGACGGTGGCGGTGGCGGCCAAACCACAAGTCCAGCCACTGACGGTCGCGCGCCAGTCGCCGGCGGATTTTCCGCGCCCGGTTCACGACGTTTTGGAGGCGCAGATTGCGCTGGCGCGGCGCGGCATTTCGCCGGGTTCGATTGACGCCGCCATCGGCTCGCAGACGCGCGCGGCAATTTCCGTTTTTCAGGAAATGGAAAATCTGCCGCCGACCGGAAAGCTCGACGCCGACACGCGCGCGAAACTGACGCTCGACGCGCCGCTCTTGACGACTTACACCGTGACAACGAACGAGCTCGCGCGGCTGCAACCGCTCGGCAAAACGTGGCTGGCCAAATCGCAGCAAACCGCGCTGGACTATGAAACCGAACTCGAGCTCGTCGCGGAGAAATCCCATTCGCATCCGCTGTTGGTCGAAAAATTTAATCCGGAAGTGAACTGGACAAATCTTGCCGCCGGAACCGTCTTGAAAATTCCAGACGTGAATTATCCGGAGCCGACGAACAAGGCGGCGTTTGCGGTCATCCATCTGTCGGACAGATTTCTGGAGGCGTTTGACGAAAACACGAATTTGCTCGCGCATTTTCCGTGCAGCATTGGTTCTAGTTTTGACAAACGGCCAGTTGGAGAATTGAAGGTGACAGCCATCGTGCCGAATCCAAATTATACGTTTGATCCGGTGGTTTTTCCAGAGTCGCAAGAAGCTCAAGCCATCGGACATAAATTGGTATTGCCACCCGGACCGAATAATCCGGTCGGAGACGCGTGGATAAGTCTGGACAAACCGCGTTACGGAATTCACGGCACGCCAAGCCCGGAACAGATCGGGCGGACGGAGTCGCACGGCTGCTTCCGGCTGGCGAACTGGGACGCGGAGTATTTGCTCAAACTGGCGTGGGTCGGCATGCCGGTGCTCGTCGAGCCATGACCGATTGTGCTAACCGATTGCGCTTGCAATGGAGCGACAACCGATTAATATTGCTCCAACAGTTCTTCAAGTAAGTTTATGGATGCCTTGCGGAAAGAAGCGGCGGCGCTGATGTCGGAGCAAAGTTTGCTCCGCATGTTGATTGACAACCTGCCCGACATCATTTTTGCCAAAGACGCCCAAAGCCGGTTCATTCTCGCGAACACCGCCTGCGCCCGCCAACTGGGAGCCGGCAGTTTGGAAGAAGTGCTGGGCAAAACGGACGCGGACTTTGTCTCTCCGGAACTCGCATCGCAATTTCTGGCCGATGAGCAGGCATTGATGCGGTCAGGCCAGCCGGTGACCAAGGAGGAGGTCACCCAGAACAAGGAAACGGGGGAAATGCTCCGGTCACTGACCACAAAAGTTCCGTTGAAGAATGATTCCGGCAAAGTCGTGGGGCTGATAGGCATTGCGCGGAACATCACCAAGCGCAAGCGGGCGGAGGAAGCCCTTGCTAGCGAACGCAACCTGCTCCGCACGCTGATTGACAATCTCCCGGACAGCATTTACGCCAAGGACGCCGGGGCGCGGAAAATCCTGGCCAACCCGGCCAATTGCAGGAGGGTGGGTTGCCAGACCGAAGCCGAAATCATCGGCAAGACCGACTACGATTTGTTTCCACCGGACATCGCCGCGGGATTTTTTGCCGATGACCAGTCGGTGCTGAAAACCGGACAACCCATCATCAACCGCGAGGAAAAAATAACCCTGCCCGACGGCAAAAGCCACTGGACGCTCACCACCAAAGTCCCGTGGCGCGATGCCGCCGGCAAAATCGTCGGCCTGGTCGGCATCGGGCGCGACATCACCGACCGCAAGCAGGCGGAGGAAATCATCGCCTGCGAACGCAACCTGCTCCGCACACTGATTGACAACCTCCCCGACAGCATTTACGCCAAGGACGCCGGGGCGCGGAAAATCCTGGCCAACCCGGCCAATTGCAGAAGGGTGGATTGCCAGACCGAAGCCGAAGTCATCGGCAAGACCGATTACGATTTCTTTCCGCCGGAAATCGCCGCGGGATTTTTTGCCGATGACCAGTCGGTGCTGAAAACCGGGCAGCCGATCATCAACCGCGAAGAAAAAATAATCCTGTCCAACGGCGAGACCCACTGGACACTCACCACCAAGGTCCCGTGGCGCGATGCCGCCGGAAAAATCATCGGCTTGATCGGCATCGGGCGCGACATCACGGAGCGGAAAAATCTCGAAGATCAGGTCACAAACGCCCGGCGCATGGAAAGCCTCGGACGCCTGGCGACCGGCGTGGCGCACGACCTGAACAACATTCTCGCGCCGATTCTCATTTCCATCGAGCTGCTGCAACAAAAACTCCAGGACGAGGAATATCTGAAAATGCTGTCCAAGGCGGAAGCCAGCGCCCATCGCGGCGCGGACATCATCAAGCAAATGCTGTGGTTCGGACGCGGGATGGCCGGACAACGCGTGCCGCTGGACATTCAACAGCTTGCCGGAGACATCGCGCAATTTGCTTCAGACACCTTTGACAAATCCATCAAGGTCGAAAAACAGATAGCGCCGGACCTTTGGACGGTGATTGGCGATTCGGTGCAAATGCACCAGGTGCTGACGAACCTTTGTCTTAACGCCCGTGACGCCATGACTTCCGGCGGCATATTGACCATCGGCGCGGGCAATCTCGCCACGGACAAAAACCGCTTTGTTGTTTTGGAAGTCAAGGACACCGGCTGCGGCATTGCGCCCGGGCTGCTGGACAAGATTTACGAGCCGTTCTACACCACGAGGGAAGTCGGCCACGGCCTCGGCCTGTCCACCGCGCTGTCCATCGTCAAAAGCCATGGCGGTTTCATCAAGACGGAAAGCCTGCCCGGCCACGGCTCGACGTTCCGCGTGCATCTGCCCGCGCAAGCCTGACCCGGCGCCGTTTGGTGGCAGTCATTATAATCAAGGGCGGAAATTATCATTGCCCCGCGGCGCGATTTGCTTTAGCTGTTAAGCAACTTTAACCAAAGGAAAATTATGACAACTGGAATAATGCTGGCTGAACCGTCAACCGTGGCGCTGGGTGGAATTGGACTGATGATGATTGTGTTGATCGGCCTGGTGGTTGTGGCCGTCATCGTGGGCGCAATGGTCGTCGGCATCTACAACAAGCTCGTCACGATGCGCAACCGCTACAAAAACGCCTACGCGCAAATTGACGTCCAGCTCAAGCGCCGCTACGACCTGATTCCGAATCTCGTCGAGACTGCCAAAGGCTACATCAAGCACGAGCGCGAGACGCTCGAAGCCGTGACGGCGGCGCGCAACATCGCTTACGCCGCGTCGAAGGCCGCCGCCGCCAATCCCGGCGACGCCGCCGCGATGAAGAGCCTGGCTTCGGCTGAAACCGGCCTCGGCGGTACGTTGAGCCGGCTGATGATGGTCTCCGAGTCGTATCCCGATTTGAAGGCGAACCAGAACATGATGCAGCTCACCGAGGAATTGACTTCGACGGAAAACAAAATCTCCTTCGCGCGGCAGGCTTACAACGACTCGGTGATGATTTACAACACCGACCGCGAAGTGTTTCCGAGCAACCTCATCGCCGGAATGTTCAACTTTGGCCCGGCGGAGCTGTTCGTCATTGACAAGCCGGAGCAGAAGGACGCGCCAAAGGTTTCGTTCACATGATTGGCGGGAGGGACGGCGTGCCGCCGTCCCCGAATAATTTCTAATTTTGGGACGGCGACACGCCGTCCCTCCCAAAATGGATTTTTTTGCGCAGCAGGACAAGAGCCGCCGTAAAACCAAGCTGCTGGTTTTTTACTTCGCCATCGCCGTCGCGGCGCTCATCGTTGCCGTCTATTTCGCCTCGCTGGCCATTTTCACCGGCGCGCAGGCGCATTACCACCGCTACGGCGAACAGCCGGAATTCGCCCTTTGGAATCCTCAATTGTTCCTTTGCGTCGCCGTCGGCGTGCTGGGGGTCGTTTTCATCGGCAGCACCTATAAAACCTTGGCGCTCGCCCAGGGCGGCAGCGTGGTTTCGGAAATGATGGGCGGACGTCTCGTCAAACCAACCTCAACCGATCCCGACGAGCGCAAGCTGCTCAACGTCGTCGAGGAAATGGCCATCGCCTCCGGTGTGCCCATGCCGCAGGTTTATGTCATGGACGGGGAGGACGGCATCAACGCCTTCGCCGCCGGCCACAAACCCGGCGACGCCACCGTCACCGTCACGCGTGGTTGCATGAAAATTCTGTCGCGCGATGAATTGCAGGGTGTCATCGGCCACGAGTTCAGCCACATTTTGAACGGCGACATGCGGATGAACCTCCGGCTCATGGGAATCATCTTCGGAATTCTCTGCCTCGCCATCATCGGCCGCGTCCTCCTGCAAACGGCACGCGGCGGCGGCAGCGGGCGCAGTCGCGGACAAAATCCCCTCCCCCTGCTCGGGCTTGCGTTGCTCATCATCGGTTACATCGGCGTTTTCTTTGGACGGCTCATCCAGGCAGCCGTCAGCCGGCAACGCGAGTTTCTCGCAGACGCCTCATCCGTCCAGTTCACGCGCAATCCCGGCGGCATCACCGGCGCGCTGAAAAAAATCGGCGGCCTTGGCGAAACGGGTTCGCGCCTCGGCCACGCGCACGCCGAGGAATTGTCGCACATGTTTTTTGGCAACGGCGTCAGCGAACCGTTCATCGGCCTGCTCGAAACCCACCCGCCGCTGGCGGAACGCATCCGGATTTTTGACCCGAATTTCGACGGAAATTTTCCGCTTGTCCGCCATGACGGACGCGACCAGCCGCTTGAAGAAATCCCAAAGCCGAAGCGCCAGAAGATGCCAAACATTTTCGGCACGGTGGTCGGTGGCGCCATTCTCGCTTCAAGTGACGATGGAAAGCCGCCGGTCATCCGGTCGCACACCGTTTTACCGAACCTCGGCAAGCCCACTCCACTTCATCTGGAATATGCCGAGAAACTGCGCAATGCGCTGCCGGACAGTGTCAAAGCCGCCGCGCGCGAACCACTTGATGCCGTTGCCCTGATTTACTCAATGCTATTGAGCAACGATGAAACCCAACGCACAGCCCAGCTTGCCGAACTCGCCAAGCGCGTTGACCCGGCGATTCAACAAAAAGCCGCCTCGCTGTTCCCGGATGTTTCCCAGGCTGCCGCGCACGCGCATTTGCCAATGATCAATCTCGCGCTTGGCACACTCCGGCATTTGACCGCGGAGCAATACACGCAATTTTCGCAAACGCTCGAATGGCTCATCGGCAGCGACGGCAAAATCGAGCTGTTTGAATTTGTCCTTCAGAAAATCATTCTGCATCATCTCGCGCCGCAATTCGGCCAGACTCCGCGCGCCGTGGTTCAATACTATTCCATCAAACCGCTCGTGTCGGATTGCGCCGTCCTGCTCTCCGCGCTGGCAAACGTCGGCAGCGGCGACGCCGGCGAAATCCAAAAAGCATTTGGAGTTGGCGCGCCCCATTTGCGCGCGCCGGACGATGGCGAATTGAACCTGCTGCCGCGCGAGCAATGTGGCGTGAACCAGATTGACGCCGCGCTCAACCGGTTGGCGCAGGCTGCGCCGCTCATCAAAAAGAATTTGATCGAAGCCTGCATCCACACCATTGGCGCGGACGGCGTGATTCTGGAAGCGGAGGCCGAACTGCTCCGCGCCGTCGCCGACACGCTGGACTGCCCGATGCCACCGTTTGTCGCGGCGGAATAGCGGAATAGTTTTTTCAATTATCGAGCTTCAAAAATTGAATCGCCTTTTCGCTCAATCAATCCTTGTGCGCCACGAAAACGAAAACCAAAAACAGGCACATAATTCGGACAATTTGTTGCAACAACCCAAATTGCATAATACGGAGCGTCATACGTTCCGGTTCGGTGGCCGCAAGAGAGAGTAACTTGAAAAATTGGAACTCCGTTTTGGTCTTTAACTGTGTCAAGAAACATCGGTTGAAGTAATTCAATGGACTGTGGAAGCGAATTGGTGGCAATACGATGCCCGTTGATGTAATAAAGATTGTGTTCGCCTGGATTGAATGCATTTGTTGCATAGTTCAAACCGGCTTGTTCGACTTTCAACCACCCTCCCGCCGCAACAACACGCGCACGGGCTGTGGAATAAATGTGCCAACGTTCAATCAAACGTTCCAACGGCCAGCTAACCGTAGAGTTAGGAAGAAAAATGACGACAATAACCAGTCCAGCGAATAACAATAATCCAGCTTTTAAGATCGCCTTCATTTTACTCTCTCACCGTCGCCTGCAATTGCCGCTTAAACGCCTCCACAATTTTCGCGTGTGCGGCGTTCACCTCGGCATCGGTCAAAGTTTTTTCCGGCGAACGATACGTGAACGCGTAAGCCAGACTTTTCTGGCCTTCCGGCACGTTCTTGCCGCGGAACACGTCGAACAACTCCACCGTTTCGAGATTTGCGGGTTTGGTTTTCTTGACCGTCTGCAAAACCGCCTCGTGCGTCGTCGCCTCCGGCACCAGCATCGCCACGTCGCGGCGGATGGCCGGGAATTGCGGCAGCGGCTTGAACGATTTCGCCGGATTTCGCCGGGCGAGAAGTTGATCGAGATTCAACTCGGCAAGGAAAACGGTGTCGCGCAAATCATATTTCTTCGCGAGCACCGGCGAAAGCTGGCCGAGTTCCCCCATCGGCAATTTGCCGCCGAGCGCAATCGCCGCAGATTCCAAAAACTTCGCCGCAATTTCGGTGCGCCTTGTGAATGTCACTCCGCGAACGCCGAAATGCTCAAGAAATTCCTCAACGAGGCCTTTGACATCAGACGCGTCAGACTTCGCGTCGCGTTCCCCGCCGTTCCAGAAATTTGGCGAACGCTGTCCCGTGATGGCGATGGCCACGCGGCGTTCTTCCTTCGTCGCGCCGTTTTGCCCGGCGAACACGCGACCGATCTCAAACAGCGCCACTTCGTAATTCTTCCGGCTGATATTGTGCCGCAGCGAATGGATCAATCCCGGCAGCAAGCTTGGCCGCAACACGTCCATGTCGCTGCTCA
>Ga0181520_10012787_pt1 | contig 10725 bp, 12 predicted proteins | sample PEATcosm2014_Bin_29_FD_132451 | JGI IMG/M metagenome (GOLD analysis project Ga0181520, IMG submission 132451) | Peatland microbial communities from MTU Mesocosm Facility, Houghton, MI, USA - PEATcosm2014_Bin02_30_metaG | ecosystem: Environmental > Terrestrial > Soil > Wetlands > Peat | place...
ACCGGCGATGCGTTTGAGTCACTGCCGTGAACCGCGTCAAGATAGTAATCCGTAAGCATAGATCCTCCTTAATCCGAAAAGTGGTTTTTTGCAAATCGGCCACAACGAATGCCTCGTCGATCCCCAATCGCCAAGGCGACGCGCGGTCGCCGTGGCGCGTGAATACAAGGACGCCTTCGGCGAGGTTCTTTGGTGAAAAATCGTGGTGCGGTCGGCTCTTAAAGGCAAGTATCAGCTAATCAGGGGGGGGCGCTGGTGCGCTCCGGGGACACCCGAGAACGGCGCGAAGATGAGAACTATTCGTAATGATTCTGTCATCATTCCGCCGGCGTGAATCCGGGCATTGGCGAGGAACAATGTTGAATGCAGCGCTACGTATGGCACGCTGGCCGCGAATTCCCTCGGGAATTCACGGAAAACCAGTTCCCGACGCAAGCCCTTCGCTCGGTCCCGCATTTCGCTTGCGCCGCGCTTCCGAGAAAGTGTATTAACCTTGGGTGATGAAAGCCGGCGAGGCGTGGTCCCCGGCCGTTTCCATCGTTGATTCAACGCAAACGAGACCAGCCGAATGCCCGATCTGCCGCAGCCGACAACGAACGCAGCGCCCATCGTCGCGGCTGATGCGGGCAAGCGAAAATGGCGCAATTTCCTCATCGCGCTCGCCAAGCTCGCCGTCGCGACGGCGCTTGTGTATTGGCTGCTGCACAGCGGCCGCCTCGACTGGCGCGCGTACCGGCTGATCGTCGTCGATCGGCGCGCACTCGTCTGGATCGCCGCCGGCGCGGCTATGGTCTTCTGCGGTCAGGGATTGATGGCCTGGCGTCTGCAGCTCTTGCTGCGTCCGGAAATCGTCGTGTCGCGCCGCCGCGTGTTCGGCATCACGCTCCTCGGCTCGTTCTGGAGCATGGTCCTGCCGGGCCTCGTCGGCGGCGACGCCGTCAAAGCGCTCTATTTGATCGGCGACGCCGAGCACAAACGGCCGCAGGCGGTCGCCGCGATCGTTATGGACCGCGTGGTCGGCACCTACGGCTTGTTTGCGCTGGGCGTCCTCGGCGCCGCCCTCGCCTGGGCGACGGGTTCGTTTCCGGGCCATCGGCGGGCGTTGCTGCTCGCGCCGGCGTTGCTGCTCGGCGCGACGGGCGGCGTGTGGTTCGTCGGGCGCCTGGCGCGCAGCGGCCGGCCGGCCGTCGCCGCCGCGGCGGCGCATTTGCCCGCCTGGCTGCGCGGGTTCGGCCGGGCGTTGCGCGACTACGGCGACCGGCCGGACGTCCTGGCGAAGACGGTCGGGTTGTCGGCGCTCAACCACGCGACGATCGTCTTCAGCTTCATCGGCGCCGCGGCGTTGCTGCGCGACGCCTCGACGATCGCGCAGCACCTGGCGCTGTGCCCGCTGGGGATGACGATGAACATGGTCCCGTTGACGCCGGGCGGCATCGGCGTGGCCGAGAGCGCCTTTTCGTTTCTGTACGAGAGCGTCGGCTCGCCGCTGGGGGCGTCGATCGGCTTGCTCGGCCGGTTCATTCAGTATCTGTCTTTCCTGCTTCCCGGGATCGCGGCGCTGCTGCTGGCGCGTTTCGGCGCCCGGAGCGCCGGTGAGTGATATGATATATTTTTTTGACAGGATCAACGGGATCAGTGGCCAGTGAGCAGTGCGCAGTGAACAGTGAACAATACGATCCTGCAAACGGTTCGACTTACTGGCCACTGACCGCTATTCACCGATGCTGTTGATCCGTCAAAAACAACGCCCGCTGAAGTTGAAATCGAAACCGCTCGGAGTTGTCGTTTTGCCTTGTGTTTACCGCGGTCTGCGCCGCTTTCCCACGATTTAGCCGGACACTAGCGCTCACTGTTCTCTGTTCACTGTTCATTGTTCACTGCTCACTTCTCGCTGCCTTTGCATTCCGCCCGCCTTTTGCTAGATTGCCGCCAGTTTCCCTTACGAGGACCGAGTTGAAAATTGCGGCCGTCATCCCTGCCCGCTACGCCAGCGCGCGGCTGCCCGGCAAACCGTTGGCCGACATCCACGGCCGGCCGATGATCGTGCGCGTGTACGAACGCGTGGCGCGGCACGCGGGCCTCGCCGCCGTGATCGTCGCGACCGACGACGAACGCATCGCCGCCGCGGTGCGCGCCGTGGGCGGCGAGGCGACGCTGACCCGCGCGGATTGCGCCAGCGGCACGGACCGCGTGGCCGAGGTCGCGGCGCGCCTCGACGCCGACCTCGTGGTCAACGTGCAGGGCGACGAGCCGCTATTCGACCCGCGGATGCTCGACGATGCGCTGGCGCCGTTCGCCGGCGATCCGCGCCTGCGCTTCGGCACGGTGCGGGCGGCGATCGCGGACGAGGCCGAAATTTTCGACCCGAATTGCGTCAAGGTGATCGTCGACGCGCGCGACCGGGCGATCTATTTTTCGCGCGCGCCGATCCCCTACCCGCGCGACCTGCTCGAAGCGCGCGACGGCCGGCCGGCGTTTCGCCGCGACGCGCTTCGCCCGCCGTATTTCAAGCATCTCGGGCTGTACGTTTACCGCCGCGATTTTCTGCTCGCGTACGCCAGCTGGCCGCCGTCGGCCCTCGAGAAAATCGAGAAGCTCGAACAATTGCGCGCGCTGGAGCGCGGCGTCGAAATCGCCTGTCCGCTCACGCCGCACGGGACGATCAGCGTCGACACGCCGGCCGATCTCGAAGCCGTGCGCCGGTTGTCGGCCCCGGCCGGCGCCTGAAGGAATTCACGCATGACCGCCAGAGAACGCGCTCAACGGGTTTTGCAGATCGAACGCGACGCCATCGCCGCCATGGCCGCGCGGCTCGACGAACAATTCGACCGCGCCGTGGCGATTCTGCTCGCCTGCCGGGGCAAAATTGTCGTCATCGGCATGGGCAAGTCCGGCCTCATCGGCGCCAAAATTGCCGCGACGATGGCCAGCACCGGCTCGCCCGCTGTCTTTCTGCACGCCGCCGAGGCCGCGCACGGCGACCTCGGGCTCGTGCACAAATCCGACGCCGCGCTGGTCATCTCCAACAGCGGCGAGACCGAGGAAATCCTCGCGCTGCTCCCCGCGCTGCGCCGCCTCGGCGCGCCCATCGTCGCCCTCACCGGCGCGCCGGAAAGCCGCCTGGCGCAGGCCGCCGATGCTGCGCTCGACGCCGGCGTGGCCGAAGAGGCGTGCCCGCTCGGCCTCGCGCCGACGGCGAGCACGACCGCGCAACTGGCGCTGGGCGACGCGCTGGCCGTGGCGCTGCTCGAACAGCGCGGCTTTTCCGCCGAGGATTTCGCGCGCGTCCACCCCGCCGGCAAGTTGGGCAAACGCCTGCTGACGCGCGTCAGCGACCTGATGCACGGCGGCGACGCCCTGCCCCGCGTCGCGCTCGACCGGCCGATGATGCAGGTGCTCATGGAAATGAGCGCGAAGCGCCTGGGCACGACGGTCGTGGAAAACGCCGCCGGCGAACTGGCCGGCGTCATCACCGACGGCGACCTGCGCCGCGCGTTGCAGAAATACGGCGATCTGTCGTCGCACACGGCGCAAGAGGTGATGACGGTCGATCCGAAGCTGGTCGCGGCCGACGCGCTGGCCGCCCACGCGGCGCTGCTGATGGAGCAAAACCGCGTCAGCGCCTTGTTGGTGCACGACGGCGCCGATCGGCGCCGCATCGTCGGCATTGTCCACCTGCACGATCTGATGATCGCCGGGATCATTTGAGGCTTTGATGAGCCGGAAGAACGACGAAATTCGCCAAGCGGTGTCGGAATTCTACGTCAAAGAGGTTGCGGCGCCCGGCAAGTGCTGTTGCGGCGGCGCGCCCATGCCGAAGGGCGTGGCCGCGAAGGTCGCGGGATACAGCGCCGAGGAGTTGGCGGCGCTGCCGCCGGACGCCGTGTGCAATTCGTTCGGCTGCGGCAATCCGCTCGCGTTCAGCGAGGTGCGCGAGGGCGACGCGGTGCTCGACCTTGGCTCGGGCGCGGGCATCGACATCCTGCTGGCGGCGAAAAAAGTCGGGCCGCGCGGCCGCGCGATCGGCATCGACATGACCGACGAAATGCTCGCCAAGGCGCGCGAGAACATCGCCGCGGCAAGGCTGACCAACGCCGAAGTGCGCAAGGGAATCATCGAAGAACTGCCGGTCGCCGACGCCTCCGTCGATTGGGTCATTTCGAATTGCGTCATCAACCTGTCGCCCGAGAAACCGCGCGTCTTCGCGGAAATCGCCCGCGTGCTCAAGCCGGGCGGCCGGATGCTGGTTTCCGACATTGTCGTCGAGGATTTGCCGGACTGGGTTCGCCGAAGCGCCGCGCTCTACGGCTCGTGCGTGGCGGGCGCGATCGGCGAAGACGAATACCTCGCCGGCTTGCGCGCCGCCGGCCTCGTCGACGCCGCGGTGCGCGAGCGGCTGGTCTACGACACGGCGCAACTTCGGGCCGTCATCGCCTCGGAGATTCCCGAACCTTCCTGCGGCTGCGACCCCAGCCCGGAATTGGTGAATGAGGTCGCCGCGTCGTTGAGCGAAAAAATCTGGAGTGCGAAGATATTCGCCCGCAAACCGGTCGCGTAGGTTGCAAAAGCGCCGGATTGGGCGTCATCGAGGCCGTCCTCCGAAGCATACCTGGTCTTGCTGCTCGGACAGTCTCTACGGTTACTGATTGTTTATTTTGGCTTCGACGTCCTTCAGCACTTCCACGATCTCCGAAAACGCAGGCGGAAGCTGGTCGAACATGCCCGAGTTCTCCATCTCCTTGAAATCCTGTGCGAGGTCGGCGAGCAGCGTTTCGTCTGGCACGAGTCGAAGGCCTCCTGAAAGGCACTCATCGTAATTCGCGTGGCCAGAGTGGAAGAAGACTTTCTTGTGGTCGACAACGTCCTTCAGGAGGGCGCGGTCCGCCATCGCCTCCTGACCTATTACATTTCGATAAAGCATCACCAGATCGTACCAATGCCGGGACTTACGGCTGCGGTCCATTTCTCTCTTGTCGTTGCACTCCACGTGGATGAGGGTTGCCATCTCCCAGAAGGAGCGTTTCGGGGAAAACACCGAGACGCGCGCTGTGGGGAATTCCAATGCAGTGACGAGTTCGGCTAGGTCTGATCGAATAACATGCACTTCGCTTGGTTCCGTGGCGTTGCGACCGCCGAACTCAACGAGAATTTGGTCCTGGACATAGCCCGATGATGCTTTCAATCCGGGGCAGACCTTCTATGCCGAAGAGTTTCTCCAACACCCAGCAAAGCCACACGTCCTTCTGGAGGATCGTTGCGGATCGCCCGAGTCGGGCGGCTGCGCCGTTCAGGATGTCGGCCTGCTCACCGAGAGGCAGGCGCAGGAACTCCGTCATCAGCGGTCTCCTTCTCGTAGTTGGCAAACGTCGTTCGCAACCACCCAGGCATCATGGAAATGGCAGAGAGCAACCGGTCGTACTCCTGCTCCGTCAACGTGGATCGAACCTGCGCGATAGTGGCCAGAGAGACTGACTTTTTCCCCAAATACCACAGCGCAGTCAACGCAATCCCCGCCGGGTGACCGACTAAGTAGAGTTTCCTTGGACTGATATGCTTCAGCAAGACCTCCATCTTGCCGAGCCTGAACCGCCGTGTGGGCCCGCTCGTGTAGAAGACGGGGGTGATCGGCACTTGCGTGGTCAGTCCCATTCGTCGGGCCGCCTCGGCGCCGTGAACCTGCACAGCCGCCCCCGTTTCCCTGGCGATGGCCTCGGCGACCTTTTGGGGTTCAGGAGCAACCTCTCCGACATACCGGTTTATCTTGGGGCGAACGTAGACGCCCCTGACGGGACGGGAGAGCAAACCCGCCTTAACCATTCGCGTCAACGTCTGGTCGACGGCCGCCCGGCTCCCGAGAGAAAGGAATCTCCGCGTCGTAAAGGGCTCTCCGTACGGGAGCCTCTTCACCACGTTGCCGATCAACAGGGCCGTGTTATGTGGTTGCTTGCAGCTCATGTCAGATAAATTATATCTTTTTCTGACAAGAGTCAAGCGATCCTCTACTTGGCGTGGCGCCTTCACCCGATGCGCTGACACGACGCGAGATTCGCTCTCCTCCCCGAATAAACGCCCATTCCTCAGGGGTTATTTTCAAACTCGCGGCCGGGATCCCCGATCTGCTCCGCAACCCTCGGCGCCGGGAAACGCTTCGTCCGGCGGTTTGACCCCGGAAAATTCGCATGCACAATGGAGCCAAAATAAGACTCGGCGGACAGCGGCGCAGGCCGGTGATTCGCGAAGGAGTGTGTGGGTGAAGAATCGCGCGATGGTCCACGGAGACGATAAGCCCGTGAAAAAACGCGTGCTGTTTTTGTGCACCGCAAACCGTTGCCGATCGCAACTGGCCGAGGCGCTGGTGAACCGCGACCTCGGCGACCGCTTCGAAGCCTTTTCCGCCGGCACGAACCCGAAGACGCCGCATCCGCTCGCGCTCAAGGTTCTGGCGGAAATCGGCATCGACCATGCCGCCGCGCGCAGCAAGCACCTGCGGGAGTTTGACGGGCAAACGTTCGACTACGTTGTCACGCTGTGCGACGAGGCGAACGAATCGTGCCCGGTTTTTCTCGGCGGAACGACGCGGATCCACATCGGCGTCGAGAATCCGGACGACGCCGCGGGCTCCGAAGAGGAGCGAATGATCGTCTTTCGCCGCGTCCGCGACTGGCTGCGAGAACACGTCGAGGCGCGACTTTGCCAGGAAGAGAAGAATCGAAAATGAGTCCAACCCACGATTCGCCGGCCGAGGCCGCCGCGCTGTTCGCCGCGGGATACAATTGCGCGCAATCGGTTTGCGCCACGTGCGCGATCCGCGGCAGTTCGCGCTTGGCCTCGTTCCCGCGCTTTATCGAAAGCCGGTCATCCTGAGCGACGGCGCTGTCCCGCGGCGGGAACGGCCGAGTTTCTGGGCCGATTGAACGGAATGAAATCGCGCCTCAAAGCGGCCGCGATCGACGACCTCGGACGGGTGAATTACGCCGCGTGAAAACCTCGGACGCGTTTCAAGAATTGCGCGCGGCCGCAGCGTTGCTGCGGTCGTTCGATCCCGGAACGTTGGCCGACGATCCGGAACGCCTGGCGTTCTGGCTCAACATCTACAATGTGCTGGCGATTCACCGCGTGATTGCATGGCGCGTCCGCGAGCCGGTAATGGAAACGCCGACCTTTTTCGGCGTGGTTCCGTATCGCGTCGGCGGGCACATCTTTACTCCCGTTACGACTGGTCGCTCAATCGTCTAGCGTAGGGCAAGAGGGTCGATTACCGTCTCTCCGCCGTCGCGATTCGCACGTCCTTGAGCATCCGCTTCATGTCGGCGAACGCGGCGGAAAGCCTGATGGCAATTCCCGCCAGATCGTCATCCTGGACGACGGTGAAGCCGAACGCTGCCAGCAAGGTGTGCATTTCATCCGCGGTGAACGCCGACCGAAAGGGCTCGCCCAACAGGCTAAGGAAAAGCCCGAGGATCTGCCGGATGACGGCGGGGCACTGATACACGACAATCAGGCGGCTCCCCGGCGCCGAGCGCGCCTCGACAACTCGCAGCGTCGCCTCGATGTCGGCGCGCGCGAGATACATGACGACCCCTTCCCACACCCACGTCGTCTGGCGCGCCGGATCGTGTCCGGCCGACGCGAGCGCGTCCGCGAGGCGGTCGCGAGTGAAGTCGACCGGCACGAAACGAACGTCGCGCGCGGCTGGCTGCAACGACGCGGCGCGCTCCCGCTTCACGCGCTGCGAATCGGGATGGTCCACCTCGAACACGGTCGCGTCGGCGAGTTCCGGCATTCGCCACGCCCGCCCGTCCAGACCGGCGCCGAGGATGACGACCTGCGACGACGCGGCGGCGCGTATCGCCCCATCGATCGCAACGGTGCGGGCGACCATCATCTTCGACCGCTTCTCGATGATTGCATGCCGAATACGCTCACGCAGGCTGCCCGGCGGCGCGCCCGAGCGGAACCGCTCGACGCGCTGCCGAGCGTCCTCCGGGAGCAGCGCGAGCGCGGTCGGGTCGGCGAACGCGGCCACGTCGGTCCTGCCATGCGCCGCCGCTCGCGCCGCGCAAACCATGACGGCGGTCTGGCTCTCGTGCCCGGGTTTCATGTGAACCTCCTGCGCCCGGAGACCGGGGCGAATTCCACGCCGGCCATGCTATCGCTTTCTTCGATGTTTACAACTGGAAATAATCGTTGGAGGCGCCTTTTTCGATGAGTCAGGGCCGCGCCGGCTCGAGGTTCAGGGCGTTGCCGGAAAGGCGGCGCGGCCCCGCAATTGACGGCGGCGCCCGACGGTTGATATCGGAATATCTGTCATCCATAATACGGTTAAACCAACGAAGGAGGCGGCCATGAGACGGATGCGCGTCTGGTTCGCGATGGGCGTGGTGTTCGCGTTGGCGGCGGCGACGGCTCTTGCGGCGGATTCAGCAGGCGTCAAGGGCGTCAACCAGGCCAAGGAGTTCACGGTTCTCGGGAAGACCGTCGCCGTGACCATCACGAGCCCCGGCGGCGTCACAATCACGGTCGATGGCGTGTTGCGATATCAGGGCGGACCAGGGATTCCTTATAAGTTCTATGGATACGCCGAAAAGGACGAGGAAGCGCGGGTCTTGTCGGAGCGCAACCCCGTGGCGGTCGAGTTCGGCCCCGTGATCGACCTGAAGGACCACTCGGTGCTGGTCTTCGAGACCTGGCACAAGGCAAAGACGGGCCTGATCGGCCGCATCTGGTTGGAGTGCGTCTGGCCTAACGACAAGGACGAATACGTAGACGGGATGTTCATGCGCCACGATGGAACCTACTCGTCCTGCCTCGAATCCTTGGCGCCCGGCGCCGACCCGCTGACGGCAAAGACCGCGGTCAAGTCCGTCGAGAAAACGAGCGACACCTCCTTCCGGTATCGCTGCGGGCCCGCGGCGGATGAGGCCGCGCATCACGAGGTCTATCAGCGGGTGCTCGGATACTACACCGTGAGCGAGCCGATTCCCGAGGCGAAGTGAGGCGCCACGCTCGCGTTGCTTCGACCTGGGTCTTGAAGGAGAAAACTCCGCTCTCGTGACGCGGCCTTCGGCCGCAACCGAATGGGTCGCACTTAAACCGCCGAGGACGCAGCGGACGCCGGGATCGGCACGTCTAATGATTTTTTTTACCGCAGGAAGTCAGTCGCCCGGCCTTGAGTCACGCATTGATATCGACTCTTTCCCTGCCGCCGGCGCCTCACTCGCCCTGAATCACCGGCAGAACGAGCTGTGACTGCTGCCCCGGACCGTAGAGGACGTTAATCGTCGCGGTCCTGGTCGCGGAACTCGTGGTCTCGAGCACGCCCGTCTGCAGGTTCCTCGAATAGGTCGGGAACCAGGAGGCCATTACGTAAACCCGCAGCCGGTGGCCCTGCTTGAACGTGTTGCCCGTCAGCAGGTTGTCGAAGTTGAATTCCACCACCTGCCCGGGTTGAAGCAACTCGCGCTGGTCGGTCTTGTCCCGCCAACTCGCCCTCATCACCTCGTGCCCCGCGCTCTCGAGGTTGAAGGCAGTCCCGTCCGGCGCGACGTCGATCAGCTTCAGATACAAGTCGAAGTCAGGCGCGTCGCTCGAAACGTATATGTCCGCCCCCACGTGCCCCACGACTTCCTCGTCCTGGGCGAATGGCGCCGTCTGAAAGGTCAATACGTCCGACCGGCTTTCCAGCCCCCGCAAGTCGAACGCCCCGAAGTTGGTCCCGAACTCGTCCTTCACCGGGTTTGCCGGGTCGGCGACGAAAGACGTCTGCCCCGCCTGCGGCGACGCCGTAGTGTCTATCGCGCCGGCGCCGTCCCCGGATCCCGGGCCAAGGTAGACGGTCTCCGCCGAGACGTTGATCGGCCACGCGTTCGACGAGAGCCAGATATTGTCGCCCATGAGATAGGCCTTGACGTTCGGCCATGAGTCCACGCCCTTGTCGATGCCGCGAACGTAACGGTCCAGCCAATCCAGCACCACGTCGTCGTAGTCGATCTTCGCGTTGGCGGCGAACTGACGCTCGCCCGAGACCGCCGACTCCGTCGCGTCGACCCCGTGAATCCAAGGCCCGATAAGCAGTTTCGTGCGCGGGTCGCTCTGCCCGGTGCGCGACGCCAGCAGCCCCAGGAAGTTGTTGATCGCCCCCTCGGTGCCGTACGGCTCGTCGTACCAGCCCGAGAGATTGAGCACCGCTGCGTTCACCTGGGAATATTTGTCCCGCAGATTGCCCCACTCCCACCACGGGTCGTACGGCCCGTGCTGCAGCCAGGCGTAATGATAGGGTTCGGTGTCTTTTAGGTAGGGCATGTCCATGCTGGGAAGCCAGCCCTCGATGGCGTCGTCCCCGCCCAGCCGCGCCCACTCCGCCTTCGCTTCGGCGATGGTTTTCGGGCCGGGCAGGTTCTGCCTCACGCGCGTGTCGGGCGACATATTGACGTAGGACCAACTCGCCCACGCGGACTCGAACACGCCGCCGAAGTAGATGAACTGCGGGCCGATGGTCGAGAAGCACATGGCGGGGACCATCGCCTTGAGATGCGGCGGATTCTGGACGGCGGCGAGCCACTGCACCGCCCCCGGGTAGGACAGGCCAAACGTTCCCACGCGCCCGTCGGACCACGGTTGCGCCGCGGCCCACTCGATGGTGTCGTAGCCGTCGGCGCCCTCGTGCTCATACGCGGTGAACTGGCCGTACGAGGCATAGCGCCCCCGCACGTCCTGGATGACCAT
>Ga0181520_10012789_pt1 | contig 10724 bp, 11 predicted proteins | sample PEATcosm2014_Bin_29_FD_132451 | JGI IMG/M metagenome (GOLD analysis project Ga0181520, IMG submission 132451) | Peatland microbial communities from MTU Mesocosm Facility, Houghton, MI, USA - PEATcosm2014_Bin02_30_metaG | ecosystem: Environmental > Terrestrial > Soil > Wetlands > Peat | place...
CAATGACGATCTTCTGGATCCCGGCCACTGCCTGCGCGGTGATCTTGTATGGCGCGATCTCGTTCGGGTCTTTCAACCCCTCCTCGACGCCGCGACGCCAGGCGAGACGAAGCTCGCTGGAAACATGGATGATCGTCATGCCCGCCTTCGCTGCGGCGACGAAGTCGGCATCCCCGGTGCCGGAGCCGCCGTGGAGCGTCATGAACTTCGCGTTCGCACCGGCTACCGCGATCGCCGCCTTGATCTCCGCGATAAGAGGAATGTTCAGATGTTTGTGCTCCGCGCCAGCGCCGCCGGTCGTCATGCTTTTCAAAAGTCCGTGCATATTCCCCACTGCCGGCGCGAGCACATCAATGCCGGTCGCCGTCACGAACTTCACCGCATCCTCCGGCGTGGAAAGCGCGATGCCCGCAGGCGCCGCGTCTATGATCTCCGAATTGGATCCGATATAGCCGATCTCGCCCTCGATCACAATATTCGGATCGATGGCGCGGATCGCGGCAACGGCTTCTTTTGTGTTCGCGATATTCTGTTCCATCGGCAGCGATGAATTATCGAAAATGATCTCGTCGAACCCCGCCGCGGCGGCCTCCTTCGCTTTGTCGAGGGAATGCGTGTGGTCGGCATTGAGGAAGATCGGATAGTCGTACTGCTCGCGCAAATTTTTGATGAGCGCGGCGGCCTGACGCACGCCGATGAACTCACGCTCGCCCTCCGAAACGCCGATCAACACCGGCACCTGAAGCTCGCGCGCGCCGGCGAAGATCGCCTTGAGCGCCGCGAGGTCGGAGATGTTGAAATGGCCCAGGGCAACACGGCGGGCATCGGCGTCGGCTAAAACTTCGCGAAGGGTCTTCATGGGTTTGATTATACCCTATTAGGAAGCGAAAATCTTCACAATGATCCGAGAGTGGATGCTCGATCCAGGGAAGCTGCGTGAGTGCATGGATTTCTTCCGTGGCAAGACGCAGGTTGCGCAATTGCGAGTGGAGCGTCGGTTAAAACGGATTGATAAACTTATTAAAAATATTGCCCTAAAGAAAGAGCGTGTGATTGATTTGTATGCTTCCGGTACTCTGGAACAGCAGGGTTATATTGAGAAGAATCTTGAGTACGATAACGAAGAAAATAAATTAAAAGCTGAACGCGACGATCTCACGAAACGGATACCACTGCTTCATAAAACTGAGGTGGTCGATGCCAGCGTCAAACAGTACTGTGAAACAATGAAAATGCGACTGAATAAGTCCTTAGATTTTGATGCTAAGCGGAAATTTGTCCTCGATTATATCGGGAAAATCGTTTATAGCGAAGATCGGATTACCCTCTATGGATCGGTACCGGTGAAGCTGAAGTCCTACGATAAAAATCAGCCGACTGAAGTAAGTAAAATTGACTTCAGGATATCAGATCGTACCTGGCTTCGGAAAGATTAGGGCGAAGCACTAATAAGAGTCCGGCTGGCCGTTAATCTCAGTTCGAGGATGGAGTAGTGCTTGTGCTTACGACTACCATCTGACCATTTGCTGATTGTTTAATAGTCTTTGTCGTAGTCGTACCCGAAGATGTGATATCAGTTTCCTGGTATAAGCTAATAACACCTGCATTCACTTTATAAATCCAGAAAACAGAATCTGATGCTCCAAGCTCGTCCGAAGCCGAAATCGTTTTTGACGCAGGATCAAAAGAAGGATTCATTAATGAGCAACTGACATAACTTCCTTCGGGACAAGAAAATTGCTCGGTGCTTGTGTTATAAAGCCAGTAGTAAACCGACGTTCCCCCTGAACCATAATCAGCATCGATCATGAAGTCAGGATAGCCATCGAAATTAATATCTTGGCTTTCGGGTTTTGGACAAGATTGGCTTCCCGGCGCGATACCTCTAGTAGTAATCGCCTGCACCGTCGTGCTCCCCTTAAGTATATCGATTTCGCCTACTGACTCCTGACCGTCCGCACTAATCATTTTGCAATTTGCCACCACGGTGAAATTACCAACTTGAGCAGATGAACTTGAAGTAAATACCGAAACGGTCGTCGATTGTGTCGGTTGAATTGGAGTAGTAGTGGATGCGGGGACTGGAAGTTGCGAAACAGGAGTTTGAATTGACCGTGATCGTGGATATAAATAATATGCAGCTGCCACAATAACAACGACTGCTAAGAGAATAAATAAGATTTTTTTCATTAGTTCTGGGTTGATGAATTTATTTGTGTCGACGTTTCCATATCCATAGTACTAGAGGCATTAATGAAGGTTGATGTGTCGATATTTAATCTTGTGGAGGTGGGCATTTGCAAAATGGGGACGGCGGGAGGAACGATAAGCTTTGACTTGGGGGGTTGAATTGGAGTAGGAAATGAAAACTTTGTTTGTAATGGTACTGGAGTGGCTGGGTGTGGATCAAATGGTGCGGGAACAACTGCGGAAACAGTAGCTCCATAAGTCATGGTCTTATTTATTGTACCATCACCTTTGTTTTCGACATTTAGCGTAACACCATTTTTTCCTTCAAGAAGCGTGCTCCTGTCAAGTGTATAGGTATCAAGCTGGTGCGGAACTGTTGGCATATCCCCAGTTGCAAAGGAGATAAGCTTAGATCCGTCGCTAATTCCGATCTTTAATCGATAGACACCCGTACCAGTGCCAGAAACTTTGAAGGTGAAATTATTGTCTTGCGGGAAGAAAATACGGATAGCTTTTGTTTGTGGATCATATGAAGCAAACGGAAAATCATTCTTAACGACTCCATTGACCACTCCAATCGTGTGGCCATCAGAATCTTGAATGCTCAAGTCTCCTGGACTGTATAGCTGGGCATACACTGAGCTACTAGCACCGGCAAGGGCAATTTTATCAATTATGTCTGTGATATCACTGGAAGTTTGACCCGGGAAATATGTCCCAATATTCTCCAACCTGTTTGCAATAGCAGGAAGATAGGTTGACGGACTACTTCCGTTATAAGCGGCTGTGGTAAGCACTGTCTCCATGTCGGCACAAGAATAAGTCGTTGTCCCATATTCAGATGAATAAACGGTAAAGGGTGTTGTTGTAACATTGCAGCTACGATTGTTATCGAGCTTATCGGTCAACACCTTCATGCCGTCTTTTACATTCGCATATATAGATTGGATAGTATTCGCGTATTGTTCATACATGGGACTGCTAGAGTTGTTGCCATAGGGAATATAATACTTGTCGTATGTATTATATGTACCTGCGTTAGCATAGCAGTTTATGTAGGTGCTGGTCATATAACTTGCGCAAGGAGGAATTGTGACACCGCTCCCATATCCCCGGGGATCGTTCGTGGAATAATCTTCATCTTCGAATTCATGGGCGAGAATATTAGGGGTAAGTTGCATAATTCCATGCCCATAATCATAGGTCACTGTCGTGTTATCGAAACCCGTTCCACCATCTTCATCCGCAGCAATTCCCCAAATTACCTTTTCCGGAAAACTGCTCGAGCTGATATCAGGATAACTACTCGTCGCGAACATCGACAAATCATTCGGACTGCTTGCCCCAGGGGGCGTCGTGGTAGCCGCGTTTATGCCGGTATCATCATCGCTGCTATATAACGAATTAACGGTGCTGGAATCGTTGTAGTAATGATCTATTGCCTCAAGTACGTATTCCCCCGTTTCTCCCGTAGAAGTACCTACAGTAATCGCCGTGGAGCTCGCCTCAAGTGCCTCCTGCATCGTCCCGTCATATGAGCTGATATACTGCGTCGCCGTATCGCTCGCCATCATCCAGCCGGTCGTGCCATCCGTGGGATCGGTGACCTGAAACCAAGTATCACCGCTGCCATCAATCATGGGGTTTCCTGATACATCGGTGGAGCTTGCGACCTGAACAACCCAATCTGCCGGCACAGTCTTCAAGACGTTCGCCGAAGTACTCGATGCGTCGTAGAGATCGAGTGTGGTGATGTTTTGCACTTGCGCATAGTAGCTTTCCGGTACGCCCGACCAGTTCCCTGTATAAAGACCCCATATCTCAGCCGCGGTCGGTATCTCGTTGAAGATCGCAGTGTCGTCATAGATACCGTAAGGAGGATAGAAACTTGGAACGTCCGACGCTCCCCCGACGGCAAGGATATTGAGGGGTCTTACCGAGCCGGGATCGGTCATCGTCCCGGATGCATAGGGAGAGCCGTCCACATAAATGGTCCACGCGCCAGAATTCGGGTCAAGGGCGAAATCAAACATGTACCACACCCCCGCAACGGGAGTGAACGGTGCGGCGTCGCCCGTATCGTTTGAATTCCATTCGAGACGCAGGGTATGGTCATAGTAATGTATGCCCGTGCGGAGCCCGCTTCCCGCGTCGGTGTTCAGGTCCATCAACAACTGCTCGTTCGTATTGTTGAAATAATACCAGGTGTGCATCCATATCGAGCTTGATCCGTTGAAGCCGAGATTGCTATTTACCGCCCCGTAGTTAACCCCCGATGTGCCAGTATCCAGTCCTTCGCCAAAGATCGCAGAAGGATAGGTCTCGCTCCCCGAGAGGGTAAGATCGTATGATCCCGCACTGTCCTTCGCATTGCCATCGAAAGGATAGTAAGCGACGAGATGGTGACCGTTCATGAGAGTACTGGAGGAAATGGGTTCGGCAGCCGCATGGACGGGATGGGTTAGTAAAAGAAAACCGCCCAAGATGGCGGCACAAAAAAAGAGCGTTCTTCGACCACAAAGCAAAAGATGCCTCATGAGCATATCTTCATTATAAATGCTTTTATTTTTCGATTCAATACAATAATATCCCCGGCTCTCTATATCGTCTTCGGCATATAATTTTTCGGCGCTTTTTTGAGGAGTGAAAGCAGTGCCGACTTGGAAAGCAATCCGGTCTGCGCGCCGAAATATTGCACGACGTGCATGGATTCGATCGGCGCCCAGCGCAGGGCGTCATGCACCGTCAGCCCATAGACCAGGCCGCAAAAAAATCCGGTGGAAAACGCATCGCCCGCACCGGTGCGCGAGACCGGCGGCTTCGGATCCGGATACGGCGGCATGAAATACTTGTTCATTCCATCCGATGCATATGCGCCCTTCGGGCCGTCGGTGATCACGACCACCTTCGGGCCGAGCTTATGCAATCCCTCGAAGAGCGGCATGATATCCTCGTTCTTGCGATGGAGAATGAACTCGGCCTCCTCACGATTCACGAAGAGCACATAGGTGTGCTTATAGATCTCACGCAACTTTTCCGCGCCGAAACGAAGCTGGAACGTGCCGGGATTGAACCCCATCTTTATCTCGGGATGCTTCTTAAGGTACTCCGCGATTTTTTTATGGAACGGGAGCGTGTGCTCCGCGATGGAAGAAAAATAGATCCAGTCGGTGTTCGAATCCACCTTTCGCGGGTCGTAATATTCATATTCCTCATGCTTGATGAGAATCGTCCGCTCGGCCTTATAACTCAACACGAAATGATAATTGGTGGGCTTGTTCCTGTTGATCTTCACATACTCGGTGCTCACGCCCTCCTTGTGATAGCGATCAAGTATCTCCGTGCCGTAATGATCGCCGCCGATCGCGGTGATGATCGCCGTGTTGAGACCGAGCCGCCGAGCGCCGACCGCGACGTTCGACGCATTCCCTACTGCGGGCGCCACCGTAAGCGATTCATACGGGATCTTGTCCGCAAACGACATCGAAAGGCGCGGATGCTCGTGCGCCTTGTCCCACTCGACGCGCGCCTCCTTTAAAGTGATGAACGCGTCCATCACCACGTCACCGATGCAGACCACGTCGTATTTTTCTTTCATAAAAATTTAATATTATTATCTATTATAGTAATCTATCCCGTATATCAATGCACTATCTCTTCCTCCGTAGCACGCGTTTGACCGCCGCCTTGATGTCCTTCACGCCCATCCCATACTTTTCTATCAACGCCGCGGGCGCGCCGGATTCGCCGAAGGTGTCCTGCATGCCAATGAACTCGATCGGCGTCGGCGTGCGTTTGGCAAGCACTTCGGCGACCGCGCCGCCCAATCCCCCTTCCACCTGATGTTCTTCGATGGTCACGACCGCGCCGATCTTCTTTGCCAACTCGGCGATCTTTTTATCATCGATGGGCTTAATAGTAGAGCAATTCAAAACGACCGTGCCGATCTTTTCTTCTTCCAATTCGCGCGCGGCGAGAAGCGCGTTGTAAAGCAGACCGCCGCATCCGATGATCAGAACTTCTGGCTTTTTCGATTGCCAAAACACCTGCGCATGCCCGGGAACATACGGCGTTTCCGTGGTCGTCATGATCGGCGTTTTCTCGCGCTCGAACCGAAGATAGATCGGACCCCACACCTGTGCGGCAGCGACCGTCGCTTTACGCGCCTCGACGGCATCGCACGGAACGAACACCTTCATGTTTGGCATCACGCGCATAAGCGCGATGTCTTCCGTGGCCTGATGCGTCGCGCCGTCCGGACCGACGGAAATGCCGGTATGATGGCCCGCGATCTTCACGTTCGCATTGTTGTACGCGATAGTGGTGCGGATCTGCTCCCAGTTGCGGCCGGGAGAGAATGTGGCATACGAGGCGATGAACGGGATCTTTCCGGTGACACCGAGCCCTGCGGCAACGGTCGCCATGTTCTGCTCGGCGACTCCCATTTCGAAGAACCGCTCGGGGAATTTCTTCGCGAACGCGTCCATGCGCGTGGATTCGGTCAGGTCCGCGCACAACGCCACGACATTCGCATTCGCGTCGCCCGCATCAACGATCCCTTCGCCATACCCATCGCGCGTTGGTGCCTGCGCCACGTCCTCGTCGAAGATATTCGGATTCAATTTTGCCTCGGGGTTCAACATAATGATTATTCGCGTTCGCTTTTTATTTTTCCGCGGGCTTCGCGGAGCTCGGTCAGGGCCTTTTCCGCTTCGCCCGGCTTGAATGTCTTGGAATGCCACCGATAATCGTTCTCCATGAAATCAACTCCCCTGCCGGGAATCGTGTGGGCGATGATCACGGTCGGCTGGTCATGCATTGCACGCGCCTCCGCGGCTGCCGCAATGATCTCCTCGAAATTGTGCCCATCGATCTCCACCACATTCCAGCCGAACGCCGCATATTTTTCAGCGAACGGTTCGAGCGGCATGATCTTCTCCGTAGGACCGTCGATCTGGATCTTGTTGCGGTCAACGACGACGGTAAGATTGCCGAGCCGGTTCTTGGCCGCGAACTGGATCGCTTCCCACGTGTTCCCCTCCTCGTGCTCGCCGTCGGAGGTCAGGCAATAGACCTGATATTTTTTCTTGTCGAGCCGGGCGGCGAGCGCAATGCCGGACGCCTGCGAGATGCCGGAGCCGAGCGGGCCGGACGTGGTCTCGATGCCGGGCAAAATACCGCGATGCGGATGGCCCTGCAGACGCGACCCCAACTGGCGCAAAGTCTTCAACTCTTCAACGGGGAAATATCCCGCGTGTGCGAGCGCGGCGTACTGGATCGGGCAGATGTGCCCGTTCGAAAGCACGAGCCGATCGCGGTCAGGCCAGTTCGGCTGCTTCGGATCGTGGTTCAAAATATGGAAATAGAACGCGGTGAAGATCTCCGCCATGTCGAGCGGCCCTGCGATATGGCCCGACCCCGCATGCGAGACCATCCTGATGACGTCCTCGCGCAGGCGATTGGCAATCAGTTCCATCGACTTCAATTTTTCTTCAGTGAGCGATTCCATAAAAATATAATGAGGGATTTTAAATATTTGCGAGCGTTTCGTACGCTTTTTTCGGGTCGGCGGCGTCAAAAATATAACTCGAGGAAACGATCGTGTCGGCACCGACACCTTTCACGAGTCGTGTCGTGTCGGGATTCATTCCTCCATCCACCTCAATTGTAGCATCCGGCGCCGCTTCCCTCAAAAAGTTGATCTTCTCGCAGACGAACGGGAGAAATATCTGTCCGGCAGGTCCCGGCTGGACCGCCAAAACCTGGAATGCGGCGAAGTGCTTCATATAGGGTGCAAGCTCGTCGATCGCCGATTCCGGCTTCGACGAAAGCACGACCTCTGCCTGATAACGCTCCGCCGCCGAAAATATCTCGTGCATCGACTGCGGCGTAAGCGTCTCCACGTGCACGATCAACCGCCGCGCGCCCGCAGCAAGCCAGTTGTCCACATACTGCTCCGGATGGTCCACCATCAAATGCACTTCCAACCCGAACGGCGACCTTAACCCGACCCACCCGAGAGGATCGCTCCATGTTTTGTGCGCCGCGAACGAACCGTCCGTAACGTCAAGGTGCAGCAGGTCACCGTCGTGCAGAAAAGTTTTCGCCACTTCGATCTTTTTTTGCACGCAGGCGATATCCGGACAATTGATGACAGGAATGACCTTCATGAAACTATTTGTGCGTCCTCTATGTCCGCTATTTTCTTCAGCCGGCGCGCATAACGGTCCTCTTTTGCGAACGGCGTCGTCAGGAACACTTTCACTATCTTGATCGCGTCCTCCTCGTTGATAAAATCAGCGGCGATCGCGAGCACGTTCACATCGTCATCGTGACGGCCCTGATAAATATGATCCGACGACATGGCAAGCCCGGCACGGATCCCCTTCACCTTATTTGCCGCGATATCCACGCCGAAACCGGAGCCACAGATGACGATACCGCGGCGCCCCATCGGATCCTTCGCGACATTCTCGGCGACCGCGCGGGCGAAATCCGTATAGTCGTCCTCTTTAATGAACTCCGCATCGCCGACATCAATGACGGTATAGGCGTCATTTTTGAGCTCGGCTTCCAATTGCCCTTTCAAACTGAACCCGCGGTGATCCGCACCAATATAGATGTTCATTGTACTTTTATGTTATGAATAAATTATATCACAAGGGGAATCATTACTATGATAAAGCACGATAGTATTGGCATCCTGTATTCCTTTCTGGCGAATTGTTCTTACCACGAGCCAGAAAGGAATACAGGATGCCAATACTATCGTGCTAGAATTATAGAGTAATGATTCCCCTTGTGATTTCCCTCGTGCTCGGTCTTCTCCCCGGTTTCGCATGGCTCGTTTTTTATCTCGGCGAGGAGACCCACCCCGAGCCCAAGCGCCTCATTGTCTTCACATTCGTGATCGGCATGGCGTTCGGCTTTTTCGCGGTGGCCATAGAGATGTTTTTCAACAAAGCGCTCGGCGGTTGGAACGTGGACGAATTTTCCATCGTATCGCTGATCGGACTCGCACTCATCGAGGAATCCATGAAGTTCACCGCGGCGCACTTCGCCGTAAGCCACAGCCCGGCGTTCAGCGAACCGACCGACGCCATGATCTACACGATCGTCGCCGCCCTTGGCTTCGCGACGCTCGAGAACATGGGCGCGCTTTCGAACATCGCGACCGGCGCGGCGTTCGTCCCGGCGCTCCTGACCACCCTCTCATTCCGTTTTGTAGGCGCCACCCTACTTCACTCGCTCACCTCGGCGATCGTCGGTTATTACTGGGCGCTCGGGCTCGTGCGCGGGAAAACAACGCGCTATATCCTTCTGGGCCTCGCGATCGCGACCGCTTTGCACACTTGCTTCAACTATCTTATACTTAACTACGGAGACAGCGCATACGGCATTGTCTTTTTGGTCATCGTAGGATTTTTCGTATTGAATGATTTTGAAAAGTTGAAAACAAACATTAATATAAATAATTATTGACCATGGATACCAACGATGAAAAATTTTTTGAGGGGCTTACGGGAGCGAAAAAGAGCGCTGATGAAAGTTATGAGGTCGAACTCGCCAAAGCGAGCGCCGGTGTTCTGAGCACCGCACCGGCACGACCGAAAATGATCCGAATGAAAAACGAAGAAGAACAAGAAGAGGAAAACTCGGAGCAGGAAGCGGCGTGGGCCGACGGCGAGCCGGAAGGCAAGCTCACGGTTGACGTCTACCAGACCGCGAACGACGTCGTTGTCGAGTCGGCGATCGCCGGCGTGAAGCCGAGCGACATCGATGTGAACGTCACGAGTGATTCCGTCACGATCCGCGGCTCGCGCAAGCGCGACAAGACCGTGAAGGACGAGGACTATCTCTACCAGGAATGCTATTGGGGCAGGTTCGCCCGCACGATCATCCTGCCGCAAGAGATCGATCCGGAGGGCGCTGAAGTGACCTTCAAGAACGGCATCCTGACGGTCAATCTCCCCAAGGCGAATCGGAAGAAATCCCGCAAGCTCAAGATCGTCATCGATTAGCGGGCGGCATTTGCAAAATATTTCATTTCGCGGTATCATAACCCCCATGAGAAAGTGCACGATGTGCGAAAAAACTTCACAGATGGGCGGGCATCGCATCTTGCTCCGCGGCCATTATAACCCTACGAACTGGACCCGAAAGTACCCGAATTTGCAATACACGCTCGTGAACGGCAAGCGCACGCTTGTCTGCACCGGCTGCATTCGAACCCTCCATAAAGCACCAAGAAAGGTGGTACACGCCGCCAAGGCAGCTGCAGCAGCGGCAAAATAATCTCAATAGGATGCGCAACGAGAGTGTCCATCTCGATAAAGACCCGCACGCCGCGGAGGTCTTCGATCACAACATCGGGGAAATGCTCCTTTCCGGTAAACGACGCGGCGAGGGCGGAAAGGCTGTCATCGTTGAAATAACCCCGGACCATCTTTCTCCGGAATCGCAATCCGCTTTTGACCTCCTCGATGCCACCGAAGTCCAACAGCAAGAGACCGACGCCATGCCTTCGCATAGGG
>Ga0181520_10012790_pt1 | contig 10723 bp, 12 predicted proteins | sample PEATcosm2014_Bin_29_FD_132451 | JGI IMG/M metagenome (GOLD analysis project Ga0181520, IMG submission 132451) | Peatland microbial communities from MTU Mesocosm Facility, Houghton, MI, USA - PEATcosm2014_Bin02_30_metaG | ecosystem: Environmental > Terrestrial > Soil > Wetlands > Peat | place...
TCGCCGGATGGCGGAAGAGGGCGTTGTCGTCGAAGGTGATCTTGGCGTCGAGGGCGAAGAGCTTGTCGTCCTTGGTAGTGATGAAGGGATTGATCTCGACCAGCGAGGCATCGGTCTCGATGAAGGCCTTATAGAGGCTCTGCAGAAACGCAACCGCGGAGTTGATCTGAGTGGGCTTGAGGCCCAGTGCAAAGGCCAGCTTGCGCGCCTGCCATGCGCCGAATCCGATGGCCGGGTCGATCGTCTCCTTGAAGATTGCCTCGGGAGTCTTGGCGGCGACAACTTCGATCTCCATGCCGCCGGCCTGCGAGGCCATGAAGACCAGCTTGCCGGTAACGCGGTCGAGCACGATGCCCAGGTACAGCTCGCGGTCGATGTTGGCGGTCTCTTCGATGAGCAGCCGCTGCACTTTTTGCCCGGCCGGCCCGGTCTGGTGGGTCACGAGGGTCATGCCCAGAATGTTCTTGGCGTTCAGTTCGGCGGCCTCGCGGGTGAGGGCCACCTTGACGCCGCCACCCTTGCCGCGGCCTCCGGCGTGGATCTGCGCCTTGACGACGACGCCTGTAGCGCCCTCGGCAAACAGTTTGCGGGCCACCGTCGAGGCTTCTTCGAGGTTGTTGGCCACTTCTCCCCTGGGTACGGCAACGCCGTACTTCGCCAGGATTTCCTTCGCCTGATACTCGTGAATTTTCATCTAGTTGGGACCGCCCAGTCCGCTGAGGTTGGGGGATTTGGGACCCGGCCGATTCCAGGCCCGCGAGGCTTTGCCAGCGGTAAGCAAATAGTAACTTGGCGGCCAAAGGCGGGGCAAACCGGAGCTGCGCCTGGGCCGCGCCGTTACCATAGGGATATGGCCTCTTTGAAGGATCTATTGAAACCGCTGGCTGAGGACGGCGCGGCCCTGACCCGCGAACAGGCGGCCCATGCCCTGACCCTGATTCTCTCTGGCGACGTGCCGGATGTGGAGACTGCGGCGTTGCTGACTGTGCTGGCGACGCGCGGCGAACTCGCGCCGGAGCTGGCCGGTTTTGTTCAAGTCATGCGCGAGCGCGTCGAGCCGATGCCGTTCACCGACGAGGAGCGCGCCGAGCTGGTGGACGTGGTGGGCACCGGCGGCGGGGGGCCGCTGACCTTCAACATCTCTTCGGGCGCGGCGCTGGTGGCGGCGGCGGCGGGGGCGAAGGTGGCCAAGCACGGCAACCGCGCGGTGACCTCGCTGTGCGGTGCGGCGGACGTGTTGGAAGCTCTGGGCGTGCCCATCCAACTGGGGCCGGAGCTGGCCGTCGCGTGCCTGCGCGAAACGGGCTTCATGTTCCTGTTTGCCCCGCTCTACCATCCGGCCATGAAGGCGGTGGGACCACTGCGCCGGGCGCTGGGTTTCAGAACCATCTTCAACCTGTGCGGGCCGCTCACCAATCCCGCCGGGGCGCGCGTGCAGGTGATCGGCGTTTTGGCGCCCAGCCGCGTGTTGCTGCTGGGCCGGACACTGCTCGAATTGGGAGCTCGCCGGGCCTTCGTGGTGCATGGGACAGACGGCATCGACGAGATGACGACGACCGGCGAATCGATTGTGGCGCGTGTCGAGGAAGGCGAAAACGGCGAGGTCAAGCTGCGGGCCGCGCGCATCACGCCGGAGATGGCCGGATTGCCGCGCACCACACTCGACCAGTTCACCGGCGGCGATGTGAAGACCAACGCGGCTTTGCTCTACGACGTGCTGACCGGCATTCCCGGTGCGCGGCGGGACATTGTGCTGCTCAATGCGGCGGCGGCGCTGGTGGCCAACGGCATGGCCGATAACCTGAAGCAGGGTGTGGCCATGGGCGCGGAGGCCATCGACTCCGGTCAAACCGCGGCTACGCTGGCCAAGCTGCGGCAGTTTGGCGAGAAGCACGCGGCGAAGTAGTCGATCTTTGTCCTCTCCCGCCCCTTCGCCGGAAAAACGGCGAAGCGGCAGGCGCAGTGCATTCGCGCCGCTTCAGCCGGGCGTTTTAAGTCAAGAATCCGAATCTGGGACACCAAATTCAGCCTATTTTCCCGCGGCGCTCTTGCCTGCCTCTTGTCCCAGCTCCACATCCGCAGTTCCAATGCGCCCTGTTGCCGATACGCGCACTGCGAACCGCGCGCGCACCGCCTTTGCGTTGTGGTCGATCTTGGCGGGCAAGTTCAGGTCGCGCAGCAGCCTGCCCGTTGGAGCAACAGACGACGGCGCCGCTACCCGCACAACCTTCACATCCCGCTTTAGCTCCTTGCCCTTCTTGTCAAAGGTGGAAATGTCCAGAATCACTTCAGCGCGGCGAGGGTCGGTGGCGGTGGCAAGCGTCCAAACCAGTCCGTGGCCGTCAACATGAACGGTGAACGCGTCGGGGTCTGTGGCGGACTGCTCAACCTTGACGGGAACCCCGTCGTAGACCATGTTGCTTGACTCGGCGGAAAGCAGGTCGCCGACCAGGCGCCGGGAGGGATTCACCGGGTCTACCTTCCCTGGGCCATATTGCAGGTAGTAGCCCTCTCGCGTAATCACCTTCAGTCCAGGCCGATCCAATGTGACCTTGATCCTGCGAAACTTCTGCGGATCAAGGGTGACATTCGCCGGCCGGTAGGTGAGCGTGTAGAAGTTTGCGCCGTCCTGAATGGCGGTCTGGATCTCAGCGTCCACATCGTTTCGGCCGTAGAGAGTCCGCCCTCCCGTTGCCTTGGCCAGGCGGTTGAACTCGTAGTTGCCCCCGAACGGGTCGGCCGCCGGGTACCCGCCGTAGATGCCGGGGTCCATCATGACACCCGCCGGGTCGATCGTGTATAGCGTCACTCGCGCGTCCCGTAGCATGTTCACGCAATCCTGCACTGCATTGTGAATGCGCGTCTCTGTGTCGATGGGCCACTTCTCAAAACGGGAGGGCGGGAAGCCGCGTCCGACCCAGATCATGTTCTTGTGGCCTGAATGCCCCATCACCGCTTCCGCCGTGCGCCGCAAGGTGATAAAAGCCGTGGCATACCGCTCGCTGACCCAGGCGCCTGAATGCACCTGCCAGGGATAGGCCGCGAAGTGATGATCGAGTGCGGAAATGATCTCGTCCTTGTTCTGCGTGTAGTCGCGCAAAACGGTAAAATGTTGCAGATCGACTGCCACCAGCATCGTCGGAGTGACCAGCTTTCCCGGCTGCTTCTCCAAATACTTCTTCAACGAGTAGCGCGCGAAGGCCATGTCCTCAAAGCGAGTATTGAACTCGTCGAGCAGAATGATGTCGACCGGCGCGCGCGGCGCAAGGCGGTCCAGATCGGCGGTGGACTCGATGACCGCCTCCGGCGCGGGCAGGTGCGCGCCCGTCTCCTCAAAGTTGAGGATGGTCTGCGGCTGGCCAGCCTCTTCTACCTGAAAATCGTCGCGCTTCAGGTCCTTGACCACAGCGCCCTTGGCGTCCACCACGACCAGGTCAAGGATTACCAGGCGAGAAGTCACGCGCATGGTGTAAATGTTGTCGGGGCTTTTGCCGGGTTGAGCTGGGTTGGGAGCCTGTGCGGGCGCGGCTCCCGGAGCAGGCTGCTGCGCCGGCGCTTGCGCTCCGGGCTGGGCATGCGAGGGCGGAGCTGGCTCCGGTTGCTGCGCGCAGAGCAGCGGCATGGCGAGACCGGAAAGAACAAGAAAAAGCCGCATGCGAAGACTGGAAACTTTCATAATTCTCCTCGAGTCGGGCTGAACGTCCATTAGACAGCGGCAGACGCCCCAAAATCGAGAAATAATTTGCGAATCGAACCGGTGCTCAGCTAAGAAGTTCGATCGTTCGCGGGTCGGGCTCGCCGCCGAAGTACTTCCGCAGCGCTCCATTGAAGACGGCAGGGTCCGCAGCGGCGCGGGCAAAGAGCGTCATCGACGAGCGGAACTTCATGTCGTCGGGAGAGCCGAGGATTTGGCGGATGGTACGCCCTTCGACTGCGTTTACTCGCCCGGTACATTCGATGAGCCGGGGACCGAGGATCGGGTGTTGCAAATAGGCCGCGGCCTCTCGGAGCGACCCGATGCCGTAGTACTCCGACTGTGCGCTGAGGCCCAGCCCCTTCAATTGCGGAAAGATGAACCAGATCCAGTGGCTGCGCTTTTCGCCGGTCTCCAACTCAGCCAACACTTGAGGGTACACAGCTTCCTGCGCGCTGACGAATCGACCGAGATTGAGGGAATCCTCCATGGCTTCTCTCTCGAGGAGACTCTACAGCAGCCCCGAGCGTCCGGCCAGACGTCTCGACAGCAGCCAGCAAACGAGCGATACCGCCAGCGACCCGGCAACCCAGCCTGCTTCTTTCAGTGGCTCGACCAGTGTGGCAGAAACCCTAGGCGCAGCGAGCACAAATTCGCGAGCGGCGGGCAGTGCGAAACGCGCAATCTCGTACCCGCCCCAGCCCAGGACTCCGGCGGCCAGAAGAAAGGCGGGCAACGCCCGCAGCCACGGAAAGGGGATGGGGGGCGGCGCTGCAGCTTCCTCCTGAACGCGCTCCATGACCGAAGCCAGGAAGCCCGATGAAGGTACAAGCTCCTCTTCGTTTGCCAAAATGCGATCCATCGATTCGGGGTTCATCGTCAAGCCTCCTTTCCTGCCAATTCCATTGCCGCGCGTTCGGCTTCGAGTTGCGGAAATCGGCTTCGCAATAGCGCCCGCGCCCGCGACAGGCGAGCCTTCATGGTTCCCTCGGGCATGCCCAGATTCTGGGCTGCCGCGGCCAAGTCCATCTCATGAAAATAGAACAATACCACTGGCTCGCGATAGCGCAGGGGCAACGCCAGAACGGCGCGTCTTACGGATTCCTGCTGCGAGCGCTCCTGGAGCGCGCTGTGTTGCACGGCTGGACCCGAGGGCTCCGGCGCGGATTCCATTGGCACATTGACGGTGGGAATGCGCTTCAGTTCCGAGCGGAAGAGGTTGGCGGCCAGCGCGAAGAGCCAGGTAGAGAAGCTGCCCTCTCGCCGCCACTGTGCCAGCCCCTTCCAGGCGCGGAAAAAAGCTTCCTGTGCCAGTTCCTCGGCGCGCGAGCGGTCGCGGCAGTAGCGCCAGGCCATATTGACCAACGGTCCCTGCCAGCGGCGGACAATGCCCTCGAAGGCACGCACATCGCCAGCCAAGACCCGTTCCACATCGGCCAGGTCGTCTGTCGCGCTCTGGGGGCTCTGGTTCAACTCAGCAACTCTCCACAAGGTATGACCGCAAGCCCGCCGAGCGGGTTGCATTTTCTTGCGGAGCCCGATGCAGCGGATATACGGGTGCAGGAAAACGGTAGCGCCGTCCGATCGGACGTGCAACAATTCTTCGCATTATGGATCGCTTTCCTGAGTTCATGAAGCAACCGGCGAACAGAATTGCGAAGTCGAATCAAGCGACTCCCGGAGTCGAGGGATATGTCTTCGACGGCGCGGATGGGAGCCAGATCGCGTTCTGGACCTGCGATGAAACGGCCTCCTCCACGGAGCATGTCCACGATTACGACGAATACATGATCGTTGTGCAGGGATGCTATACCGTGATTGCCGATGGGGAGCGAATTCCTTTGAGGGCGGGGGAAGAATACTTTATCCGTCGCGGCCTCCGGCACGGCGGAGAGGTTTTGGCGGGAACCCGAACCATCCACGCATTCGCGGGCCATCGCGCGGATCGGGAGATCGCATAAGTGCTTCTCGGGCTGGAACGGTAGCGTTTCTGCCAACCCGGCTCCCAAGAAAATGCAACCGTGTTGCGTTCCCCCTGGTCATACCGTTCGCAAGGGAGAAAATCCCCTGCTGGTGGATGAGGAGGATTCTATGACGTATCTGGCAATGTTGCATTTCGGCGGCGAAGGGGTTTTCAACAACCCTGAACTTGGAATGTGGATGTTTCTGTCAATCGGCGCGGTGGCGCTGTTCGTGGTATTCATTCCTACGGTCACCTTTCTCGATAACCGGCGCAAGGAGCGCGAGGCCTTTTACAAAGCCGACACCATCCGGCGGCTGACCGAGTCATCCGGCGAGGGCGCCAAGGCGGCGATAGACTTGCTGCGCGAAGAAGACCGCCTCAAGCGGATGAAGACGCTGGAGGGCTTGAAGATCGGCGGGTTAATCAACCTAGCGGTTGGCGTCGCGTTGCTGATCTTTCTGCGGGCTTTGATCGGTAACGAGCCTGTTTACCTGTGCGGCCTGATTCCGGGATTCATCGGCGTTGCGATGCTCAGTTACGCGCTCTTTCTGGCTCCCAAGGAGTAGCGGGCGCTTACCGTGCGGCAAACGCTGGCAGCCTGTTCGGAAGAACCTGCGGAAAGTATGAATCGCGAGCAGGATCAGGGCATCTGGTGGAGTAGTTGTTTGAACATCTATATCCGATGCCCCGCACTCCAGGGCTGGGATGCCTGGAGGACCAGCCGATGACCGAAACCGCGCAACGCCAGCCCGCAATCTTCATTCCCCACGGCGGGGGCCCCTGCTTCTTCATGGATTGGACATGGGGACCCGCCGACACCTGGAATGCGACACAGCGTTTCTTAGAGAGCCTCGCTGAGTCGCTGCCCGCTCCGCCCAAAGCGATTCTGGTGGTGAGCGGCCATTGGGAAGAGAAGGTCTTCACTGCCAGCACCGCGGCAGATCCGCAATTGATCTACGACTACTCTGGATTCCCCGCGCACACCTACCGGCTTACGTGGCCCGCGCCGGGCGAGCCGGCACTGGCGCAGCGCGTTGCTGCGCTGCTGGCTTGTGCGGGCTTGCCTTCGGCCGCCAGCCCCAACCGGGGTTTCGACCACGGTGTCTTTGTGCCACTCAAGGTAGCTTTCCGTGAGGCGCGGATTCCCGTGGTCTCGCTTTCGCTGGCAGGGTCGCTTGATCCCGCGCTGCATCTGGCCGCGGGCCGGGCGCTGGCGCCGCTGCGCGACGAGGGAGTGCTGATTGTGGCCAGCGGCATGAGCTTCCATAACCTGAGCGGGTACTTCCGCCCTGAAACCAGGGAGCGCGCCCGCGCTTTCGATGCATGGCTGACGCAGGCCGTCGCGTCGCCGGCACCCGAGCGCGATGCGCTGTTGAGCAATTGGCGCGCGGCTCCCTCCGCCAGCTATGCGCATCCGCGCGAGGAGCACCTGATTCCGCTGATGGTGGCTTCCGGAGCCGGGGGAAAAGCGCCGGGTAAACGTGTATTCGCCGATGAGCCGATGGGTGCGGCGATCAGCGCTTACCGATTCGACTGAGGCAAAACCCAGCAGCGTGTCGCTCACCCGCCTTGCCCGCAAAGGGCACGGAAAGGACAGGGCACAAAGCTTCTTCCACCGTCCGCGAAACGAATTTCGAATTACATCTGGAAGGAAGAGTTAGCCTGCATTTCTCACGGCTAGATCGCCGCCAGCGCGAAGCCCCATTCTTCGATACCGCCTGCATACACCGCGACGGCGCAAGCGGTGTCCGGCGTGGGTCGGGAGACCCACGCTACAGCCGGCCAGGAGGCCAGCGCTACAAATCTATTGACGCGCCTTGTGAGAAATGCGCGTTAGCTCTTTGCCGCTGTCTTGGCCGCCGGTGCGGGCGCATCCGGCGCGGTAGTCTTGGCTGGCGCGGCGCTCGCGGCGTGTGAACCATGCCCTCCCACGGAAGTCGGAACGGCGATCGTGGTCGCAATTCCGAGGTAACTGTCGACCAATGAGACGCTGGTCCCCAAGGAAGAGGCGATCGACGAGACGCTCTCGCCAGACTGGTACATCGCCTGGGCCTGGGCGGTAACCGACAGTTGCACCGTGTCTTCCTGAGGCGTTGCGACCTGGGGAGCGGGTTGCGGCTGCGCGGGGCCAGTTGCAACGGTGGACGTGCTTCTCGCCCCGCTCACCGGGAGAATGCTGGAGATCGCAAAGGAGGACATGGGGATTCCTTTCACTCGGATAGAACGGTCCCGCAACTGAATCCGCTTGCCTGGGCCGTTGCGAGATGCTTGTGTCGCACCGCACCCTTCACTATCGGCACAAGGCAGTGCAAGTGAGAACGTCAAGCCGGGAAAACTTCAACTCGTCGATCGGCGCGGCTGGCGGATTGCAGGGAATTTAGGCTACGGCGTGCAACAAAATGCCGAGGGCAGCTCCGGCCAGGATCAGCCAGGTGGCGTTCATTTTCAAGCGAACCAGCAGGATTGCGCTCACAGCGCACAGCACCCAGGTCCAGCCATCGAGCAGTGTGGCCCGGCCGAGGGTATAGACAACTGAGCCCATGAGCGCCACAGCGGCTGCGTTCACACCATCCAGGAAGGCCCCGGCCAGCTTTGACTTGCGAATGCGGCCGGCCAGCGCGCCCACCAAGCCAGCCATCAGGAACGAAGGCAGGAAGATAGCCGCTGTCGCCACGGCCGCTCCGGACCAGCTGTGCAGCAAATACCCCAGAAAGGTCGCGGTGGCAAAGACCGGGCCGGGCGTTAGCTGGCCCGCGGTGATGGCGTCGAGCAATTGCGGATCTGTGAACCAATGCAGGCGGTCGACCAAATCGGCCTTGAGAAAGGCCAGCAATACGTAGCCTGAGCCAAAAACTGCCACTCCGAGTTTGAGAAACACAAAAAAGATGGAACTCAATCCACTGGTAAGGGCAACGCCGCCCAGGCCGGCCGGCATCCAGGCAAGTCCAATCGCCGAGGGCTGCCCAAAACGCAGCGACACTGCCAGGACGGCAATGCCGCCCGAGGCGAGCAGAATGGCAATGGGAGGCGCGCCAACAAGAACTGCCGCGAAGCACGCCAGACCTGCCAGTGCGAGTTGCCAGCGCCGATAGGCCATGCGTCCGAGATTCCAAACCGCCTGGATAATGATTGCCACCATGACCGGCTTGGCCCCGCAGAGCAGCGCTTGAGCTTGTTGCAGACTTCCGAAGCGCACGTATGCCCAGGCCAGCGCCAGGGTAGCGGCCGACGCAGGCAGGATGAAACAGGCCCCGGCCAGGGTCAGTCCCGCCCAGCCGCCGCGGCTGTAACCCAATGCCATCGCTACTTGAGTCGAACTGGGGCCGGGCAGCAGGTTGCATGCGCCCACCAGATCGAGGAAGCGCTCGCGACTCATCCATCCGCGTCGCTCGACGGCTTCTCGCTGCATGAGCCCGATGTGCGCGGCGGGGCCTCCAAAGGCGGTCAATCCGAGGCGCAGAAAGATGCCCGCGATCTCGCGGAGCGGAGGTTTCCCAACCGCCTGGGCCATTATCTAAAGTCCCTTGGATTGATACCAGCGTCTCCTGCGCCCCATGTGCAGCCCGGAATGAAGGAGAACAGCTACCGCTCCAACGATTACGCAAAGGTCGGTGCGCGCCTCGTGAAAAAAGCTGAGAAAGCCGTAATGGGCGAGCTTGGCAAGTGGAAAGGGCCCCAACTGCCTGCCCAGCAAGATCGGCACTTTGGTGGTAACCAGGGCGGTGGCGATGACTACAAGCAAGAACAGCGCCGCATCGCCGGCATAAAAATTCAGAACCAGGGCAGCGCCGCCGGCGATCTCGATTCCCCCGGTCAGCGGGGCCAGGATCTGCGGAAAGGGCAAGCCAATCGCCGCAAAGCGCCCAACGCCCAGTTCGGCGGGCAGCACAAACTTGAGCGCTCCCTCAAGAAGGAATACCAAGCCCACGATCACCCGGATGAGGGTCATGGGAAGTTCTTGCCGCATCGGAAGCCTCCCGGCGCACATTTCAGAAAAGGCCGTTCAGGTCAGGAGAGACGACCCGATATCGGGCCAGACAAGGAGAGCATACCTCAGGAAGTCAGTAAAGTCGGGGGAAACTCGCTGCAACGAAAGAATTTTTCTCCAATGGGCAGGGGAGCAGGCACAAGAAGTTCCAACTTTGAAGGCGGGCGTTCAACGGACCTCATTGAGCATCGAGCAACTTCTCCTCAAGGACGGTAGCCAGGGCTGCTGGCTTTGTCGAAGGGCCGTAGCGGCGCAAGACCCGTCCCTTGCGATCAATCAAGAATTTGGTGAAGTTCCATTTGATCCTCTCCGACCCAAGGAAGCCGGGTCGCTCCCTTTTCAGGAAATTGAAGAGAGGATGGGCGCCAGGACCGTTGACGTCGACCTTGGCAAAGACGGGGAAGCTGACGCCATAATTCTTCTCGCAGAACGCACCGATTTCCTCGGGATTTCCCGGCTCCTGGCCGCCAAACTGGTTACAAGGAAAGGCCAGCACCTCGAAGCCGCGGTCTTTGTAGGCGCGATAAAGTGCCTCAAGGCCCGCATATTGCGGGGTAAAGCCGCACTTGCTGGCGGAGTTGACAATCAGCATGACCCTTCCCTGGAACTCGCTCAGAGCGAGGATTCGTTGATCCAACAGAGTGGCCGAGAATTCATAAACTGTCCGTCTGAAGCCTTCTGTCATGGTCAAACCTCTGGACAGAAAGGGTGATCTCTTCATTCCGTCCACGTCCAAGAGAGATGTTGTGGGCGACAAAGGGGATGCAAATCTCTCCCAACCCATCTGATTCCGGTAGACTGTGGGTTGGGTCCCAATTCGCCGGTGGGTTGGTATTTCACCGGCGTCCCCGGTGGCGCGCCATGGCCGATGGGGGGCAGCGGGGGCCAGCCCGAGTCCGCAAGGGCCAATTGCGGAAGGGATTTTTGGGGAAAGACACGGTTTCCGGCCGGGCGACAGCCTTCCAGTTTGGGCGGGATGGGCGCGGTCCAATATAATCAGTCTTTCCTCGAAGCAGGACCAGATTTTCAGCAATGAGGGTGTGCATATTCTTCCCGTGAAGCCGAACTATGGACCGCA
>Ga0181520_10012791_pt1 | contig 10723 bp, 6 predicted proteins | sample PEATcosm2014_Bin_29_FD_132451 | JGI IMG/M metagenome (GOLD analysis project Ga0181520, IMG submission 132451) | Peatland microbial communities from MTU Mesocosm Facility, Houghton, MI, USA - PEATcosm2014_Bin02_30_metaG | ecosystem: Environmental > Terrestrial > Soil > Wetlands > Peat | place...
ATTTTCGGCGACGCGCTGCCGAAGCCGCGGCGGATGCTTCTCCCGTCGCTGTTTCCGCCGACCTTTCGCACGGCGCTGAACGCCTTGCGCCGCAACAAGATGCGCTCGGCGCTCACCGCCCTGGGCGTGATCATCGGGGTGGGAGCCGTGATCACGATGATGGAAATCGGCCAGGGCTCCAAGACATCGTTGCAGAAGATCATCGCCAGCATGGGGGCCAACACGCTCTTGATCCAGTCCGGGGCGGCCAGCAGCGCCGGCGTCAGCTACGGCTCGGGCAGCGTGCTCACGCTGACGCCGCAGGACAGCGACGAGATCAAGAGCCAGTGTCCGGCCGTCGAGACCGTGGCCCCCATTGTCCGCGCCCGCGCGCAGGTGATCTACGCCAATCGCAACTGGGTTCCGTTATACATCTACGGCGCCACCCCCTCGTTCCTGGTGGTCCGCGACTGGGAAGAGATGCAGCTCGGGGACATGTTCACCAACCACGACGTGAAGAGCGCCACGAAAGTGTGCGTGATCGGCGAAACGATCATGCGGGAGTTGTTCCAGGGCGAAAACCCGATCGGCAAAGAGCTGCGGATGCAGAACGTCTCCATGCGGGTGATCGGCGTGTTGAGCCGCAAGGGGGCCAACATGATGGGCATGGACCAGGACGACCTGGTGCTGGCTCCCTGGACGACCATCAAGTACCGCATTGCCGGAACAACCTTGACCAATACCAACCAGAGCACGTCGTCCACTGCGGCGACTTCGACCTCCGGCAGCACCAGCACGGCCGTCAATACGCTGAGCAATCCCTACCCCGGCACCACAGCTTCCACGGCCTTGTACGACACGCCCTCGACGACGCAAGCGGCCGATACGCCGCAGCCGATCCGCTTCACCAACGTGGACCAGATCCTGGCCAAGGCCGCCTCGACCGACGAGATTCAGTTGGCGATGGATCAGATCACGTCCCTGCTGCACGAGCGGCATCACATCCGCCCCAACCAGCCCGACGACTTCAACATCCGCAACATGACCGAGCTGACCAACTCCTTGTCGCAGACGCAGGAGTTGATGAGCAACCTGCTGCTGGTGGTGGCCCTCATTTCGCTGGTGGTGGGGGGTGTGGGGATCATGAACATCATGTTGGTTTCGGTCACCGAGCGGACGCGGGAGATCGGGCTGCGAATGGCCGTGGGGGCCCGCTCCCACCACATCCTGCGGCAGTTTCTGGTCGAGGCGGTGGTGTTGTGCTTTTTCGGCGGGGCGGTGGGAATCGCCAGCGGACGCGGCTTCTCCTGGCTGGTCCGGCACGTCAAGCACTGGCCCACCGAAACTTCGTTCGAGGCGATCATCGCCGCTGTGGCCGTGTCGGTCACGGTGGGCGTGGTCTTCGGCTTCTATCCGGCCTGGAAGGCCTCGCGGCTGGACCCCATCGAAGCCTTGCGCTACGAGTGACGGCGCAACTCAGGCGATCGCGTAGCGCCGGGCCGCTTGCGCGTCGCGCTCGACCTCGTCCAGGTTTCCGATCGCCAGCCGCCCCCGCTGGTAAAGATACTCGACCCGCGCGCCGGCATCCATCAGCGCCAGGAGCTGCTGAAATCCCTGGGTATGCGAGAAGAGGCGGTCGGCAATCTGCTGGACGCTCATGGGCTCGCTCGCCTGGTGCAGGACTTGCAGCACGCGATCCAGCCGCCGGAACTGGGTCTCCTGGATCTGCACGATGCGCGGGTAGAGCTCGCGGATCGGGCCTTCGTGGCCACCCAGTCCCAGGGTGAAGCCGGGCACGGCGGCGATTTTCTCCAACGCGTGCAGGTAGTGTCCCAGCCCGTAATACGCACACACCGTCTCCGGCCATTGCTGAGGAATGGTGACCGGCAGGATATGATCGGCCGTCAGTAGAATGTCCTCGACGCCGATGCACACCTGCCCGGGCGAGTGCCCCGGCGTGTGCAGCAGCCGCAGCCCGTCCAACGGTTCGCCGTCGTGGAGCATGAATCCGACCGGCACGCTGCGGACCCGCCCCTTCAACAGCCCGAACAGCTCGACCAAACGCTGGTGGGTCTCGCCGGGGACTCCGGCGTGGTGGAAGAACTGCCGTGCCTGCTGGCCGACGATCACCACCTGCTCGTCGAAGTTGGCCACGGCGCGCGAGTCCAGCGGGTGCACGCCGACCTCCGCCCCCGTAATCTCGACCAGCTCGGCCAGGCCGCCGATGTGATCCACGTGGCTGTGGGTGATGAGGATCCGCCGGATGTCGGCCGGGGCCAGGCGCTCGTGAAACTCGTTGCGCACGGTTTCCAGCCCGGCCAGGATCTGGAGCGTACACTGCCCGCGGCCGCTGCCGGTATCGACCAGCGTCGGCGGCCCGGCGCCGAGGATCAAGTGTACCCGCCCGCTCAACTCCGGCATCACCTGGCAGGGGATGCGGTAAATTCGCAGGCCGCTGCGCGATTCGTAACGCTTCACGGCTGGCAAACGCGGCATAGATCCTCCTGGATCGTCATCGATCGTTGCACGCCCCGCCCGAGGCAGGTTATCCTATTGATGCCCTGGAAAGTAATGCAACAGCGCATGCCGTTTTCTCCCGGGAAACCAGGCTCCCGTTGGTCGCACTGGTGGCATTGCCTTTCTGAACCCCAATAGTGGGGTGGTCAGAGCGGGTGAGGCTTTGTCATGGATCAATACATTTTAGCACTCGATCAAGGGACGACGTCGAGCCGGGCCTTGGTTTTCGCCCACGACGGGCGGATCGTTGCCACCGCACAGCGGGAGTTCCCCCAGATTCTCCCGGCGCCCGGCGCCGTGGAGCACGATCCCGAAGTCCTCTGGTCTTCACAGCTTCAGGTCGCCCGAGAGGCCCTGGCCCGGGCCCAGCTCTCCGCCGACGAAATTGCCGCCATCGGCGTTGCCAACCAGCGGGAAACGACCATTCTCTGGGACCGGCAAACCGGCCGCCCGGTGGCCAACGCCATTGTCTGGCAGAGCCGGGTCACGGCGGAAATCTGCCGGCAATTGAAGGCCGACGGTCTGGAGCCCGTCTTCCGCGAAAAGACCGGCCTGGTGCTGGACCCGTATTTTTCCGGTACAAAGATCAAGTACCTGCTGGATCAGGACGGCACCTTGCGCCGCCGCGCGGCGCAGCGCGAAATCCTCTTCGGCACGGTCGATACCTGGCTCCTCTGGCGGCTCAGCGGTGGCCGGCAGCACGTGACCGACTACAGCAACGCCAGCCGCACATTGCTCTACAACCTCCACCAGCTCGATTGGGACGACGAGTTGCTCGGGCTGTTGGGGATTCCCCGGGCCATGCTCCCGGATGTCCGCTCATCGAGCGAGGTCTACGGCCAAACCGACGCCGCCTGGTTCGGCCGGCCGATTCCCCTGGCCGGCGACGCGGGGGACCAGCAGGCAGCCACCTTCGGCCAGGCCTGTTTCAGGCCCGGCAGCGTCAAAAACACCTACGGCACGGGCTGCTTCATGCTGATGAATACGGGCACCCGGCCGGTGGCCTCGCAAAACCGGCTCCTCACCACCATCGGCTGGGGATTGCGCGGCGAGGTGACCTATTGCCTGGAAGGGTCGGTGTTCGTCGCCGGGGCGGCCGTGCAGTGGCTGCGTGATGGGCTGGGGCTGATCCGCCGCTCGGCCGACGTCGAGGCGCTGGCCGCGAGCGTGCCGGATTCGGGCGGAGTTTATTTTGTGCCGGCCCTGGTCGGTCTGGGGGCACCGTACTGGGACCCTACCGCCCGGGGCACGATCCTGGGGATCACGCGCGGCACGACCGCGGCGCACCTGGCCCGCGCCACGCTGGACGCGATGGCCTATCAGAGCCTGGACCTGTTGGAAGCGATGAAAAAAGACGCGGCGATCGAGCCGGCCGCGTTGAAGGTTGACGGGGGGGCGTCGGTGAGCGATCTGCTGTTGCAGTTCCAGGCGGACCTGCTGGGCGTGCCCGTCCAGCGGCCGACCGTGACGGAGACCACGGCCCTGGGCGCGGCCTACCTGGCCGGGCTGGCCGTCGGCTACTGGCGCGACCTGGACGACGTGGCCCGGCATTGGACGCTGGCGCGGCAATTCGAGCCGCGACTGCCGGCTCACGAGCGTCAGGCGCTGGCGCGCCGCTGGCAGCGGGCCGTCGGCCGGGCCCTGGATTGGGAGGAGCAGCGGTAGAGCGCTCACGACTGATCGCGGGCCACAAAGCAGAGCATCGATCGCGCTTCGAGCAACACGCGGCCGCTGGCGGGGGGCGGCGGGCCGTCGAGGTCCGGAAAGACGTCGTTGGGGCTCTTCTGGGCCGTGTCGAAGAACAAGTTCCAGGCCAGCGGGCGCGCCAGCTCGGGCAACGTGAACCGCCGCGGCTCCGTGCCGGAGTGGCACAGCAAGAGCACGTGATGGTTCGGCGGCGCCGACGGATCCTGCCGCGCCACGGCGGCCAGGAAGGCCACCAGGCTGCGATCGTTGCGGTGCCAGTCCATGGGCCAGCCGTCGGCATTGAACCAGGCCAGGTCGGGGAGCCGGTCGCCGCGCACTGAGCGGCCGGTGAGGAAGTGCAACTGCCGCACGGTCGGCTCCCGCTTGCGGAAGGCGATCAGCGCTTGCACGAAGCGGCGCAACCCCTCATGGCGGCGCAATAGCCGCCAATCGAGCCAGGAAAGCTCGTTGTCCTGGCAGTAGGCGTTATTGTTTCCCTGCTGGGTGCGGCGGAATTCATCCCCCGCCACGATCATCGGCACGCCCTGGCTCAGCAGCAGCGTGGCGAACAGGTTGCGAATCTGCCGCTGGCGGAGGTGCTCGACGCCCTTGGTCGCGGTCGGTCCCTCCATGCCGTAGTTGTACGAATAGTTATTATTTTCACCGTCACGGTTCTGCTCGCCGTTGGCCTCGTTGTGCTTGTCGCCGTAGGAGACCAGGTCGTTGAGCGTGAAGCCGTCGTGGGCGGTGATGAAATTGACGCTGTGGTAGGGGGGCCGGCCGCTGGGCTTGTAGAGATCGCTGGAGCCGGCCAGTCGCGTGGCCAGGGCGCCGACCAGCCGTGGGTCGCCCCGCCAGTATTGCCGCACGTCGTCGCGGTAACGGCCGTTCCATTCCGCCCAACGTTGACTGAAGAACGTGCCGACCTGGTAGGCCCCGGCGGCGTCCCAGGCCTCGGCGATGATCTTCGTGTCGGCCATCAACGGGTCCTCGGCGATGGTTTCCACCACCGGCGGATTGGGCAACAGGTTGCCGTCGCGGTCGCGGCTGAGGATCGAGGCCAGATCGAAGCGGAAACCGTCGATGTGGTAGTTGTGCACCCAGTACCGCAGGCAATGGAAGATCAGCTCGCGGACCACCGGATGGTTGCCGTTGACGGTATTGCCGCAGCCGGAGTAATTGCGATAGCTGCGGCCGCCGTTTTCGAGCATGTAATAGACGCGGTTCTCCAGCCCCTTGAAACTCAGCGTCGGCCCCTGCTCGTTCCCTTCCGCCGTATGATTCAAGACCACGTCGATGATCACTTCGATCCCGGCCTGGTGCAGGGCCAGCACCATCTCTTTGAACTCGCGGACCTGGCACCCCGGCTCGCTCCCCCAGGCATAGCCGCGGTGGGGCGCGAAGAAGGCCAGCGGGTCGTAGCCCCAGTAGTTGCGGCGATACGGCTCCCGGCCATTCCAATCCAGGATCGGGAACTCGTGGATCGGCATCAACTCGACCGCCGTCACGCCCAGCGATTGCAAATGGGGAATCTTCTCGATCACCCCCAGATAGGTGCCCGGATGCTGGACGCGGCTGGACGGCGAGCGGGTAAAGCCGCGAACGTGCATCTCGTAGATGATCGTTTCGGACATCGGCCGGCGGAGGTGCCGATCGCCTTGCCAGTCGAAGGTATCGTCCACCACCACGCACCGCGGCGGACGAATCAGCCCGTCGGCACTGGGCAGGAACGTCCCGGCCAGGGCCTTCGCGTAAGGATCGATCAGCCGGGCTTGGGAGTCGAAGCGCTGACCGCGATGGAAATCCACCGGCCCGTCGGCCTGAAGATGATACAGCTGTCCGGGTTGGATCCCCGGCACAAACAGGCTCCAAACGTCCCCCCAGCGGTTCAAGTCGGGGTCGAAGCCCACCACTTTGTGGGGTTCTGCGGCGCGCAGGTCCGGGTAGAGCAGGACCCGCATCGCAGTCGCCGAACGACTGAAAACGACAAACTGTACCCCCCCCTCATGGACGATTGCCCCATAGGGCAGGGGGTAATCGAATCTCAGCATGGCGGGCCGATCAGGGTTCGAGTACGCCGCACCGACGGCACTATTGTCCGTCACCAGACCCGTAGAACAAGGATAGCATTGACTACAATCAAGGGCCATGATCTGTGGAGATTGACGAATACGCGCCCCGTGATAAAAAACGGCGGCCGCGCGGTCCCGCACGGCCCCCATGGGGTAGCTATCGGACGCGGCGGGTCGCCGGGTAGAGTCAACTGCGGCCGCGCGTCACCAGCGGGCGCGCACGGCCCGGCGCGCCAGAACGCGCAAAACGAGAGCGGCCGGCAAACTCCCCGGAGCCGGCCGGCGCTTGCGGCTATTTCTCTTCTTTCGTAGCCTTGAGCGCGTCTTTGTTGAACACCTCGTGGCAATCGTCGCAGCTCTGGGCCAGCTTCGTCATCGCCTTCGCCGTCGCCGCCTGGTCCTGGGCGTGGATGCCGGCGTTTACTTCGCCGGCCGCGTCCCGCATATCGCCGGAGAACTTGTACCACTGCTTCACCTGGTCCTCGCCCTTGGCCTTCGACGTATCGGCCATGGCCCCCTGGGCGATGACCGCCAACACGGCCGAATAGCCGGCCGTTTCCTTGGCGCTCTTGGCGAATCGCGAGCCCTTCAGATGGCGCTTCATTTTGGTGTTCACCAAGGGCACCAGCTTCATCAACTGCTCCAGTGCAGCGACCTTTTCCCATTTCAACCCGGACACGGCGCCGGGCTTCGCTTCGGCCGCCGCCTTGACCGCCGCCACGCCCGCGCGGGCCGATGCGTAGTCCTTCGCCGCCGCCAGTTTCTGGGCCGCCTTGAACAGCGCCGGCGCGGCGGCCTTGTAGGCGTTGTCGCTGTCGTGCAGGCCCAGGGCCAAGGCCAGCAGGATCAGCGTATTGGACTGCTTGGTGACCTTGCCTTCGTTGCCCTTATACTCGTTTTCAGTAGCGACGGTCTGCCCCAAATCATCGATATACGCCTTCACTTGGCTGGCCAGGTCGCCGGCCGGAGCGAAGGTCGAGATCTTGGGGGGCGCGGGCGGGGCTGCCACATCCGCACCACCGGCAAACGATACCAGGGCCACAATCACCACGACCGGCAAAATCCACGCAGTTGTCGACTTCATCGATTTCTCCTTTTGCGCTGGGTTTCTTTGTATCCCCTCAGAATAGCCCGCCTCCACGCATTGCTGCTCACAGAGCACCTACCACCCCGGCGCCCTCAATTCGCCGCCGAGTATTTCCAAGCGGCTCGCGGGCACACAACCTCCCCAGTGTTACGCCGCGAGCGGGCCCTGTCAAGAATTACAAGAGCGCGGGGGACGGCTGCCATGCCGCCCCGGGGGCAACTGCACTATTCCACCTTCCACACCACCTTACACCGGGGCAGCGCCTGCTCAAGCTGCTTGACCCCTGCGGCGGTGACCTTGGTGTGGGTCACATGGATTTTTGTCAGCTTGGTCAGTTTCATGACGCTCTTCAGTCCGGCGTCGGTGATCTGCGTGCGGCCCAGGTGGAGAAACTCCAACTGGACCAGCGGCTCGAGCTTCGGCAGTCCGGCGTCGCTCACCTGGGTCTTGTCGAGGTTGAGCGAGGTCAGATTCTTCAGGACTTGAAGGTGGTCCAGCCCGGCGTCGGTCACCCGGGTGGTGTAGAGATTCAATTTCAGCAATCCGGTCAGCGGAGCCAATTGCGCCAGGCCGGAATCGCCGACCTGCGTGTTGCTCAGGTCCAGGTCGCGGAGGCCCTGGAGCGGGGCCAGTTGCGCCAAGCCGGCGTCGCTGATTTTGGTGCCGCTGAGCCGCAGCATTTGCAGCTTTGTGGCGGCGGCCAGCCGCGGCAGCCCGGCGTCGGTAATGGGACACTCGGCCAGCTTCAAGGTCTTCAGATCGGCAAAGGCCCCCAACAGGGCCAGGTCGGCATCCGTGGCCTTGCTCTTGGCCAGATCGATCTCGACTACCCGTCCCTCGCTCTCGCGGACGGTTCCGCCGAGTGATAGAATCGGGGCCGTGAGGTCTTTTGTGTCCGAGCCACACCCCCACGGGGCCATGGCAAGACCGATCATTGCCAGGGCCGGCAAACGACCGCGATGCAATCTCATTTTGAACTCCTGAGGATTCCCCGATGATCGTCGGCCGCCGGCCCATCGGCCGCGCCGATGGTTGGCAGTGCCGCCCACAAATCGAGCCCGGTCCGACCGGCACGCAGCCGCAAGTATATCGGGCGAGCTGCCCGCGACAACATCCGCAGCCGCGTACAACCCCTTCCCAGGCCGCCGCCATCGATTAGAATACTCCACAGGGATTTCCACGCAAGGCGTTTGTATGGCGAACGGTCGAGAATGACGCGAACCTCTCCCGAATGCCACCGTTCGGATCAATTCCCACCGCGCAGCGAATAGAATGGCCAAAGTTACGTACAAAGACGCCGGCGTCGACCTCGACAAGTACAACGACGCCATGCAGCGGCTCCCGCGGCTGCTCTCGCGGACCTACACGCCTCGGGTGCTGCGGCTGGACGGCGGGTTTGCCGGGCTGTTCCAACTCGATTTTGCCAGCGCCCTGTTCGCCCGGCGCTACAAGGAGCCCGTGCTAGTCTCCTGTACCGACGGGGTGGGAACCAAACTCAAGGTGGCGGGGATGATGGGCGTCCACACTACGGTGGGGATCGACCTGGTGGCGATGAGTGTCAACGACGCCTTGTGCCTGGGCGCCGAGCCGCTGTTCTTCCTGGATTACGTGGCGATGCCCCACGACGACCCGCCGCTGTTGGAACAGATCGTGTCGGGGATCACGGCCGGCTGCCTGGAGAGCGACTGCGCATTGTTGGGGGGCGAGACGGCGATCCTGCCCGACATGTACGCCGAGGGGGATTACGACCTGGCCGGCTTCTGCGTGGGCGTGGTCGAGCGCAAAGACATCATCGACGGCAAGGCCATCGAGCCGGGCGACGTGTTGATCGGCATCGCCTCCAGCGGCCTGCATTCCAACGGCTACAGCCTGGCGCGGAAGGTCGTGTTCGAGATTGCCGGACTGAAGGCCGACGAGCACGTGACCGAGTTGGGCTGCACGGTGGGCGAGGCCCTGCTGCGGCCGACGCAGATCTATGTCCGGCCGCTGCGGCGGGTACTGGGCCACTACCGGGTGAAGAACGTGGTCCACGGCATCGCCCACATCACCGGCGGCGGATTGCTGGAAAACCTGGAGCGGATCCTGCCCGAGCGAATCCAGGCGGTGATCGACCGCCGCAGTTGGCCGGTCCCCCCGGTGTTCCCCTGGATCCAGCGGCTGGGCGAGATCGAGCAGGACGAGATGGATCGAGTCTTCAACCAGGGGATCGGCATGGTGCTGGTGGCAAGGCCCTTTTTTTCCGACAGCATCCGCCAACAGTTGTCCGACAGCGGCCTGGAAAGCTGGCTGATCGGCTTCGTCCGCGAAGGGCCGCACGGCGTGGTATGGGGCAACGGCACGCCGTAGAACCTGTCCCCGAGCCGTACTGCCGGCCTGACGGCATCGGTCCCGGAGGAGAGTCAGGGAAAGGCGCCGAGGGTCACATCGACGAGATCCCGGGCCGGCTCGCTTTCTGCACGGTCTGCGACGGCCCGGCCTTCTGGATCGCTTGGAGCAATTGCTGCCGCGTGTACATTTCGCGGAACACCACGGGGTGATTGGGATCACGGCTGGAGAAGATCGCCAATTGCGGGACCTGCCGCGACCCGAGCACGTCCAACAGCTTGTTCACCTCCGTGGCGTCCGTATGGGTCCAGTCCGCCTTGAGCATCACCACGCCGTTGGCGGCGATTAAGCTGCGGACTTCGGCCGAGCTGAGCACAGTGGCCTCCAGCCATTTGCAATTAGGGCACCAATCGGCGGTACAGTCGACCAGCACCGTCATCGGCCCGGCCGGTTCCGCTTTCCCGTCGGCGGGGCGCGCCGCGCCCGCCGCCTCGGCCACGTGGGCGCTCTGAGATCCGGCTCGGCTCTCCACGGCGAACTCGAAGCGGCTCTGCATCACGTCCAGCAGGCTGCCGAAGGCCCACGAACTGGGCAGGATGCCGGCCGTTCCGGCGAACATCACGAACCAGGCCGCCGCGACCACCACCGCCGCCTCGACCCACGCCCGCGCACGGGCCCCGAATTCCGCCGTCAGCGGCGTGCGGGCAACCCACCAGCACGCCGCCCCGATGGCGATCAGCAGCCCCAGCGTGGGCACCACGTAGGCCCAATCGAGAAACGTGAAGATGTAACACACGGTCCCCAACAGGACGAAGCCCATCAGTTGTTTGAAGGTTTCCATCCAGGCCCCCGGCTTGGGCAAGAAGCCGATCAATTCCGGAAACAGGCCGATCAGCAGGTAGGGGCTGGCCATGCCCAAGCCAACGCTCATGAAAACGGCGATCGTCGCCGCCCGGGGCTGGCCGACCGCCCAAAACAAGGCGGCGCCCATGAATGGCCCGGCGCAGGGCGTGGCCAGCAGCGTGGTAATGCACCCCTTGAGGAATGCCGCGGGAAG
>Ga0181520_10012792_pt1 | contig 10723 bp, 4 predicted proteins | sample PEATcosm2014_Bin_29_FD_132451 | JGI IMG/M metagenome (GOLD analysis project Ga0181520, IMG submission 132451) | Peatland microbial communities from MTU Mesocosm Facility, Houghton, MI, USA - PEATcosm2014_Bin02_30_metaG | ecosystem: Environmental > Terrestrial > Soil > Wetlands > Peat | place...
AAAGTCGATAAAAGCTACCGCGCCATCTTCCTCGAGAACGAGTTCATTGAGCTGATGATCCTTCCCGAGATTGGCGGCCGGATTCACGCGGCGACCGACAAAACCAATCAATATGACTTCTTCTACCGCCAGCATGTCATCAAGCCGGCGCTGGTCGGCTTGCTCGGGCCCTGGATCTCCGGCGGCGTGGAGTTCAACTGGCCGCAGCATCATCGCCCATCGACCTGCATGCCCGCTCACGCCGCCATTGAGCGCGATGCCGAAGGCGGCTGCACCGTCTGGCTCAGCGAACACGACCCCATGCTGCGCATGAAAGGCATGGTCGGCATCCATCTCGCGCCGGGAAAATCCATCGTCGAGGCCCGCGTTCGCCTCTTCAATCGCACCCCGCTGCCGCAGACCTTCCTGTGGTGGGCCAATGCCGCCGTGCGCGTCCACAACCAGTACCAGAGCTTTTTCCCGCCCGACGTTACCTTCGTGGTCGACCACGCCAAGCGCGCCATCTCCTCTTTCCCCATCGCCAATAATTTCTATTACGGCGTCGATTATCGTCCCGGCACCGACATTTCCTGGTACAGAAACATTCCCGTCCCCACCTCCTATATGGTCACGGAATCGAAGTACGATTTCTTCGGCGGATACGATCACGCGCGGCGCGCCGGCGTCGTGCACACGTCGAACCATCATGTGGCGCCGGGCAAGAAGATGTGGACCTGGGGCAACGCCGACTTCGGTTACGCCTGGGATCGAAACCTGACCGATGAAGACGGCCCCTATGTGGAGTTGATGGCCGGCGCCTGCACGGACAACCAACCCGACTTCTCATGGCTTCAGCCTTACGAGACGCGGACCTTCAGCCAATACTGGTACCCGATCCGGGACATCGGCCCGGCAAAGAACGCCAACACCGAAGCCGCGCTGAATCTCGAATTCAAGGATGGCCGCGTCTTCGTCGGCGTCTGCGTCACCTCGCCGCAGACCGTTCGCATCCTGCTCACGCGCAACAGTGCCGCGCTCATCGACGAGTCAGTTGCCCTCGCCCCCAATAAGCCCTACACGCGCGCCCTTGAAGCTGCTCTCGAAGCTGCCGCGGAGAACCCGACCGAGTTCAGACTCGCGATTCTCAGTGCCGAAGGCCGCGAACTCCTCGCCTGGCAGCCTGAAACCCTGCCCGAGCGTGAACTCCCGGCCCCAGCCACCGAGCCTCCACCTCCCGAGCAGGTCGAAAGCATCGATGAGCTCTATCTCACCGGCCTCCATCTTGAGCAGTACCGGCACGCCACGCGCTCGCCGGAATCCTACTGGGCCCAGGGCTTGCGCCGCGACTCCGGCGATGCGCGCCTCAACAACGCCATGGGACTCGCCTTGCTGCGCCGGGGGATCTTCGCCGCGGCAGAGCAGCATTTCGAGCGCGCTGTCCACCGTCTCACCTTCCGCAATCCCAATCCCCGCGACGGCGAGCCCTTCTACAATCTCGGCCTGGCGCGCATGTATCAGGGCAGGCACGCCGAAGCCTATGCCGCGTTTCACAAGGCCGTTTGGAATTATGCATGTCAGAGTGCAGGCTATCTTTGGCTCGCGCGCATCAGCCAGCGCCGCGGAAATCTCGCGCTCGCCCTGGAGCAGGTGGAGCGCAGTCTCTCCACCAACACGCCGAACCTCAATGCGCGTGCGTTGCAGACGAGCCTGCTGCGCCGCCTGGGCCGTCAGGAAGAAGCGCGGCGCCTCATCGATGAAACTCTCGCCCTCGATCCGCTCTGCTTTCAAACCCTGGCCGAGCGCTTCCTGGTCAGCCAAAGGGATGACGACCTTCAGGCCTTTGTCCACTTGCTCGAAGGCGATGTGCAGACGCTCCTTGACGTTGCATTTGAACTCGCCTCGTCCGGCCTGCACCAGGATGCATTGCTGCTTCTCCAATCCGCCGGCAAAGCGGCACATCTGGATCATCCAATGATCGGCTACACGCTCGGCTGGCTGGCGGCGCAGCTTGGCCGCAATGCGGATGCTGAGAGATTCATTCAGCGCGCCGAAGCCTCATCGCCCCTCTACTGTTTTCCTGCGCGCCTTGAGGAGATGATTGTTCTCGAGGACGCCATTGCACGCTGTCCGGCTTCCGCGCGCGCATGGTACTACCTCGGCAATCTGTACTACGACAAGCGCCGGTATCAGGACGGGATCGGCTGCTGGCGCAGGTCCGTCGAATTGGATCCGGCCTACTCGGTTCCGTGGAGGAACCTGGGCATCGCCGCGTTCAATATCCTTCACGATCCGGAAGCCGCCGATCGCATGTATGCGCGCGCCTTTGCTGCTGCCCCGCACGATGCGCGCCTGCTCTATGAATGGGATCAGTTGAGGAAGCGTGCCGGGCTGGCGTCGCCCGGTGAGCGCCTGCGGACTCTTGAGCAGCACGCCGACCTTGTCGAACAGCGCGATGACCTCACCGTTGAATCCATCACGCTGGTCAATCAAAACGGCCGTTCCGGCGAAACGCTTGAAAGACTCCTCGCGCGGCAGTTCAGCCCATGGGAAGGCGGAGAGGGCCTGGTGTCCTCGCAGTACGTCGCCGCGCACCGGGCGCTCGGTTGCGCTTCGCTCGTCTCCGGCAATGCCGCGCAGGCTCTCGAACACTTCGCGTCGGCTCGGCGGTATCCTCGCAATCTCGGCGAAGGCAAACACCTGCTCACTCTGGAGCGCGACCTGGATTACTTCTCCGGCCTCGCCGCCGCGCAGCTTGGCAACATCGCGCAGGCACAGGAATATTGGCAAGCCGCTGCCGCGCCTCTGCCGTCGCCTGGATATCACTCCTGCTTCCAGGCTCTCGCCCTGCAATCGCTTGGAGAAAATGAAAAAGCGCGCGCGATCCTCTCGGAGCTCGCCAGGTTTGCCTCCACGCAAATGGACATAGAACCGAAGATCGACTATTTCGCAACTTCGCTCCCCAACCTGTTACTGTTCGAGGACGACCTCGGCAAGCGCAATCGCGTGGAATGTATCTTTCTGGCCGGCCTGGCGCATTACGGACTCGGAGAGACGGAAGCCGCAGTGGCAAAGCTCGAACAGGTCCTGGCTGCTGACCCCGACCACCTGCCCGCCGCGGAGATGCTGCGCTGGATTCAGGCCCGGAGCAGCAGCGTGCAACGCAACGTACGAGCGGAAGATGCACCATGACGGCGCCGATCCACACGCTTGAAGACGGAATGGCCCCCAGCGCGCCTGACGCATGGCAGCGCAGCGCGCGTCTCTGGCTCACCGCGTCCGCCGCGGCCCTCGGGGGCCTGCTCTTCGGCTATGACTGGGTGGTGATCGGCGGCGCCAAGCCCTTTTACGAAATTTACTTTCATCTCACTTCGCCCCACTTGCAGGGTTGGGCCATGAGCTGCGCGCTCACCGGCTGCCTCATCGGCGCGTCCGCGGCGGGCGGCATGAGCAACCGCTTTGGAAGAAAGCGCCTCTTGATGCTGGCTGCTCTGGTGTTTGCTGTGTCGTCGCTCGGCACCGCCATGGCGCCGGTTTTCGTCGCGTTCGTCGCCTGGCGCATTCTCGGCGGCTTTGCCATCGGTCTCGCCTCCGGCGTTTCCCCCATTTACATTGCAGAGATTTCGCCGCCTCACCTGCGCGGCCGGCTGGTCTCGCTCAACCAGATGGCCATCGTCGTCGGAATCCTCATGGCCCAGGTGGTCAACTGGATCATCGCGCGGCCCGTGCCCGCCGGCGCCCCGGCTGCGCAGATTCTCGCTTCATGGAACGGGCAATGGGCATGGCGGTGGATGTTCGGCGTTACCGCGATCCCTTCGCTGCTCTTTTTGTTCGCGACATTTCTGGTTCCTGAGAGCCCACGCTGGCTCGCCACCAGGGGCCGCCCGCAGCAAGCTCTTCGCGTTCTCACGCGCCTCGGCGGTCCCGCTTACGCGCACCGCGTTCTCCACCAGATACGCGCCGCCAGCGGCGATGAATCAACCACCCCGCGCGTCTCTCTTCTCCACCAGCTCGCCCATCCCGGCGTAGCCCGCGCGCTCGTTCTCGGCATCGTTCTGGCCGTCCTCCAGCAGTGGTGCGGCATCAACGTGATCTTCAATTACGCGCAGGAGATCTTTGCCGCTGCCGGATACCAGATCTCCGGAATCCTCTTCAATATCGTCATCACCGGCGCGGTCAACGTCGTCTTCACCGTCGTTGCTCTGGCCACCATCGACCGCTTCGGACGCCGCTTTCTGCTGCTCACCGGCGCCGCCGGACTCGTGCTCATCTATATGGTTCTCGGCCTGCTCTACCGCCTCCATTTCCAGGGCGTCCCCATGCTGGTGCTGGTGCTCGCGGCCATCGCCTGCTACGCCATGTCCCTCGCCCCCGTCACCTGGGTCGTCATCGCGGAGATCTTCCCCAACCGCATTCGCGGCGGCGCAGTATCGATCGCTGTCACCGCGCTCTGGATCGCCTGCTTCGTGCTCACTTACACGTTCCCCCTGCTCAACGCCGCGCTCAGCACCGCCGGCGTCTTCTTCCTGTACGCCGCCATCTGCCTCGCCGGCCTGCTCTTTCTTTACCGGTGGTTGCCTGAGACCAAGAACCGCTCCCTCGAAGAAATCGAAACCAGCCTCAGAGGCGCCGAGTAACAAGAAAGGGAAACATGCGCTCCGCACGTATGAATCATGTTGACCGTTGGCCTCGCTCCCTGAAGCATCTGCTCGCTCTGGCCATGGCAATGGCTTGCCTTGTCCGCACTGGATTCGCGCAGCAAACCGAGATCGTGCTCGACGGCAAAGCCGCCGGCCGCATCTTTGACGGACTCGGCGCTGCAAGCGCCGGCGCTTCGTCCCGTCTGCTTGTCGATTATCCCGAGCCGCAGCGCAGCCAGATCCTCGACTATCTCTTCAAGCCCGGTTACGGCGCGGCGCTGCAGCACCTCAAGGTTGAGATTGGCGCGGACCTCAACTCAACCGATGGCGCCGAGCCCAGTCCCATGCGCACGCCCGCGGATCACGACTCCAATCGCGGCTACGAGTGGTGGTTGATGGCTCAGGCCCACAAGCGAAACCCCAACATTGTCCTCGAAATTCTCCCCTGGGGCGCACCGTCCTGGGTGGATCAGCCTTCAAGTGGGAAGCCGACGCTCTACACGTCAAAGATGGCCGCCTATGTAGCCGATTTCATCAAAACAGCCAAACGCGATTACGGTCTGGACATCAAGTACGCGGGGCTGTGGAACGAAAAGGTGTACGACCTCGCCTATCTCGAGCAGCTTCATCAGCAGCTCATCGCGAGCCATCTCGCCACCAGGATCGTCTGCTGTGACGAGTACCCGGGCGAGGGAAAAGGCCAGTGGTCCATCGCTGATGAGATTCTCAAAGATCCGGAAGTGGCGCGCGACATTGCCGTAATCGGTGTGCACTACCCGCGCGTCAGCGGAAAAGTTTCTACAACCGATGCCGCGCGCCGGACCGGCAAGCCTCTCTGGTCAAGCGAAGACCAGCCCAACGGCGGCAGCGGGCCTTTCCTTAGCCGCGACTGGCCGATCGGCGGCCGAATTCTCGCTCATCTCTATAACCAGAACTACCTCGAGGGCTCGCTCACATCCACAGAGATATGGAGCCCGATCACCTCCTACTACGACATTCTCGCCGCGCCCAACTCGGGACTCATGTACGCGAACACCCCCTGGTCCGGCCACTACGACGTGCAAGGAGCCATCTGGGCCACGGCCCACACCACGCAGTTTGCGCATCCCGGCTGGCAATATCTCGATTCAGCGTCAGGCTATCTGCCGGAGAAGGGAAGTTACGTTGCCCTTCGCTCCTCCGACCAACGGAACTGGAGCGTTGTCTTGGAGACAATCGGCGCAAAGCATCCGCAGAGTGTCTCGTTCCATATCGCCGGCGGCCTCATTGCCACCGTCGTCCACATCTGGGAGACGAACGCCTCGCGCACCTTTGTACACGTGGCCGATGTGCAGCCGCTGCGGAACGCTTTCACATTCTCTTTCGATCCGGACTCGCTGTATTCGCTCACGACGACCACGGGCCAGGGCAAAGGCACGGCACAGCCGCCGCCCGCCGCTCCGTTTCCTCTCCCTTACGCGGACACCTTCGAGAGCACGCCGCTCGGCCACGCGCCGAAGTATCTCGCCGATCAGGATGGCGCATTTGAGGTCCATGCCTGCTCCGGCCGCACAGGCCGCTGTCTGCAGCAGGTCATCGTCGCGCCTCCCATTCCCTGGGGTCCGCTGCCTGATCCTTTCACGCTGGCGGGCGACGCAAACTGGACCGACTATTCCATCTCCGCCGGCGTGCGCTTCCTCTCCGCATCCGCGGCCGCCGTTATGGGAAGGATCGACTCCGCTGACGTCTTCAGGGACGGCCGCGCTCACTGGCCCAGCGGCTATGTGCTCAGCGTGCAACCCGGCGGCGCTTGGCGGCTGCTCTCCGCTCAGTATGGCAAGCCGGTGGTGACGCTTGCCTCCGGCACTGCGCGCTTCGATCGCAACAAGTGGCATCAGGTCAGCTTGCGATTTCACGGAAAGCAAATTACAGCCACGCTCGATAGCGCGCAGCTCGCAACCGTGGACGACGCAACGCACACCCACGGCATGTTTGCCCTGGGCTCCGAGTGGGGCCGCACGCAGTTTGACAACCTTCGCGTTACCCCGTAGCAGGACGCGTGGTCAGCGCTCGAATTGCAGCCAAGAGCCGACAAGGGTATGGCCCATGAAGAAGGAAGAAAGCTCAAATCCCGCCGGCATCAAGGAAATTGCACGGCTCCTCGGTATCTCGATCGGGACCGTCGATCGCGCCTTGCATGCCAGGCCGGGCATCAGCCCCAAGACCCGTGCCCGGGTGCTCAAGAAAGCCGCGGAGCTGAAGTACACGCCGAATACTGCCGCCCGCAGCCTCAAGTTGAATCGCCGTCTTCGCATTGCCGTGCACCTTCCGCGCCAGATCACTTCGTTCTTCGACCAGCTGCGCGACGGCATTCGGGCCGCGGCCAGAAATGCCGGCTCCATCGTCGAACTTGAATTTCGCACCTATCCGTACATCGGAAAGGGCGATGTCGAATTGCTGGAAGCGGACATTGGCCGGCAATACGACGGGGTGATTACGACACCAGGAAACCCGGCCAGATTTGATCCGGTGATCAGGCGTCTCGTGGCCCAGGGAACCCCGGTCATCTGCGTAGCCAGCGACGCGCCCGGGAGCGGCCGCCTGGCCTCGGTGACGGTCGATGCGGGAGTCAGCGGCAGCATCGCGGCAGAATTATTTGCGCGCACCTTGCAGAGGCCAGGCTCGGTCGCAGCCATTACCGGCGATCTGGGCACCCTCGATCACGCGGAAAAACTGCAAGGCTTCGCCGCCACCCTCGCTTCCATGGTGCCGCACCTTTCTCTGCTGCCGGCATTCGAAACCCAGGACCGCCCCGCGGATGCCACGCACGCGGCCATCGCCCTTCTGCGCCTCAACCCTCGTCCTGCCGGAATCTACATCAACACCGCGAACAGCCTGCCGGTTCTTCGCGCCCTTGAGAAGCGCAACGCACTCGATGAGATTCAGGTGATCGCCACCGACCTTTTCCCCGAGCTGGTCAGCTTTCTCGAATCAGGAAAAATTCTCGCAACGCTCTATCAGCGCCCATTCACGCAGGGCAAGACCGCTCTTGAGGCGCTGCTCCGGTATCTGCTCGATGGCATCGCGCCACAGACATCCACGCGGCTCGCCCCGCACATTATTCTGCGCAGTAATTTGCCTCTCTTCGCAGATCGCGCCACTCCGGCGCATGAAGCGAATGACCGAGCCTGATTGGGCCCGCCTCATTCCTCGCAGAGCCTCTTGTTTCGCTGAAGCATCTGCAAGCCCAGGCGACCAGAGCAATGCGCCGGGAGACCAGCATGAACTTCGCCGGCATCCTCGATAGTTGACACCTTGACAGTCAGGCGCTAGGGTGTATCGACGTATACGGGCGTGCCTCGCCGGCAAGCTGTCGCTCAAACCCAATTCGCTTTCCTTTCAGGAGCCTTCGCCCCGCCCTGCGCATCCTCCTGTCTGCATTCGCTCGCTGCAACACCGGGAGATGTAACTGCATGTATCAGCCAGAGGCCTACGGAATCGTTCTCGCTTTCATGATTGTCAGCATGTTCTGCTGGGGATCGTGGGCCAACATGCTCAAGCTTTGCCCCGGCTTTCGCTTTCAGCTTTTCTATTGGGACTACATCGCAGGCTTGCTGGTCGGCGCCATCTTCTGGGGCGTCACTCTCGGCAGCCACGGCGCTGCGGGCAGATCGTTCCTCTCTGATCTTGCGCAGATTCACCTCCGCAATGCGCTCCTGGCTTTTCTGGGTGGCATCATCTTCAATGTCGCCAACCTGCTCCTGGTTGCGGCCATCGATATCGCCGGGCTGGCCGTAGCCTTCCCCATCGGAATCGGGCTCGCGTTGGTGGTCGGCTCTGTGGGGAGTTACCTGGTGTCGCCCAGGGGAAACCCGGTCCTGCTCTTTGGTGGAATTGCCCTCGTCGTTGCTGCGATTGCATGCGACGCGATTGCCTACCGGCTGCGCGAGCAGAACCGATCGGCCATGAGCCGGCGGGGCATCGGGATCAGCCTCGTCGCCGGTGCGTTGATGGGATGTTTCTATCCGTTTGTTTCGGCGGCCATGACGGGAACGGCAAGCGTGGGGCCTTACGCGGCCGTATTCTTCTTTGCCATCGGCGTCGCCGCCTGCGCAATCCCTTTCAACTGGGCCTTGATGCGCAAACCGCTCGATGGACGAAAGCCGGCATCGATGCGAGAGTACGGGCGTGCCCCCGTTCTCTTTCACGTGTGGGGACTTCTCGGCGGCGCCATCTGGTGCGCCGGAGCCGTGCTCAATTTTGTCGCCTCTGAAGCGCATATCGTCGGGCCCGCTGTCTCTTATTCGATCGGCCAGGGCGCGACCATGATATCCGCCTGCTGGGGCGTCTTTGTCTGGCGTGAATTTTCCGCCGCCCCAGCCCGGTCCAGAGTATTTCTTGGCCTGATGTTCGGCCTGTTCCTGAGCGGGCTTACCGCGGTAGCGGTGGCTCCTCTCTTTCCATAACGCTGCCTGCGTCTTCGTAGGTTTTCCGCCGCGGCAATCGTAGGGCAGCAAGGCAGGCGCAGCCGTGAGCGGCCTGCCAAACCCGGGAGATTCTCAAGATGAAGAGGGTTTTCGGTACTTCGCTTCGGGTGTTGTTGTTCTCGGTCCTGGCTCCTGCATTCGTTCCGGGTTCTCCGGCTCAGGATTCCCACTATGTTCCCTCATCCTTTGCCGACCAGCTCTTGAACGCGCCGCCCTGTTTGACAACTCGCTCGGCCGCGGACAGTGCCGCCGTGCCCTGCACTCCTTCCATGCATCAGGAGTGGATCGCGGACCTGACCCATTGGCGGGCTGAGCGCAGGATTCGGATTGGCTACGACCCTGCACGCTACGCCGAACCCGCTCTCGCGTGGACCCAATCCAGCTTCATCCAGCCGCAGATGATGGTGCACGACCGCTATTTCTACGATCCGGCGCAGGGCACTTACACCGTGGATCGCTATCTCGACGATCTCCAGCAGCGCTATGGCGGAATCGACAGCGTCCTCATCTGGGCGACGTATCCAAACATGGGCATCGACGACAGAAACCAGCAGGACATGGTGCGTTCCATGCCCGGCGGCGTCGACGGCGTAAGAAAGATGGTCGCGGAATTCCATCGCCGCGGCGTGCGTGTTCTGTTCCCGATGATGATGTGGGATCAGGGAACTCGTGATCCCGGCAAGCCCTGGCCGCAGGCCATCGCGGAGTTCATGAAGACCATCGGCGCCGATGGCGTCAATGGCGACACCCAGGACGGAGTCCCGCTCGCGTTTTCGCTCGCCGCGGAAAAGCTTGGCCATCCCCTGGCCTTCGAACCGGAGCTTGGATCGAGCGACGAAGCCCTGGCCTGGAACGTGATGTCCTGGGGCTACTACTCCGGTTTCCCCTTTGTGCCGCGGGTTGACCGTTTCCGGTGGCTTGAACCTCGCCACATGGTCAACGTGTGCGATCGCTGGAACAGAAGCAAGACGGATAACCTGCAGTTCGCCTTCTTCAACGGCGAAGGGTGGGAGAGCTGGGAGAACATCTGGGGCATCTGGAACGGCATCACCCCCAGGGACAGCGAGGCCGCGCGCCGCGTGGCTGCCATCGAACGGGCGTTCGCTACCTTTCTTGTCAGCCAGGATTGGGAGCCGCTTTTCCCGATGCGCGCGTATGGTGTTTTCGCCAGCCGCTGGCCGCTGGCAGAGCAGACTCTGTGGACCATCGTGACCCGCAATGAATATGACGTCGACGGCCCTCAGATGACGGTCCCCCTCCAACCGGGCATGCGCTACTTCGACGTCTACCATGGCGTCGAATTGCACCCCGCGCCGGAAGCAGATCATGCCGTCCTGTCCTTCAGCACTGAGGCGCATGGGTTCGGCGCCATTCTCGCCACGGCCTCCGCCCCGGATGCAAAGACCCTGCGGCTGCTCGACACCATGAAAGCCATGACGGCCAGGCCTCTATCCGATTTCTCGTCCACATGGCAGAAGACCGATCAAGCCCTCGTCGCAATTCCAGCAACCACGCCCGCGGCCACTGCGCCGGATGGAATGGTTCGCATCCAGGGCGGCAATTATCTCTTCGTCGTTCGCGGCATTGAGATTGAAGGAAGCAACGATCTTGGCGTCGATGTGCAGTATCCCTGGGAGGACA
>Ga0181520_10012793_pt1 | contig 10722 bp, 9 predicted proteins | sample PEATcosm2014_Bin_29_FD_132451 | JGI IMG/M metagenome (GOLD analysis project Ga0181520, IMG submission 132451) | Peatland microbial communities from MTU Mesocosm Facility, Houghton, MI, USA - PEATcosm2014_Bin02_30_metaG | ecosystem: Environmental > Terrestrial > Soil > Wetlands > Peat | place...
TAATCAGGTCGCCGGGATGAGCGATACGCCAACGTGCCACCCACTCCGCCAGCAGGGCGGACTTGCCGCATCCGCAATCACCGGTGACCACCAGCGGCTTCACACTCGCGTGGATTACGCGATCGTTAATTTGCCGCAGCAGTTCGTCGCGCCCTATGAAGGCCAGGCGTAGACCGCGCGCATACGCCTCGTGCCGCATTGCTTCCTGATCCAGGGTTTCGGGGACCGTCTCCGGAAAGAGTTCGTCGATGATTTCTGTGAAGTCGCGCAGCACATGCTCGCCAAGCTTCTCGGGATCTGCGTAGTTTTCCCGAGGGGCGTACTTGAGGATTCCCGCAGCGTGTTGCGCGCGAATCCTGTTCTTAAGTTTCGCAAGCTTCGCTACCCTCTCATCAGATTCACTGGCATAGTCCGCGGGATTCGAGCCTGCGGGAAGATGGTGCAGGTAGGCCGCGTCGCGAAAGTAGAACAGCGCAGGATCGGCCATCAGCGGATTGCGCAATACGGCGTGCATTATCTCGATTTCGGTAACGGAGCTTTCACAACACTCCTCCAACCACGGATGCGCCTCCAGCAAGTCCTCTTGAATCTCTTCTTGAGCAGGCACCCATCCGTAACGTTCACCCAGCAGACAGATGAAGTACGGACGGCTGCGATCGATTTCCGCGAGACAGAGTGGTATCACCTTGCCTTCGGATGCCTCCTCACTCGTGATGCCCCAGCGCAGGTCGACGTCGGTCCAATCGACCCCGCGGTCTTCGCACAACTGGCGTAATTGCGGGAACACATTCTTGGCCAAGAGGTCGCGCTCCATCTGCATATCGCGGAAGGTGGAGGAGACAAAAACGCGAATTACGCGCCGACCGGCAGCGGACTGGTTAACGTTGATTTTTTCGGGCATGAAGACTCACTTTCGCCGACAGCCGGTAGCCATACCAGCCGCCCACGGCCGGACAGATAACGCCGCAACCCCTGGGGAAAAATCACGATCAGTCTAGCGCCTGCTGTAGTAGTGGAGCAAGAGTAAACGCCTATCGGGCTAAATATGACTTCCAATGTCAAGACCGCAGTGTAAGCGAATGGAATCATGGATGTAGAGCTGCCCGACTTTAAGGCGATTCCCCGCTGCATCCGTATTGGCGTCACCGGCCATCGCAAGCTGGATGATCAGGCGGCGCTCCAGGCCGCGTTTGCAGCGCACACGACGCGGACCAAAGTACGATTCATCAGCTTCGAGGCCGCCGCCTCGACAACTAATCCCCAGGAATTTGAATCATGCGGCTACCTGTTGTGCTGACGCCGCGACTTCTAGGCCGCAGTCGAATGCACCGTGGCCTGGCCGCGGCATTTATGGTAGAAGTATCCTGATTTTTCGGGAGAAAGCATGGAAGAGACGGGTCAGTTTCCGCATCGGCGGTGGAATCCACTGCGGCAGTCCTGGGTGATGGTTTCGCCGCATCGCACACAACGTCCCTGGCAGGGAGAGGTGGGCCAGCAGGCTGCGCCCTCGGATGCCGCTTACGATCCCCAGTGCTATTTGTGTCCCGGTAACCAGCGGGCGGGCGGGGCTGCAAACCCGGCCTACGAAGGCGTCTTCTCGTTTGTCAACGATTATGCCGCACTGCTGCCGGATACTACGTCCAAGAGCGAACCGCCGACATCACCACTGCTGGTGGCTGAGCCCGCTCGCGGCCTGTGCAAGGTACTCTGCTTCCATCCTGATCACAGCTTGACCCTGGCGCGCATGACACGCGCGGAGATTCGCCTCGTGGTGGATGCCTGGACGCAGGAATATAAGGAAATTGCTGGCCTGGACTGGATTGAGTACGTGCAGATCTTTGAAAATCGCGGGGCCATGATGGGCGCCAGCAACCCGCACCCGCACTGCCAAATATGGGCCACTGGCTTTGTACCCGATGAACCGGCCGCCGAGACCACGGCCCAGCGTGAATACCTGGCTCGCACGGGTCATTGTTTGCTGTGTGATTATCTGGACGCCGAGAGCGCCGCCCGGGAGCGGGTAATCTTCCAGAACGAGCACTTCACGGCCTTGGTTCCCTGGTGGGCTATATGGCCCTTCGAGGTGCTCGTAGTCAGCCGGCGCCATTTGGGAGCGTTGCCGGAACTGAGCATGGACGAGCGGGAGGGGCTGGCTGACGCCCTGAAGCGGATGACTACCCGGTACGACAATCTCTTTCAGACCAGCTTCCCTTATACTATGGGCTTTCACCAGAGTCCGACGGACCATGGAGGGCATCCGGAGTGGCATTTTCACGCGCATTTCTATCCGCCGCTGCTGCGCTCGGCCACGGTGCGCAAGTTTATGGTGGGCTTTGAGATGCTGGGGATGCCGCAGCGGGATATCACTCCCGAGGCCGCGGCCCAGCGCCTGCGCGACTGCCCGGAAGAGCACTTCAGGCCCAGAGGCTGAGAGCCTGCCCTTGAACGCGCAGAATCTTACGTACTGGCACAGGCTAATTCCTCAGAATTGCGCGAACAAATACTGCCCCGATTCTTGTACAATTGGCGCAATCCTAGAGATTGGCCTTTACACGGCGTGAGCGAGACCTACGCACGGGTATGGCTGAACCGGTTTGAGGAGTATAGAGCAGATGGCAGAGGCAAATAAGAGTGGGGCTGTGGGCGAAAAGATACTCCTGCGGGCGGGAAATTGCACGGTGACCATCCTCCCCAACCTTGGCGGCAAGATCGCTTCCATTCTTGTGAACGGCCACGAGTTGCTTCAGACGCCGCTGGCCGCATACGCGCCGCGCACCCAAACCATGGCCTTCGAAGCGGGCGACGCCAGCGGCTGGGACGAGTGCCTGCCGTCTGTGGCCGGCTGCAAGGTAGAGACCGCCGATGGGCCGGTTGCCGTTCCCGATCACGGCGACCTGTGGCGAGTGGCGTGGACAGAAGAGGGAAGCGGCCACCAGGAGCATGGAGCAGGGGTTGCGCGGGGAGGGTCGGTAACCCTTCGCGGCGAGTGTTTCTCTTTGCCGCTGATGCTGGAGCGGACCCTGCTGCTGACCGAGAAGGGCAAGGGCTGGCGATTGAACCTCGACTATACGGTGACGAACACCGGCGGTTCCACGGTTCCGTGGGCGTGGTCGGCGCATCCTTCATTCGCGGCTGAAGCGGGAGACAAGATTGTTTTGCCGGAGACCATTCACGAACTGCGCCTGGAAGGTTCCGGCGGCGGCCGGCTGGGGAAGGCTGGCAAGCAGGTCGCCTGGCCCATCGCCAAACTAGCCACTAGAGGAAAAGCCGACCTGAGCGTGGTTGAACCGCCCAAGTCGGGCAATGGAGACAAGCTGTTCGCGGGGCCGCTCGCCGCAAAGGAAAACTGGTGCGCGCTGGAACGGCCCAAGGCGGGCATTCGCATCAAGGTGGGCTTTGACGCGGCGGCGACACCTTACCTCGGACTCTGGATCTGTTCTGGCGGCTGGCCAGAGAGGAAAGGGCCGAAACAGATGTGCGTGGCGATGGAGCCGGCTACCGCTCCCGTGGATTCGCTGGCGGTAACCGGACCATGGTCTCGCGAACTTTCACCCGGCCAATCCGACTTTTGGACGATGACTGTTGATCTTCAAACCCTGTAGAAAGAGAATTACTATGCATGATCCAGCCGTTTTTCGTTCAAAACACCTTGCCCGCTATCAGGCCGAGCCGGCTGTTTTCGCCGCGCCGGGCCGCGTCAACCTGATCGGCGAGCACACCGATTATGCCGAGGGCTTTGTGATGCCTGCGGCCATCAACTTTGCCACCTTGGCCGGCATCTCGCCGCGCACGGACGGCAACATCGCCATCTATTCGGAGAATTATGGTGAGGAGCGGATCTTCGATGCCGCATCGCTTCCGGCCAAGGGCAGCAAGCATTGGAGCGACTATCCGATGGGTGTGGTCGCCATCCTCGCCGGAGAAAGCCATAAGATTCCCGGATTCAGCCTTAGCATTTGGAGCGATGTTCCACTGGCTTCCGGGTTGTCGAGTTCGGCTGCCATTGAGGTGGCTACGGCACTTGCCGTTCTCTCGCTCATCGGCGCCAGTTATCCGCCGCCGAAGCTGGCGCGGCTCTGCCAGCGCGCGGAGAACGAGTTTGTGGGCGCCAATTGCGGCATCATGGATCAATTCATCTCCGCCAACGGCAAAGAGAACCACGCCATGCTGCTGGATTGCCGCGATTTGAGCATTCAGTTGGCGCCAATTCCGGCTAACGTGGCGCTGGTTATCGCCAACACCATGGTTAAACACTCGGTTGCGGGCGGCGACTACCCGACCCGCCGCGCTGAATCAGAAGCGGCCTGCGCGGTCATCAACGGTCACCGCGGGCACGTGCCATTTTTGCGCGATGCCACGCTGGAGGATCTGGACAAATGGGGCAAGGAGATGGCGCCTAAGTCGCTGCTGCGCGCTCGCCACGTGATTAGCGAGAACCTGCGCACGGTGGCCGCCTGCAAGGCCCTGCTCAAAGGCGATATGAAGGAACTTGGCCGGCTGATGGCCGAGGCGCACCGCAGCTACAGCCAGGACTTCGAGGGCAGTTGCGCGGAGGCAGATACCATGGTGGAACTGGCTAATGAGTTACCGGGGCTGATCGGCGCGCGGCTTACGGGCGGAGGATTTGGCGGCTGTACCATCAATCTGGTGGAACAGGACAAGGCCAAGGCCTTTGCCGAGGAACTGGGACGCCGCTATGCCGCCAAAACCGGCATTAAGCCCGAGATTCATATCTGCCACGCCTCGAATGGGGCTCATCGGGTGTCGTAGAGCGCCACACTAACAGAATTCGTTGTGGCTCCGGGAAAGCAACGGCAAGTCAGAAGAAACAACACGGACCAGATATTATTTGAGGAAGCGGGGGAAATTTTTTATGGCAATACAGACCAAACCAGCGGCGTCAAGCGCGCCCAACTACACCATTCCGTTCATCATCGTCACGGCGCTCTTCGGGATCTTCGGGTTCCTCACCAACTTGAATAGCAATCTAGCTCCCAAGCTTCAGGATATTTTTCACCTGAACTATATGTGGTCCAACTTTGTGACCACATCCTGGTTCCTGGCCTATCTGGTCTTCTCCGTGCCCAGCGGCAAGCTGATCGAAAAGATTGGCTACAAGAGTTCCATGGTGACTTCACTGTTCATCATGGTGGTGGGTGCGCTGCTGTTTGTTCCGGCGGCGGCGATGGTTAGCTTTCCGTTCTTTCTGACGGCCAGTTTTGTGCTGGCCACGGGCGTTTGCGTACTGCAGGTCTCGGCCAATCCATATGTGTCGATTCTGGGGCCTGAGCATAGCGCCCCGGCGCGGCTGACTCTCGCGCAGGCCTTTAACTCGCTCGGCTCCGCCCTGGCGCCGATCGTAGTGGGCTTCTTCATTCTCACCGAAGACACCAAGAACGCCAGCCCGGCGGTCATTGCGCATACCGTGCAGGGTCCGTATATCGCCATTGCCATCTCGCTGCTGGTTCTGGGTTTTGCCGTCATGTTCATGTACCTGCCGGCGATTGTTTCCAGCCGGACAGCGGTTGCCGGCGCTCCCGCCTCGGGCCGCAGCATCTGGAGCTACAAGCACACGGTGCTGAGCATGATCGGCATCTTCTTTTATGTAGGCCTGGAGATTGCGCTCGCGGCCAACGCCATCAAATACTTCTTAGCGCAAGGGGTGGACCTGATCGCAGTAGTCTCCCACTTTTTCTCGTCGCTTGGATGGATTGGAAGCATCATCAGTCACTTGCTCGGAACTCTGACCGAACATAAGGTTGCCGGATTTCTGGCTTCGTTCTATATGTTCGCCATCATGATCGGCCGCTTTGCTGGAACCGTGGCGATGAAGGTGATTCGAGCCAACCGTCTGCTGGCTGGGCTGGGCTTCTTCGGCGTTGCTCTGCTGCTGGTGGCCATGAACACTACCGGCATGACCGCCGTCTGGTGCCTGATCCTCTGCGGCCTGGCCAACTCCATCATGTATCCGACGATCTTTACCTTGGGTATCGCCGAACTGGGGCCGATGACCAGCAAGGGCTCCGGCGTGATCAGCATAGGCAACTTCGGCGGCGCGGTTATTCCTCCGCTCTTTGGATGGCTGGCGGATAAGATTGGCATGCATTATGCTATCGTCCACGATTCTGCCGGTGTTCAGTTGGCAGTTGCCAATCACCAGGAATATCACAACCTCATCGCAGATAGATTCGGATTTCAATACGCCTTTGTTCTGACGATCATCTGCTACCTCTACATTGCGTACTTCGGCATCTCCGGCTACAAGCCGGCGCGCGCGGTCAAGGCGTAGGCGGGGATTGATGGCTTGCTTCAGGGCCCTCTGGTCTTTGCCGGAGGGCCTTGGCGTTTGCGCTTATTTCTGCTGCAAGTGCACGATTGCAGATTTCCGAGTTTGCGGCATACAATTTTTCTGAATTTGTTTTTAGGAAGGTTCCCATGCGCATTGTTGCTTTGCTTTCTACCGCTGTTTTTACTCTGGCGTCTCTTACCGCCGCATCGCAGACATCCGCCCCGGCGAAGACACCGCGAGCACCACAGCAGTTGGTGGCGCAGACGCCGCCTATGGGCTGGAACAGTTGGAACTTCTTTGCCGAGAAAGTTACGGACAAGGACATTCGAGGCGCTGCCGACCAACTCGTGGCCAGTGGAATGAAAGATGCCGGATACGTCTACGTCAACATCGACGACACATGGGAGGGTCAGCGCGACGCGAATGGCGTGCTGCACACCAACGCAAAGTTTCCCGACATGAAGGCGCTGGCCGACTACGTCCACTCCAAGGGGCTGAAGATAGGCATCTACTCCGGTCCCGGCCCCAAGACCTGCGCGGGATACGAAGGCTCGCTGAATCACGAAGCTCAGGACGCGCAACTCTACGCAGAGTGGGGCATCGACTACCTCAAGTACGATCTGTGTAGTTACATTCCCGATGTGATGCAGAAGCAGGAACCCAACGATAAGGCCGCGCAGATGCGGCTGATGGTTGCCGCTTACGACAAAATGGACAAGGCTCTCAAGACGACTGGACGGCCCATTGTTTTTTCGTTCTGCCAATACGGATGGGACGCGGTGTGGGAGTGGGCTCCATCGGTGGGCGGCAACTTATGGCGTACGACGGGCGACATCACCCCTGAGTGGGACCGCATCTACGCCATCGCCAGCCAGCAGGCCGGACTGGAAAGTTACGCCGGTCCCGGCCATTGGAACGATCCCGACATGCTCGAAGTGGGCAACGGCAAACTCTCGATTGCTGAGAACCGTTCTCATTTTTCTTTGTGGGCCATGATTGCCGCGCCGCTATTGGCCGGCAACGATTTGCCTAACATGAAGCCGGAGATCAAGGCTATCCTCACCAACCGAGACGTCATCGCCATCGATCAGGATAAGCTGGGCAAGCAGGCAAGCCGCATTTATAGCGAAGGCGAAGTGGATGTTTGGAAACGGCCTCTGGCTGGCGGCGCGGTGGCCATCGCCGTCATCAACGCTGGGGACGACCGCTACTCCACTCACCCTTTCCACCTGAGCCTGGCTAAACTCGGACTGCACGGGCCGCAGACCGGCAAGGATTTATGGACTGGCAAGCAGATCACTCTCAATGATGGTCAGGCCCTTGAGCTGGCAAGGCATGACGTTCTACTGGTTCGCATAGACACGCCCAAGTAGTTTCAAAAGGGCGCAATGTGATATTTTTGAAGTGTAAGTTGTGGTGAAGGAGTTCACCCTAAACTGCTGTCTTTCCCCAATAGGCCGGACAGATGATGACTCCTGGCAGGGAATCCTGTTGTGGAGTTCTCTTCCGGCGCGATCCCCAAGTCCAGAAGGATGGAAGAAGGAGATCGCTTTGCAGAAATACTTGCTCATCGCCGCAGGCGGCGCGCTTGGCTCGATAGTCCGCTATTGGGTTGGTTCGACAATTTCCGGGCGCATGGGTGCGCGCTTTCCCTACGGAACCTTTGTCATCAACATCACCGCGTGCATCATCATCGGCTTCTCGCTCACCTATCTGGGCAAGCGAACGGGCATGGACCCGGCCTGGCGATTCCTGATTGCGGTGGGATTCATCGGCGCATACAGCACCTTTTCCACCTTTGAGTGGGAGACACTCTCCACACTGCGCTCCGGCGCAATTGCGCTGGCGTCTCTTTACGCCATGGGCAGCCTCATTCTTGGATTGATTGCCACCTGGTGCGGCGCTGTGCTGGCCGAGGTTATCTCCTGAGGAAGTACGCATCAAGCAATGTTTTTGCGGTAGAATCCTCAATTGTTCGCGGAGCGTGAATATGTTGCAATCCGGAAAAGCCGTAAAAGTCACACTCTACCTGAGTGATGGAGCCAAGCAGCACCACATCCCGGTCTACAGCAGCATTCTGGACTTTCTCTTCCATAGCGGAATATCCGGGGCAACCGTGCTCAAGGGCGTGGCCGGCTTTGGCGCCGCGCACCGCCTGCACTCGGCGCATATTCTGGAAATCTCCGACCATCTTCCCATCCGTATCGAGTTCATCGAATCCCGCGAGAAGACTGATGCGATTCTGCCGGAGCTGGAAAAACGCATCGGCACTGGCCTGATCGAAATACAGGAGACAACGATCATTGTCAGCGCCAAGGGATAGACCTTGATTCACGAAGCTGAAACTACCCTGGAGAGTCATGCCAGAATTACAGCCAGAGACGGGAAGGACGCGGCAACCGGGCGAATTGAACGAGGCACAGCAGCGGCGCCTGATTATTACGTGCAAATACATCGACGGATTGCTCTGCGACATTGAACATGCCCTTCATTCGCCGGAATCAGAGTCTCCATTCCCACATTATGTAGTGGATATCACACCTGCGCAGGCGTCTGTGATTGAGGGCCATATTCGCCGTCTCCGGTCTCAGCTACTGCAAACGCTGGACTGGCAACGCATGAAACCGGAGCCGCCGGAGATTCCGATGTCACGATCGGTGCTGACGGACCTTGGATTTATCGATATAGCAGTCGAAGAACTGATGCCCCACCACATGCGCGGATGTGGCGCCGTGCCTGAAGATGCGGTAGATGGTCTCAATGAAGTCGTCCATAAACTTCGACATCTAGTGCGTAGCATCATGCAGAGTATCCGCGAGGAATTGGGATTGGATCAGGAATCACGTTTCAGTGAACGTTAAGGGCCGGATATCCGATACGTTCATCAGGAAGGCATTCGGTCACAAGGGCGATAACAGATGCAGGAATGCAACGTCAGCGCGACAGTGCAAGATTATGGCAGCCTTTCAGCTGCGACATCCATGTCTATGGACGGCGCCTCCCGTCTGTCACGACTCAGCACACTGGCTCAGGAACTTGGGGCTGAGCCTGTCGCCGAAGAAGCAAGTGAGCTCGCGGCGCGAATTTCCGAAGGGCGTTTCTATGTAGTTTGTGTCGGTCAGTTCAAGCGAGGAAAATCTACGCTGCTCAACGCTCTCATCGGCCACGAGGTTGTTCCGACCGGATATGTTCCGGTCACTGCGGTGCCTACCGTGATTCGATTTGGCGACGCACCTCACGCGCGTGTTCGCGTGCGAGACGGGGCTTGGCTGGACGTTGCAATGATCGACTTGAAGGAATATGTAACCGAAGAACTCAACCCCGAAAACAAAAAGGCCGTGGAGGGCGCGGAAGTTTTTGTGCCTAGCCCCTTGTTGTCTTCCGGCATGTGTTTTGTGGATACTCCGGGCTTGGGCTCGGTCTTCACCGGAAATTCAGCAACCACGCAGGCGTTCATTCCTCACATCGATGCGGCATTGGTCGTGGTCGGAGCCGATCCGCCCATTGCGGGCGAGGAGTTGGCGCTGGTGGAGGCAATCGGCAAGCAAGTTCAGGATTTAATTCTGATAATCAACAAGGCAGACCGCACCAGCGATCCGGAACGTGCGGCGGCGGCCAGGTTCACGCGCGAGATTCTGGAGAAGCGGCTGCATCGTCCGATGGGCGAGGGTTTTGAAGTGAGTGCCGCCGAACGGATGGAAAGCCGCGGTCCGCTGCGGGATTGGGAAAAACTGCTGGCGAGTTTGCATCATCTGGTTGAAGACTCAGGCAGAAATCTCGTTCGTGCAGCTTGCGACCGCGGTCTCCAGCGCTTGAGCGAGCAACTGCTGGCCATAATCGATGAGGACCGTGCCGCGCTTCAGCGGCCCATCGAAGAATCCGAACGGCGCATCGCGCTCATGAAGGAAACCATCAGCGAGGCTGAGCGCTCTATGCGCGAATTGGATTACCTGTTTATGGCGGAGTTGCACCGGATTTCGGACCTCTTCGGTGAGCGTCATCGGCGTTTTTTCCGTTCCTCGTGGACGGAATCTGAAAGAGAATTTGATGAGGAGCTTCCGTTCGTACCCCTCGGCTTTGGCCCGCGCTATCGGCGAAGAGTGATGCGCCTGGCACAAGAGATCTCGCGCCGCAAGGTTGAGCCTTGGCTGAAACCTGAGCAGGAAGAGGGCGAGCGCCAATATCGCGCCGTGGCCCTTCGATTTGTGGAGATGGGAAACAACTTTCTTAAAAAGCTGGCGGATGCCGGCCTCAGTGAACTGACGCGGATGCCTCATGCGCTGGACCCAGAGAGAGGCTTGCGCGTACGTTCCATGTTTTATTTCGAGGACTTCATCGGAACTGCCCAACCCGCATCACCGCTGCGCTGGCTGGCCGACATCATTTTGCCGTTAGTGGGCGCACGCAAACTGATCGCGAACGAGGGTCGAGTA
>Ga0181520_10012794_pt1 | contig 10721 bp, 6 predicted proteins | sample PEATcosm2014_Bin_29_FD_132451 | JGI IMG/M metagenome (GOLD analysis project Ga0181520, IMG submission 132451) | Peatland microbial communities from MTU Mesocosm Facility, Houghton, MI, USA - PEATcosm2014_Bin02_30_metaG | ecosystem: Environmental > Terrestrial > Soil > Wetlands > Peat | place...
GGCTCATGTGCATCGCGAGGAACGTGTGCATTGACGAGTGGCGAAGAAGCCGCCGTGAGACTGGCATCGGTGAGGTGGACCTGGCCGAATTGCCCTCCCCTAATCGTCTCGATTCATCTTGTGAGGCGCGCCTGATGGCAGAGCGGGTCTGGCAAGAAATGAGATTGCTTCCCAGCGAGCAGCGGCAGTGCTTAGAGCTGAAGATCGAAGGTTTCTCTTACGAGGAAACCGCCGAACGGACCGGATTAACAATCGGTGCGGTGAAATCCCACATTCAGAACGGTCGGCGAATGCTCTGGCGAAAGACCGAAGGGGCACTCGCGAAGACCTGATAACGGTGTCCGCCGGGATGGGACGCTTTTTTTTGCTGCAAGTATGGAATTCAGCTCCTTCATCCGTTTCCAGAGTGGATCGTAGTCTCTGTCGAGTGGACTGAACGACCGCAGGTCCCTGGGCAGAGCGATTCACGTTAGGGACTTCCGACGGGAAGACGGGGATGCCCCAATTGAAATGACCGGTTGGAACGAAGACAACTTTCTCGAGAAGATCATCCAGTTGCTGGGGCGGCGGTCCGGCACCGCTCCCTGTCCGGAGGCTGCGGCATTCCTGGCGGCTTCCGAGGGTGATACCAGCGAAGCTTTGAAAAAGGCCATGGCGGAACACGCATCGGGATGTCCGGACTGTAGGGACCTCCAGCAGCGCATGGAGAGGTTCAATGCCCCGATGGTCGCCGACCAGGACATCGAGTGGAAACAAACGGAAAAACGGCTCGACAACTGGCTGGAGAGTTTTCTGGCGTCAGACGCTGCCGTTCATCATGAACGTGACCGCGTCAGAGCATCCCGTCTGCGCCTCTTCTGGGCGAGGCTGATAGGGCCAAACGCTTTCCGGCAGTGGCGATGGGCACTGGTCCCAGCCATGGCCCTCGCGCTGGTGATCGGCTCTTTCGTGGCTGGACGAGTCTCTGTTCGTCGTGCCCCGCAGGTAACTGCTGAAGTCCAGGGGTCGCCGGTAACCATAATCCCCCCACGAACCGTCGTGGAGCAACGCGCATCCGAGAAAGAGCCCACGGGCAAATCGCAAGGTTCCGTGACTGCTCAGATTCCGCCGAAGCCAGCGCGAGGGGGCACCATCGCGTCAAGCGGGCCCAGGCGGATAGGCCCGCCGAGCACTTCCCCGACCGCGCAGCAGGGTGGCGTCCATCCAACCGAGACTGCGGTCCTTGCGCCACCAACCCCCAGCAATCCCGAGAAGACACAGATTTCTTCGCCACCTGATCCGCTGCAAGCCCCAGGAGAATCGGCATCGGTCACGCCTACCACTCCATCCGGGCGCGGTACCCAAGCCGTCGAAACCGCAGCCGCGGGCAGGCCCTGCATCACCTGCTTAAGAGTTTCATCCGCGCGACCCAATGGTGCTGGCCAAATCCCGAAGACTTCTGTCGCGGCCCCTTCGGTCGGTCCGGCAGGGCCTGGCGCGCCTGCGGCAACAGCCGGGCATTCACAGGCGATTCCGGCTCCGCCGGTTATCAGGCTTGACGCTGGCACTCGCGTGTGGATTACTTTGAAGCCCGTGCGGCCGCGGGCAGACGGCGTGTCCGAGTTCCGGGGCGTGGTGCTTCTGCCGGTCACGCAGTCTGGTGCGACGCTGCTCGGTCGAGACACCGAAGTTTCGGGGACCATGGCTGTAATAAACGGCAAGAGGTCAGTCCAAATCCTGGAATTCCTGTCGGCGGGAGCGCATTACCAGTTGAGAGGCGCGAGCGGCGAGGCCAATCTTCGCCTGCTAGGAGCAGGAGAGGTGGTGCAGTTCGACGCTGGCCGGGTGCTGGAGACCTGGATGGCGACCGTATCGACGTATGAGAAGCAGTCTGGCGAATCCAGACCGCCCGAGTAAGAAATTTGTGCAGGGCGTATGGAATTGTGCGCGCGATTTCGTTCTCTGAATTGGAATCACGAATACGAGTTCCGTTGGAGGCATCCGTGAGTTTAAGAAAAACAGTTGCGAATATAGTTGGGGCTGGAGTCGTCCTCGCTGTCGGTTTCGCCTGGGCCCCCGGGGAAGTTCGGGCCAGCCAAGCTAAGCCCAATACTGCTGCACCGGCAAAACCCGCACCCGCACCAGCAAAACCCGCGCCAGCACCGGCCAAGGCGGCACCCGCAGCAGGGACTCGTGGTGGTGTCGGAACCACGACGCCTGGCGGCGGAACCCGAGGCGGCGTTGGAACTCCCACGCCTGGCGGTGCAGCCCGAGGCGGTGTTGGAACTACCACGCCTAGCGGTGGCGCCCGTGGCGGTGCCGCGACGACGACACCTGGCGGCGGCCTCAGTGGCAGGGGAAGCGCACCTCGCAGCAGCACGGCTCCTACCCATTACGCGAGCCGTCCGGGAGACCAACCGAAGTCCCTACCGGGCGGGAGGACGGAGTTCCACAACGCCAATGGTCAGACGGTCACGACGAACGCGCGCGGCGAGGTACACAGGATCGAAGTTCCCCGCGGCTTGGCCGGCGGCAACAAGATGGTGGTCAACCGCGGACCCGGCGGCGCAAGACTGGTGGAGACCGGCCGTCCCGGCGCACGCGTGGTCAGCTACGGGCCGCATCGCGGCTTCGTCGAACGTGCCGTTGCTGGACGGCCGGGCTACATTTCGCGCACCTACGTCGTCGGCGGGCGGTCCTATGCACACGTGTATCGCGAATACCGCTACCACGGCATCGCGTACTACCATTACGTCCCTGCGGTCTACTATGGACCCGGTTTCTACGGATGGGCCGTCACTCCGTGGGGCGCACCCATGCGTTATGCATGGTTTGGGTTGGCGACACCGGCACCCTGGTTCGGCTTCTATGCAGGCTACTTCACGCCTTATCCGACTTATGCTTCCCCGGATCTGTGGCTGACCGACTACCTGATCGCGGAGAACTTGAGGCTCGCTTACGAAAGCCAGCAAGCCGGAAATGGGGGTCAAGCGCTACAGCCTCCGTCTAACGTGCAACCGACTGCCGCTACGCTTTCGCCAGAAATGAAGGCGCTGATCGCGGACGAAGTCAGGCAGCAGCTTGCGGCAGAAAAGGCGGCTGCGGCGCAGCCGACCTCATCCAGCCCTGAGCAGTTCACCCCCGGAACTGAACAACTGCCACCAGCCATGAACCAGAGGTTCTTCGTCGTTTCGTCGAATCTCGACATAACTACTGCCGTAGGTCAGGCTTGCTCACTAACTCCGGGAGACATTATCCAGCGAAAAGGTCAAACCGTAACGGCTGACGGCGGCGTCGATGTGGACGTCGTGAGCAGCAAGCCTGGCGACTGCGCTGCCGACTCCAGAGCTACGGTTCAGCTAGCGGATCTGCAGGAGATGCACAACCAGTTCCGGGAGCAGCTCGATTCAGGATTGAAGATGCTGGCCGACAATCAGGCGAAAGGCCTCCCGAACGGCCCGGCCGCTAGTGCCCGTTCCGTAGCGGAAGGGACTGCAGCTCCCGTCGCGGACGCAGAATCGCAACTCGTGGCGCAAGAAACCGACGCTGCCAAGCTTGAGGCCCAAGTGCGACCAGGCGGGGGCGCCAACTAGGCCTTGGCACAACCACGAGTAGCGCGCGTATTGAGCATGTGTGGGGGATTATCAACATGAGTAGAACTTGGCTATTAGCCGCGTTCGTTGGCTGTTTTGTCTTTTGTGGGACGCTGTCACGCCTCTTGGGTCAAACACCCAGCGGAGACGTCGAGCAGCAACTTCGGTCTCAGTACCGCCTGTCGAACGTCGGCAGCAACGGCGTGGTTATCCGAAGCGGAACCGTGCTTCTAATACAGCAGGATGGTATAAAAGCGAGTCCAGCTTCGGATCAAGCTTCGGGCCAAGGCTACTGGCCTAACTCGTACAAGAAGGGCGCTCGTGTTAAGCAGCCAGGCATGATAATTGGTCGCTCCGATTTACAGAACGTCATAGACCAAGTACGCTTTCTCCAGGTCGGCGAGAAGGCCTATCTCACAGCACTTGAGAACAAGGCTTCCGGTATTGTTTTCGACGTGCAAACGTTCCCCGATAACAATGGCGTTCCATATAGGGCGGCTGTCACCTTCCAGTTTGAGAAGGGCTACGTCAAGTCCGATAATCTGAAGGGCATTCAGGAAGTGATCAATGCGGTCTTTGGCATCGATACCGCCAGCCCGGCCCAAGGATCAGACCAGTCGGAGTCCAACCCCGTGCAGCGTGCCCAACAGACGTTACTTTCCGGGCTCTACGTCAGTCTCTTTTCGCAAGCGCAACTTCAGTTCAATTCCGATGGCACATTCGCTCAACACGGCGCAGGCGAAAACTCAGGGACGTTCGCCGTGAATGGCAACACCTTATCGTTGACGTATCCCTCTACCGGAGGCACATCCACATTCACTATTCGCGAGAACATGATCTACAACCAGAGCGGACGGCCGGTATGGCGTCGGTCGGAAACTGCCCCGGCGCCTGTGGCACCTCCGGTTGCCCCGCTGAAGCTTCCCGCACTGTATGTCAGTGCTCAAGCACCGGCGGACCAACTCCAGTTGAACGCGGACAACACGTTTTCGCTCCAAGAAGCCGGCCAGACCTACAACGGCACTTTTGTGGCTACGGGCAGCACGCTAAAACTCAACATCAGCGGCGGCACCGAGACCACGGCCACAATCCAAGGCAACAACCTTACCGATGGTAGCGGACAGACATGGGTTCTGCGAGGACAGACCCCGCCTGGCGCGGGCACTGCAAGCGTTTTTCAGAACCAGGACGTCATCAAGATGGTGAAGGCCGGCCTTGACGACGCCCTGATCATCGCTAAAATCGGCAGTTCCAAATGTCAGTTTGATACTTCGACTGATGCTCTTATCCAGTTGAAGCAAAACGGCGTCAGTGCAGCCGTGCTAAAGGCAATCATCGGCGCCGGAAAATAGGCTGTCCATCGAAAACGCGGCGAGGCACCGGTAATTCCGAAGAAGTGAGGAGATATTAGCGACTATGCGACGCAGACTGTTAAAACTGGCAGGTGGGTTCGCAATGGCCGCGTTCTTAGGAGGCGCGACGCTTGCCCAGACTTCCAGCCTGGAGGGCGACGTCATAGGCCCGAATGGCGCCCCGCTCGGCGGCGCGCTGATTAGAATCGATCGAGTAGATCTCACTGGGCACTATCGGGTCATGACCGGCAGGAACGGGCACTTCATTTATTCCGGACTGCCGCTCGGCACGTATAATCTGACTTGCAACGTAGATGGCCAGGATGTGGACAGCGAGAAGGACATCCACACCCAGGTGGGCGCTCCGGTTTCGGTCAATTTCGACCTGCGAGCGACCGGCAAGAAGAAAATCCAGCAAGACAAGGATACCGTGCTGCCACCAGCGCCACCGCCAGTTGTGCAACTGCGACTGCCAGCCACCTATCTGAGCGCCAAAAGCCCGTCGGATCAAATCCAGTTGAATGCTGACAGCTCCTTCTCGTTGCAAGAAGCCGGCCAGACCTACCATGGCACCTTTACCGTCAATGGCAACACCATGGAGCTCAGCATCAGCGAAACGAGCGCCAAGACCACAGCTACTCTGCAAGACGGCGAGTTCATGGACGGTAGCGGTCAGACCTGGATCTTGCGGGAACAATCCGCGCCGCCCGCCTCCGCTGCAGGCGTTTTGCAGAACGAGGACGTCATCAAAATGGTTAAGGCCGGTTTTGATGACACAGTTATCATTGCGAAAATCGGCAGTTCCAAATGTCAGTTCGATACATCGACCGACGCCCTCATTCAGTTGAAGCAAAGCGGCGTCAGCGCGGCTGTCCTGAACGTGATGGTGGGAGGAGGGGCAGCTCTGGCGGTGCCGCAGCCGGCAGAGATTGCGGCTGGCGGAAAGAAGGCCGAGCCGGAGCCGCCACAGGTTTACAAACCTCGTCCCCTTCCCAGCGGCCAACATTTCGTGATCATCGATATCAGCGTTCGGAAGGTTGTTTCGTTGGATAGGTATACGCTTGAGGTCAGCTTCATCGTCCCGGCGGGGTCCGCCACAGACCGAACTACATTCGTTGACGTTTACGAGTCCAGGACAGTAGCGGGAGCGCGCACATTTCGTCCGGCTGGGACGTTCCAGAAGTTGACTGGCAGTTGGAAGCCCGGCGATCGCGTCACGCTCCCGAAGCTCGAGCTTCCGAAGGAATTTGCCGACCCGGCGAAAGGCTGGGACCTCAGGTTTTGCGTCGGATCAACGGCAGGATGTTATCCCAGCCCCAATCTCCTGGTGCAAGATAAGGTGGATTCAGCGTTGCCGCCAACGGCGCCGGGTGTTCCGTCTCAGCAGGAGTTGGCGGTCTGGAATTCAATCAAGGACAGCGCTGACCGCAGCCTGTTTGCGGACTACCTGCAGCGCTTCCCCAATGGATCATACCGGGCCATCGCGGAAAAGCGGATGACATCGCTGAGCGAGGGCGACCGTACGCGGGCGGCTGCTAGCGTCGATCGCGGCCTTCGTGCGGGTATCGAGAAGGAAAACCCGAAAGACGGGTTGAAATACGTCTGGATTCCGCCGGGCAGGTTCTTGATGGGCTGTTCGGCCGGGGACACAGAGTGCAAAGACGATGAGAAGCCTGCGCACGAAGTGACCATCACGAAGGGCTTTTGGATGGGGCAGACGGAGGTGACGCGGGAAGCCTATCAGCGGGTAATAGGGAACAACCCAAGGGATCTAAACGGGGCCAAGCTCCCGGTGGGTGCCGTGAGTTGGAAAGAGGCGCAACGCTATTGCCAGTTGATCGGAGGGCGGCTACCAACCGAGGCGGAGTGGGAGTATGCAGCGCGGGGCGGCACCCCGGCCGCACGCTATGGCAATTTGGAAGATATTGCCTGGTATCGGGACAACAGTGTTTCAAGGGCGCATGAGGCCGGGCAGAAACAGCCGAACGCGTTCGGACTGTACGACATGCTGGGGAACGTGGCGGAATGGGTGGCGGATTGGTACGCGGATTACCAAGCCGGGAGCCAACAGGATCCGGGCGGTCCGGCAGGTGGCCAGTATCGCGTGGCACGGGGCGGCTCCTGGGGCTTCAATCTCAGGGGCGAGCGCGCGTCCGACCGCATCAAGGTTGGGCCGGAGGCCCGTTACAGCGACTTCGGCCTTCGGTGCGCCACTCTGGCCGACGCCTCTCTCAACCCGCCTGCACACCTGCCCGCGGCGGCACCGTCGATTCAGCAGGAGCCACGCCAGGATCAGCTCAACGAGACTACCGCCGACGTGAACGGCGTCACCGGAACCCTCGGTGTGCAGAGCGGCCTCATTGCCACTAACCCAAAGGAACTGGCCGCGCTTCGCTTGAAGGGCGAGCGCAACTACACCGATGTCAAGCTGGGCAAGACCAAACAGCCGCAGCGCTTCGGCGATATCGCTCTCAGGCTGGACTCCGTCAATCCCAAGCAGGGCAGGTACACAGTGGAGATCCTCGCTGACGACAAGACGCTCTCCAAGAAGGAGAAATCCATCAACGAACCGGTACAGTTCTACGCCGTCAAGGGCGGCCGCACTCCCTACGAACTGGTAATCTACCAAATTAATAAGGACGGCATCGTCGGCTACCTTTCTACGCCCAGGGTTACCACCGACTGGACGCGGGTCGAGCGCATCTACCAGGAGGTCCGCCTCGGCCCGACCAAACAGCCGCAGCGCTTCGGCGAATTCGCTCTGATGCTCCACGGCGCCGATCCCGAAAGGCAAACGTACTCTGTGGGCGTGATAGCCGACGACAAGATGACGCTCAAGCAGGACAAGAACGTCAACGAACTCGTCCAGTTCTACACCATCAAAGGCGGGCGCACCCCTTACAACCTGATCATTAATCAGGTGACTACTGATGGCATCTTCGGCTATCTCTGGAGCGGACCGGGGGGCGCAACCGACACCAAGGAACGCGAGGCCCTGCGTCTCAGGAGCCAGCGAAATTACACCGACATCAAATTGGAAATGACCGGACAGCCGCAGCGCTTCGGTGATATCGCTCTGAAGCTGGCCTCGGTCGATCTCAAGAGGAACACCTATTCGGTGTATGTGCTGGCTGACGACAAGCGGATCTATAAAGAGGATAAGGCGATCAATGAGCCGGTTCAGTTCTACACGATCAAGGGCGGTCAAATCCCCTACGAACTAGTAATTAACCAGGTCACCAAGGACGGCGTCGTTGGCTACCTTTCGACGCCAAAAGACACGGGAACAAGATGACCTCAGTGGAACTCTCCGCTGGGAAGGAGTTCGAAATGCAGACAGGTTGGAGCGGGACATGGACATAAGCGCGTTCCTTACTTTCAAGAAGATGATCACGCCGGTGATCATTCAAACGCTGTTCTGGGTTGGCACAGGCATCGCTGTCATTGCGGGCCTGATCGGAATCGGCTCCGGCCTTTCCTCCTCCTATGGCGGGGGGAGCCAGGTTCTTGCGGGCTTGCTGATTTTGGTTTTGGGCCCGGTTTTTGCGCGGATCTACTGCGAGCTCTTGATTTTGTTGTTCAGGATGTACGAGACGCTCGGTCAGATTCGGGATGGGTTGGCCGAAATGCACGGTCAGGGAGCGCGGACGGTTCACGCGGACGGCGGTCAGTAATTCGCCCAAGTCTTCGAGGAGAAAACATATGTTCAAATGGTTGAGTTCCGGATATCGACTGCAGGCCTGTCTGATCGGTACCGCAGCAACCGCCGTGCTGCTCCTAGCCTCTTGCGGCCCGAAGGCGCGCGTTGTTGGCGAGGTTCGCGACGGCTTTGGGACGCCGCTACGCGATGTAGAGGTCTCGATCCCCACTACCGCGTTCAAAGACAGGACTGGCTCCAACGGAAAATACGCAATCCCGTTCGCGCCTGGCAAATTCTCCCTCGGCTTCGCGAGATCTGGCTATTCGAGTTACAGCGTGAACCAGGAAGTGTCCGTGGAGACAACAGTGCCCTTGGCGACGATTACGCTATACAAGCATCCTCCAGAAAAGGGCATATGGCTCTTTGGGGACAATGACTACGTCGCCATTCGACCAGGGAAACTCATCAGTGCGGGTGGAGACCGCAGAAACTTCGCATGGACGTATCAGACGACGTTTCGCGTTAGCGGAGACTTCACGAAGGTAATACAGCAGAAGCTCTTCCGCTTCCTGGACGATTCACCAGAACCACTGGCTCTGTTGAAGGTGTCGGATCAAGGCATACTCGCTACGCGTGCCGAAAGCTGGATGGGTCTTGGGAACACTCTCGGCACGAGAATCAAAGAAGACACCAAAGGCGTCGCTGACGACATGATGGTTCGCGAGGTCTCCCTCGGCCCAGGGCAGTATGCGTACGTCCGACTTGACCAGAATTCTGGGCAGCTTTCCGAACCGGTCTTTCCGTTTGATGTCCAACCTAACAAATAGCGTGAAAATGCACGGAGGAGAGAGAAACAGATGCCTTTCGATTCTTTCAAACAACTTCGCCCGAAGTGGCAACTTCCAGTTATCTGCTTCTTGGTGATTGGCATCGGCAGCATTGCGGCATTGCGGATATTCGGCCAAGCGCGGAAGGCGAGTCCAAGTGCCACTACGCAGTCCGCTCCGCCGCTTGGGTTCTGGCTGAGCGTTTTCCCTTGGGGCCAGCAGGTGTTTGGGATACAAACGGATGTCGCCAGCCCGAGCATCCTGTACGCCACCACTAACCGGGGCCTTTTTGAGACCGCCAATGCAGGCATGACTTGGCATCCACTATTTCTGAGCGCCGGCAATCTGGCGAGCTTGACATTCAGTCAAAGTAGGAGTTCGCCTGACGTGATGTACCTTGGTATCGCTTTCGGAAACCAGCAGGGCGCGGTTCTGAAGAGCACAACCAGGGGTGTCGGCGGGTGGCAGCGAATCGGAACTGAGGACATACAACGAACGGTTGAGAGCGTTCAGGTCGATCCAGCAAGCCCAGACATCGTCTATGTTGTTTCAGACTCTTCGAACGGTGCTTTTATTTGTGGCAGATGTGTTCTATACGAGTCTAGGAATGGAGGACGCACCTGGGCTAACGTTGCGCCGAACGTGGCCGCTCGGAGCCCGAGTGCCGTAGCGCTGACTGTCATGTCGGGCGACCCGCAGAAGCCGGGGCGCCTTATCGCTACCTATGAAAAGCGTGACGCCTCTTCAAAGATTTACGGAGAGTCCTTGGTGGGCAGGGACTTAGGCAGTCTGTGGGAAAGTAACGACAGCGGGTTGTCCTGGCAGCACAGAAAATCGTGGGTGGTTCCTATCATCAACTCGAGTGGGTATAAGGCCATCGCATGCAACTGGACGAGTTTCTTTTTCCACCCCAGTGACAGTAGCCTCGTCGCGGGCACTGCTGATGGAGACGGGTGGGGCGGAAACAACCCACCCATCCTGGTGCTTTCCCACGATGGCGGAACCTCGTGGCGGGACGTCCGGATTAACGAAAAGGCTCCCTTTCGGGAGACGGCACAGATGCAGTCGTTCGCATGGTCTCTGTCATCGCCCGGCACGGTCTATGCAGGGACGTCCGAGTCCTTGTATGCGTCGTCGGAGTTCGGCCAGAACTGGCGTCGGATTCTTCCATATCAGACGACCGACGTGGTCGCACCGTCCTCAGGAGAGCTTTATGCGGTGACTGCGGTGGGGGTTCTGAAATCAAGAAATGGCGGCCGGACATGGCATCTGGCTGGCCTTGGGCTGCCAACTGGCGCTGGCGTAGCCGGCTGCAGCCTGCAAACAATTA
>Ga0181520_10012796_pt1 | contig 10721 bp, 12 predicted proteins | sample PEATcosm2014_Bin_29_FD_132451 | JGI IMG/M metagenome (GOLD analysis project Ga0181520, IMG submission 132451) | Peatland microbial communities from MTU Mesocosm Facility, Houghton, MI, USA - PEATcosm2014_Bin02_30_metaG | ecosystem: Environmental > Terrestrial > Soil > Wetlands > Peat | place...
GAACCGCTCTAAAAACAGCTTTGTTACGCTGAGCACTTCCTCCTCATCATCAATAATAAGCACTGACAGCATTTCTGACCGTTATTTCGTTCATTTGACGGCTAACGATAAAAAAGAATGTGTTATTATTTCCGTTTTGAAAGTTCGTGATCGAGACAGAAGAGGTGTCCGGGTGTATCCCCGACAGTTTTGATCTTGTCGCAGATCGTGGCGGCATTCAGTTCTTCCTCGACCTGTTCTTTCACAAACCACTGGAGCACTTCGAACGTTGCGTGGTCTTTTTCCTTGATCGCGAGATCGACAAGGTTGTTAATCATGCCGGTTACTTTCTGTTCGTGAGAGTACACCTCGTCAAAGACCTTGCCGGCCGATGACCATTTTGCCTTTGGGGCTTCTATCGCGTCAAGGACAACCTTTCCCTGTCGTGCGATGATATAATCATACAATTTCATTGCATGGGCCCGCTCCTCGTTTGACTGGACCAGCATCCACCCGGCAAACCCCTTGAGATTGAGCGTCTCAAAATAGGCCGACATGCCAAGGTAGAGGTACGATGAGTAGAGCTCGCGGTTGACCTGACGGTTCAATGCTTCTTCCATGGTTCTGGATAACATACGAAATCCTCCTTATGTTCGTGGAGATTGGTTTAGATTTTAATAATGGTTTCGTACGTGACAGCCGGTCCCCGGTGGTATTGTTTGTGATGCAGGTGGTCCCGGCCCGGCTACCGTCAGAGGTGAAAAGAGAATAAATCACATGTCAGGTCCACCACAGGAAGCAGGAAAGCCCGGTGATCGGTGTCACCAGCATTCCGGTGTATTCGTAGAATCCGGGCGATACTATCATTTTTTGCCCGGGGGAACTCGTTTTTATTTCCGAATACGTTTACTCTCGTCTTTGATATCGAGGATAATCTCCAGTTCGAGCGATTTGGCATAAGCAATCTCCGCCTCGTCGCTCTTTCCCATCTCTTCAAGACAGATCCCCCTGATATACCATGCAGAGGCATCATTGGCATTGAGTGAGACCGCACGGGTGGCGGCAACAAGAGCCGGTTGATACTGTCCGAGATTGTACAGCGCAAGTCCTTTTTTCGACCATGCATCTGCATAATTCTGGTTAATGGCAATCGCTTGTTCGCAATCGGCAACTGCTTCCGCAAACCGCTCCATCTCTATTTTCGCCGATGCCCGCAGGTACCAGCTTGTAGCATCCTTTGGATCAAGCCGGATTGCCTGATCGAGCAGCAAAAGAGCCTCCCGGCATTTGGTCTGCCGGATATAGAGTCCCGCCCTTTTCTGGAGTAGGGCAACATCACTTATCGGCACGATCTATCACGTTCCAAGTTTTTTTCCGGGATTTTCCATAGATGCTCATCATCGTCGCTACGTGTCTTCAATCAGGTCGCCGAAGATCTTTTTGAGGGCATCCTGCTCATAGATGGCCATCTGTTCCTGTGCAGCAAGCAGGTGTTTGGGTTTCTCCCAGATAAACCAGTCCTTCATCGACATGAATGCGAGCAGTGCATTGGTCAGGCTGACCCCGGTCTCGTAGAGCGTTGCATAGTAATCGAGGGTTGCATCCCCGCTCCAGTCAACGTTCAGATGCTTTTCCATGATCGTGAGCATGTTGTCGCCAAAGACCTTAGACTGGTACCAGGCCGTGTGCGTCCACCGTGTCGTGAGCATCTCCTTTACCTCGAGGTGGTCGAATTTTTTCATCTGGGGGATGTTGACCACCGGTGTGAGCTTGTCCGACGGGAGGGTTTTTGAGAGGTAGAGGTCCCGGGCATAGAACATGGATTTATCAAGCACAAAGTATCGCCGGGGAACAATGTCCATCATGTCCTCCATCTCGTCCATATCCTGCTTGCCGTCCTTTAAGAGAATGTAGAGCTGGGTCTTCCTGAGCTGGGGCATGCGGTAATAAACCCGGGCATTGACGATCGGGTTCCAGGGCAGCTCGTTGATGTCCTCATGGAACTGCCGGTACAGGATAAAGAGCATCTCAAGGAGTTTTTTTACCGGAAGTTTCTTTTCCTTTTTTACCTCGTCCTTGAGAGCGTCAAGGTAGATCTGGCGCATGCCCGTATAGACCGAATCGCTGGTAAACGAGCAGATCTTGTAGCCGGATTTTTTTGCAGCCGCCCCTTTGATAAACAGGTGGGTACACTGCTTTGCGATGACGAAATCCTTTAACAGGCCGATGTAGTTTGCAGGAAAAATGATGATGTTCTTGTCGATATTGTATGTATAGACGTCGACAAGCGTTCCACCGGGTGCTGCATCGGGTTTCCGGAGCAGGGTGATCTCGGTGTCCAGCATCCGTTCGGTTTCGGAAATGAACCTCCGTATCGGCTTGGACAGGGGCATATTGGTCTTCATGGACATTCACCCGACTATATTCTGAAAACAACAGCGACCCGGCATGTACCCGTACAACCTGTGACGCGTATTCTTTACCTTGGACAGGGAAAAAAGTTAGGATTTGGCATCCTGCCCGTACGCAGACTGCGGGTAAACCCCGATATTTTCTTAACTTTTCTTCCGTGGTTTTGCAAGATTATGCAGTAACCCGGTAAAAGGGTTCTGTTTTTTTGGGCGGAAAACCCCCTGGTTGACGTACCGCACATCCTCGATGGAGAAGAACGCGTCGGGGTTTGTCTCCTCTATATGCCGGGTGATCCGCGGGACATCGTCCCGGTTCACAAGGGAGATGATCATCATAACGCCTCCACGCGCACCTTTTGCATCAAGGCTGGTAGTGCCATAGTGTTCTGCCTGTAAGAACTCCGTGATCTCCTCCCCGGTTCCATCGGTAGTGATGATGCGCATGATCACCATGCCGATCGAGAGCTTCTCTTCAATGACCAGACCCACGTACGTCCCGAGCGCAAACCCGAAGGCGTATGCGAGGAAGTATGAGATGTTGGAGAGGTTGTTGAGTACCCCGACAATGGCAAGCAGCCAGATGATGATCTCAAAGAACGCGATGACCGGGGCGAGGTACTTCATCCCTTTTGAGAGAAAAACGATCCGGAGCGTCTCCATGCAGACGTTTGCGATCTGCGCAAGGAAGATGAGCAGCGGCAGGATGATCCAGTTAAAGATCCCGGGACTGATGATGAAGAACTCCACAGTACATGCCTTCTTTTTTGTCAGGATCGTATACGATCCTGCAGATGTCCGGCGATAAATTGCAAAACATATGCCGTCGTTTGTATATCAAGATTACGGGAAAATCTGCACAAAAAAAGGGAATCTGGTAAGATTAACGCGATCGCGCGGACGTATGCACCCGGTTTTATGCCCTGTCGTCACGCGTACTTTGCGGGATCTGCATCAAATTTCTTCTTGCAGCCCGGGGCGCAGAAATAATATCGTTTCCCTTTGTACTCGCTCGTGAACTTTGCCGTCTTCTCATCAACGGTCATCCCGCAGATCGGGTCGATTGCCATCGTTTTCACCTATGATCTCTCTTCTTTGCTTCCGGTATATACCCTTTGAGGAGGAGCGAGAGGGTCACGACGGTCACTGAGCTCGCGGCCATCGCGAGGGCGGCAAGTTCAGGCCGGAACACGAACCCGAAGAACGGGAAGAGGATACCGGCGCCCACCGGGATCAGGGCCGCGTTGTAGGCAAAGGCCCAGAAGATGTTTCCTTTGATCCTGCCCATCACTTTTTCCGAGAGTTCGAGTGCCGCCACCGCATCGAGAGGGTCGTCCCGTACAAGGACGATCTCCCCGCTCTCGATGGCAATATCGGTTCCGCTCCCGATTGCTATCCCCACATCCGCCTGTGCAAGCGCCGGGGCATCGTTGATCCCGTCGCCAACAAAGGCCACGACTTCTCCTTTCTCCTGCAGGGTTTTTACGACATCAGCTTTGCCTCCCGGGAGAACTTCGGCAATGACCCGGTCGATCCCGATCGTGCGGGCGACGGCTTCTGCCGTGCGCCGGTTGTCCCCGGTCACCATGACCACGGCGATCCCGTGGGCCCTGAACTGTCGGACCGCTTCCGCGCTTGTGTCCTTAAGTGTGTCCGCGATCGCGATGATACCCGCCGGATCGTGACCAACCGCAACGAGGATCGCGGTCTTGCCGTCCTGTTCGAAAGCACGGATCTTTGCGTCCATCCCCTCGGGGAGAGCGATGCTGTTTTCCTGCATAAGCGTGCGGTTGCCCACGAGCACTTCTTCGCCTAGTACGAGCGCACGGACTCCTTTTCCTCCGAGAGTATCGAATTTATCGGCATCGCCGATCGCAACACCCTTTGCCTGCGCAGCCCGGACAACTGCCTGTGCAAGCGGGTGATCGGAGTTCTTCTCGACAGCTGCTGCAAGGGCAAGGAGCGTCTCTTCCGTGACACCGATTGCCGCGAGATCGGTCACTTCCGGTTTTCCCCTGGTAAGCGTACCGGTCTTGTCGAAGATCACGGTCGTGACCTTCCCGGCAAGTTCGAGCGCCTCGCCGTTTTTGATGAGGATCCCCAGTTCCGCCCCCCGGCCGATCCCGACCGTCACAGCGGTGGGAGTGGCAAGGCCGAGTGCACACGGGCAGGCAACCACGAGCACCGATATAAGCGCGGTAAGGGCAAAGAGCAGGGTCGCATGGAGCAGGAAGTACCATACGATAAAGGCAGATGCAGCGATGAGAATGACCGCCGGGATGAAGTACGTGACCGCGACATCCGCGATCCGCTGGACGGGCGGTTTTGACCCCTGCGCATCCTCGACAAGCTTAATGATCTGCGCAAGTACGGTCTCTTTTCCGATCTTTGTTGCTTTGACCGAGAGGATGCCGTTTGTGCTGATCGTGCCGCCGACCACCCGGCTCCCTTTGGTTTTCAGGGGCGGGACCGGCTCCCCGGTGATCATCGCTTCGTTTACATAACTCTCGCCGGCCACGACTTCGCCGTCCACCGGGATTTTGCTGCCGGGTTTTACAATCACGATGTCGCCGGCTGCGAGATCCTCGATAGCCACCTCGACTTCTTTTCCATCGCGGATGGTAGTCGCGGTCTTTGCCTGGAGCCCGGCAAGTTTTTTGATCGCGTCAGAGGTCCGGCCCTTTGCCCGGGCTTCGAGATATCTCCCGAGCATTAAAAACGCGGCGAGCATGATCGCGGTATCGAAGAACATGTAGTCGCTCGTGAGGACAATCGAGAATGTGCCCATCACGCTTGCAACATACGCGACGCCGGTGCCCATCGCGTACATGACATCCATGGAGAGGGTTTTGTTCTTAAGCGACGTCCATGCGGCTCTGAAGATGGGGTGTGCGACGTAGATGAAGACCGGCGTCGAGACCACGAGCATGAAGTACGCGAGCACCTGCATGGGGATACCAAGGGGCACCCACATGAGGATCATGAGGGGGATGCTGACCGCAAACCCGATGGAAAACCGTATCAGTTTGTCGTGGAGGTCGGTATCCCGCGCCGCCTTTTCCTCCTCGTCGCTTACCTGCCCGGCAATGCCGAGATACTGGTACCCGTCGTCATCGATCGCCTTTTTCATATCCCCGACTGAGGTGAGAGACGGGTTGTAGGTGACATAAGCCTGCTCGTTTCCCAGGTTCACGTTTGCGGCGACGACCCCCGGCAGCGCCCGGAGTGCAGCTTCGATGGTCTGGACACAGGTGGCGCACATCATGCCGCCGACTTTTAAAACGACCTCCCGGTTGGTCACTTCGTAACCGGCGTCCCGCACCGCTTTTTCGAGATCGGCAATCGAGACCTTCGAAGGATCGAACTCCACGCGGGCTGAATCGGTCCCGAAGTTCACCTCCGCTTTGGTGACATTTTTGACGTTTGCAAGCGCTTTTTCAACGGTGACGGCGCAGGTCGCGCAGTGCATACCGGTGATTTTGAGTTCTGCGTTCTTCGTTTCCGGCTCCGGCATGGATCAGTCCTCGGTTAACGACAGGGTTTCCTTGTGCTGCATCTCTCTTTTTATGGTTATAACGGTTCTTAAAAGCGACAACGTGTACAAGTGGAATATTTATTGCCCATGACACCCACATGCAGGAGTGAGTACTGATGCTGGAGATACTATGAAGGTGACCATCGATCGGATGCAGTGCGTGAGCTGCGGCTCGTGCTGGGATACGTGCCCGGCGCTCTTTGTGCAGAATGAAAAGGACTCGTTTTCGCAGATCGTCGAGGAATACCGGGAGAACGGAGATATCGCGGCCAGTATCGCCATTCCCGATACCATCACCTGCGCACGCGATGCCGCCGATCTCTGCCCGTCGGCGATTATTACTATTGTGGAATAACCGGGCTTACTCGCGGATCATCGTGAGGATCATCTTAAAACGCTCGTGCGCGAAGACCGCATGCGGCTTGTTCGCCGGCAGGATGATCATCTCTCCCGCATGGAGGGTAAAGGGCTTTTTGTCGATTTGCACCTCGGCATTGCCATCTGTCACCGTGAGCACCGCATCGTAGGGAGCGGTATGTTCGGAGAGGCCTTCTCCAGTATCAAAGGAGAAGACCGTGATGGTGCCGGCTTTTTTAAAAACGATCATCCGGCTCGCAACGGTGCCGGGCTGGTACGCGATGAGGTCGTTTACGTTGAGCACTTTTTCTTTAAGGTCTTCACGTCCGGTATCGGTCATGGCAGGTTCCTGCAAGAGTAGCTGTTCGCACCCTGATATCTGTGCCCGTCCTGCTAAATGTATTCCTGCGTGGGGGTATCTCTCTGGTGCGGCGTTTTTCCGGAACAGAGAGTAAATGAACCTGACTTTTTCCCGGAAAGCTCAGTTCATGGCCCGTTCTTTTTTTTTATGTTCAGCTGCTGAGTCGCTCTTTTTCCGGAAATCTCATCCCGATACCAGGACACTCTTCCGGGATTATCTCATCACTCACCCGGAGACGGCGAAGAAGTATGGCGAATTAAAAATCCGAATCAGGGAAAAATCCGGGTTTGACCTTGAGGTATATACCCGGGAAAACGGAATTCGTCCGAGCCGTGTGCAACAGGTGCGGAAGGCAGGAGGTAATATGGATCGGTAAATGTGCCCGCTCGTCGGTTCCAGACCTCCTCAAATCCGGGCTCAAATCGGGCCCGGATTCCCCGTTTCCGATCCAGGCCCCTCCCGAAAAACCCCAATTTGAGCCCCGTTTGGGTTCGCATGGAAAAGAAGCCAGAATATTACTCCGTTTGCCTAAATCTGCCCGATTTCGATGTCAGATAATGGCCATTAACGGCCCTAGAATCGAGGATCTTTCTGCCATATCCAATCACCCTCCCGGCACCCGGATCGGCCGAAAAAACGCGAATATTGCGATCTTTTTTCCGGGATGAGATCTTCGCATAGCGCCCTTTTTTGCCCCTACCCCCTCCTCCAGCACCTCCGGAAAACGGGGGTCAAAAAAAGCCCGCTGTATTGCAGGTTTAAGTGGCCCTATTTTTGGCCGGTTTTAAAAAAGAGGGGCAAAACGACGTTTTTTCCGTTGGCGTGGACATCGTTTCCTGTGGAGCCGGAAATCAGGATCCCCGGATCGGCAATCCGGGGCCGTATCGGGCGTATTTGGGATACGGTTTTTGTTGTGGTTGGGGTGAGGAAGGTATGGGTGCCGGATATCCGAAGAGGTCCAGGCATACTTTGGTTAGTGCAAACGGATTTCAAATCCACGTACCCGCACAGGGTACGACTTCCCGCGAGGGTCATGAGGGTATCGTTCTTCATATTTCAATCCACGTACCCGCGCGGGGTACGACGTTTGACGGCCAGCGGCTGCCCACCAGGACTTTTCCATTTCAATCCACGTGCCCGCACGGGGCACGACAACTGTTCGGCTATATCGATCACCATGAAAAGAGTATTTCAATCCACGTGCCCGCACGGGGCACGACAGTTCGCGGGAGGCGTGCGCGCAGCAGGCACCGCATTTCAATCCACGTGCCCGCACGGGGCACGACAGAGACTGTCGTCATGTTCGCCTTCATCATGGTATTTCAATCCACGTGCCCGCACGGGGCACGACCAGCCGACGCTTGAGCCGGATGTGCTGACCGGGAGATTTCAATCCACGTGCCCGCACGGGGCACGACTTCGATGGTGCCTGCGATGACCATCATGTACGTAGCATTTCAATCCACGTGCCCGCACGGGGCACGACCACAGCATATAGTATTGTGCTGCTACGCAGCAGGACAATTTCAATCCACGTGCCCGCACGGGGCACGACAAGATCTAAAAGGAAAATCTCTCTGGGCAACTAGGATTTCAATCCACGTGCCCGCACGGGGCACGACGTTGCTCCCTTCGAAGATTATCAGGGTCAGAATATTTCAATCCACGTGCCCGCACGGGGCACGACTATCTGGACCGGCCGGCCTTACTGGAGTCATCCGATTTCAATCCACGTGCCCGCACGGGGCACGACTCGCGACGAACCTTGCAAATGCACCATTGTATCCCATTTCAATCCACGTGCCCGCACGGGGCACGACGCGAGTCCTGGCCCCGGACAAGCACCTGGTTATAAATTTCAATCCACGTGCCCGCACGGGGCACGACTATCTCGCAGGGCTTCTCCGGTCGGGGGATCGATATTTCAATCCACGTGCCCGCACGGGGCACGACAAGGAGCAGCCATGACCTCCCACGGCGGCCGCCCGATTTCAATCCACGTGCCCGCACGGGGCACGACCTATGCGACTCATCCCTCACTGACACCCTAGGGATTTCAATCCACGTGCCCGCACGGGGCACGACGTGTAGCCGGAGTCGGCTACTATGTCCGCCTTGGTAATTTCAATCCACGTGCCCGCACGGGGCACGACACGGATTCCTCCCTACCCTGTGCCGTGCCGCGTATTTCAATCCACGTGCCCGCACGGGGCACGACCTTTTTGGTAAAATTCTTTTGTCAAAAGAGATTTAATTTCAATCCACGTGCCCGCACGGGGCACGACAGTCTGCTCTGTCCACGTCGCCCCATAGTCACTTATTTCAATCCACGTGCCCGCACGGGGCACGACGATAATGCGATAAACGCCGCGAACTGCCGGACGGATTTCAATCCACGTGCCCGCACGGGGCACGACAGGCCGTGTTTGTTGGCGTAATCCACCTTTGTAGGATTTCAATCCACGTGCCCGCACGGGGCACGACCACGCTGCTTATGCAGGGTATCGACGACCTTGGATTTCAATCCACGTGCCCGCACGGGGCACGACGGTCATCAGATGCGCGTAGCCGATCATCGTAATAATTTCAATCCACGTGCCCGCACGGGGCACGACTCGCCAAGGCCGCGACGGACACCTGCCTGTACATATTTCAATCCACGTGCCCGCACGGGGCACGACATGTTTCAATCACTCCTTATCCCGGGTTTCCAATTTCAATCCACGTGCCCGCACGGGGCACGACCACCGGAGCGAATTGCGTTCCCGGGTGCGGAGATTTCAATCCACGTGCCCGCACGGGGCACGACTATGCTGAAATCCATGCAGAAAGCCGGGTTAGTGATTTCAATCCACGTGCCCGCACGGGGCACGACATTGCTACTATGGAGGACAATATTGCAGATAAGCGATTTCAATCCACGTGCCCGCACGGGGCACGACCCGGGGCCGCTGCGCAGGGGTGCGGCTGCTTGGGATTTCAATCCACGTGCCCGCACGGGGCACGACCCCACACGTAGCCTCACGCGCCTTAAATCAGTAATTTCAATCCACGTGCCCGCACGGGGCACGACGTCATGATTCCACCGCCGGGCACCTGTGCATCCGGCATTTCAATCCACGTGCCCGCACGGGGCACGACTATCGGGTATTTGATATACCGGGCAGTATTCGGATTTCAATCCACGTGCCCGCACGGGGCACGACAAGCATCCACTACGCGAACCTCGTTACAAACCTATTTCAATCCACGTGCCCGCACGGGGCACGACTGCAAATTATCTGATCATTTGTATGGTGGAATAAACGGATAATCGTTTTTCAAATAGGAAACCGGGTTCAAAATTTTGGATCTTTTAAATAATCTGCCGGCTTTTCCATTTTTTCTCTATCGCAGTTATTCGCGATAAATTTTGGCGATCCCTGATAACTGTTAAATAAACAATTTGAAAATTCTCCGCGAACCTTCAGGGATGACCATGGTCGCTTCCGGTTCGCAGCCATCATGTTACCAGCAGCCCTTCAGGATCATACCCGGTCTTATTTCCCAGATGTTCAACCCGATGCTGCCAGTTGGACCCCAGATAATAAAACCGGATACTGTCCCGGTCCTTATCCATAATCCCGCTCAGGGAATGTTTAAGCTTTGCAAACCGGGTGGGATCGACAAGACATTCAAAGACAGAATTCTGTACCCGTTGTCCGTAATTCACACACTCTTTCGCGACCTGCCGAAGTCTCCGTCGGCCCTCGGGAGTTTCCGTGTTTACGTCATAGGTAACAAGAACCATCATTATCGATACCTCAGTTCATGAAAAACGGCGGATAGCCGTCGATATCCCCGCGCAGGAACCGGGCCATCAGGAGGGCCTGGACATACGGCAAAATACCGATCTCAATCTTCTCGGTGAGGTACGGATGCGTGATCTCATCCTGCTTCCTCTTCTGCCACGGACCCAGCACGGCTTTCCGCCCCTTATCCGTCAGGAGGATCCCGCCGCCCTCTTTTTTCAGGAAATCATCGCTGCATACCTGCTGCAGATTCACCAGGTTCAGCGCGAGCCGATCCGCAATGAACGGCC
>Ga0181520_10012797_pt1 | contig 10720 bp, 14 predicted proteins | sample PEATcosm2014_Bin_29_FD_132451 | JGI IMG/M metagenome (GOLD analysis project Ga0181520, IMG submission 132451) | Peatland microbial communities from MTU Mesocosm Facility, Houghton, MI, USA - PEATcosm2014_Bin02_30_metaG | ecosystem: Environmental > Terrestrial > Soil > Wetlands > Peat | place...
AGGTGATCTTCTGCCGGAGACGCCCGCTCTGGTCAAGCATCACCAGCTGCTGTTCCACGGCGCTCGCGAAGTCAGGTTTTGTCAGCCGGATGGTGTTGAGACGTTCCCGGGCATCAGGCTCGAGAACCTGCATGAGCACCATCTGGATCTGGGACTTGAGACGCTGCTGGCGTTCGACCTCCTCCTGCATGGCCTGCTGGTCGCCGGCCTGCTGCTGGAGTTGCGCCATCCTTCTCTTGCGGATCTCACTCAGCTCATCGTCTCCCATGGATCATCACCGTTGTTACTCTTCGGACTTCTTGCTTTCAGATTTCTTGCCTTCGCCTTTCTTTGCGGCAGGCTTCTTCTCGGCTTTGGCATCGTCGGACTTCTCGCCGCCTTTCTGAGCCTTGCCACCTTTCTTGGCCGGCTCGGCCTTCTTTGGCTCCTCGGCAACCGGTTTTACTCTCTTCGGGACCGGTGCCGGCGGATTGGTGAGCACCTCTTTTGCCACGCTGTCCAGGAAGGCCATGCCGGCAGGAGAGACTTTGCGCCCGGTCTTGTCGTGCACAATAAGTCCTGCTGCCTCAAGCTGCTGGAGAGCTTTTCTGAGAACAGAGCCACTGCCCTTCCGGAAAGCATTCGGTTTAGAGCCGCGGTTCTTGCTCCCGCCATAGAAACTCCGCATCCGTTCGACACCCAGGGGGCCGTCGACATAGACGCGTCTTAACACTGCTGCTGCCCGGGTAAACCACCAGTCGGGATCCTCGGGGGGCATCTCCTTATGTACCCCGGTCTTTGCAAAGGCAGCCCATGCCGGCGGCTTGATCTCCTGCCGCTTCTTGAGCTCCTCGGCTACCTTCCTGATGAGGTGGTCGGCCGGGACATCATATACGGTCGTCATGACTAGTCCTCACTGTATTTAAAACTAAATAACAGTCTTAACTTATTGGGTAGCGAGGTTTTTATATATTTCGAGGTTCGGCGCCCGGTATCCGGGCACGAAAAAAGGGCTTATTTCTTCGTCGGTTTTCCGCGCTGTGCAAGGATCATGGTCTTTCCCCTGACCCCGACAAGCGCCGCGCATGCTGCTTCTGCCACGGCTTCCGGGTCGACCTCGGTATTCTGGAGCCATTTTACCTTGATCACCTTGCGCTTCTTGAGCTGGGCCGTAATCTCGTCGATCGTTGCTTCCGTGCAGCCCTGCTTTCCTATCCAGACCGTGGGCTTGAGGTCCTGCATTGCGGGATCGTTCTTTGTGGTCATGGGGTTCTCTCCACCCGGTACCGGGTTGTTTTTTTGCATCCAAGGCAGGTGACCGCCACCCATCCGTGGTGCACCCGCACTCTCATGTTCGCCCCCGGGACCAGGTACCGCGAGCAATGGTGGCAGAACCTGCGGCGGTATTCGTGATCGATCCGCACCCGCTCCTTCATGGAGATCTTCCGGGCCAGGGCCACGTACCGGTCGCTGTAACCGGGATTTTCGTGGAATATCTTTTCTGCTTCGGAGAAAAGCACCGCGATGCGCTCCCGTGCCAGGGGTTTTACGGAGGGGGGGCGCTTTTTGTCCTTCATGGTCTTCTTATGCCTGCCCTGAGGTGAGATAGTATCCGTGCCCGGGGTATAAAAAGGGCAGGTGCCCGGGCGGGGAGCCTAGAGCCGGGTCCGGACTCTCCGTCCCTCGATGGTGAGCCGATCCTCGCAGAAGAGGCGGACTGCCTCGGGAAGCGCGATATGCTCCTGGATCAGGATCCGGTTTGCGAGGGTGTCCTCGTCATCATCATCCATCACCCTGACGCTCCGCTGGAGGATGATGGGGCCGCCGTCCAGGCTCTCATCCACGAAATGGACCGTGCAGCCGGTAATCTTCACGCCATGCAAAAGGGCCTGGCGCTGGGCGTGAAGACCGGTGAAGCTGGGCAGGAGTGCCGGGTGGATGTTGATCATCATCCCGGCGTACTCCCGCACGATCGCAGAACCGAGGATCCGCATGTAGCCGGCGAGAATCACAAGATCCGGGCGTGCTTCTTTGAGTGCGGCAAGGAGCGCCTGCTCGTAGAGCTCGCGGGAGGCGTACGAGCCGTAATCCACAACCACCACCGGGACACCCGCCTCCTGTGCACGCTCGATGGCAAAGGCTTTGGGGTTATCCGTGACAAGAGCCACGCATTCACCCGGGATCCACTTTCGCTGGAGCGCCTCGATCACAGCCTGGAAATTCGAGCCACGTCCCGACGCAACCACCACGATCCGTTTTGTCATGCTTCCTCCGTTAACGGGACTCTTCACGGTCATTTGTCTCCGGGCGGACCACGCACTTGATCTTTACGATCCGCCGCCCGTGCATCTGCATGACCACAAGCGTGATCCTGCCCCCTTCGATCTCCACCTTTTCGCCCGGGTGCTGGGGCAGGTGGCCGAGCCGGTCGATCAACAGGCCGCCGATAGTCTCGTAGGACTCGTCCATGGGCAATGCCAGGCCAAGCTCCTCGTTTGCATCGTCCACCCACATCTGAGCGTCAAGGATGTACACTCCCTCTGCGATCTTCTGCACATCGGGCTCCTCACGGTCGTATTCGTCCCGGATATCCCCTACCAGCTCCTCCAGGATATCCTCGACCGTGACAATACCGACAAAGCCGCTGTATTCGTCGATGATAATTGCGATCTGCACCCGGTGGACCTGGAGCTCCTTTAAGAGGTCATCAATCTTCTTGGTCTCGGGAACAAAGGTCGGGTCGTACATGATCTCTTTTATCGAGAGATCCTTGCGGTTGGAGACCATCGCGGAGAAGACGTCCTTGACATTGAGAACACCGGTGATGTTATCGATCTGGTCGTGGTACACGGGGATGCGCGAAAAGCCGGTCTCGTTAAAAAGCCGGATCGCTTCACCGAGTGTTGTGGTATCCTCCATCACGATCGCATCAACGCGGGGGGTCATGATCTCCCGGGCAGTGGTATCCCCGAACTCGAGCACCGAGTACAGCATATCCTGTTCATCCTGCTCGATCGTACCCTCTTCCTTGCCCACATCGATCCATTCCTTAATCTCCTCTTCGGTCACCGCCGGTTCGGCAGAGTCCCTGCCCATCCCAAGCGACGGGCTCACCCGTTCCACCACCCAGATAACCGGGGAGAGGATACGGGAGAGGAAAAGGATCACCGGGGCAACGGCACGGGGATAGGTATCCGGGGCCCGGGTAGCATAGATCTTGGGGCCGATCTCCCCAAAGACCAAGAGGACAATCACCACAAACCCGGTGGCAATCCCGACACCGATGCTGCCAAAAAAGCTGATGGCAATTGCCGTTGCAATGGACGCGGCAGCGATGTTGACAATCGTGTTCCCGACAAGGATCGTGATCAGGAAGTGATCGGGGTTCTCCTTTAAGCGGGCAAGGGCTGCGGCGCCAGGCTTATTGTCGTTTGCCAGCGTCCGCACCCGTGCCCGGGTAATCGAGATCAGGGCCACTTCGGCACTCGAAAAAAATGCGGAGAGCAGGATGCAGATGATAAATAGCAGGAGATAAAAAAAGTCCTCAATCATCCGCTTTCACACCGTGCACAGGCACGCAGGCATCGTTGGTTCATTTCGTAATCTACACCAGATATAGGGGACAAGATTACATAAAACCAACGGACGGCGGAAAAAAGGGAAGCATTTTAGCCCTGTTCCACGCACTCCCGCATGAACCGGAGATCCCGTGCAAGGACTGCGCATTTTTCCTCAGGAGTGAAGGGCCGGGGAAAATTAAGGTCATCAATCTCTAACATCAGGGGGCCCAGGTAATGATGATCGCGGAGGAACCCAAGGATCCGGGCCATCACCGGGCTTTCCTCCAGCGGAAGGTGGAGCCTGCCCCCGGCAGCCCGGCTGAGGTGAACGTTTGCCAGCCGGTCGCCGCAGAGATCGATGTACTCGGAGACCGTCTCTTCCGAGGAAACGAGGGCATGGGAAGTGTCCAGGGTAAACTTCAGCCACGGTTCTGCATCAAGCACCTCCCGCATCCGTTCCGGCGTGCAGATGAGGGCATTGACGGCAGGTTCCATGTTCTCCATGGCCACAGTTACCGTACTTTTCCGGGCTGCCTCCCTCAGTACGGCAAGGTAATGGTCAAACTTAATCTGGTCTGCATCCCCGGGAGGTCGTTTCGCTGTCCGCCGCCCGGGATGAACCGTGAGAAGCCCGGCCCCGAGCTCCCGGGCAAGGGCAAGCGATCGTACTGCCCATGCAACCGAGACCTCGGCTACATCAGGATTGATGGAACAGGGATTAAGATCGAGAACCGGGGTATGGACCGTGAACGTGGCGATCTCCGGGTGCGCCTGCCGGCAGGCTGCTACTTCCCCGGTCGGAAGACGGGAAAGCCAGAAGTACGGTGTCTCCAGCCAGTATTCAATCCCGTCAAGGCCCGCCCGCGAAACATGGGAGAATATTTCCGCTGAGGGGTACTCATGGAAGAACATGCTCGAAACGCCGTAGGCGGTCATGATAATACTAATTGATAAGCACTTTGGCGCATAATACTTCCTTCATGGACTGGTTTTACCGCACCGAAACACCGGACGAGCGGAAAGAGCCAAAAACGCCCGCTGTCACGGAGGCCCCTCTTACGGTCGGGGAGGTGAGCAGCCTCATCGAAGACCTGCTCGACGACCGGAGGCTCCAGGATATCCGGGTGCTGGGCGAGGTGACCAACTACAAGCACCACAGCCGGGGCCACCGGTATTTCTCGCTCTCGGAGAAAGGAGGAGGGAGCACGGCAGCCATAATACGGTGCGTCATGTGGCGTGCAGACGCTGACCGTCTCGTGTTTGTACCCGAGGACGGCATGGAAGTAGTGGTCACCGGGTCGGTCCGGGTCTATGCCCCGTCAGGCGCTTACCAGGTCCAGGTAAAACGGATGACCCGGGGCGGCCTCGGGGAGAAGTACCTGCTCGTGGAGCAGTGGAAGAAGGAACTGGCAGCTGAGGGATGTTTTGCCGCGGAAAGGAAACGCCCGCTCCCGACATTTCCCGCCCGCGTGGGCGTAGTCACTTCGGAGACCGGGGCGGTGATCCACGATATCCGCATCGTGATCGCCCGGCGTTTCCCGGTGGAGATCGTTATCTCCCCGACTGCCGTGCAGGGCGAGGAAGCGCACACCGATATCGCACTGGCTATCGCACGGGTCGCTAGCCATGTGGATGTAGTGATCGTAGCCCGGGGAGGCGGGAGTTTCGAGGATCTCTTTGCCTTCAACCACCCTGACGTAGTGCGGGCGATTGCAGCTTGCCCGGTACCGGTGGTCTCGGCCATCGGCCATGAAGTTGATGTGACCCTGGCCGATCTTGCGGCAGATATGCGGGCCCCGACCCCGTCTGCGGCAGCAGAACTCGTAGTACCGGACCGGCGGGATCTCCGGGTGGCGCTTGGGGAGCTCCGGTGCCAGCTGGGCGGGGCTCTCCTTGCCCGGGTTGCCCGGGCCCAAAAGGACGTAGCGGATCTCCGTGACCGGCTCCGCCCCCAGCGGTTCTGTCGGAAGATCGGAGAGAAAAGGCAGGCCACGGCCGATCTTTCCGAACGGCTCGAACGGGCCTTTGTCACCCGGATCGAGCGGGACCGGCTCGTGCTTGCGGAGATGAGAACTTCACTCGAAGGCAGGAGCCCGCGAGCGGTCCTTGCCCGGGGCTACTGCGTGGCAGAAAAAGGCGGCACCGTGGTGCGATCAGCGGGTGCCCTGCATAAAGACGACCACCTGTCCCTGCATTTTTACGATGGCAGGGGCGAAGTGGTGGTGGAGCGTGTGGACCATGACGGGAACCTATGAGGAAAAGATCGAAGAACTGCGGCAGATCATCGCAAAGATCGAGGACGGCACGACGAGCCTTGACGAGAGCATGAAGCTCTACGAACAAGGGGCGGCACTTGTGAAGCAGTGCGAGACGCTTCTTGCTGATGCAGAAGAGAAGATCACGACGCTGGCCCGGGACGCGTAACCGTCAGGGTAACGATAAGATCGTCTCCCTGCCGGAGCCGGGCAATAAGTTCCCGGGGCAATGTGGCAGCAACCGCGTCCGAGCAGATGCCAATCGTTCGTGAGCAGGTAAACGTGCTGCGCCGCCAAACCAGATCGGTGGGGTGACCGAGAGTGAGCCGGTCCGAGCCTTTTGCATGGATCTCCGCCGTAATCCCCCCGGACGCGAGCCGGGTGGTGAGCACCGCGTCATCATGGCAGAGAAGGGAACGGAATTCCTGCGAGAGGCCGGCGCAGCCCCTGTCAGCTGCAACCCCGACGATACAATTACCGTTCTCCGTAAGGTGTTCCTCGCACGTCACTTCAAATGTCGTCGGGTGGGTACCAAGGACAAGGGGATGCCCCCGGCAGCGGATGATCTCCTGCGCCTCCATGCTTTATCATGTGAGGGTTGCCATTCATATTTTAATGTTTATCACCGTTCCGTGCCCTGAATGCAAGGAAGAGACCGAGCACGAGATCCTCTCCGAATCCCGCGACCGGCTCGTCCGGTGCACCGCATGCGGGCACCACCACCATATCCCCAGGGAAAAAGAGGTAAAACCACTTGTGGTAAAGACGATCATCTCCCGTGAGGGGACCTCGATTGCCGGGACCATTGAGTTTGACCCCGAGGACGAATGCTCCGTGGACGACCATCTGGTTGCCGAGGCCGGGGATGAAGCCTATGGGGTCGAGATCACGGCAGTCGAGTGCGGAGAAAAGCGGCCGCAGCGGGCGAAGGTAAAGGATATCACCACATTGTGGACCCGGACCATCGACCGGGTAGTGGTGAAGATCTCCATCCACGACGGCAGGAAGACCATTCCACTCTACCTGGAATGCGAAGGCGAGGACGAGTTCGTGGTAGGCCAGAAATACGTGGTGGACGGGAAGCGTTTCACCCTCTCCCACATCAAGCTGCGCGATGGCCCCCTGATGCGAAAGCCGGACTGGAAGACCTTTGCCCGCCGGATCAAGAGGGTCTACGGCGTCAGGTCATAATCTCTTTTTTTTAAGGGCGGCAATCCCATATTCCGGCGACTGTTTGCCAGCCGCTTTCCCGAAAAAACGGGGAATACCTGTTTTTCAAGCGCCGGGCGTCAGAAAAGACAGCACGGTTAAAAAAAATGAATGATCAGCTCGATGCGGAGTTGATCGAATCAACCGTGATATCAACGGTCGGGTAAGAGAAATCTATGGTGACGCCATCGGCAGTCTTGTTGGTTACCTGGGCAATCCGGACATACGTTGGAGTGGAGTTGTCCTCAGAGGCGTACGGGTTGCTGGAGACACCCATATTCAGGTAGTCCCCGACACTGATCGAGGAGAGGCTCATGTTCCCTGCCGAAAGCTGGTCTTTTGACCAGAACTGGGTCATGGGCTTGGTGGAATCAAGGGAGATGGTCTTCTGGCTGTTTGCCTTCATGCCAACAACACCGGAACTGATGGCGTTGAACTCATCCCGGAACAGGGCAAACTGGTTATCGGTTGACCAGCCGTTTGTCGGGGTATAGAATGCGATCGGGTACACGCTGTCGGAATAGGTCTGGTTAGCCGTAATCGTCAACGGTTTCGCGTACAGTACACCTGATCCTTCTTTGGCAAGCTGCAGGTACAGTTGGGAGCTCGAGGTCAGGATGGGGGCTCCCTGCGCATTCTTAAACGTATAATCAATCTGTACCGTGTCACCGGGCTTTATCGTGGCAAGGCTTGAGATCCAGCTCGAACCCATGGCCGATACCACCATCAGGACCACAAAAACAACCCCGACGATAACAGCGATTACCTTGATCCACATCTTCTGCGATTTTTCTGCCTGTTTTTTCGTGCCCATGCCTAAAATCCTCCTTATTAGTTCCATGTTGAACGGTCTTAAACTATTCTTTCCAAACGGGGAGGTGGTTGCCGGGAGCAGCTGCCAACCGGCCAGGGTATTAATGTGCCCCAAGAACCCAAGCAGAACCCGGGAGGCCAAGGGTACTTTTTTTATTTTGCCGGACCCCCCTTTCATTTTTGTGCGGACCGCACGTACCCCTTTCGAGTGAAAAAAGCAGGGGTTTGCGGAAAATGATCTATGGCATGCTCCGGCGGGTAGCGGTACTGCCCGCGGACGTTACCCATGAAGCAAAAAAGCCAGATTCAAACGCGGTGTCCTGGAAGTCCATCTCAAACGCCAGACCATCGCACCATCCTCGGGCATCACAATCATGTGAGGCTCCTTACCCTTCGTACCTCATTTCCTTTTTTGTTATTCCGGTTCACCGATTCCTTTAATGTTACCGGCACCGGAAATTGTACAGATGGATAAGAAAAAGGTCAAGGACTACATGACCTACGATGTAATCAGCGTGGATCTCCACGGGAAGGTGGAATCAGTCATCGAGAAGATCCAGCAGACCAAGCACGACGGCTTCCCGGTCCTTGACGGGGACGTGGTAGTCGGGTATATCGCCGCCCGGGACCTTCTCTTTGTCAAGCCGGGCGAGACAATCGAGGCCGCCATGTCCGGCGAACTGATTGTTGCCGACCCCGAGATGGACATCAACGATGCAGCCCGGGTGATCTTCAGGAGCGGCATCCAGAAACTACCGGTCGTGGACGAGAAAAATCACCTGCTGGGCATTATCTCCAATTCCGATGTGATTCGCTCGCAGATCGAGCACGTCTCTCCCGAAAAAGTCTTTAACTTCATGACCACGCTCAAGAAACTCTATGGTGTGGATCCCACCCTCAACCGCGGGATCGTCCCCGTTAAAGATCTGCTCCCTACCCAGTCTAAGATCTATCAGGACGAACTCGAAGGCCGGATCTACGAGATCAAGAAAGGGCTTGCCGAGCCTATTATCGTGGTGCGCCGCTCGGGGAGGATCATTCTTGTGGACGGCCATCACCGGGCGATCGCGGCAAAAAAACTGGGCATCACGGCGCTGGATGCATACATCATCGAGGTTAACGAGGATATCGAACTGGGTATGGAACGGACCGCCCACACAATGAACCTCAAGACGCTGGACGATGTCCAGGTGCTGGATTACGCCCGCCACCCGCTCGTGGCTATCACACACCGGTTGGTAAAACGCCCGTAAAATACGAAAAATAGGAAATTATCTTTTTTTACGATCCCTCGCACCGGAGGTCGAACTTGTCGTTGAGCACGTGCTCTTTTATGATCTGATTATCGCAGACCACGATCTCAGGCCAGATCCGGGTCTTGGAATGGACCACCACGTTGTTGCGCAGCACCACCCGGGGGCCAAGAACGGTATCGTTCTCAATACTGCAGCCCTCACCTATATGGGTGTCGTTATCAATGATGCTTCCTGAGATCGTGCTGTTTGATCCGATCGTTACCCGGTTATAGAGCGAAGAGGAGAAGATCTTTGCGTTGTTCCGGATAATGCAGCGCTCGCCGATACTAGTATAGGGACCGATCAGCACGTTGTTTCCGATGGTGGTGCCCGATCCAATCGATACCGGCCCGATCACCCGGGTGTTCTTCCCAAGGGTTATCGAATCCCCAAGATTCACCGGTCCCTGGATCCGGGCTCCGTGCATGGAAAGATCGCCGATGATATCGGTGGTGGTGATCTCCTGGAGTTTCCAGCGCTCGGCCTGGCGAAGCATGTGCGGGCTGCCCACATCGGTCCAGTTCCCGCGGGCAAGCCAGCCCTTGAGGGATTTTCCTTCCTCCATCAGGCGCGGGAAAATGTCCCGGGCAAAGTCGGATTTTTTCCCGGACGGAATATAATCGAAGATCTCAGGACTGCAGACGTACATCCCGGTGCTTGCGAGATTGGAGAAGATCTCTCCGGGAGAAGGCTTCTCCTTGAACCGTTTTATCTCATAACTCACATCGATCTCAGCGATACCATACTCCCCGGGATCATCGATCGAGATCAGGCCGATTGTAGTAATGGCCTTCTCCTTCTGGTGGGTCCGGTAGAATTCAAGGACATTAAGATCGGTAACATGATCGCCGCCGACCACAAGGAAGTCCTGATCGTCAAGATATTTTTTGGCATTGCGCACGCTGCCGGCTGTCCCGAGCTTGGTTTTCTCATGGACATACGTGATATCAACGCCATAGAGTGACCCATCCCCTAGCGCCGCCTCGATGTCTTTTCCCATGTATCCAAGGGTCATCACCACTTCGCGGAACCCAAGGTTGGAGAGATGGGAAACCAGGTGCTGGATTGACGGTCGGTTGACGATCGGAATACAGGGTTTTGGCCGTTCGAAGGTGAGAGGGCGCAGGCGTGTACCTTCGCCCCCGCACATGATACACACCTTCATGGTTCACACGTTGGCGTTGAATTGCTTTAAGTATAGTGCCTGAAAAACAGTACAGCCGGGAGAGATCATGGGATCGGAAACATACCGGGATCTTGCTGTATCAGGAGGAACCGTGCAGTGCCTGCCGGAGAAGCGGGAGCCCGTGGAGCATTGCCGGCTCTGCATCCATTGCCGGGAATTCAAAGTAAAGGGCCAGTTTGTGAAATCCCCCTCCCTTGCCTATTGCGTGAAATGCCGGGTAACCGGGGAAGTAGACCTCTCGGTCGTCCAGGTGGTCCGGTGTGCGGATCGCCAGAGCGAGGGGTTCCACAGCATCACAAGCCTTATCGGGTAAAACAGGCCATCCCGCTATTTTTCAAGCAGGGCTACTATGGCTTCCATATCCACGTGTTCCTCAAAGAGGCCGGCAAGCAGATCGTAGGGATCGGCAGCCCCGGTCGGTAT
>Ga0181520_10012798_pt1 | contig 10719 bp, 20 predicted proteins | sample PEATcosm2014_Bin_29_FD_132451 | JGI IMG/M metagenome (GOLD analysis project Ga0181520, IMG submission 132451) | Peatland microbial communities from MTU Mesocosm Facility, Houghton, MI, USA - PEATcosm2014_Bin02_30_metaG | ecosystem: Environmental > Terrestrial > Soil > Wetlands > Peat | place...
AGTAGGGATAATAGGGGTAGTAAGGATAGTAAGTATGGCCATAATAACTCGAGGAAGGATAGTAATAAGGAACATCGCCGAAGTATTCATTGCCGAAGTAGGGATAGAGTGGATAATTTGTAAAACCGTCTATAGGAGCATCGGTATAATAAGTATTGTCGCCATAGTAATAGGAGCTGTGGCCGTATCCTTCTGACAGCCAGCTGTGGTAGGTGCCTCTCCACCAGGGATTCAGGACCTGTCCCGATGCTATCCCAAGGAATAGGCCAAGGAGAGCTAAAGATAGCTGAAGGGTCTTAGTCATATACCTCACCAGAGGGACCCTTCTTTTCGGCTAACTTAAAGCTATCTAACTTAAAGCTATCTAATTTAAAGCTATCTTATTCAGCCCTGAATGTTACAACCTCAACCTCTCTTTCTTAACCACTATTTCCCTAATAGTTCCTTTACCCTAGTTAATTAGGAGGTAAATCTCGGATTGTAGTCCAACCGCCATTGCTGTAAACCCTGAAAGAACTCGTCCTGGCGGCGTTCAATGTATTGCCCCAGTTCGGATAGAGGTACGGAAGGGGAGTATTGGCTGTCCTAAAGGCATTGGTTCCCAGGGTTGTGGGGTGGATGTTATAGCCGTAGTAGTCATAGAAGGGATAATAGTATGCGGGGTAAGTGCCATTGCCATAGTAGGAGTAATAATAGGGTTCAGAGAAGTCCGAAGGAAGGACGTAATAAGGCGATCCTATGTAATACGGCCCATTGACGTAATATACGGGAGTGTTCAGCCAATCACCAGCCCCTATGAACCATGGGTCCTGTCCTGCGGTCGTTCCCACCAGGAGGCCTAAAAATACGAGGTGCAAATAGATCAATTTCGACACAAATCCTCACCGAATAAAACATCTTTCTTAAATAACTTAAAGTTATCTCTGCAGCCCTTCCTCAGGCTGCAGCGGAGATCACCGCTTAGAGATCTTTACAATGCATCCGTTCTCAGAGCTCTCATGTTCCAGGTTCATGCCAAGCTCAGAGATCACCTTTCGCCAGTGGCCTTCAATGCAGATCTTGCAGTGCTCCTTGACCAGCAGTGACGCACCAACCCTGGCAAAGGCCCTGGCTCCATCTATGATGGCACAGCGCTCCCGCCGAATCTCGACAAAGCCGTCGCCTTCGACCACCTTCACTACGCTTCCAAAGAGGTTCTTGTCATTGGTGGCAACGGCCATGGCTACGTCCTCGGGCTCAGTCATGCCCATCTTCTTGAAGGTGGCTGCCACCTGCTTGGCACCGAGATCCTGGAACTCCCTGAGCCCCTTCTTACCCAGCTTTCGGGCAACGTACCCGCTGCTTCCATAAAAGCTTCCCATCCACATGGCGACAACACGCTGCTGGATCTGATCCAAAGGTATCTCAGGCACATCGGTCATAGGCACAGGCTCCTGATGGCGGGATGTAATTGAATCGATATAACTCTTCTCCACAAGGCCGAAGATACGACGATGAATCGGAGGAGATCGTCGATATCCAGAAGATCATTTCTCCCCGGAGAGGCATGCGCAAGCATCCATACCGTCAAAGCATCTGTCATGGGAGGCCATATTCGACCATGACGCGAGACCTCAATCGAGAACTTCCGACGCATCACCCATCGATTATGAATAAATTATATAGGAAAACTATAAATAATTTCGCGCCCGGCATTAAGATATAGAAATTGGTAATTGATGCAGAGGAGAGCCGAAAGTACATGTCAAGCTTGCTTTGGTGGGCCGTGTTCTTTTTTATACTGGCAATAATCGCCTGGGTACTGGGGGCACGTGGCGTTGCCGGATTATCTATGATCGCTGCCAAGTGGTTGGTCATAATCTTCCTTGTGCTGGCGATAATAGCGTTGATATTGCTTTGACCCGTCTACGATATCACTCGTCGTAATAATCCGGTGGTCGGGTGGAGCCGAACTTGGGATTTTTATCATCAACGCTTACTTGTAGGACTTCTGGCTCACCTTAACCATATAGAGAGAGATAGTATCCTCTGCTGGCATGAAGTACTACCCCTATCCCGATGGGCTAGTGGAAGATGCTATGATACAGTTAAAGCGCAGTGAGCTTTCCACTCTAGATAGAGCTGGCAGGATGAAGGATATGCCATGCGGGGTTGGAAGCACTGCTGGAATGGGAACGGGGCCTAAGGCCTACGGGCAGGGTTATAAATCTAAGAATGTCTGAAGGCCAGAGATTGAAGTAATGCATTGGCCTTCTTTAAAGAGGCCTGCCTTTAACCTGTTCTTGTTTTTATCTTCAAGTAGTTATCAAATCGCTTATTAAGTTCAACTTTAGTTTTTAGCTTAGCATTATTAAGAGGATTCCATCTAAGAGGGCTAATGTTATAGAAAAGCCAATGAGAAAAAGAAAATCAAAGGCCTAGAGGTTCCGCCTTTAAGCCAATGCGCCAACTGTGATGTTGATCTCTTTATAAACCGGCAGATTCCAGGACGTGTGGTCGTTGTTCACCAGTTCAACTGGGAAGTTATTCCCGCCGGCCATCACAGTATGTCAGGTAAGCTGGTATTGGTGCTGGAACGAAGGTGTCTGGTGCCGTCTCTGCAAGCTTTCCGAGGGTTGTCGAGACCAGACTTGTCCATGAAGTAGTGGATGTGCCCCTGGTCGGCAACGCTAGCGATTCCAAGGGCATTTACAAGGTTGAAGTTGGCAACATATCGATTATTGTGATTTTGATGCCCTGTTCGGAGGAGTTTACAAGAAAGAGGCCGTTGAGGTAGATCCAAAAGCGAGCTATCACGATATCATGAGCTTCTTCCTGGAAACCTTCCGGCGGAAGGTAGATCCAAGACTGAGCCTTTATGATGGCACGGTCTTTTACAATCAAAGTGACAAGCTCATAGAGAAAGATGCCGAGCCAATAAAGCACAAGACGTTAAATTGGTTAAGCCCTACAGCCAGCCTTCGTGAGGTGCTTGAGATAGTCCTGGACCGATCTTCCAAAGCCCCTCTTGGAGGCCAGTCTCTCTATCTCCCTTTGAACTCCAGTGCCGTATTGCATGGCCTTCTTCTGGTAGCAGGCAATGGACGCCGGCATGTACTTCAAAGCCACCATCCTCAAAGGTCTCTTTCTTATGTCGCCTGCAACCTTTTCCTCGGGGGGAATTCCTCTAGCAGCCCTCACAACCCTGACGTCCATGTAAGGCAGGGAGAAGTAAATGCCGTGGTGGCTTCCCACCGCCTGGTCCCTCTGAAGCTGAACTTTTAAGCCTGCAAAATCCTTCTCCAGGTCTTCAGCCAGATTTCGGCTCTGAAGATATCGGGAATAGCCTCCGAAAAGCTCATCTGCTCCCTGGCCGGCTATGACGCGCTTGTATCCTCGATCTGCAGCTCCTTTGGCCACGAAGTACAGGGTGGTTGCAATGGACGCGTCCACCGGGTTGATCCTGGGGATCACCTCAAGAACCTCTCTCAAGGCCCCTTCTACCGAACGAGGATCGATGACTAAGGCCTCCAGATTCAGGCCAAGATTGCCGGAAACCTCCCTGGCCTTCCTTAGGTCATGGGACCCTTCCATGCCCACCGCTAGGCATTCCCTTCTAGCCAGGCGGGCTACCAGGGCCGAGTCCACTCCTCCCGAGAGAGCAACGATGCCTTCATCACTCCTGAGACCTACTGCTATCTCTATAGCCTGGGCAAGGTCCATGGGAGGCGTGGACGGGTTCACGCTGCCTGCTATCTCTTCCTCGCAGACAAAGGCTCCTGGAGGGGCATCCCCTAGCATTATACCGAAGTGATCTCGGGCGCGACAGTCGTTCCAGTGAAGGATGAACTCGCCGCCAAATCCTGTAACGGAGGCAGGATCTTTGGATAATAGGGCGCTTATATCGCTCAAAGACAGGCGCGATCCATTCAGCTCGGCCCAGCCCTTGATATCGACATGAAAAGTCATATCTCTGATCATTTCTCGGCCTATATTTATACTAAACCTTCTTTGGTTAAGGTCCTAGAGTCTACATTGCCCGATTCTACATAGCTCTATAGAAGAGAGCTGCGTACAGGCCAATGGTCTGGACAGGCACCCCAATTAGGGAAGCCCTGCGTAGATTATTGGCCATCGTTTCCTCGTCACTCTCCTCCAACAGATGGAGAAGGACATCAATGAAGAGCACTAGCACCAGGGTTGCGTAGAAGATCATCATGAACTTAATTGAGTCGTGCCCCGGTATCATTGAACAAGGGCCCTGAAGCTCAGCAGTTTGCTTAAAGACCAAATATGATCAGTAAGTCCTTCAGCCATATCAGGAGTTCTTCTGACCCATTTTATGTATCCATCACAGTGCTCTAGCCTTAAGGTATTGTGAGGTTTGACGAAGTTATATCAGGTTTCTCGATCTCTGATTCCATTGCTTTCCTCAGAGATCGTTATCTGTAGCCTAGGTTATATAGTTTTCAGTTGATTAGAGGCATGACCGAAAGCTGGGGGAGTCACAAAACTATCCGCGTATTCAGATTCGTCGATTCTAAGCCCCTGGTTGACCTCCAGGAGCGAATAAACCAATACAGCGATAATTACGAAAAGGTAGAAGATGAATCCCAAAGAAATGACACCATAGAGCTTAAATTACTATAATTTCGGTAAAATTAGTAAGCTTTTATTGCAAGTTCACTCTGAAGACGAGAAAAGGCCCCATAATAGACTAGGTGGTTGGATAGTTGAAGTGAGAGTGCTGAAAGAGGGATTTCTGAAGATTCTTGCCACATCTAAGGTTAAAAAACGATAACAGGCTTGTGAAGGTCAGGAATGTCCGGATTAATTTACCTGTTCTTCAACCATCCCTCCCTGCAGATAAGCTACTATCCCGTTGCCCACGAAGATGGCATCCTTAAGGATTATAGTGCCCTCGTTGTAAATAACTCCACCTTTATATGCCCTATTGCTGTTGATAGTGGTGAGCCCATCTAGATTGAGCCTGCCAGACCCAGCATTGTAGATAGCCTCGTCCTTTTGGGCGAGATTATCTGAAAGGGTGGATTCATTGATGTCCAAAGTGTCGTTGTTGTAGACGGCTCAGCCTTTTTCTGCGTTGTTTTTCGATAAACTAACACGATTCAAGATTGCATTGTCCTCGTTAAGTAAACCGCCACCATAGCCCCAATATCGAGTATCGTTACGGACAAATGCCGGCCCAGAATTACCTGAGATATCACTGTCATTGATCACTAAGGTACCACGATTGCATACGCTGGCGCCTTTCCCTCCGGTATTATCCTTGACTACACAGTTATTGAGAGTCATTTTGGTGCCCGGAAGAACGTAAATGCTTCCTCAATAGTAACCGTAACATGAAGGACCCCTATCGTTATCGATAGCCCACTCATTACCTGCGATCTTACAGTTCTCAAGCAAAGCCTCGTCGTCTGTGAGCAGGACGCCCGTGCTTACGCCCGTTACTGTAATTTTGTTGTTTAATATACTACAGTTGGATCGAATCAGCGGGCGTCCATTCCAGAAGATGGTCGATGAGGCGAAATCCATTGAATTCGAAATGAAATTAGAATCCTTTATTAGTGTCTTTTCCGACACATACATCATGCATACTCAGGCGTAGGTAGAGAATGGGATTCCATACCATTCAGGCTAGTGCAGAGATGCCACAGTTCTTTATTAATCCAAGATCGCTCTGCATCATCTTATCGAGACCTTCTGACTGAGCTTGCGCTCCACATAGGACGAGGAGACCAATCGCCAATACTTGCAGCTTAAATTTCATTATCGTATCTCTTTAACCATGGTTAGCTAATTGTGGCAATCATTATCATTCTACATCGCAAGTCCTACCCTCGGTGATACAATAGCCCGACTTGGCATAAGGGTATTCAATATCTGGGCATGGTGGACTGCAATCTGAGGTTCCTCCTCCCCAGGGATCAGTACAGCAGCAGCACAAATCTCCTTCCACATTCTTAATTGTGCTAATCTTACTTCATCCCAAGCAATTTTCGATGCAGGCAAGCCATTATTTTAAACTTTTTTCATATCTTTTCTGCTGTGTCGGAAAGATTTATAAATTTATAAATATACATATTAAAGTATGTCTTATGAAGCTGATCGCGATGGTACCCTATATAATGACCGGTTGTTTAAAAGAGGTTGGTTTTTTCCTCAAAACAAGTTTTTTAAATCACTGGGATGATATCTTTAATTAATTTGGCTATGCCAATTATATCGACTTATTGTCCTATTGGAGATGTTAATGGCTAGCAGGATGTAGATAGAACTATAAAGTATCAAGCTCCTCGGAATAAAGTATACGATATCAGCCCTGCAGTCAAAGCCCCAAAATTAGAGGCCTCAATATGACCCTGGATTTAGAACGCCTTCGCGCCCACACCGAGGAGTATGGTCAGGTCGCCACCATAGCCATAAAGGCAGGAGGCCTGACAAAAGCCCAGACTCAGTTCGTGCAGAAATATATGGCCGAGGTTCTGGATGCCCTGCCCAGCCTCCTGGATCAGCTGGAACTCCTCAAGACGGCCTATCTGAGGGCCGAAAAAGACAGGCGGATCTGCCAGGGAATAAGAACTGAAGAGGAAGCTGAAGCAAAGGCTATGGAATCCTTGGAGGTTTTGCTCAAGGATTAAATATAAAACCCTCGATAGATCTGATGATTATTCTGATATTGCAAATTTGATAAAAAGCAGTGGCTTCAGTTCTACCATTTGCATTAAATATAAAATTCCCATAAGCTTAATAAGATAAAGGTCAACGCTTACTCATGAGAGGGAGAGGGATGCTAATAGTAGTGGCTTTAATGCTATTTATCGGCTCAGCTTTTGCAGAGTTTCAGAGATTTAATACGAGTAAAGGATGCGTTCAGATAGATCTCCCTTACAAAGTCAATAACAACGGAAACCCTTGCCTCATACTGAACCTGGCAAGGCCCGGGGCGTCGAAGCCTATTTTGTCCATAATTCTTTACGGCTCCAAATTTTATAAGGACCTCGAGGACTTTGCTGTCAGCATCGAAGGCCAGGGACCAACGATCAGCAGTATGAAGACCATCAAGGGTGATGATATGATCTTCAGCATCGAAGATACTGGTACCGATGTCAAAGGCCTCGAGACCTACACCTATAGGGGATTTATCAATTGCACCAAGGAGAATGGTGAGTATGTTCTAATCCACGCCCATAAGGATATCAAATCCGGGCTCAAAGTCATAGCCAGCTATAATGAAAGCAGTTTCAAAGATATCTGTCGATCTTTTACCTTTGTATGAAGCTGGTGGAAGGAAAGGCAAAAGTAATAAGCGATAGGTTCTGCGATGGCCTTAGAGCCTGCCTCTCTGTCTGTCCATCAGGTGCCCTGAGCATAGATGAGAGGGAAGCTGAAGAGTTCAATGCCGAGGCATGAAGAGCAAAAGTGGAAAAGGCAGTGGCAAGAAATATCGAGGCTCCCGTCGCGATCTGCACAGCCCCCATAAGCATGAATCCAATGGAGGCGCCATCGGGAGGGATGGCACCAGGATAGGCACAAAAGGAGGGTGGGGCGACTCTAAACCTGCCGTTTGAGCTCTCTTACTGGTCCATACAGATAAAAGCTGATACAGCCCAACGCGCCTTACCTCAGGGATTCCAGTCTGCTGATAGCTGCCGATTGCATCGGCTTTGCTTGCTCTGCTGTGCACCAGAACTTCATAAAGGGGAGGGTGTCCATGATCGACTGCCCCAAGTTCGATGATAGAAATCAGCTTTTAGAGAAGCTGACCCGCATCCTTAGGATGAATGATGTAAAGGGCATCACGGCGCTCTATATGACGGTGCCCTGCTGCAAGGCTCTGAACAATCTGGTCAGTGGGGCGGTAAAGAGCTCGGGAAAGTGCATTCCTCTGAAGAGCTATGTGGTAGGGATCAGGGGAGTTATCTCAGAGGCACGAGCCTAATGCTTGAACCTCGCTTGAGTCTCATTTCGCTCTATTTAATATCGCTAATCCAGCCCTTTATTAATCTTCTCTATCAAGATCCTTATCAACGCTCTTTTTAAACCTGATTATTTTTGTCTTACTCTTTGGTGCTCTAAGGCTCACCATAAGCTCTATCAGATAGGACCTGGGAAAGTCCTCGATCCTCTTAATCCTCAGGCTCTTTAATCTCATAATCCTTATTACAATCTGACTGGATCACCAAATATAAGTAGTTCGCCTCCTTAGATATAATGAATAGGAGGCTGCACCGAGGCTAAATACCGGTGTCAAAGTAATGAAATGTCGAAGATAGATTTAATATCAGCGAAAAATAGATATACCTTGGTTCAGAGTTTAAGCTGCATAATGACCGCTGCCGTTCCTGGGGATGGCAGTAAATTATAATGACGGTGAGCTTCTATTCCTATTAATTCTGCAGGCAGAGCAGCTGTCTTTATAGATGGCGCTTATTTAACTAAGATCCTGGATATCGACTTCGGCAAGCCAAGAATCGATCTGTCTAAGTTCTCAGAGATATTATGCGATGATTACGAAAGGTTGAGGACCTACTACTATAACTGCATGCCTTTCCAGAGCAATCCGCCTACTGAGGAGGAGAGGCGAAGGTTCTCCTCCATGGACAAGTTCATCTACACCATAAAGAGGCTTCCCAGATTCGACGTCAAGCTGGGAAGGCTTGGCTGCGTGGCAGGGGAGTTCGTCCAAAAGAGGGTGGACATCTCCCTGGCAGTGGACCTGGTGAGGATGAGCTGCGCGAGAGTTATAGGAAAGGCGGTCCTGGTAACCGGCGATAGCGACTTCGTACCGGCGATTGAGGCTGCCAAGGAGATGGGCGTCCTGGTCACCCTTTACTATTCTCCGAGTTCCATTCACGACGAGCTTCTCTCAGCGGTGGACGAGAGCTTCGTCATCACTGAGGATCTTATAAGACATGTCGAGAGATAAGAGAGGCAGATTTAAGAAAGGCAGAATTAGAGGGCAGCAGTGGTCATAAGATGATTGAATCAAGGCCACAACATAACCTTTAGACCTCAATCGCCTGCCTTGTCCACATCGTACTGCCCAGGCTTAACTCCTCCCTCCAGGTCAAGCAACCATTCCCCAGATTGATCTGTAAGGGCTGCCTCAACAAATCCTGCCAATCCCCCAGGATAATAGACCTCCAGAGCGTCCAGCTCTGCCATCCTCCTGGCATCGAGATTGTAGGGCTTTAGATATTTTTTATATCTGACTACCTCTTCCCTGGAGATTTTTAGGTCAGCTCCTGCCCCGAATAGAGCTGTGGATACAGCCCAAGGGGGCATGAAGATCTTCATCTTGAGGATCTGGGATGGCGTGAGACCTATGCGCCTCAGCTTTATATACTTCCCAGGACAGGCTCTGGAGATTCCCTCGGCCAGATCTCTGCAAAAGCCGATACCCCTAGGGCTCAGGTCTGATAAGCAGAGAACCTCCGATGGACCTTCAGACCGGAGGCACAGATCATCCAGGGCTTTATCCGAAGGCCTTTCCTCCACCGACACTAGGGTGACACCCATCTTCTCGCAGACAGGGAGGATTAGAAGATTGAGCGCGGATTTATTCAGCCACAGCTCAAGCCTTGGCTGTCCGTCCTTTCTTCCTTTGGCCTCCGCGGCAAAGACATTCTCCCCCGGGACCTCGGTCAGTACGGCATCCTTTCCAATATAGCCAAGATCCCGTGCCTTATGGACCCACTTGGCCAGGCGCTCGCCATCGCTCTCATGATAGGACCTCATGATGCGAATCTCGCCTACAAAGCCCCCGCATATGGGATAATCAGCGGCTTTCCGGCTCATGGCGTAATAGAAAAGAGCCTTGACCGTGATCCTGGGCCTGCCAAACTCTTTAAAAGTTCTGGCCACCCACTTGGATTTGGTCCTATCGGTCTCTGTCTCCACGAAGGGCTTCTCGCTCATGATGGGGAGCTCATTTATGCTTGTATTAATTAATATCTGGCGCGCTGCAGGTAGCTTACCGGTAATGGATCATCGAACACGAAACCTGCAGCAAAGATCTCGCCAACCTAGATTGCATTTTCGCGAAAGGTCTGCCAACTCAATGGAAGCAGATTAAAATTTATCTGAAATATCGGAGATGTGTATTCGATTTTAATACCCATCTATGGAGCGTGTCTATCATGTTAACGGATTTGTATAAACTCGTGGTAGTATTCTCAACGCATAAGCCACAATTCTTAAATCAATTGTGGTTATAGTAGTATTATCAAGGGAGCATGAAACACTTTCTCCAAACTAATTAGTTATCGCACCAAAGAAACCTTCGCAAACTGACCTTTTCTGGTACATCTCTCCATCATAACTCTTATCCCTTATCCAAGCTCCAAAACCTTTAGGATTTCTTTTCTTAGGCTTGATTACAGGCAAATAACCTCGGCTGATAACCTTATTCAAGAATCTTTTAGAATTGTATTCTCCATCCCCATAAAGGAAACCTTTACCACTTGGAACTCTTAGCTTTGGTATCATTCTCACTTCAACAGGATATATGGTCTCATCATATCTTGTTATTGCCTATATTTTTAATCCTTTTCTTTTTTATTGGTAAACATCGTAGAACCAACAAATGTTTCAGAATGTTCCATTTGCTCTAAATTCACTAGAATTCTGTTTAGGATCTCTTCGATGTAGCTAGACAATTTCTTTTCTCATAAATGTAAAATCGCATGGTCAACCCTTTCTCCTAGTGCCTCTTGA
>Ga0181520_10012799_pt1 | contig 10719 bp, 10 predicted proteins | sample PEATcosm2014_Bin_29_FD_132451 | JGI IMG/M metagenome (GOLD analysis project Ga0181520, IMG submission 132451) | Peatland microbial communities from MTU Mesocosm Facility, Houghton, MI, USA - PEATcosm2014_Bin02_30_metaG | ecosystem: Environmental > Terrestrial > Soil > Wetlands > Peat | place...
CTTTGGTCAATGGTCACTGGGCTACCCTCCTGGGGGCATGGCTTGTGGCCATGACCCGCTATGGTGTTGATACCTGGAGGGTAGCTCTTTTCGTCTCTACCTACAACTGGCGAACGCACCCCGGCGCAGCAAAGCTGTTGACGCGGTCCCCCGACAAGGCTATACTATCATCTCGCGCCGGGTGATGATGCCCAGGCGACGTGTTATCATGCATGCAGGTTGATACGCCGGTCTCGGAATGCGTTCGACTCGGCATCCTGTCACGGTGGCAATGTACCGCCCCTTGCGGTGGCGGCTTAGGAGGAACTGGTCACGTGCGACCCTTCCCTATCGATGAGATCGCCGAGATGGTCGGAGGCCGGTACTCGGTTGTCATCGCTGCAGCGAGACGCGCGGAACAACTCAAGAACGGCGCGCCTCCGCTGGTGAGCATAGAGTCCAAGAACCCCGTCACAATCGCCCTCGCGGAGATCAGCGCGGGCAAAGTGCTCATCGACCCGATGCCCCCCATTCCCCCCGAGGCGGTCGGTAAGGCTGTGCCGAAGCTGTTCGTACGCGAGCCGGGCACGGAGGAAGATACGATCATCCCGCGTCGCTCCGAGGCTACCAGACCGGCAGGCGGAGACGAGGACCTCGACGAGGATGCCCTGGACGACGACGAGGACGACGAGGACGAGGAAGAGGACGACGACGAGTGAGCCCGCTGCAGGGGCTTGCGCGGGCCCATCCTGAGTTCTTCAAGTAGGTTTCACCACGTGGCCAAGCAGGATTACTACGATGTTCTCGGCGTCCCGCGCGATGCCGGCCCCGAGGACATCAAGAAGGCTTACCGACGGCTGGCTCGGCGCTACCACCCCGATGTGAACCCGGACGACGCCGAGGCGGATGCGAAGTTCAAGCATGTCGGGGAGGCGTATGCTGTTCTCTCCGATTCGGAGCGCCGTGCCCGCTACGATCGCTTCGGCAGTGATGCCCCCGCCGATGTCGGATTCGGCGGCGGATTCCCCGATATTTTCGAAGTCTTCCGCACCGCTTTCGGCGGCGACCCCTTCGCCGGCCACAGCGGCTACTCCCGCGGGCAGGACCTTCTCTACGAGCTTCCGATCACCCTCGAGGACGTGCTGCACGGCTGCGAGCGGGAAGTCAAGTACGGACACGTCGGCCTTTGCGACACCTGCGGCGGCTCCGGCGCGGCTCCGGGCACCGAAGCCCACACCTGCAGCACCTGCCAGGGCCAGGGCCGGGTCCGGCAGACGCAGCAAACCTTCCTGGGAACCTTCGCCAGCGTCACCGACTGCCCCCGCTGCCGTGGTCGCGGGACGGTCGTCGATACCCCCTGCCCCGAGTGCCGCGGCGCCGGAGTCCACCGCGTCGAAGAGACCGTGACCGTCAAGGTCCCGCCCGGCATCGAAAGCGGCCGCGAGCTGCTGTACGATGGCCTCGGCGACGCGCCTGCCGACGGCGGCCCGCCCGGCGACCTGCACGTCCGCATTCGCCTGGAGCCTCATTCGGTGTTCCGCCGACACGGCCATCACCTCGCCATGATCCAGGAGATCAGCATCGCCCAGGCGGCGCTCGGGGCGGTGCTGAAGGTCCCGACCCTGGATGGCGAAGCCGAACTGGTGGTGCCGCCGGGCACCCAGTGGGGCACGGAGCTGCGCATCCCCGGCCAGGGCCTGCCGACCCTTCGCGGCTCCCGTCGCGGGGACCTCGTCGCGGTCATCCGCATCCTCGTCCCGGAGCGTCTCACCGAACGCCAGCACGAGCTGCTCCTCGAGTTTGCGAAGGAATTGGGCGAGGACGTGCAGCACCACGAAAAGGGCTTCTTCGAGAAGGTGCGCGACGTGCTGGGCGGACGTGGGTAGACGGAGAAGGCTGAACGCAGAAGAGGGAAAACGGCGAAAGACGGCAAAACGACAAGGAACGACGGCTTGGACAACGATTGTACCCCTGACGACAACGGCCTCGGCGTCGGCAACCCCGCTCCTGGTGCGGAGCCGCGCTGTTGCGCTCATCATTCATCATTCACCGCTCATCGCTCGCCGTTTCCCTCCCTTCCCTCTCGCTGGGCGCGGATCACTGTCGAATGCCCGCCGGCGGCGGCTGAAGCGGTTGCGGCTATCGTGGTCGATCTGATCGGCTACGGGGTCCAAATCGACGAGATTCCTGGGGTTACGCGGGTGCACGGTTTCGTGAGCGAGACCGAGGACGCCGACGCCATTGAGGAGCTCATTCGCCAGCGGGTCAGCGCGGTGATCGCGGATGCCGCGGGCAGCGCCGAGATGACGATCAGCCGAACCTGGATCGAGGAGAGCGACTGGGCGGGATCGCTCTCAGGCCGCGAAGCCTTCCGTGTCGGGCAACATTTCGTCATCGCCTTCGCCGATGAAAATGAAGGCCCGATTGCGCGCCCTGCAATCGCCGAGCCGGACAGCATCGTCATCGAACTGCAGTCGCAGATGGCCTTCGGCACCGGCGATCATCAGACCACGGCTCTCTGCCTGGAGGCCCTGGAGCGCCTCATCGAACCCGGCGACCGCGTTCTCGATGTCGGCACCGGGTCCGGCATCCTGAGCATCGCGGCGGCCAGGCTAGGGGCAGCAGATGTCCTCGGCGTCGACAACGACCCGACCGCGGTCGCCGTGGCCCAGGCGCATTGCGCCCGCAATGCGGTGACCGACACCGCGCGCATTCTTGCCGGTGAGGGGATGCAGCACGCAACCGGCCTGTATGACATCGTCGTCGCAAACGTCCTCGCGACGGTCATCGGGCCCCTCGCCCCGGTGGTGGCCCGGCACATGAAACCCGGCGGGTACTATATCGCCTCCGGCGCGACCTATCGGTGCGAGAACGAACTGAAGGAAGACCTCACGGAGGCGGGCTTTGTCGTATGCGCGGTGGACCGGCGCGATGACTGGATCTGCCTCATCGCACGGTACCCGGAAGGGTGATCGCCCTTGGCGCGCGTATTCGTGTCGGAAAGCGACGTGAGCGGCACTCGTGTCACCGTCACCGGGGATGACGCACACCACCTCGCCACCGTCTTGCGCCTGAGGCCGGGGGACCGCTTTCAGGCCATCGCCCCGGGCGGTGTCGAGCACGAGGTCGCCATTATCGCCGCGAGCCGGCGCGAGATCGTCGGCGAGATCACAGCCAGCCGCACTATTGAGCCTGAAGCCCGCCTGCGGCTCACCCTCTACCAGGCCATCCCCAGAGGCAAGCGCTTCCCCTTCATCCTCCAAAAGTGCACCGAACTCGGCGTCGCCCGGTTCGTGCCGGTCATCGCGGCGCGCACGGTCGTGGATGTCGAGGACGGGCGTGTGGAGCAGCGCCTGGAGCGCTGGAACAAAATCGTGCGCGAGGCCTGCCGCCAGTGCGAGTGCGCGTTGATGCCGGAGGTGTCGCCTCCGCTGGTGTGGAACGACGCCCTGGCGGATTGGGTGCGGTCGGCAACGCCCGGGATGCTCTTCCACGAACGCCTCGCCCGGGATGCGCAGGGCGTGGCGCCGCTGCGGAATGTGCTGAGTCGGTTCCGCGCGGCCCCGGCGCTGGGCCTGTTTGTCGGTCCGGAGGGCGGCTTCACGCCGGAGGAAGCGCAAGCCGGCATCGCCGCCGGGCTGGTGGAAGCGCCGCTTGGGGCAAGGATACTGCGCGCGGAGACGGCGGCCATTGTGGCCGTAGCGGTGTGCCTGTACGAGTCGGGAGATTTGTAGAAAGTTGTTGATAAGGGCCTTTGCCGTTAGTAATCGCGGGGGTTCGGGGGACGCAGTCCCCCGAGGTGTTAAGGCCGTTTGGCGATTCTGCCGTCTTGCCGTCGGCCGGAAGCCCAATGCTGCACAGGGAGGATGTCATGTTGCGTAAGATCGCACTATTGAGCACACTCGCGCTGGGGACCGCCTTGGCGCTGGGGACCGCCTTGGCGCTTTGCGGCTGCCCGCACCGTGTCGAGCAGACGTCGAGTGCATCAGGCTCGGCAACCAAGGAACCAGTCGACCTTACCCTCTATACTTGGACTGAGGTCTCCGAATTCAACGCCAACCAAGAGCTCATCAAGAAATTCATGGACAGCCATCCGGGCATCAACGTGCACCTGCAGAATGAGTCCGGCGGCAGCACGCAGGCGATGGCGAAGCTGCAGACAATGATGGCCTCCAAGACCGCGCCGGATGTCATGAGCCTGCACGGCGCATACTATTACCCCTTCGCCGCCAAGGGCGTCCTGATGGACCTCGAACCGATGGCTGCCCAGGACCAGGCCTTCAACCTACCGGACTTCTACCCGGACCTGGTCAAGCAGTGCCGCTGGCAAGGCAAACTCATGTCCCTGCCGCGCTTCACTTCCGTCTACGCCGTCTTCTACAACAAATCATTGTTCGACGCTGCGGGCCTCAAATACCCGGCAGTCGACGGCGAGTGGACGTGGGACAAGTACCTGGAGGCCGCAAAGAAGCTCACCACACACGGCTCCGGCGGCAGCGGACAGTGGGGCTGCTTCATCGACTTCTGGGGATCGCGTCTGTACCCCTGGGTATGGTCCAACGACGCTGACTTGATGGACGAAAGCCGCAGCAAGTGCACGATCGACTCACCGGCGGCCGTCGAGGCGATCGGCTTCCTCGCCGACCTGCGGCTGAAGTACAAGGTCTGTCCGGTGAGTTCCGCGACCGACCGCAACCAGGGTCTCGACCAGTTCACTCAGGGCAATACCGGCATGTACATCACAGGCCCGTGGGACATTCAGACCCTCAAACAGCACCCGACGCTCAAGTGGGACATCGCGCCGACCCCGAAGAAGAAGCGCTTCGCCACCTTGCTCGGCACCGAAAACTACGCGATCTCCAACGACACAAAGCACCCAAAAGAGGCCTGGGAGCTGTTCAAGTTCCTGCTCAGCGCCGAGGCCCAGGATTTCATGCAAAGCAAGCTGGAGAAGATGCCCTCCCGCAAGTCGGTCGCTGAGGGGCCGTATCTGGCGGGCGCGAAGGAAGCCGGTTACAACCGCAAGGTATTCATCGACGCCCTCCAATACGCCCAGCAGGCCCCCAACATCCCCGAGTGGAGCGAGGTCAGCCACTACGTCCAGGACGAACTCGACCTCGTCTGGGCAGGGAAGAAGTCGGCCGAGGAGGGCTGCAAGACGGCTGCCGAGAAGGTCAACAAAGCGCTCCAGGAGATCCGCGGCAGGGACGCGAAGAAGTAGGTACCGCGAACCAAAGCGGCCCGCCGAGCGTTGTTACGGGTAACTGTGGATCACTGGCTCATGCCGACCAGGGTCATCCTGCGATTCCGAAACCGGATGCGGGCGCACGGTATGTGCAACGCCTGACTTCGCAGAGGGGGATCGAGTGCAGCCGCTTCCGACCATGTACGCATTCCGGGACGCTGGAGAGCTATCTCCCACTCGGTGGAAACCGAGACTGGTAGCTTGCACGAAGGAACCCAGCCACTCCGACGACCCCGGGGAGATGTTCGTCGTCAAGTACCGCCGCGGCAGCCAAAGCACAGCGGCCAATATCAGCGAAGTGATCTGCCACGGTCTGCTTCTGGCTTCTGGAATACCAACTCTGGATGCAGTTCTTATTAGTGTGAGCAACTCGCTCTCAAGCTCGTATCGCCTCAGTGACGTCATAGACTACGATGTCATGCCTGGCCTACACTTCGGAACCAGGCACCGCACGGACGTCCAACCAGGGGACAGCAACATCCGGGTGGACGACCTGGCGCAGCCGGAGCAACTTATCGACATCTGGGTTTTCGATTGCTGGACAATGAACATCGACCGCGCCACCTATGGAAACATACTGATGGCGCGGGACCATCGCGGGAAGTGGCAGTTGGTCGCGTGTGATCAGAGCGACTGCTTTGGTGGTTCGGGTCGTTTCGCCGACGGCTCGTTTATGGGGATCGCGGAGGGCAATGTGCCGTCGGAGTCGTGTTCATGCTTGATAGAGGCGATATATCGCACCGATGGGAGAGCGGTATCTCGCGCGGTAGACCGGATCACTGGCGCGCTGGGTTCCGTTCAGTCCGCAGTGGAGCGCGTGCCCGACCAATGGTGGGACCAAAGTGCGGTGAAACCGGAGGAAGTGGAAAGATGCCTGAATCTGAGGTGCCGCATGTTGCCCGACATCTGCCAGGCAAAGAAATGGGGTGACATCAATGACGCATGTAGAGGAGGGTACATCCTCGGCACATAGCTATGCGGTGTTCACATATAGTGATAAGCAGTCTCACGAAGAGGCCGCCCCAGTAGGCGTTGCCTTGCTGTGTCATGCTAAGCGGCAGGTACACATACGAATGCTGCGACCCGGGGAGATATCCGGGGATGTCCGGGGCAGACAACACCTCGATTTCATTGGTATGGCGGAGAGGCAGATCAGGTCGTGGGTGGAGTCTGGGAGACTCCCGTATGCCTCTCCCGGCCTGACGCCGACATCCCTCGAGTGGTGGTCAATGATGCGACGGCTCATGCACTTCCGCGTTGGTGTAACGGAATTGCGGCCAATTGACTGCGTTGACGATGAAAGCCAGTTGGAGCCTCTGTTCTGCGCAGTCGTTGGGCCGGAGCAGAGCTCCACAGAACGCCGCCGGCGGATTGACGGGCTCATCACGAAGGCATTGGGGGATGTTGGGAAAGGCTTGCCCAGGAAGATTGCACTCCCCGGCTTTGGGGGGCATGAGGTCCCCGTGTCTCGCGGACTGCGTTCGCCCGCGGGCGTCGTAGTGATCGAGGGCGTGGACCTAGCTAACCGTAGCAGCGCGGTCGCGGACGCTGATGCACTCACCAGCAAGCTGCAGCGTTTGACACGCGATGAGCGCGGGGACGAGGTGCCGTATCCCGTTATAATGCTCGTCGCTTACCGCGCTTCGCCTACCGGACTTAATGGTGAGGGATACATGAAGACTTGGATTGAAGAGGCTGCGAAGGCGAAGACATTCGACATTGTTACCGAGGCCAACGAGTTTCATGCGGCAGTGGCCGATGCGCTTGCGGCGCATAAACAGCAGCCTCAGTTGATACCTCAACTGGGCTAGCGCGCCTGCGTTTTCCCGGCAGGCTCACGTACGGCCCATTGGAGGAATTGCTCTACCGTGCGATGATCGTCCTATCGGTCTGTACCCTTTCTGTTGCGGGAGTTCGCTTCGCCTGAGCGCGGTGGATAGCAGATTGCCGCTTTGCCTGACGTTGCCGCTAATGCTTTACCAAGGAGAACCCGAATGCGCAAGACTATCTCGCGTTTGAAGAGCGCCACAGTCACTGCAGGCCTGGCTCTCTGCCTGGGCATCGCGGTTTGCGCCGTGAGCGTGGCTTTCGCGGACGGCGCCCCGGCAGCCGCGAGCGCCGTGCCCAAGGTGATTGCCTGGCACGATTCCTACGATGCCGCTCTGGCGGCATCCAAGACATCGGCCAAGCCGGTCATGGTGTTTATGTTCGCCGCCTGGTGCGAGTACTGCAAGCAGTTCGACACAGAGACATTCGCCGATGCGAAGGTGCGCGCGCTCAGCACGCAGTTCGAGAGCTTCCGTTTCGACGGCGACAAGGATACGCAGCTTGAGGAGAAGGTCGCGGGGCAGAATCACTTCCCCACCGTCATGTTCCTGAGCGACGGGAGGGAGGTTCTCCGGCAGGTCGGATTCGTCGCCGCCCCGGTGTTCCTCATCAAGATGCAAACCGCGCTGGACAACGTGAAGCTGGCCGAGCAGATCCCCGCCCTCGAAGCCAAGATCGCCGCGGACCCGACGGATGCGGCGTCTCTCGCACAGCTAGGGCACATCTACACCCAGTTCGAGCAGTCGGACAAGGCGCTGCCGCTTCTCGCCAAGGCTGCAGGCCTCGGCAAGGACGGCAAGCTGGGACTGCTCCGCGATGTGAAGCTTGACCAGGCAATCGGAGAGTTGCGTCGCGAGGAGACCGGAGCCGCCGACCACCTCAGCGCCTGGGTCCAGGGCAACACCGGGAGCAAGCGCCTGGCGGAGGCCGAGTTCCATCTCGGGTTCGCGCAGGCCGCGGCCGGCAAATTCGCCGATGCCACGAAGACCTTCGCGGCCGTCAGCGCCGCCGCCCCCGCCAGCCCATATTCGACGCTGGCGAGATTCTACGCCGGTCTCGTCCACGACCGATTGCCCACGAACGCCGGTGGGTGAGGTAAGTAGCCCCGAGGGATCGGTCGATCCCCATGCGAAGTCCCCGAGCCGGCGGCGACGTTTGCTGCCGGTTTCGGCTTTTCCAGGTCGGGAATGCAGGAGACTCACCCGGCGCCCGTGAATACTGCGCGCCGAGCGGCACTGCGGCCGTCGCGTGGGGCGGGCATCTCGCCCCCAACATCGTCATCTGGGACGATGGAAAAGGGCCGTTTTCGTCCGGCGGGCCCCACCCCGCTCGCTTCGCGGGCACCCCTCCCGTGCCGGGAGGGGAACGGCTAACGACTTGGGCCGAATCGCTTCACGTCCCGCCACGACGGGATGACAACTGCCCTCAATCCCTCTCTTCCGGGTGTTCCATGCGCTACGTTCTTGGACTCGATGGCGGCGGCACCAAGTGTGACGCTGTGTTGCTGACCGAAACAGGTGAAGTCGTCGGCTGGGGGCGCGGCGGGCCGACCCACGGCTGGTATGAGCCGCCGGGCACTGCCGAGCAAAGCGTCCGCGATGCCGTGCGCGGCGCCCTGTCCGAGGTTCAACCCGACATCGCCTGTGCGGCCGGGCTGGGGCACATCTCGCCCGATCGCTTCGGCGCGGATGTGCGCATCGAGCGCGGCATCGGCGTCGGCGAGGTGGACATGGGCTTCGCCGCCGGCCTGGTGACCTGCGGCATCCTGATCCTCTCGGGCACCGGCAGCTTCGTCCACGGACGGACGCGCGACGGAGAGCACCGACATTTCGGCGGCCTTGGCCCGCTGCTCGGCGATGAGGGGGCCGGACACGACATCGGCGTCATGGCGATGAAGGCCGCGCTGACGGCCTCCTACACGCCCGCGCGCGCGACGGTCCTCGCCGAGCGCATCCCCCAGGCGCTCCGATGCGAGAGCCGGTGGGAGATCGTCAGCCTGGTCTACGGGGAAGGCCTCACACGGCGGCAGATCGCCTCGCTTGCGCCGATCGTCGAGACCGCCGCGAACCAGGGCGACGCTGTCTCGCAGTCGATCATGCGCCGCGCCGCCGAGCGCCTCGGTGAGTATCTCATCGACGTGATCCACGAGCTTCACATGGAAGACGAGGACTATGCAATGGTCGCCAGCGGCAGTATCGCGCGGAACTGCAAACTGTGGTGGGAGCGGATGTGCGAGGTCGCGCATTCGGTGGCCCCGGGGCTGCGGCCGGTCAACCCGAAGGTGCGCCCGGTCATCGGGACGTGTTTGCTGGCGCTCAAGGAGTTGGGGGTGGAGTGGAACCAGGACTTGCTGGACACGATCATCGAGACCCAAGAGCGCTTCAAGCCCGTGACGTCAGGGCCCGCATGAACCGCTCGGCGACGTGACGCCAGAGGAACTCGCGCTCGACTCGCTCGCGTCCGCGCTGTCCCATCGCCGCCGCATACTCCGGGTTGCCGAGGATCTTGATTGCCGCCGCGGCACAGGACGGAATGTCGCCCGGCGCAATTAGAAGGCCGTTTTCTTCCTGCTCGATTGCGTCGCTCACGCCTCCAGTGTCCGCCCCCAGCACGGGCTTGCCGCAAGCGTTGGCCTCCAGGTAGACGAGGCCCAAGCCTTCGACCGGCTGCCCGCGCACCTGGCGCGAGGTCATCGCGAACAGGTCGCAGAGGTGGTAGTAGGCGGGCAGTTCAGCCTCCGGCATAAGCCCCGCCCAGGTGACTATGTTATCCTCAGGATGGCGGCGCTGCACGACCCGGCGAAGATGAGCTTCGTTCGGGCCGGCGCCGACGATCACGTACCGGACCGGGCCGACCGCCGCCCGGATGACCCGCAGCGCCCGGATGATCGTCTGATGGCCTTTGCGAGCCACCAACCGCCCGACGGTCAGGATCACTTTCTCGTCACCGATCCCCAGCCGCCGGCGCAGCGCCTCCACGTCGGCGACATCGCACCCCAGCGCCTCCGGACGCACCCCCGCCCCGATGACATGTGTTCGATCCGGATCTGTGCCGCCACGGACCAACTCGCCCGCTGTGTAATGCGAGATCGCCAGCGCCACGTCGACCGATCGCAGGACCTGCCTCTGCACCGCCGCCTTGGCGGCGTTCGCTCCGTGGAGGGTGAACTCGTTCCCGTAGCCCATCAGCACCGAGGGGACATCGAGCGTCCGGGCGAGAGACACCGCGACCGGCCCCTCCAGAAACCACTTGCCGGCCACCACCGCATCGCAGCGCCCGGAGCCGGCGATCCCGCGAGCCACGTGCCCCATCTCCCGCGCCACAGCCGCCTTGCTGCCACGGGGAACGCGGACGACCTCATACGGCACACTGTCGTCGTGCGCTGCATCGCCATCGTGCGCGACAGACAGGACCACAAGCTCCTGTCCGGCCTCCGCGAGCGCGCGACACAGCCCGACGAGATAGGTCTGTATCCCGCCGACGGCGGGAGGGAAGTCGGAGGCGAGGAACAGTAGGCGAATGAGTGACATCCTCCTCCAAGAACCGGGAACAGAACGCGGCAGGCAACTACGTCAGTTGCCGGCTTAACGCCAATACCGTTCACTTAAGCACGCGGCGTCCGCACATTGTCGCGGATCTGTGGGGTCCCCGTATCCACCTGCTGCGCA
>Ga0181520_10012800_pt1 | contig 10719 bp, 11 predicted proteins | sample PEATcosm2014_Bin_29_FD_132451 | JGI IMG/M metagenome (GOLD analysis project Ga0181520, IMG submission 132451) | Peatland microbial communities from MTU Mesocosm Facility, Houghton, MI, USA - PEATcosm2014_Bin02_30_metaG | ecosystem: Environmental > Terrestrial > Soil > Wetlands > Peat | place...
ATGATCATGGCCTCGGCCAAGGCGCTGGCCAGCCTCTCGCCCACCCTTGCAGACCCAGAAGCGCCGCTGCTGCCGCCCATCGCCGATTGCCGCAAAGTCAGCCTCGTCGTCGCTGAAGCCGTAGCCAAGCAGGCGATGGCCGACGGCACCGCCGAAGCCGTGGACGACGCAACCCTGCGCGAGCGGCTGCGCGCCTATGTCTGGGAACCCGTTTATCAGCCGTATGAGCGGATTCCGTGATTCAATGAGGCGAGCTATTTTGGTCAAGCCCGCGTCTAATAGAACGTTGCTCCGGGCCAGGAGATTCTTTCGCAATTTGAAGGAGGGTTTCGTGCGCATCATTTCTCTCGCCGCCATCGTCTTAGCCGCCTCATCGGTTGCAGCTCAGCAACCTTCCACTCAGCCCGCAACGCCCTCGACCGCCCTCACCATCTACAACGACAACTTCGCCGTCGCCCGCACCCAGATTGAACTCGATCTGCATCCCGGCATCAATCAAGTCTCCACCAACCAGGTCACCACGCAGCTTGAACCTGACTCGGTCGTGCTGCGCGATCCCTCCCTCGGCGATTCAACCAAAAAGCCCGGCTTCCACATCGTCGAGCAGAACTACGACGCCGGCGTTGTCACCCAGGATTGGCTGCTTCAAAAGTATGAAGGCAAGACGATCGGCTTCCGGGAGTCCCAAAGATTCCTCGTGGACGGAAAAATCGTTCCCGCCGAGATCGTTCAAGGCAAGATCGTTCGCGCGCCCCAGACCGGCGCCCAGTTTGGCTCCTCCCAGAATCAAGCCCTCATTGAGGTCGATGGCATACTGCAGTTTCAGCTTCCCGGTACGCCGCTCTTTCCCGCCTCGACCGACGGCCTGCTGCTGAAGCCGGCTCTGAACTGGCAGATCGACTCGGCAAAGGCGCAGAAGCTCTCCGCGGAACTAGCCTACATCACGGGTGGCCTGAATTGGGAGGCGACCTACAACGTGGTCGCACCGAATTCTGGCGATACCGTTGGTAAAGCTGCCAATGCCAAAGCTATGACCGGCGAGAAGGCCGACCTCCTCGGATGGGTCACCATTCACAACCAGAGCGGCACGGAGTTCCCGCAGGCTCGAATCAAGCTCATGGCTGGCGATGTGGCCAAGATCAAGCCGCGCAACGAAGCCTTTAGCGGAGCCAAGGCCTTCGCTTCGGCAGGGGCGTTCAGCGTAAACGGGCAAGTAACCCAGAAGGCCTTCGACGACTTTCACCTCTACGACCTCAATCGCACCGTCTCACTCAACGACGGTGAGACCAAGCAAATCCAATTCATCGAGGCCCCGGCAATCACGCTCTTGCGCAGCTACTCCTTTGACGGCGCGGCTGAAAACCGCCAGCCGTCAACCAACTACAACAACAACTTCATCGATCAGCAGAACTACGGCATCAACTCAGGCAACACCAAGGTTCAAATCTTCGAGGAGTTCAAAAATACCCAGGCCAACCATCTGGGCATTCCGCTGCCGGCCGGACGGATTCGCCTCTATCGCCGCGACGCCGACGGCCAAATGGAGTTTGTGGGCGAAAGCGCCATCAACCACACGCCCACCGAAGAGACGGTCAAGATCAGCACCGGCAGCGCCTTCGACGTCAAAGGCTCGCGCCGCCAGACCGACTACCAGATCAATCGCAACAACCATACGTTGGACGAATCCTTCGAGATCAAACTCACCAACCAAAAATCCGAGCCGGTCACCGTTGCCGACATCGAGCACCTCTATCGCGGCGACAACTGGGATATTCTGCGCAAATCCGCCGACTTCACCAAGCTCGACAGCAACACCATCGAATTTCCCATCGAGATTCCCGCCAACGGCGAGGCCTCATTCACCTACTCTGTGCGCTATACGTGGTAGAGCGCGGACTATAACATCTTCATTTCCGCTCGTCGCGACACAAGCGGGCAAAGCGGCATTTTCCCGAGGAAAATGCCGCTTTGCCCGCTCTTCCGTTGTCAAGATATTCAGTGGGCGAGGATATTCTCATTGCCCAGAATGCGATAAAGCGTAGACCGGCTGATGCCGAGCTGGCGCGCGGCGCGCAGCTTGTTGCCGCGATTCAGATCCAGAACATATTGCACATGCTGCTGAATGATGGCATCCAGATTCAGGCTGTCGCTGCGCTGCGCCGTCTGCAATTGCGGCGGAGCTTCCAGGCCTGTCGGTAGCGCCAGGTCGTCGGGACGGATGATGCCGTTGACGGCCTCGAGCAGCGCGGTTTCAAGCACCGCGGCAAGCTCGCGCACGTTGCCCGGCCAATTATGCTGAAGCAGCCGCGCCAGCGTTCCCGGACCCATCACCACAGGGCGCTGCTGGTAAAGAGTGCAGATGCGGTCCAGTAAAGTCTGCGCCAGCGCCGAGATGTCTTCACGCCTCTGACGCAACGGCGGAATGGCAAAGCGAACCGCTGTCAGGCGGAAGGCCAGATCGGGCAGCAACAGCCCCTGCGAGGCCATCTGGCGCAGCGAGGTCTGCGAGGAGGCCAGCAGAACAAAGCGGCCCGGCGGACGGTCTTGCAGCGCCTTGAGCACGCCCAAGAGCAGCCCCTGGCCCGGCGAGGCCAGCAAGTCTACGCGATCCAGATAAGTGAAGCCGGCAAGAGTCGAGGGATCGGCGTCGGTGACCAGCCACTCCCGCGCGTCGCGGCGCTGAAAGAGGCCATTGGCCTGCGGTGACCGGCTGAAGAGATAACGGGCCAGCGTATGCTTGCCCACGCCGTGCTCGCCTTCGATCGCCGCCACCTGCACATGCGGTGCGGCCATCTCTGCCTGCATCAAAAGCTTGCGCCAGGCCGCGCTTACCCCCACCGGCTGCGCCTCCAGTGGCGATTCAACTTCAACCATGGTCAGGGGCGATGCCGGAGACTGGGGCTGGTACTGAGCGGAGCTATTCATGGCTCTCAACGTGCCTCGCCTCCAGGGCCTGAACAATAATTCAAAGGCCGACATACGCTTCATCGGCGCTCACCTAAAAAACATGAACACGAAAGAGAAAACTCTTTGCTCTTCTTGCGATGCGCAAGGCCTCCTTGGTTTTTCAGGCGCGATAAGAGTTCTTCGAACTTGCCGCCTTGCGCGCGACGGGCCGCGTTCAACGTTGGTGAAGGCTGTGAGACTGGCGGCGAGGGACTATATCAGTAGGGCTGAAGCACATGAAAAAGTTATCTGTAAAGCTGCGGGAGATAAGGCGCGCAAAAAAGCGCCGGGGCAAGAAACGCCCCGGCGATGCGCGTGCAACGCAAAGAGTTCATCGGAAGACTTGCCGCTCAGGCGGCGCTTTCGCCGCGCGACATCTGCGGCGCGCTCAGTTGCTGGCGCAGGCAGCCAGCCAGATCGGCCACCACCCGCATCCGTTCAGCTACGGGAGCCGGTATCTCCGCCCCGGTGAGCGCCAACTGCGAGTGCAGCAGCAGGCCGGCGACGGTGGACTTGAGTTCGGTTTCAATGGCGGCGGCCGCGGCTCTCCGTGCCAGCATCTGCTCCCGCTCGCGGCGGTGAAGGGCGGCGCGAATCTCGCGGATCAGCCTGGACGCGCCGGCCAGGGCAAAGTTGATTTGCAGCGGGATGGCCAGGCTGGCGTGCTCCCAGATGGCTTCTGCCGATGCCGGATCGCACTCGGCCATCGTCTCGTCCATCACCACGGCGGAATACTCGCGGTGGCGCAACGCAGCCAGCGCCGCCTTGCGTCCTTCAGCCACTTCCACTTCCATGCCCAACTGCGCTGCCACTATGGCGGCGCAATTACGGGCGCCTTCGATTCCAGTCACAATCAAAATGCTCATTCCCAGCTCCTCGCAGTGCTCCCCTGGCCAGCCTGTGGCCGGGCAGCGTTCGGATCCTGGCGGTTCGTCTTCCCGCTCCAGACCTGTGAACTTTCCCGTAACAGCCCTATCGGCGCAATCAGTCCCAACTTGAGTCGGAAGTAATCATTCTTCCCGAAGCGGGTCGGCGATGCCATATTCCTTGAGTTTGCGGTAGAGGGTGGTCTTGCCAATGCCCAGCAATTTCGCGGCCTGAAGCTTGTCGCCGTTCAGCGCCCGGATTGCGCCCAGGATGGCCTGGCGCTCCAGGTCGGCCAGCGTGGTCAACTGCGGCTGGGCTCCTTCGGCGGGCGGTTCGCCGGAGGCAACTGCCGAGCGGCGCGCCTCCAGGCCCTGCTGCTGGAGTTGGGTGGGCAGGTCGCCCAGATGGAGAATCGGGCCCGAAGAAAGTGCGCAGGCGCGCTCGATGGAATTTTCCAGCTCCCGCACATTGCCAGGCCAGTCGTGGCGCATCATGGTGCGCAGCGCCTCGTCGCTCAATGTAAATTTAGTCCCGTGCTCGCGGCTGATGTGGTCCAGAAAATGCGCCGCCAGCAGAGGGATGTCTTCGCGGCGGTCGCGCAAGGCGGGCAGCCGCAGATTGACGACGTTGAGCCGGTAGAAGAGATCCTTGCGGAAGGTGCCCTTTTCCACCATCACCGCCAGATCGCGGTTGGTTGCGGCGACAATGCGCGCCTTGATGGGAACCCGATGCGTGGCTCCAACCGGGCGGACTTCCTTTTCCTGCAATGCGCGCAGCAGCTTGGCTTGCAGGTCCAGCGAGAGCTCGCCAATCTCATCCAGAAAGACCGTGCCACCCTCGGCCGAGACCAGCAGCCCATCCTTGTTGCGGTTGGCGCCGGTAAATGCGCCCTTGACGTAGCCGAACAACTCGCTCTCGATCAAGGTCGGGACCAGGGAGCCGCAATCGACAGGCAGAAATGGCTTCTGCGAATTGGGCCCATAGGCGTGAATGGTGCGCGCCACCAGTTCCTTGCCGGTGCCGCTCTCGCCCAGAATCAAAACCGGGTGCGAACTCTGGGCGACCTTGGAGAGGATGCGATAGAGCTTTTCCATCTCGCCGGAGCGGCCGATCATCGCGCCCAATCCTTGACTGAGACGGAGCCGCTCGCGCAACTGGCGGGTCGCGGTGTCGGTGACCAGGCTGGCGGAGGCGCGGTCCAGAACCGTAGACAGCTCATCCATCGCGAAGGGCTTGGTCAGATAGTCGCAGGCTCCGCAGCGCATCGCTTCCACGGCGGCGTTGACCGAGCCCGAGGCCGTCATGGCAATCACGGCGGTCTGCGGGTAGAGCAGCTTGACCTCGGAGACCATCTCCAGGCCCTGGTTGGAGCCGGCCGGCAGATTCACCAGAAGGATGTCGGAGGCCCGTCCGCGCAGCAGGCTGCGGGCGTGGGTCAGGTCGCCGGTGCTCTCCACCGCGTAGCCTAAGCTGGCGGCGATCTCGGCGCAGGCCGAGCGGACCGCCGTGTCCGCATCGACTACAAGAAGGTGCATACGGGCCATAGGCTCTGCGATTTGGGGGATAAATTCCATAGTTCTCGTCAAAACCACTGTTTCGAGCATTGTATTCTCCTCACGCGCAAATCGTTCAATCAAGTTTTTTGTTGTTGCGGCGCGCGGCTCTTTCTCCGCGCTCTCTCCGCAGGCCGCCGGCTCTCAACGGGAGCCGATGGGAAGCTGAATCTCAAAGCGCGCTCCGGCCAGGGCGCGGTTGGCGGCGCGGATCTGGCCGCCCGCGGCCTCGACGATGGAACGGGTGATGGAGAGGCCCAGGCCGCGATGGGAGGCTGTCCAGCCGGTTTGCCCAGCCTGCCTGCCCGCTCCGGTGGCTCCGGCGTTGTTGCGAACGCGGGTGGTAAAGCCGGAGTCGAAGATCTTTTCCAGCGATTTTTTGGGAATGCCGGGACCGTTGTCCTCGACGGTGAGCAGCAGAGAATTCACGGTATCAAGGTTATTCTTCATCGAATCCGCGGGAAGCTCGCGCAACCCCAACTGGATTCGGCCGCCCTCGGGCATGGCTTCGGCGGCATTCTTGACCAGATTGACCAGGATGCGGGTCAACTCTTCGCCGTTCAACCGCACCGGCCGCGCGCCGCCCTCGGCATCTACGGTGAGGGCGATCTGCGGCCCGGCCAGCGCAGCCAGCAGATTGCGATTGGCAAGCAGCTCGGCGGCCAGGTTGACGATCGGCTCGGGTGGCATCAGATCCCAGTGGCGGGCGCGCTCGGTGCGATGCTGCCCAAGCGGCCCTGCGGCAGGCAGATTCAAACTAGACGCGGGCAGATTCAAACTGGAGGCTGGCAGCCGCGACAGACCGGAAGCCTCCATCGGCCCAATGCGCGGATCCAAAGCCAACAGCTTTTCCACCATGCGGCGGCTGGCCGTGGCCACCAGGCGAAGCTCGCTGGCATAGTGTGTAAAGGACGGGCTGAGCACGCCCGGCTCCGCCAGCAGGTCGCAGTAGAGGCCCAGCGCGGTGACCATGTTGCGGGCGTCGTGAGCCACTTCAGCAAGGCTCTCGCCATCGTTGCGCAGGTTGGCCAGCGTCTCGACGACCGCCTCGACCCGTCTGCGCTCGCCTTCGGCTACCCGGCCACCGGTCAGGCCCGCTTCGGCGGCATCGCCTTCGATAAGAATCGCTGTTGCCATCCCGGTTCCTTTCAGTTCCACTGTCCCCGCTGTCTGCTGTTGCATGATTCGCTCCTTTTCTTTGTCAGAGATCAGAGATCTGTCTCAAAGCCTTCAGATCCTTAGTCCTTAGTCCCTATTCCCTAGTCCCTAATTCCTGTTCCTTGCTTTTCCGCCCTTCCCATTCCGGTTTCGTCATGGTCGGACGTTCTCTTCTATTACACGTTGTGTGCCAAACCAGAACAGTCCGTCTAAGTTCCTGATAAGGGAAGGAGTTAGTCTCCCATTCCCGAAGATCGCCGCAAGACCCTAAAACGGGCAAAACGTTCCGAAATGGGACAAGGCCAGGGCTGACTTCTTCATCAACCACTATGTTTTCAATGGGTTATCAGACGATTCCTGGAACGGGCCAGGGAAAAACGGGATTCCTGTCCTGGGAACCGCCGATGCAAGCCGCACTTTTTCAATGCTTTAGCGACGATTCCTGCTGCCAAAAGCCTTCCGCCAGCCCAAAAATCGCTCATGTGTGGAGTGAACCTGACTGCGGCGCGGCTTTCAGCGGCAGAGAGGCGGGGCCTGCCGGCAAGCCCCGCTCCCGTACAATCTCAGCATGAACGCTTCTTCCTTTTTTCGACCCGGCGGCAGGGCTCCGCAACAGCTTCGCACGCTCACCCTCACCCCCGGTTTTGTGCAGACCGCCGAAGGCTCGGTGCTGATCTCGGTGGGCAACACGCGGGTGCTGACCTGCGCCACCATCGAGCAGGGCGTACCAGGCTGGCTGCGCAACTCAGGCCGCGGCTGGGTTACGGCTGAATACTCGATGCTGCCCCGCGCCACCGTCACCCGCACCCCGCGCGAGAGCGAACGCGGCAAGATCGGCGGACGGACTCACGAGATTCAACGGCTCATTGGCCGCAGCCTGCGCTCGGTCGTGGACATGAAGCTGCTGGGCGAGCGGACGGTGATCCTGGATTGCGACGTGATCCAGGCCGACGGCGGCACGCGCACCGCGGCCATCACTGGAGCCGCCGTGGCTCTGGCGCTGGCTCTCAACGCTCTGGTCAAGGCGGGAACGCTGAAGCAGTCGCCGCTGAAGCAACTGGTCGCCGCGACCTCGGTCGGCATCGTCGGCGGCGCGGCGCTGCTCGACCTCTGCTATGAGGAAGATTCACAGGCCGAGGTGGACATGAATGTGGTGATGACCGAAGATGGCGGCCTCATCGAGACCCAGGCCACGGCTGAAAAGGGCAGCTTCTCGCGCACCCAACTCAATGAACTCGTCGATCTGGCCGAAAGCGGAATCAAACAGATCTTCGCCGCTCAGCGGGCCGTCGCGGGAATGTAATTTTTCAGCCGGCCTGAATGGGACGCTGAACCAAGCCGGCAATGGCGAGCAGGGAGTGGAACATGCGCAGGGCGCATCGCTGCGTCCTTAAACCATCTAACTTGTTTGTTTTGTATGGTGCCGGGAGGGGGGGTCGAACCCCCATGACCCGAAGGTCGGCGGATTTTGAGTCCGCTGCGTCTGCCAGTTCCACCATCCCGGCTTTGTTTTGCTACTGCTTTTGCTGGGCTACTTGCGCTTTGACTGCCAGCATCATTCTCACGACCGTGAAAACTCCGGTGGCCGGCTCGCCGGCGCATTCGTCCAAACCTTTTTCAGTATCGCATAAAGGCTTGGCTGCCGCTATTGAAAGTTCATGGGCTGTGGTCAGAGAGGCGCGCTGGGGCGGGCCTTCATCCTCTGCGCTTTCGCAAAACCCAAGTGGTCATGCAGCGATAATCCTGCACGATGGTCGTCTTCAGCGGGTCAACCAGAACGGCGTTCAACTCCTCGGTCAGGGCGAGCAGCATCGGCTGATCGACGAGGAACCATTGCGAGCCGTCTGGAATTAAGTAGATGTTGCCGCGCAGGCGCTCGAAGTCCATTCCGATTCTTGAGCCGAGGCGGCAGAAGAAGAGGCCGCCGGGTTTGAGCACGCGCCAGAGCTCGGCCAGCATGGCGCGGAAATGGCGATCGTCGCGGGCAAAGTGGAGGACGGCGCTGGAGAGAACCACGTCGGCGAATGCGCTGGGGAAGGGCATCTGCTCGACCGGGCCGACTTGAAAATTCTCTACGGGCAGGCCGGTATGCAGCGAGGCGCTGAGGCGGCGGACGTGCTCGATGGCTTGGGGATCTTCATCGATGGCGAAGACCTGGCAGCCGGCGCGCAGAAGATGGACGAGGTTGCGGCCGTAGCCGCTTCCGGCGTCGAGGACGGTCATGCGGGGCTCGATGTTGCCGCGCAGGATCTGATCGAAGAGGTAGATGTCGATCTGGCCGAATTGTTCTTGAAGGCTCATGGTCATGCTGGCGACTCCTTGGGGAAGCTTACTCTTGATGAACGGCCAAGGTTGGTTATAACGCAAAGATAGCAAGTCAGTGGAGTCGTTGACAGGGCTGTTTTTGGAGCCTCTCAAAAATGCGCGAAAAGAGGTCGTTTTTGCCCGAAAGCGGCCCTTCCAGACCCCAAAAAGGGCAAGAAGCGATTTTTTATGTTACTTATCAGTAACCTGTATAAAAGCGATAAGTCGTTTTATATGTGTTTGTTATATGATTATTCAGGATCAAAAAGCGGTCTTCAAAGGGTAGGGGGGGTGGGGTATGCACGATTTTCAGGAGAATAAAGAGAGAATATGAGACGAAAAACAGGAACCTGGGAATAGAGACCAGAGACCGAGTGCGAGCGGAAACAAGATTGAACGGTGGACCGATGGCGCCTCGGGTTTGCGACTGCTTCTATTGTTCGCGTTGGGAGTTAATTGCACGCAAAGCGGGCGGTGGTTTTTTGGGGCGGCAAAGAGACGATGGGGGAGTGGCACAAGACGAGTTTTTTGCGGCGGAGGTTATTTCAGGGATTGAAGGTCCATAGGAAGGGCTGGTGCCCGGAGGCCACCTGCGGTGGGGCTGGTGGCTCGCTGCTTGTTCGCTTGAGGTTAGTTGCCGGGATGGGTGCATGGCGGGTTGGGATTTGTGCTATCCCACCCATTCCGCGATGAAGCCTCGGAATGGAGCACCCGGCGAACCTGGGGCACACGGTATTGTCCTCTGCTTCAGGATGCGTAGAATTATAGAAACTCTGGGTCGAAAAAGGAGATACCGGTGAAGACGCCGTCATCGCCCGCGTGGTGCGTTCTCATTGCTCTGCTCATGCTTGCGCCTTCTTCAGCCTCTCCGCAGGACAAGCGGGGCACTGTCAAAGTCGATTCTCTTGCGGTGTACTCCAAGATGTCGACAGAGAGCGATGTTGTGAAGACAATGGCCCAGGGGACGGTTGTTCGCATTCTCCTTACCATGACCAGCGAAGAAGGAAGCTGGTGCGGCATTGCGAGTCAGGATAGCTTGTCGAGAATTGGGTATGTATTGTGTTCGGGGCTTGACCGGCCGAAGGAAACCCCGGCCTTGGCTGCCCAGGGCAAATCACTTTCCCAGATTGAGATTATCAACTCCTACAGCCCTGCCCATACCGCAAAGCCGCAGACGCATGGGAGCGAGAAGGCGAGCCCCGCGGGCCAGACTCTTGCGCCGCTTCCGGGATACAGTTGGAGCAGTTATCCAAAGACACTCGTGATCGCCATCCGCAGAGGATGTCCATACTGCGATGCAAGCATGACTTTTTACAGGGCGCTAGGCGAGTTGGAAAGAGGCGGCGCGCTCCGTGCTCATCTTCTGGCCGTCATGCCGAATGACGAATTCTCCGGCAGCGGATACCTGGAAAAGAACAATGTGGAGGTTCAAGGCATTTTCGGTGAAAAACTTGATGCTCTCAAGGTCTCGGGAACGCCGACCGTGCTGCTGATCGATTCCAGCGGGCGCATCGAGCGGAAGTGGGTAGGACAACTGCCGCCGCGGCTGGAGAAGGAAGTGGTGAACGCCGCGGAAGAGTGAGTTGTCATGCTTGCCGCGCGGTGTGTTCAGACGCCACCCGCGGCGGGGCCAGCGGCTCGCTTCTCGCTCGCGGGAGGTTTGTGGAATCCCCGGTGCCAAATTCACCCCTTGGGTGAGGTGCGGAGCAGTTGAAAATCGACGATCGAGAAGAAGCCGAACCATGGTAATTCGCCAGGCCGAAGTTTTGCAGGGGCTAAAGCCCAACGTTGATATGATTGGCTTTATCGGCCCGACTGAAGTCGTGCCCTGGTTACAAAGCCATTGGGAATTGCCTCCAGAAGAGTTTTTCCGCAGCCTGTAAAGCCCAGC
>Ga0181520_10012801_pt1 | contig 10719 bp, 12 predicted proteins | sample PEATcosm2014_Bin_29_FD_132451 | JGI IMG/M metagenome (GOLD analysis project Ga0181520, IMG submission 132451) | Peatland microbial communities from MTU Mesocosm Facility, Houghton, MI, USA - PEATcosm2014_Bin02_30_metaG | ecosystem: Environmental > Terrestrial > Soil > Wetlands > Peat | place...
TGCGCGACCAATATCACCGCCGCCGCGATTTCATCGTGCGCCGGTTCAATGAAATCGGCTTGAAATGCCATCTGCCGCGCGGCTCGTTCTACGCGTTCCCGGACGTTTCCGTGACCGGGCTGAACGAAAAGGATTTCGCCGTCGGCCTGTTGCAGGCGGAAAAGGTGGCGATGGTTCCCGGCACGGCTTTCGGCGAAAACGGCGCGGGCTTCTGCCGCGCGTGCTTTGCGACCAGCTACGAACAACTCATCGAAGCGGGCAACCGCATCGAGCGGCACGTCCAGTCACTCGCAAAGAAGAGATAAACTGCGCCCGTGTTTTCTGCTTATTGCCGCAAAAATTGCTTGGGCTTTTGGACTGCGCTGGCGGAGCGCAGCGACGACAGCGCTTTTATGTGGTTGAAAGATGGGTGGCTTGTCTAAAAGCGGCGTCGCGCTTCGCTTGCCGCCGCAGTACAAAATTTTCAGATGCAGGCTAAATCTTTCTGATTCACATCATGTGAGCGCCGTAGGTGCGAAATCTTTGTAGCGTTCGCATCACACGATGCAAAAGCTCCGTAGGAGCGGCATATTCCCGGATGATTTCGCTCCTACGGAGCTTCATTTTTGTAAAAATTCGATTCTACAAACATGTCGCGCCGACGGCGCATTTTTGGAAGACTCGTTTTGCAAATGAAACTGGAAGCTAATCCCCAGACCGCCGCCACGCGGCTCAAAAAAATTTCATCGTTGCGCCCGACGCTCGCCATCATGCCCGGCAGCGGATTTCATCACGTCCTCGCCTGGCGGCGCACGGAGAAAAGCCCGTTGCGAGGCGGCATGGATTGAATTAAAGTTCCGGCATGAGCACGGTTGCTGAAATCGAGTCGGCCATAAAAAAACTTAAGCCGCAGGAAATTCATGAAGTCGCCGACTGGCTTCAGGAACTGCGCGAGGAGCTTTGGGACCGGCAGATTGACGCCGACGCCAAGGCTGGCCGCCTGGACAAACTTGCTGAAAAGGCTCTTGAAGATTATCGCGCCGGTCGCACGAAGCCACTGGATGAAATCCTCAACCAGCGCTGATTTTTGGCGGGCCTGCGACTCGCTCCCGCCCACAGCTCGCGAATCCGCGCGCAAAGCCTACCGGCTCTGGAAAGAAAATCCGCATCACGGCTCGCTGCGTTTTCAAAAACGCGGACGCTTCTGGCGGGCTTGCTTCGGCAGCGGGCATCGCGCGCTCGCGGTATCCGTGCCGGACGGCTATCTTTGGTTCTGAATTGGCACACACGACGAATACGAACGACTGCTTCGCGATCTCTAAAATGCAAACTCCCCAGACCGCCGCCGCCCGGCTCAAAAAAATTTCGCCATTGCGCCCGACGCTCGCCATTGTGCTGGGCAGCGGGTTTCATCACGTCCTGAACGAATTGCGCGTGGACAAAAATGTTTCCTACGCCAAAATCCCCGGCTTTCCCAAACCGACCGTCAGCGGCCACGCGGGCGAATTGTTCTTCGGCCACTTGGGCTAAACGCCGGTGATGGTCTTGAGCGGGCGCGCGCATTTTTACGAAGGCCATTCGATGGAGCGAGTCACCTTCGCCGTCCGCGCGCTGGCGGCGTTTGGCATCCGCGATCTGCTGCTGACGAACGCGGCGGGCGGCATCAACAAACAATTCCGCCCGGGCGATTTCATGGTTCTCACCGACCACATCAATTTCATGGGCGTGAATCCGCTGCGGCCACTGCGTGGCGGCCACCATGAAAAATCGCCTTGTTTCATTGACCTGACCGGGACCTACGACAAAAAGTTGCGCGAGCTTTTGTTCAAGGCCGGGAAAAGTTGCAACTTAAAGCCGCAACGCGGCGTCTATCTGGCCGTGAGCGGGCCGAGTTACGAAACGCCGGCGGAAATCCGCGCGTTCGCAAGGCTCGGCGCGGACGCGGTGGGCATGAGCACCGTGCCGGAGGCGGTTGCGGCGCGGCAATGCGGATTGAACGTGGCGGCGGTTTCGTGCGTCACCAACCTGGCGGCGGGCATCGGCGGGGGAAAATTGTCGCACGCGGAAGTTCTGGAAACAGCGGAGCGCGTGAAAAAATCCGGCGCGGCGCTTGTGAAACATTTTGCGGAGATTTACGGAAAAATTTGAAACCACGAAATCCACGAAATAATTTCGGCTCGCGGGGACGCTCGCCCCACCGGCACAATCCAGCTTTCGTGTCATTTCGTGTGTTTCGTGGTTTAATTTGAAGATGAAGATTGATTCTCACAAACTGATTGCGGCGGCGGCGCGGGCGCGCGAAGGCTCGGTGTCGCCGTTTTCCCAGTTCAAGGTCGGCGCGGCGCTGCTCACGAAATCCGGTGAAATCATCGGCGGCGCGAACGTGGAGAGCGCGAGTTACGGTTTGACGTGTTGCGCGGAGCGGGTGGCCTTGTTCAAGGCGTTGACGGAAGGACGGAAATATTTTGTCGCGGTGGCGGTCGTCGCGCGCTGCGACGGGGGGCCGATGCCATGCGGCGCGTGCCGGCAGCTTTTGGCGGAATACGCGCCGGAGGCCAAGGTGTTCGTCGCGGACAGCCGCGCGCCGGGCAAAATCAGAAATTTCACCGTGCGGGAATTGCTGCCGTCGGCCTTTGTGGAAGTCCCGTAAAAATCAATTGAGAAACGGCGTCAATACCTTAAGTTATAAGCAGAAATTGCTGATGAAACCGGATTTGGTTTTTATTTTGGAAAACGCGGGCTGGCCGGCGCTCCTGCTGGATGAGTCCGGCACCATTCTCCGGGCCAATCCGGCGGCGGTCAAAATGTTTGGCTCCGTGCTGGAGGGCGAGGCTCCGCTGCTGTCGGCCATCTGGTCCGCCGAAAACAACTCGACGCCGGAGCAGTTCCTCGCGCAGTGGGGACGCACGACGGCAGGCACGGCGGCGCTCAAATTTCTTGTCAAGGGCGGCGGCACCGGCACGTTTCCAATTTCGATCTGCTCCTTCAACAAGGACGGGCGGAAATTTTTTGTCTTCCAGGCGGCGCCGGAGGCCGCCGCGGCGGGCGATGCAAAAACCCAGGCCGCGGAGGCCGGCTTCGCGCAAAAGCAAAAACTGGATTGCGCCCTGCAACTGGCGCGGACGGTGTCGCTGGATTTCAACAACGCGCTGACCGGCGTGCTGGCGCACACGTCGTTGCTGCTGGGCAAGGCCGAGCCGGGGCATCCGTGGCGGCGTTCGCTGCTGGAGGTGGAGAAATCGGCGGAGCGCGCGGCGGAAATCTCGAATGAGCTTGCCGCGTTCAGCCGCCAGGAAATGGACGCGCCCCGCGCGGCGGCGGGGAATTTGAACTCCGTGGCGAACCATTGCGTGGAATTTTTCCGCAACGCGCGCGGCGCGGCCATCGCGTGGCAGTTGCAACTGGAAAAGGGGCTGTTCGCGGCGCGCTTCGACGAGGCGCAGTTGCAGCAGGCGTTGATGAAGGTTTTGGAGAACGCCGTCGAGGCCGTCACCGGCGGCGGCGGGCAAATCACGTTGCAAACGCGCAATCTGGAACTGACCGAGCCGGCCCAGGACCGGAACGTGCGCCTGGCGGCGGGCACTTATGTGTGCGTGGAAATCACCGACAACGGCGCGGGCATCGGGCCGGAAATTTTCCCGCGGATCTTCGAGCCGTTTTTCACAACCAAGGGAAAGCCCCATCGCGGCCTCGGCCTGGCGCTGGCTTACGGCATTGTCAGCAATCACGGCGGCGGCGTGGCAATATCAGGCCATCCGGGCGTGGGCACCTCGGTGCGGATTTATCTGCCGGCGGAAAAGCAGCTCGCCGGGGAAAGCGCGGGCGCGGACGACAATCTGAACGGATCGGAAACGGTGCTGGTGGTGGACGACGAGCCGCTTTTGTTGACGATGATGGAAACGATCCTGACCGAATACGGCTACAAAGTTCTGACGGCCGGCGGCGGCCAGAAGGCGCTGACGCTCTTGGCGCGCGACGACACAAAGGTGGATCTGGTGGTCACGGATCTGGTCATGCCGGGCATGAGCGGGCGGGAACTGGCCGAGCAAATCCGGCAACTCAAGCTGGCGACAAAAATTCTTTGCACGAGCGGCTATGTGATGCCGTCGGACAAACAGGCGGAAGCGGCCTATCTGCGAAAGCCCTTTACCAGCTTGGAATTGCTGGCCAAAGTGAGACAGGTCATCACATCAAATCTGACAGTTGACGAATAAGTTAATTTGTGGTTTAATTCACCTTATGCAAATTGAGAGCTTGAAAGTGTTCTGCGACCTGGCCGAAACGGAAAGTTTCACCAAGGCCGCGCAAATCAATGGCGTCACCCAATCCGCCGTCAGCCAGCAAATCAGTTCGCTGGAACGGCTGTTCAAATCGTTGCTCATCGAGCGGAGCAAAAAACGGTTCCGCCTCACGAGCGAGGGGCAGGTGCTCTACGATTACAGCAAGCAGATCATCCAGACCTACGAATCGCTGCACAGCCAGTTGCAGGAGTTGAAGGACATCATCTCCGGGACGATCCGCGTGGCGACCATTTACAGCATCGGACTGCATGACCTGCCGCCCTATGTCAAAAAATTCATGCGGAGCTATCCGACCGTGAACGTCCACGTCGAATACCGACGCGCCAACCAGGTGTATGAGGACGTGCTCGGCAACGTGGTGGACATGGGGATGGTCGCCTATCCAACCAAGGACGCCAAACTGGAAATCGTCCCCCTCCGCAAGGATGCGCTCGTGCTCATCTGTCATCCGCATCATCCGTTCGCCAAACTGAAAAACGCCAAGCTCAAGATGCTGGTCGGGCAGAAATTCGTCGGCTTCGAGCCGGACATCCCCACGCGCAAGGCGCTCGACAAAATCCTTCGCGAACACGGCGTCACCGTGAACAACGTGATGGAATTCGACAACATCGAGACGGTGAAACGCGCGGTGGAAATTGACGCGGGCGTTTCCATCGTGCCGCAGGGCACGGTCACGCAGGAAGTCTCCAAGCAGACGCTCGCCGCCGTGACGCTGGAGGACAACTCCTTTTATCGTCCGCTCGCCGCCCTTTACAAAAAGAACAAGGTGCTTTCGCCGGCGATGAAACAGTTCCTCACGCTGCTCAAAGAGGGACGCTGAACCGGGCTTTGAATTGAAAACGGGCGGCGCAAAACGCCGCCCGTTTTTTTCTCCAGATTCGCCGTTATTTTTTCTCCGCGTAAATCGCCTGGATTTCCGAATCGGAAAGCGCGCGGTCGTAAATCCGGACATCTTCAATCAGCCCGCGATAACCCCAGGTGCCGTCATAACGCGCTCCGATTGCCCAGCCATTCCGGGTCGCCGTGAGTCCGGTGGCATTGGTCGCGGTGTTGTCCAGTTTCCCGTCCACGTAAATGGAATAAACATAGTCGGAACCGCTCTGGCGCATGGTGCCGGCCACGTGATGCCACTGGTTGTCCTGAACATTGACCTTGGAACTGGCGCCGACAATTCCGTAGTGGCCGAATGTAACGGAGGTGCCGTTGTAATCCATCAACAAACCGATGCCGTCGGGATTGTCCCAGACACTTCTCTCCACGATGTTCTGCCATTGGGATTGGGCATGCTTTACCCAGCAGGCGATGGAAATCTCCTTGTAGCTTCCCTGAAGAATGTTGCCCAAAGACACATATTGGTTTCCATTAAACTGCAGCGCGCCGCCTTTCCTGCCCTTGGCCCACTTTGGCTTGCCCACCAGTTTTCCATTATTGCCCTTGAAGGCATGGCTGCTGTCGCTTGCCACGGTTCCGCTGCCGTCATCCAGCTTCCACCAGCCGGCTAAATTGGGCGCGGCTTTGAAAAGCATGAATTTTGAGTAAACCAACCGACCGCCAATGACCAGCCCGGCGAGAACAACCACCGCCGCCACGATGACCAGGACATTTCGCAATGTCCGTGACCGCGCTGGGGCCGGCGGACGGGCGGCGGGTGCGCCGGAAAATGGCCGTCCAACCGCCGGAGCAGCGGCGCCCTGCCGCGTCGAAAAGGCGGGCGGCACGACGATGGTTTGATGACAGGCCGGGCAATTGATTTGCGTTCCCGAATAGCCGGTGTCGCACTGGATGTGCTGGCCGCATCGCGGGCAGGGGAATTTGAATTCAGCCATAAATTAAATTATACTGGCCGCACACACGCGGCCTCCGTTTTGCTGATGCCAACAACAACGCCATGCCGGAAACGCAATGTCAACCGCGAAAGCGGAACTCAACCAGGCGGGCGCGCTCATTGCTTGCTCGCGCCGGCCGCTTTGTAAAGGGACTGAATTTCATCCGCCGACAGCGCCCGGTTATAAAGGCCAACTTCACCAATGATGCCGTGGTAAAAGGCACTAAGGCCGGGATCGGGATGGTTCCCAATCCGCAATGGCCCTGTGTTCGACAGGTCCCCTGAAACAACAGTCGGATCAAACGTCGCAATCATCCGTCCGTCAACGTAAAACCGGAGACCCGTTGTCGAATTTCTCTGGACTGTCACCGCCACGTGATGGAATTTTCCGTCGCGCAAGTCTGATTCCGCTCCAAGGTTGTAAAAATTGCCCCCGTGGTTGAGCGAGTCAATCATTTGGAAGCACAACCTTCCGCCTCCCAGATACATTTCATAACCCAGGGCGACATAGGCATTCGGAGAGAAACGCTTGCTGATCACGGTCATAACTTCACCGGAGAGATCCGTGTAATTGCCGGGATTGGACAGGGGCCGGATCCATGCCGTGACCGAAAAATCCTGGTTCGCGCCAAAATTCAGTTCCGGCGCGTCCGGCACGATGATTCGCGGTGTGTCACCCCGTTGATTCCAGCCATTCAGCTTGAAACCGCTTCCCGATGGAGCCGGGGCATAAGTCACTCCCTTCGGAACCGTGGCATTGTTTCTTCCCGTGCCGTCCCTGCCGTTGCCTTCGCCCGACCAAAGCGCCACCAATCCCGGAGGCAAATGTTCGCGCAGGGCATGAATCCTTATTTGGGAGCAAACATACCAGCCGGCGGTGACGAGCGCGGCAAGAACAATGACCGCCGCCGCGATGACCAAAATATTCCGCCCCGCTCGCGCCTGCGCGGGAACCGGCGGTTGAGCGGCGGGCGCGCCGGAACCCGGTGTTTGTGGCGCAACAATGGGCCGATTGCAGGCCGGGCAATTGATCTGTGTTCCGGCATAACCAGTGTCGCACTGGATTTGCTTGCCGCATTGCGGGCAGAAGAATTTGAATTCAGCCATAAATTTCACTGGCCGCAACACGCGCGGCCGCCGTTTTACTGATGCCAACAACAAAGCCACGCTGGAACCGCGATGTCAACCGCGAATGCGGAACTGAATACGGCTGGTTTGGAAAGGACGATTTCATGGCCGGGGGGCAGGATTCATTCTGTTGCAGCGGTGGATTCTTGTATTTTCATATCGAAATGTTTTTATGCTGAAATCTTTTCAGGTTCCAGGATGGAGTTGTCAAAAGATTGTAAAAAAAATGCAAAACCTTTGTCATCGGGCTTCGTGCCTGACGAACCGGACCGCGCCGGAGTTGTGATGTCAGCCGTGAACATGGAAATGGATTGAGGCGGCTGGTTGGCTAACCTTTCCCCGCGCCGCCCGCTTTGTAAATGGATTGGATTTCCCCGGCTGACAACGCCCGGTTGAAAATGGCGACCCCATCCACATCCCCCTGCAGCTTGCCGTCCCACCATTCACCGGTTGTCCCGATGAATAAGGGACGCGTGCCGCAATTCAACGGGAATTTTGCGCGGACGCTGCCTTCCTGCGCGCCGTTGACATAGATCTTCAATTGGCCGCTGGTGCGATCATAGGTCCCCGCGAGATGATACCAGACCCCAACCTGGGGCACGGTCCTGGAATTTGCAGTCACTTGATCTCCGCCGGCCGAGCCGATGCAAAAGGCAAAGTGGTCAACATTTTTGAACAGATTGTAACCGGTAAAATTCCCCTGGTGCGGATCACGGGTGTTCAATTTGAAAACGATGTTCTGCTGTCCCGGCAGGTTGGCGTTCGGCGATTCTTGCGCATCAAACTTGACCCATGCCGCGACGGTAATGTTCTTCGGTTTGAGATCGGCGGAATCAGGGATTTGCACATACGCATTTGTTCCGTTCAAATGGAACGCCTGGCCTGCCGGCCCGTCCGTCAGCGTGACATTGACAAGAATGCCGTTGTTTCTGCCAAGGCTGTCCTTGCCGTCACTGTCGCCCGACCACAACGCAACCAGGCCTGAAGGCAAATGTCCGCGCTTGAATTTCGAGTAACCCAGCCAGACGGCGGTGACGAGTCCGGCAAGAACAACCGCCGAGCCGGCGATGACCAGAATATTTCGCGTTGCGCGCGACTTCGCCGGAACCGGCGGCCGGGCCGCGGGGGCGTTGGAAAATCGTCGCCCGCCTGCCGGATCGGCGGCGCCTTGCCGCGTTGAAAAGGCGGGTGGTGTGGGCGGCGCGGCGGCGGAACGAGGCGCTTGCGGCACGACGACGGCTTGTTGGCAGGCCGGACAATTGATTTGCGTTCCCGAATAGCCGGTGTCGCACTGGATGTTCTGGCCGCAGCGCGGGCAGGAAAACTTGAATTCAGCCATAAATTTTATCGGTTGTGGAATCTGACGGTTTTTATTTTGCTGGATGCCGGCAGCCAAAGCGCACAAGGGGCCTCAAAGACGCGGGTTGTTTTCATATGAATTGAATCTGTGTGGACGTTCAAGAGGGAAACCAACAGTCATCTCATCCAGCTTTCATACCAGCCGGTCGAAGGGGCGGGCAGCGGCAGCGGTTCGCCATGGTTCTGTTCCGCGCAGATGCCCTGGATTTCCGAGGCTGAAAGCGCCCGGTTGTAGAGGGCGATTTCATCCATCAGCCCCGCAAACGACCGGTTGGATGTCCAGTTGCCTTGAGTGGTGTCGCGAAGGCTGATCACAAGGTCGCCTTTGGTGCCGCTGACATGGCCGCTTAATTGACGCTGGGCCACGATGACGCCGTTCAAATACCATGTGCCGATGCCGCTGGCCTTGTCATACGTGAGGGCGATATGCTGGAAAATGCCGCTGGCCACCACCCCGGGATGTGAAACCAAAAAGCGGTTCCCCTGGCCATCCGTAATGCAGCTCATCAGCACGCCGCTTTCGGAAGGACGCTGGCCGATCGAACACTGCACCGGGGTGCTGTCTGTCCATTGAAACAGCGGATGATAGCCATCAATCTGTGCCGGCTTGATCCACGCCGTGATGGTGAAGCCCGCGCCCGCGCCAACGTCCAGCGCCGGACTGGCCGGAATCCGGATGCTCGAACTGGTTCCATTAAAGGAAAATGCCCGCCCCACTTTGCCCCCGGCAAAGGTAATGTCCGTCAATGTCGCCGTGTTGCCGCCCACGGAATCTTTGCCATCGCCTTCGCCCGACCACAATGCGATCAGCCCTGAAGGCAAATGTCCGCGCTTGTATTTGGTGTAACCAAACCAGCCGCCGACGACCAGCCCGGCAAGAACCGCCACCGCTCCCGCGACAAACATGACATTTCGCCCTGTTCGCGCCTTCGCGCGAACCGGCGGCGGGCTGGCAGGCAAACCGGAGCGCGGCGCCCGCGGCACAACAATGGTTTGATGACAGGCCGGACAATTGATTTGCGTTCCCGAATAGCCGGTGTCGCACTGGATTTGCTGGCCGCATTGCGGACAGAAAAATTTGAATTCAGCCATAAATTTTATCGGCCGCGAAACATGCCGGTTTCAGATATGACACGCGACACGACGGTTTATTAGCTTCTTTTTCTGAATAAATGCAAACGCGGCGATTCTGCCGCCATTATTTCAAATTCGCCGGGTTCAACAGCTTCAAATCCTTGGTCAGAAAAATGCCGTCCTTGCGGATGAGTTCGCCGTCAAACCACACCTCGCCGCCGCCCCATTCCTTGCGCTGGATCAACACCATGTCCCAATGCACCGCCGAGCGGTTGCCGTTGTCGCATTCCTCATACGCCTGGCCCGGCGTGAAATGCAGCGACCCGGCGATTTTTTCGTCGAACAAAATGTCGCACATCGGGTTCAGAATGAACGGATTGAAGCCGAGCGAAAATTCGCCGACATAGCGCGCGCCCGCGTCCGTGTCCAGAATCTCGTTCAGCCGCCTTGAGTTGTTCGCCGTCGCGTTGACGACCTTGCCGTCCTTGAACTCCAGCCGGACGTTTTCAAATTTCGTTCCCGAATAAATCGTCGGCGTGTTGAATTGAATCACGCCGTTCACGGAAGTTTTCACCGGGCAGGAAAAAACCTCGCCGTCGGGAATGTTCCGGTCGCCCTTGCACATCTTCGCGCCGATGCCCTTGATGCTGAACGTCAAATCCGTGCCCGGCGCCTTGAGATGCACCCTGTCCGCGCGCTTCATCCGGCGCTCCAGCGGAACCATCGCCCGCGCCATCCGCGCGTAATCCATCGTGCAAACGTCAAAATACAAATCCTCGAACGCCTCGGTGCTCATGCCCGCCGCCTGCGCCATGCTCGGCGTCGGCCAGCGCAGCACGCACCAGCGCGTCTTGTTCACGCGATAATCCTGCACCGGACGGAGGATGCGCGAGTAAAGCTGCATCCGGTCGCTCGGCACGTCGGAATTCTCGCTGATGTTGGCGCTGCCGCGAATGGCGATGTAAGCCTGCATCTTTTTCATGCGGAACATCTCGATGTCGCGGACGAGCGCCGCCTGCTTGTCGTTCATTGAGAGCAACAGCTCGCGCGAAA
>Ga0181520_10012802_pt1 | contig 10719 bp, 6 predicted proteins | sample PEATcosm2014_Bin_29_FD_132451 | JGI IMG/M metagenome (GOLD analysis project Ga0181520, IMG submission 132451) | Peatland microbial communities from MTU Mesocosm Facility, Houghton, MI, USA - PEATcosm2014_Bin02_30_metaG | ecosystem: Environmental > Terrestrial > Soil > Wetlands > Peat | place...
AAGTCGAAATAGAAATACCAGCCCTGGCTCGACGCGTTCTTGTTGCCCGAGAGCGTGATCACCACCTGGTGCTGGCCAGCGGCGACGCCGGAGAACAGAAGGCGCCGCGTCTGCGATGTGGTGGCCGTGGGGTAGTAACAGTCGAGCGTGACCGGAGACCCGCCGTCGAGCGCGGCGGAGACGATTCCGCAGTTGGTATCGAGGCGCGTGCCGACGTAGATGTCGTGCGTGTGCTGGCAGTGCGTCTCGACGGTGGCGCCGGCACCGGACGCCGCCGCGCGGATCGCCCGTCCCTGGCTCCAGAAGGCGAACACGCCATTCACGGGGTCGTTGCCGGGGGCTTGCTCCCAGTATCCGGAAGTGCTCACCCACGTACTGTCTTCTTCGATCCGGACCGCTCCTGGCCCGGCCACCTTGAGCGCCCGCTTACTCGCCGGGTTGCTGGTTACCGCCCAGTTGGTGACGACCATCTCCCACTCGGTCGACTGGTATGCCTGGCTGTTGGGCAGCGCTGGGGCGATGGTCCACCAGACCTTGTCCACATCGCTCCAGCCGAGCGCGGTGAAATCGATGTGCACGTGCCAGGAAACGTTGTCCGAAGAGCCGCCGGACAGTCTCCAGTTCGCCGCCGTGAAATAGAGCCGGCTGGCGCTGGTGTTGTCGGTCTGATAGAGCTCGGCCATGTTGCCGTCGGCGCCCGGCGCGGCGCTGATCGTCAGTTGATTCGGACCCGTCACGGCGGCGGCGAGCACGGCGGGACCGTTCTCGGTCCAATTGACGGCGTTGATCTGCTGCGCGATCGACTGCAAGATGGATGCGGCGGTAGTTTGCGTAAGTGTGTCGGCGGCCGATCCGTCGGAGCTGGAGACCGCAACTGGCCCGGCGACCGTCGACTTCAGCGTGACCAAGATCTCGTTGCCGGAGGTGCCGCCGACAATGGCGGTGCAGTTCGGATCGGACGCGTTGATCTGGGCGGCGACGTTGTTCGCTACGCCCGCGCTGTTCAGAGCGCCTTCAAGGCAGGAATAAGTGACCGACCCGATGGTGACCCAGTGATTGTAAGCGGCATTTCCCTGCCACCACATCGCCTCATCGGCCGTCGGGTTCGATGCGGCGGCGATCGACGGGCTGACGAACGAAAGGTTCTGGTACCACAGCGTGACTTTGTCGCCCGGCTGCGGGTTGTTCAGGTTCAGGAGGTAAGCGGCCGACGCGCCAGCCCGGCCCGTAATGTTGCACGTAACCGTGATCCCCGGCGTGCCCATCCACTTCACGTCGTTGTAGCCGACCCCGGCGATGGAGTAATCGAGCGCGTTCCAGTCGGTCCACGCGCTCTTGAGCGACTCCCAGCTCTGAATGCCCTGCCATGTGACGTCGAAATCGAGAACGAGGCCCGTGAGATCGCCGTCCGGCAGGTAGGAGAAGAGCGGGTGCCCGAACGGATCGTCCTTCTGGAACAGCACCAGCACGGCGAAGTCGGCAAGGTCGCGGAATACACCGGAGACGGTGAACCCGGTGTCCGAAGCGCCCCACAGGGCAGCCGCTGCACCATAGTCGTCAAAGCCCTGCAAGTGCATCGTGCGATCCGGCTGCAGTTTGTAGATCTGGTCCATGGTCGAGGATTAACCCTGTGAGGTGCCGTAGTCGGGCGTTCGGTGACAGATTGCGTAGACCGAGGACGGCATTTGATAAGATGCGGGGAGGAGTTCGACAAATGTCCTCCGCAGCCGATGCGCCAGCGGTTCAGCAAGTGGCTACGTCTCCACTGGTCGCTGAGCACCGCCTCGACGCGACGTCCCAGCAAATTTGGCGTGACACAATTGCTGGTCGATATGACAGGGCGTTGTACGTCACAATCATGTCGAAGTGTAGCTTCGAGGACCTCCAGAAGGCGCTGCCCACGGAGCCTAATGGCGCGCGCCCTCTTCGTGTGCTTACGTTGGACCCGAACCTTGATCGCGCCGCGGTTGAAGCAGTCGGACGCGGTCTTGTTGAACATCGAGACACTCCTCACGGAGCCGTCAGGCAAGTTCGAGAGGCGGCTCTCCAGTGGCTCGGGCTGGCGCGAGACTCCAGGTACGCTGGCTTTCTTCGTGTCAATGCCTATGATTCGGCTCCAACGCTTCAGGGAATCTTAGTGCCCGATCAATTCGTACTCGTGGAGTTGTTGCCCTACGATACCTTCAAAGAAAACCGTCCCGCCCTATTCATTCGGCGAACTGATGACGAGAAAAACTTCGGTGTCTTTGCCAAGGCCTTCGAGGCCCTATGGAACCAATCGTCACCTCTCGTTCTCGGTGAAAGCGTTGACGTCAGCTCGCAGTATACGCAGGCCTGCCACGAACTCCGCCGATACAGGGACTACGAGTTGACAGCCGCCGGCTGGTTTGCTGCCCTGCAGATCGGATTGGCCACCGTCGTTTGGCGTGAACCAGCCAAGATGGCGGAGGTTCTAGGAAAGAATGGCGTCGTGCAGTTTCTCCTTCCGACTTTGATCTACATCCTCGGATTGAGCGGCATCCTTTCGGTCTGCTATACAAAGGGCCGCTACAAACAGCTCGATCAGGCAATGAGCAGGCGGTTCCCTGATGCTTATCACTGGGCTCGCCTGCCTAAATCACGTGTTTCAATTCAACCCATTTTCTGGATTGTTGGAATGCTTGGGCTGCTCCCCGTTGTGCACGTGTTCATCCTGGGATTTGCTTTCCACTGGACCACACCTCGATTCTTTCAGTGCGTGTTGGCGACCCCAATTCTCCTCTGTGTGTTGGGATTCTTGCTAGTAAGGTACGGGTTTGAAGAGCGCTGATAGACAAGAGGCTGCGATATGTCTGCCGGAATCTCGTATGGTCGTATCGGTCCGCGGTCGCTCGACCAGGAGTTACCGAACCCGTTTGGCTCGACGTGCCGAGACCTTGAATCACGCGTAGACGAAAACGGAGAGGTTCTCGCCCGCAAACGTAGTGCCAACTGCCGTGATGCCGACCGAGACCGCCGTGTTCGCCGGGATCTGCGACAGAGCGTTGATTTGCGACGGAGTGGCGACCACCACGGTCTGGCCCGCCGGAATGGTTAGTGCCAGCCACGCCGTGGTGCCCACATAGATCGTGAATGTGATCCAGAGCCGGTCGGGGCGGCCTGCACCTAACCCTTCACGTCGCCGACGGTGGCCGGGTGATTCAAATACAGAGGCTGCGCCGCGTTGGATTCGACGCCAACCGTTCCTTGCATCTGGAAGACGAGGCCGAATCGCGAAACACGCTGGACACCGTGAAGCCGGTGTCTGAGGCGCCCCACAGCGCGGCTGCTGCGCCGTAGTCGTCAAAGACTTGCAAGTGCATCGTGCGATTCGGCTGCAGCTTACAAATTGGGTCCATTGCCGGAACTCGTTTTGCGCTAACCTTGATGCTGATGAGGAAATGGGTTTGCGAAGCTGCTCGACAGTCCGGGCGTCAAGGGCACGAATCGTTGCCGGACGCGAGTATTCCAGACAATCTGCTCAGCGCCTATGCAGGAATCGTCGATGAGATTGAGATAGGCCTGACGGAGTACAGGAGCTTAGGACTCCAGCCTGCTCTTGAATCCAAGCGCGAAGACAACGCGCTGTTGTGTTTTGCAGGGGCGAATGCGCTCATAGCAACATCTCGATCTACGTCGACCAGCCGGCGAATATCATCGTTAGATATGGCTTCGGCGACGGAGACGCCGCAAAATACACAATGTCTCAAGTGGGCGGTGAGGTGACATTTGAACGCTTATACTCCGCAACGCCGGAATATGATTCATTTCACGCGATCGGGGACCTCTGCACGTCAATAATGCGTGAGCTGCGCGAGACGTGGTAGCGGCGCACGCGTTCTGCGGCGGGAGCGCAGTGTTTGCCGCGAGTAAATTAACCGGTCCGCTCTGATCGGTCTATGCTCCGGTCACGAGTAGATGAACACCGATAGGTCCGCGCCCGGAAAGCTTGTCCCGACCGCCGTGATACCGATCGAGACCGCCGTGTTCGCCGGGATCTGGGCGAGCGCGGCGATCTGAGACGGCGTTGCGACCACCGAGGTCGCGCCAGCCGGAATGGTTAGACTCAGCCAGGTCGTGCCGCCCACATATATCGTGAACGTGATCCCGGATCCGGTCGGGGCATCCTGCACATAGCCTTTCACGTCGCCGGCGGTGACCGCGCTGTTCAAATAGAGTGGCTGGGCCGCGTTCGACTCGATGCCCAGCGTTCCTTGCATCTGGAACACGAGGCCGGCGACTTTCGACAGTCCTTCCGCGCCAAAGATCCAGTCCTCGCGGAGCGGCGCGTCGCCGTCGGGCGACTCGTTGCCATTCACGTCCACCGTGAAGCCGGCGATGATGAGCGTCTCGTCGACGAAATTGCCGGTGGGCATGTTGATCGTCATCTCCGCCAACGGGTTGCCGTTGTCGATCGAGGTCGTGTCGCAGGAATAGGGCCACGTGGGCTCCTCGATGATCCATACGTCGCCTGGATTGATGGGCATCGGAAGATCCCAGGTAACTCTGGTTGCCGTGTTCGCGGTGATCTTTCTCGGCGGCGTGCCGCGCGAGGCGCCTTGGATGACCCGGATCAGGTTACCGACTTCCGCTCCGGGCGTGAGCCCGGCGGGATAGGCGATGCTCTGCAATCCGGAGTCGGTGATGGAGGTGAGGTTCGCCGCGTTCGAGGCGTCGGCGTTGAGGCGCAGAACGAAGCAGTCGCCCTCCTGCACGATCCCGTTAGGGTCGGGCGTGACGCCGATGGCACCGGTCGACTGGCTCCACGACGTAACCTTCGCGCTGAAATAAGGCGCGGCGCTCTCCGGCCTGCCGATGATCGAGATGATACGACCCACCGGCGTCCACGATGGATTGGAGGATGGCGGCGCGCCTTGCAAGTAGCCGGTGACCAGCGTGTCGGCCGACACGCTGTCGATGGCCCCGCCGATGATTCCGCCGTGAATCTCGTGCTTAGCCTTCAGCCGGACCTTGCGGACATAGGGAGACGGCAGCGCCCACGTCGAGCGCACCAGCGGGCCCGCGAATGTGATCGAGCCGGGCGTGTAGGTGTTGTTTGCGCCCGCTGTCAGCGCGCTTGTTGCCTGCGCGCAGATCAAATCGTCCTGCGTCGCGACGAACAGCACATAGGAAACCAGGCCCGAAACAGCCGGCCAGGTGATGTCTTCCAACGTGAACGAGTCGGTTCCAGAGGCCGAGGTCCCCACGATGGCGATACTGGACGGGGCGGAAGGAAGCCCGTTCGAGTCGATCGCGCAGATAGCCACGCGCAGCGTCACATTGGCCGGCAGCGATCCACTGGCCGCAGACTGCGCGACCGAGCCAATTCCGGGGGCGCCAGCCCCGGTAGAGCTGAACTCGTTCACTGGCAGCTTTCCGGTCACCAGGAGATTAGCGAGCATGCTGCCGTCGGCCATCTGCGCGTAAGACTGATTGGAGTCGAAGGTCCACTCGCCGGGAAACAGCGCGTCGTTTGCCGCCGCTTGCACTTGGTAGGGCGCCCACGCCGGCCCCAGCGGAATCGGGTAGTACAGGCCCGGCAGTGGCGAAGGCAACACGTCCATCGGTTTGGGGCCCACGTCCAGGTCGTACATCGAGTCGGTGACGGTCTGCCCCTCGATCTGCACCGACCAGTCCTTCTTCAGGCTCCATCGCTGAATCCGGAAGCACATCGTGATGACCTGGAACGCGAGGCCGGTCCCGCTCGGCGGCGCGGGCGAGGTCGTGATCGTCGATCCGTCGCTCGCCACGGCCGTGATCGTCAGCTGTGCGCCGCCAATCACGATCACTTTGTCGATCAGCCCCGTGTCGCCTTCCGCCGTCCCCGCATAGGTCCACGGATCGCCGCTCTCCCACGTCGCCGTGTCGCCGGTCGCGTTGCACGTCCCACGCACGCCCGGCACGTCCGGGTGCGTCATCGAGACCACTTGCCCGACTTCATTTCCCAGGCCCAGGAGCGTGGTCTGCCAGACGGCCGTGCGCGCGTTCCGCCACTCCCACGTCGTAACTCCCCCGAGTTCCTCCCTCGTCCGAGTAACCGCCACGCGCAACGCCTGGCTCAGCGTGGACATCCCCACCGAGTGCATCTGGCTCGTCAGCGGAGATCCGGCGCGGCCGTAGTAGGCTGCGTGGCTCTTGTCGCAGTACTCTGCCGTGTTCGCCTGGTATTGATAGGCGACGTCGGCGAAGGAAAGCACCAAGTGCTCGAACCCGGCCTGGATCGGCGCCAGGCGCAGGCTCTGGAACAGGGAGTTGGCGAGCGTGTAAGCATCGACCGCGCTCGCGTTGATCCGGCAGCCGAGTTTCAGCCGCCCGAATTCCCAGGTGTAGAATCCCAAACAGCAGTTCAATACCTCGGTCAACCAGTCGCGAAACGGCTTTTGGCTGCTGATGACTCCCTGAAACTGGAACTGCGTCTCGGTGCCTTGAACGCTGGTCACCGTGACATACCCAAGTGAGAGCGCCTGCGCGATAGGCATTGTGGTCTGCACCCCGCTTCCCTCCGGGGGCGGTGGTGGCGGGCTGCTCCAATACGAGAACGAGTAACTGCCGTCCGGGTTCAGGTTGATTTGCGGAGCGGTCAGCGCCTGCCCAGCCGGTGTTAGCGCGTAGTTCACGATCGGCGAGGTCATGCCCAAAATCGGCGTCACCTGAGCCGCGGCGATCTCTGCCGCGCCGCTTCCATCGCCCACCACCAACGAGGGCAGCACGAATGTGGCGAGTTGGGCGGACGAACACGGGCCGGCGCCGCCGGCTGGATTCGAGTCGGTGGACGGGTCGCCGTAGAGACCCATCGCGCGCAGCAACATGTTGACGGCGATCCAGAACGGATTGATGAGTCCCTTGACCGCGATGCGGTTGCCGTACTGGTCCCAGGCCCAGCCCCACATGCCGTAGTCGATGGGGACGGTCATCTGGTGCTGGTCGGGCGTGCTCGGTTGAATCGTGGTGGATTTGACGATGCGGATTTCGCAAGCGGCCGTGCCGGCGGCATAAACATTCGACTCCCAGACTTGCGGTGACCCTTGCCCCATCGAGAAATAGTCGCTGGCCGGGTTCGCCGGATCGCTGCCGGGGATGAACCGCAGACCCATGCCAGGCTGGTCCTGGGCGATGTTGAGATTGCCGTCGACCTTGAATCCTTGCCAGAGGTACCCATCGACGGTGGGAGCCACCACGTACTTGTAGCCATCCGCGTTCGTAACGACCACCGATGGGGTGAACCCGCCCAGCGGTCCGGCGCCGAGAATGCCGAGCGAGTCCGCGTAGCCCGACTCGTCGCGGTAACCCACCATCATCGCGGCGGCCATGAACGCAAAGAGCGGATTGCCGCCCGAATTGCACCAGATTTCCGCCAGCGCCAGGCCCCAGATCGTATCGGAGATGATCGACGTCGCGGTAACGATGTTTCGGCCGAAGCCTAGGAAGCCGGTTGAATCATCCTTGATGATCACGCCCTGCGGGTCGGCCTGCTGGCCGCCAAAGTAGGGCGCCATGCCGTGCACCTGGCAGCCGTTCGCCGATTCCAGGTAATAGTCGCATCTCGTGGGATCGCCGCCGGCCGCCGTCACTGCGGCGGCGCTCGCGCCCTTGGTGGCCCACGGGCAGTTCACGCTGTCGTTGTAGGTCTTCCAGCACTGGCGGCTGACCTGCCGCTCCGGGTACTGGTTCATGATCTGGAAGAACCCGTCGGAGCACGTCACCGGGAAGAGCGGCGTGCCGTCGCTCGTGAAGTTCTGGATCACGCCTTTCCAGAGTTGCAGCAGAATCCCGGAGTTGATGTGGAAGAGGCACAGGTCGATCTCGGCGTACTTCAGGTCCGTGTCGTTGGCGAGTTGCGTCATCACGCGGTCGCCGTTGCCGAACGTGAAGCGGACGTTATCGGAGGTGCCTTTGATGTCCTGGGAGATCAGCACGTCGGAGCCGGTCTCGCCGATCCCGATCAGGCGCGGCAGGTAGAGTTGGCCGCCCACCGTGACGCGCCGGTCGGAGACATAGATGTCCGGCACGGCGGCCTCGCGCACACGGATGTGGACCAGCGGGACAATCTGCTGCACTTCGGAAAGCAGTGCGCTGCATAGCGCGCTCGAGGGGAAGCGCAGGCACGTGGCGTTGACCGTGTAGCTGGGCGCCTGGGTCGGATCGACTACCTCGATGAAGTTCAGTCCGACCTGGACGGCGCTGCGCAAGTACTCGAACGAGATCGGCGCCTGCTCAAAGGTGACCAGCACGCTGGTAGTGGTTCCATCGGGATTGGGTGCCGTGTAGGTGAACGCCTGGCACGGACCCTGCAGCGACTCCCAGAACGCCTTGAGCTGGTTGGTTTCGGCCCAGTTGAGGTTCGGGTGCTTGAACTGAAACTTGCGCGGGCCGATCCCGACGTAGTACCGCTGCTCCTGCTTGGCGTCGAGTGAGCCGAAGCGATGCACGATCACGGGGCGCTCGACGGAAAAGCCGAACGGGTACCGCGTGATGAGCGGGAATGTCTGGCCGGAGTTGATTGCCGTGGGGACGGCGATGCGGCCGATAGTGTCGGACATGGTTGCGAAATCGGAGTGCCGGAGGCCCTTATTCCCTTTTTAACGTTGCACCAACTAACGCTGTGTATTACACTCGCCGTTCTGCGGATGAGTTCAGCCACACTGCTATCGAACGAGCGGCTTTGGCAGACGCTCATTACCCGAGTGAAGTCTGCTCGCCACGTCGATGCGGCAATCGCCTACATCGGACGAGGCGGCGCGAAGCTGCTTCCGCTTAGCCGGGGCGACAACCTCGTCGTCGACATGAGCCTGGCGACGGTCCGCGGAGGGGCCACAGACCCATCCGAGATTGAAAAACTGATTAGGCGCGGCGTCAAGGTCTTTACGCGGCGCCATCTGCACTCCAAACTGATAGTAGCTGATCATTTCGTCATCGCCGGATCAGCGAACGTCTCCAATCGCTCTTATCGGCTTTTGGACGAGGCGGCAATTCTGACTAACGACACCGTAGCCATCCGGCGAGCTCGGGAGTTCATCAACCGCATTTGCACGGAACCTGTCGGCCCGATATACCTCGATGAGTGCAAGCGCGCTTATGTGCCCCCCCACTTTGCCAGCTCGGACGCCACTGGTAGTCGCCAGTCCCGAGCAAAGCACGCCAAGCTCTGGATCGTTGCTCTGCGCCAGGGATTTTCGATCCCAGAAGCTGAAGTTCCTCGTTACAGGCGAGGTGAGGCAAAGGCTAAGAAGCTGGTAAAGGATACCGAGGGCTCGAAGATGGAAAACTTCTTCTGGCCTTCCAGACCTCGCATGGCAAACGAGCTCGAACTTGGCGATTGGATCATTCAGGTGGTTAGACACACCGACGATACAGTGGTAGTCCATCCTCCAGGGCGACTCCTTCTTATCGACAGCTACGTTCGAGACCGGAAGTCCGGCAAAGAGCGCTACGTGTTCCACCTCGAGCTTCCCAAACGTGGCGCAACAATGGACTGGAATAAATTTCAAAGGACCGCAAAGGCCGTGCTCAAAACCGAACTAGCGCGACGGACCAAACCCGTTCGGGACGCTGACAGCGCCGATGCGTTTCTCCGCTTGTGGACAGCGGCTGGGCGCGTCTCCCGAAGTTAACGAGATGGCGGATTGGTGCAACGCCCGATTGGTGGTCGCTGGCAACACCTCCGACGTATTGCGCTTTAGGCGTCTCGCCAGCGCTCGACCATCCTGCGTGTTCAGGCCAGACATGCTGGTGGGAGAGGCGCAGAAACTGTTTTCCGAACGCGCAACACGTCTCGGTCCGAATCTTTTGGAAAAGAAGTACATCTTTCAAGCGTGCAGTGAGGACGGTCACAAGCACTTCCGGGATTTGTCGCGGTCATACAAAGGCCTCCGCTTCGTGTACGTCTATGGGTGGGACGGCTGGAACGAATTCAGCTACGGCAGCCATTTGATTTTCGGAGGTCATACCCAAGGCTATCGGGTGCCTATTCGGCTGGTAGAGAAGGCGCTGGTGAAACATGGAGTGGATGACAATCCTAACGACGAATGGCCATACCAGCCCGAGATCGATGCCGAGGTGGAATTGATGGACTTGGCCCAGGAGCACTGGCGAAGTTTGTTGCTCAAGAGAAACCCATTCTGACAACGATGCGGTGCCTGGACCAAACATTCGTACAATCCCTCTGGCCGGGCATTTACGCCACCTCGACCAGTTCCAACCCCTGCAAGTTCGTTCGCGCGATGTCGGTGACCTGCGCCCAGTTGCCGCGAAACACCACCGTCACGCGCCCCTGCGTGTTGTTGCCGGTGGGATCGTAGTTGCTGCCAATCTGCTGGCCCGACGCCACATCGAACGGATTGTAGAAGGCGAACGGGGTCATGCCGGCGTTCTGCGATACCCAGAAGCTGTACAGCGCCGAGAGCACCGATGCGCTCAAGCGTTTGCCGAGCCGGAACGTCCGGCGCGAGGTTTGCGCAAGCTGCGACCGCTGGATCGTGCCGTCGTGATACTGGTTCTGAAGCTGCGCATACTCGCGCAGTTCCGTGAACGCGGTACACAGGGACGCCGGCATCACCCCGTTGGGGGCGGATTGTACGAGATTGCCTGGCACGTTGAATCACGCCACCGTCAATCCGGGCAACTGCATGTTGGCCGACTGCTGCGTGCGGCCGTAGCTCGAATACTGCGCCGCCATCGCCTGGTCGGTTACGAACTGCGGCG
>Ga0181520_10012803_pt1 | contig 10719 bp, 10 predicted proteins | sample PEATcosm2014_Bin_29_FD_132451 | JGI IMG/M metagenome (GOLD analysis project Ga0181520, IMG submission 132451) | Peatland microbial communities from MTU Mesocosm Facility, Houghton, MI, USA - PEATcosm2014_Bin02_30_metaG | ecosystem: Environmental > Terrestrial > Soil > Wetlands > Peat | place...
AGGGGTCGAGGGGTACGGCAAGCGGTTTGGATCCGACTTTGGGATCGCAGCGATTGGAACAACGACGCGTTACGGGTTGGCGGAAGCCTTCAGGGAAGATACGTTGTACTATCGCTGCGAATGCGTGGGGCCATTGCCGCGGCTGCGTCATGCCGTGGTCTCCACGTTGACAGGACGCCGTGGCGAGGACGGCCATCGAGCCTTCTCTTTCTCCGCGCTTGCCGCTCCCTATGCGGGTTCGATGATTGCGGTTCACTTGTGGTATCCGGACCGCTTCGACGCAAAGGATGCGTTCCGGATGGGCAACTACAGCATGCTGGGCTACATGGGCGGCAACATTGCCCTGGAGTTTTTCTATAGCGGACCTCACGCCTTGATTTCGCGAATGCACCTGAACAATGCGCGCCTCGCCCCGGTGCAAGGCCCGAACCGATGAGCGACCGCGGACTTACACCAGCTGCGGGCCATACCGCTCCACTTGCGGTGCGGCGGACCGGGCTTGAGTTCGCAGTGGCAAGTTCCGGCGCGAGGCTGTTCAACGGGTTTTTCGAGTGGTTCGGCAGCCTGGGGATTTTTTCGTGGGGAGTCCTCAGGGCTGCGGTGACGCCGCCGTATGAATGGCGGGAGCTGATTCGTCAGCTCGACGAAGTTGGATCGAAATCCTTTCCGCTGGTGGCCATGGCAGGCGCTGCAATCGGCGTTGTCATCTCACTGGAAGCGCGCTACAGTCTCACTCGATTCGGCGCCAAGTCGATGTTTCCCGCGACCCTGGTGTACTCCGTTGTCCAGGTCATGGGACCGGTGATTACCGGCCTGGTGGTAAGCGGGCGGGTGGGCGCGGGCATGGGCGCAGAGCTGGCATCGATGAAAGTGACCGAGCAGATCGACGCCATCGAGGCTTCTGCGATCAACCCGTACAGGCTGCTGGCCGCGCCACGAATCCTGGCCTGCATCCTGATGCTGCCGCTGCTGACCCTTGCCACCGACGCGTGCGCGCTGCTGACGGGCTGGTTTGCGCAGTCGCTGGTTGAGCCGCTCTCGTTCCACCAGTTCATCACCAGCGGCTTCAATGGCGCGACGTTCAATGCATTTCTGCCGCAGACATTCAAGACCGCGGTGTATGGATTCATCATCGGGCTCATTGCGTGCTTCGAAGGAATGCGCACGCGCGGAGGAGCCGCGGGAGTGGGCCGCGCCGCCACCAACTCAGTCGTACTGGCCTCACTGTTTCTCATCCTGGCCGATGTTGTGCTGGTGAAGTTCATCCTCGTTTTCTTTCCATAACCGCTGCCTGCAAGCACAGGTGAGACCAAAATGGCCACGACTTATGACATTGCGATCCAGCAAGACGCGCCCGAACAAGGCGGCCTTGTGCCCTTCGTTGCGGTGGAGAACGTGTACAAGTCCTTCGCGGAGCACAGGGTTCTGAACGGGGTCACTCTGCGCGTGAACCAGGGAGAAACGCTAGCCGTGCTGGGACGGAGCGGCACGGGGAAGAGCGTTCTACTGCGGCTGATCATTGGCCTCAATACGCCCGACTCGGGATCGATTCACATTCATGGCCAGGACATTACCGGGCTGGCTCTGGACCGCATGGGAGCGATCCGGAAGAAGATGGGATTCCTGTTTCAGCACGCAGCGCTCTACGATTCGCTGACCGTGGGCGGAAATGTGGCGTTTCCCCTGGAGCACCACCGCAGGGACCTGTCGGGACCGGAGCGGTCGGACCGCGTGCGGCAACTGCTGGCCGAGGTGGGCATGGAGGGGGATATCGGAAAGATGCCGTCGGATATTTCAGGGGGCATGCAAAAGCGTGTGGGTCTGGCGCGTGCGCTGGCGCTGGAACCGGAGATCCTGCTGCTTGATGAGCCCACGGCCGGCCTTGACCCGATCAGCTCAGGCGAAATCGACGAGTTGATTCTCAAGCTGCAGAGGGAACGGCAGATGGCGTCGATCGTGGTGACGCACGACCTGCATAGCGCCAGGACCATCGCCGGACGGCTGGCCCTGCTGAACGAGGGCAATGTCGTGATCGAGGGAACATTTGAAGACCTTCAGCAAAGCGACATCAGCTTTGTGAGGGAGTTTCTAAAGCAATCGTAGGAGAACTTATGTCGAGATTGGCAAGGTTAGGCATATTCATCGTGGCAACGCTGGCGGTTCTGGCTGCCGGGGTCTTCATTATCGGAAGCAAGGAATATCTGTTTCAGTCCACCTATCAGCTCAAGGCGCAATTCGATAATGTTGCGGGTCTGGCTACAGGAGCTGACGTGCAGGTGGGCGGGGTTCACAGCGGAACTGTGCATAGCATCACGCTGCCTCACAAACCGGGCGACAAGGTCATTGTGCTGATGGATCTCGACCGATCGACGCACGAGATTATCAAGCATGATTCTGTAGCCTCAATTGAGACCGAGGGAGTGCTGGGCAATCAGTTTGTTGCTATTTCGTTTGGATCCTCAGGACAAGCCGAAGTGACAGATGGCGAGACCATCGAGAGTGCCGCGCCGATCATGATGTCTGCGCTGCTGGCGAAGATAAGCGGCATTATGGACAGCAGCCAGCACGCGATCGACAATGCAACCCTTGCGGCGGCCGATTTGAAGTCGATAAGCGGCAAGATCGATTCCGGCCAGGGAACCGTGGGCGCCCTGGTGAACGACAAGCAACTCTATAACAACCTGGAGCAGACGACGACGACCCTGCACGCAACGATGCTGCAGGCGCAGGCCGGGGTAACGGACTTCCAGGAGAATATGGAGGCCTTGAAGCATAACTTCCTGCTGAGTGGTTACTTCAAGAAGCGTGGATATGAAGACTCCGCTGATCTGGGAGCGAATCGCATTGCGGAGCTGCCGCAAGGCACTCCCCAAAAAACTTTCACGTACGCAGCCAGGCAGCTGTTCGACGGTCGCGATTCGGCCAAGATGAAGGATGAGAAGGCTCTCAAGGACGCAGGCGCGTTCCTGGCACAGAATCAGTTTGGAGTTGCGGTGGTCGTGGTCTCAACCGGCATGGATGGCGATGCCCAGAAGGACCTGGTGCTGACGGAAGCCAGGGCGATGGTGATCCGCGCATACCTGGTTGAGAATTTTGGATTCGACGACAGCCAGCTGAAGACGCTGGGAATGGGCAAGCAGGCAGGCACGAACCCGGACGCGGATTGGGGCTCGATCAGGATACTCATCTTCCCGACCGGCACCGAAATTCCACCTGACGCGGAGCTGCCGGCTGCCGCATCCGCGGGAATCGCTTCAGGGCAGCCAGTTCCCTCTTCCGCGGAGCTGGCGCCGAAGCAGTAGACGCGGCTGCAAAAAGCTTCGGCAGAGAAGATTCACTGTGCTCAATTGACCAGACCCGGGAAAAGATTCTGGCTAGCCTGATCAGTAGCTCTTGAACCCCACCGCCGGTGCAATTCAAAGGATTTCCTGGTGGAGCGAGCTTGAAAGAACCAGGAGGTTTTTCTCATGCAACCGATTCGCAATCTACGCTTGATCCTGCTTGCTCTGCTGGTATCGATTACCGGTGCTTCTCTGCACGCGCAATTCGGCATCTCCATCAACGTTGGCTTTGCTCCGCCGGTTTTGCCTGTCTATGAGCAGCCGATGTGTCCGCAGCCCAACCTGATGTGGACGCCGGGATACTGGGCCTACTCCAACGACGAAGGGGACTACTACTGGGTGCCGGGCGCGTGGGTGCCTGCTCCCTATGAAGGCGCGCTGTGGACGCCTCCCTACTGGGGCTGGAACAACGGCCGGTATGGATTCCACGACGGCTACTGGGGCCAGCACGTTGGCTACTACGGCGGCGTGAACTACGGCTTCGGATTCGGGGGCATCGGGTTTGCGGGCGGCGAGTGGCGGGGCGGATCGTTTGCCTACAACACGGCGGTAACGCACGTGGACGAAACATACGTTCACGTCACCTATGTGAACCGGACCATCGTCGAGGCCGGCACCGTGGCGAACCCGAATCACGTGGCGTATAACGGCGGTCCGCACGGGATTCAGCACGCGGCCACGCCCAGCGAGCAGGCGGTGGAGCACGAGAAGCATACGCCGGCAACCGCGGTGCAGACGCAACACGCGACCACGGCCAAGGCCGACAAGACCTCATTTGCCAAGGCAAACGGCGGACACCCGGCGCATCTGGTTGCCGCCAAGCCGCTGGGAGCCGCAAAGGCCGCTCCGGCCACTGCGACGAAAGCGGAGACCCGGCCGGCGCAAAAGGCTGCTGCTCAGCAGCGGCCCGCAGCACATGCCGCGCCCGCAACTGCGAAGACTCAGGCACGGCCGGCGGAAAAGGCTGCACCGGCAACCCAGGCTCGGCAGCAACGCACACCCGCGGCTCATGCCGCACCCGCAGCCGCAAAGACTCAGGCACGGCCGGCGGAAAGGACTGCACCGGCACCCCAGGTTCGGCAGCAGCGCGCACCTGCGGCTCATGCGGCGCCAGCAGCCGCGAAGACTCAGGCGCGGCCGGTGGAAAGGACTGCACCGGCGCCCCAGGTCCGGCAGCAACGCGCACCTGCGGCTCATGCCGCGCCCGTGGCGCACGCGGCGCCGGCGCAACACGCCGCCCCCGCGCCACGAGCGGCGCCTAAAGAGGAATCGAAACCCAAGCAGATGTAGCCCGGAAAAGAAGTCTCCGGGCACATCGCGCGACACCGAATCAAACAAGCCGATCGACGATCCGGAGAGGATTCGATCGGCTTCACCACCTGGATTGGAGAGCATCGCATGCCATTAGTCACCGTTGTGATCACCCTTGCTGTAGTCGGAGTGCTGCTTTGGCTGTTGAACCGGTTCATACCGATGCAGGGTCAGATCAAGGGAATCCTGAATGCGGTTGTCGTGATTGCCGTAGTTCTGTGGCTGCTGAAGCTTTTCGGCGGGCTCGACTATCTGACCCAGTTCCGCATCGGGCATTGAAGAGCTGCACCGTAAGACGGCAGTGCGCATTGCCGGTTTGAACGCAAATTCAGCAAAGTACAGCAGACCATTGTCTGCAGGAGAAATCGTGAAGCATACACTTTTGTTTGTGATTGGAAGCGCTCTCAGCTTGAGCGCAATTGCCCAGGCCAGCCCGCAGGATTCGATCGCCCTGGCGCCTGGGGGCTCAACGTCTGTCTACGCAGTGAACGAGACCAGCCGCTCGGTCCAGGCGGTTGACTATGAGCATAGCGGCGGAGCCACGGACGTGGATCTGGCCGGCACTGCACTGATGCCCTCTGCCGATGGAAAAGCCAAAGTGCGCAGCAAGCGCGGCACGATGGAAGTGGAAGCGGACTTCGGGAATCTGGGAAGTCCTACCGCCTTTGGCGGCGAATATCTTACCTACGTGCTGTGGGCAATTTCGCCTGAAGGCCACGCAGTGAACCTTGGTGAAGTGCTGGTGGGCGGCAACGATCGAAGCAAGCTGACTGCCACCACGGATCTGCAGGCATTTGCGCTGATCGTGACAGCCGAGCCGTATTTTGCCGTCCGGCAGCCGAGTGATGTTGTCGTGCTTGAAAATGTTGTTCGCGCCGACACCCGGGGAACCGTCGAAGCGGTCAATGCAAAGTATGAGCTGATGGAGCGGGGTGGTTATATCCCGACCGGTTACAAGTTTGACCCCGTGGTCCTGGACGCCAAGCTGCCGCTGGAGTTTCTGGAAGCGCGGAATGCAGTGCGCATCGCTCAATCCGAGGGAGCAGCGAACTACGCCAGCGAAAGCTACCAGCACGCTGTTCAGCTGATGGACAGTGCCAACGGATATGCCACGGATCGACATTCAGACAGGAAGCAACTGATTGCGACTTCGCGCGAGACGGTGCAGACTGCGGAGGATGCGAGGGAGATCGCGGTCAAAAGGATCGAAGAGGACCGCAGGGTGAGCGAACGGCAGGCTTCAGCCAATGCGCAGGCACAGTCGCAGGCACAAGCCGATGAGGCGATGCGGCAGAAGGAAAAAGCTCAGTCCGATGCGGCTCTAGCCCAGTCCGACGCGGCCAACGCGCAGGATGCAGCGGCAAAGGCGCAGGCGGATGCGGCGAACGCTCAAGCCGCTACGGTAAAGGCCCAGACAGACCTGGCCAACAACCAGGCGGCATCGACGGCGCAGATCACCGCGGCCCAGGCCGACGCCGATCAGTCCAGGGCCATTGCGCAGCAGGCACAACAGAGTGAGCACCAGGCGGACAGCGATAAGGCCGCCATGCGCGCCCAGTTGTCAGAACAGTTGAACAAGATCCTTGAAACGCGGGACAGCGCACGCGGTCTGATTATCAGCATGTCCGATGTGCTGTTCGACACCGGGCAATACTCGCTGAAGCCCGGCGCGCGGGAGAAGCTGGCAAAAGTAGCCGGAATCCTGATCGCATACCCCAGCCTCAACATTGCAGTGGGCGGATACACCGATAATGTCGGCGGCGATGCGATGAATCAACAACTCTCAGAAAACCGCGCCGGCGCAGTCCGCAATTACCTGGTGGAACAGGGCGTGACGGCAAACTCAGTAAGCGCAATGGGCTATGGCAACAGCTCGCCGGTGACCACGAACGATAACGCCACGGGCCGCCAGCAAAACCGCAGAGTGGAGCTGGTGGTATCCGGCGACGCGATCGGCAGCCCGGCGAATGCAACGACCGGGAGCCTGCAGTAATCCTGGTGTTGAAGTGCTGCGGTCTCGCAAGAGGCCGCAGCATGCACGGAGATGTTCTGACGGTCCGCTGGGAACTTGCCTACGGCCACGGCGAAGATCGATCGTGCCGCTGGGAACCATAGCACTGCGGAACATTGGTCTCACAGAAACGCGACATTCCCATTGCCATGATCGGATCACTGCAGGCCATGCCTGGTGACCAGCTCCTGCGGCGTCTGGGCCGGGAGGGCCGGATCATGGGCTGGGGCGACAACACAGACGTCAGGCTCAACTTCCCGCCCAACATGGACGCGATACGACTGGTGGGGTGATTGCCGATGCTTCGGCGTGGCTGTGACCCTGGCGGTGATGGGTTATGACTTGCAGGGGATGGCCCCGAAGCTGACGTAAGCGATCGATTCACAGATGCAACAGAGCGAATCTCGCGAAATGGTGCCGGGTGAAGCAGTGATCCAGGCCGTTTAGTACTTCCATTCTCTGCGCATGGCGCACAGCAAACTGCGTCCACTGCGGATGGCTGAGGGCGGGTGTGTTCTGAAGACCTGACCCCAAAAGCAAAGCGGCGAGGCCGTAGGGCCCCGCCGCTTCCTGTTGCATAGGCTGCCTGATTGGGCAGGCTATACGCTACTTGTGTCCGCCGCCGTGCGATTGGCCGCCGGGATGACCACCACCGCTGGGACGTCCACCGCCGCTGGGACGCCCACCGCCGCTACGGGCAGCGGATGCCTGGGGGCGAGCAGCCGGCCGGCTGGCGCTGGGACGCGCGCCGCCATTATGCGAAACCGTTGCGTTGCCGCGCGCTTGTCCGCCGCCACGCGCTTGTCCGCCGGTGGCGCGATAGGAAACGCGGCCAGGTCCGCCGTGATAGCTGCCGCCGCCCTCACCGGCAAACCGGTGCGAACCCCAGCCGTGGCTGTAACCCCATCCACCCCAGGGCCCCATGCCCAGGAAGATGCCGTTGTAGAAGTAGCCCGGACCGTAATAGCCAATGGGAGCGCACTGGTACGGCGCATAGCCGTAGTAGCCATAGGGGCAGCTTGGTTGAACGCCAATGTCCACGACAATCTGAGCCTGGACCGCTGGCGCAATCGCCAGGCCGGCGAGCAGTGCTGTGGTACCGAGAAGAGTCTTGAGTCCGCGCATGTGTGACCCCCTTTGAGGTGTCTGCGGTTCCTTGATGTTGACGGGACGCTCTCAAGCCGTTAAGAACAATCCGGCAAATGCATCCTGCATAAGGGGGTGAGACTGCTTATGAATTCCCGTTACTGAGCGGGGCCATCATTGATATGCCCTTACATCCGTGAATGTAGTCGCGGGCGCGGTCGTTGTCTGAGCAATCGGGACCACATGCCGCGGACCTGTCGCCGGAGAACACGGCGCGCTGTTGCTCCGTCCCGGCGACTCATCGGGCGGGAACAGGGATAGACGTGGAAATGGGCTCAGAGGAAAGACACGGCGGGAGCGATCGCTACAAAATGGCGGATGTCATTTTGTGGCCGGCAGCACCAGCATGCGGAGGTATTCCCGGGTGAGAATGGCGCGCAAGCGAGGCGCAACTGCGGAGTCGCAGGGAAACTGGAGCGAGCGGCAGCGGTCGATGGCCGCGCGCAGGTCGCGCAGAAATGCCACGCACGAGGGACATGCTTCGATGTGCGCCCGCATCTGATCGCAGGAAAGCGGCTCCACTCTTCCGTCCAGATATTCAGAGAGGTTGGCAAACAGATCGCGACATTCATCGGGGCGTCGCGTACGCTTCGATGAGCGGCCTTTGGATGGTTTCGCGTGCGATCCGGCGTGAGCCGAATCCGGTGCGCTCCTGAGGAGCTGATTCATCTCGTTGCGCACGCTCAGACGCGCTCGATGAAGGCGAATCCGCACCGTGCCCTGCTGCAAATCGAGAATCTGCGCCACCTGGCCGGTGGTTAGCTCCTCCATGTCATGAAGCACGAGGACAATCCGCAAAGGCGCCGGGATGCGAAGGATTGCCTGATGCAGGAGATGGCGCCGCTCGCCGTGGAGCAGGTTGGTTTCAGGGCCATTTCCGGCATCCTGCAGCAGCGTTCCCAGCTCTTCGTCGTTGGGCATCAGCTCATCAAGCGAGAGGATAGCCGTGGGAGCATGAGAGGGCTTGCGGCGCATGCGCCAGCAGCGATTTCGAGTGACGGTGTAGAGCCAGACGGCCAGTTCCTGCGGATTGTGGAACCTGGCCAGATGCCGCAGGGAGCGGGAGAGCACCTCCTGCATGGTGTCTTCGGCATCCTCAGGATGCCCGCATACTTTCATGCTGAAGGAGTAGACCGTGTTCTGCAGCAGGCGGATGGCCTCCTCCCCCGCTTCAGGAGTGTTGAGGCGGAACAGATCAGCCGCTTGTTTGAGTTCTGGCCGCATGGCGTGGGATGGTCGAGATCCATCCCAGTATATCCGCGCGCATGTTGGCGCCGATCGTGCATGCGGCCGTTACCTGCCCCCGCAGCTGCCGGCATCTTTCATTCCCATGGCGCGAAAGATTGACATGGCAGGACACCAGTTTGTAAATGCCGACTGCAAGAGGTTAAGTCCGACGAAGGCCGTGAGCCAGAGCCAGTACGGTGAAAAGTAATGCGCAAGGGCAAGAGACAAGAGCACCATGACGCCTGCCATCAGGCGCACACCGCGTTCGACTGTCATAGAGAATCTCCTTGTTCGGTTGCTGGTGGATGGTCAGGCCCGGCTGGATGCCGCGAATAAACCATGTAGTAGAGGACCGGAATGGTGGGCCAGGAGAGGAATGTGGAAGCGACCGCGCCGGCGATGAGCGAAAGAGCGAGGCCCTGGAAGATGGGATCGGTGAGGATGACGCTGGCGCCCACGACAACCGCTGCGGCCGTGAGGAGCATGGGACGGAAGCGGGTTGCGCCGGCGTCGATGACGGCCTCGGCGAGCGGCATGCCTTCGCGGATTCTGAGCTCGATGAAGTCGACGAGGATGATGGAATTGCGGACGATGATGCCGGCTCCGGCGATGAAGCCGATCATGGAGGTGGCGGTGAAGAATGCGCCCATCATGGCATGCGCGGGCATGATCCCGACCAGGGTCAATGGAATGGGCGCCATGATGATGAGCGGCACGATGAAGGAACGAAACCAGCCCACGACGAGCACGGAAATGAGAACCAGGACGGCGGCGAAGGCGAGGCCCATGTCACGGAAAACTTCGATGGTGATGTGCCATTCGCCATCCCACTTCATCGAGTAGTGGTCCGTGGATTCGGGCATCGCGGCGTTATACCGGGTCAGCGTGTAACCGGCGGGCAGGGTGAGGTGGTCGAGCTGCTTGTTCATTTTCAAGATGGCGTAGACCGGGCTTTCGATGGCGCCAGCCACGTCGCCGGTAACGTAGACCACGCGGCGCAGGTTCTTGTGATAGATGCTGCGCTGGATGGTGGTGGGCTGGACGGTGACGAGTTCACGCAGGGAGACCATGACACCGTCGGCGCCGGGCAGCCGAATATTGTTGAGGCTCTGCTCAGAAGAGCGGTCGGCGCGGTCAAGCTCGACAATCGCCGGGACGGGTTCGCGCGCAGCTTGATCGTGGACCAGGCCTACCTGGGTTCCCGAAACTGCCAGCGCCAGGGCATGAACAACGTCGGAGACCGCGATGCCATGTTGCGCGGCCTTCACCTGATCGACATGAATTTCGAGCCTCGGCTGGGGGTCTTCGACATACCAGTCCGTGTCAACGACGCCGGGTGTGTGCTGAAAGATGGACTTGATCTGCTGAGCCACCTGGGTCTGGCCGTCGAGGTCAGGGCCGTACACCTCTGCCACCAGGGTCTGGATGACCGGCGGACCCGGCGGGACTTCGCTGACCTGGATGCGCGCGCCATATTGGTTGCCGATTGCGTCGAGTAATGGGCGGAGGCGCTTGGCAATGGCGTGGCTCTGGGCGCTGCGCTGGCTGGCGGGAAGCAGGTTCACCTGAATGTCAGCCTGGTTGGGTTGGCGGCGCATGTAGTAATGGCGGACGAGCCCGTTGAAGTTATAAGGGCCCGATGTTCCCGTGTAGGTCTGGTAGTTGAGCACGTCCGGCTGGCGG
>Ga0181520_10012804_pt1 | contig 10718 bp, 11 predicted proteins | sample PEATcosm2014_Bin_29_FD_132451 | JGI IMG/M metagenome (GOLD analysis project Ga0181520, IMG submission 132451) | Peatland microbial communities from MTU Mesocosm Facility, Houghton, MI, USA - PEATcosm2014_Bin02_30_metaG | ecosystem: Environmental > Terrestrial > Soil > Wetlands > Peat | place...
CAAACGAGGCCTTCCGTTTCAGGGGCAGCTGCCCCTGAAACGGAAAAACAAAACCTTCCTGATAAGGAAAAAGTGTCGGAGATGTGCCCGGTCTGAAATGTCAGTTATGTGCCCGGCTGTTCAAGGGAATAGGGAATAGGGAATAGTAAAGGACCGCGCCGCTGGTCACTGTTCATTGGATTATTTTGCGCCGCGTGAGGGAAATTTTCTGCAAGGAGTAGCGAGGAAAGGGCGGAGGTTCCTATACCTGAAGAGCTTGTCCCAGGGCACTGATTTGTCTGATTGCCTTCACAATATAAAGCGTGGGATCACTTTGACAAGCATCTTATAAAATATGTGACTTCTCCAAAAAATGCGCGGTAAAAAGCTTCTCTTCCTATCGCCACTTGAGCCAAATGGCCGCCCTATGGGTAAATGAAATCGCACACGTTAGGTGGCTCTTGCTCCGTCTCATGTGTCATGGACGGATTAGCTAACACCCTTGGCCGTTCAAATTCTCTGCGAATTTCACCTGAGACCACAACGACGTGAAGGCCATCCGCTGAGCCCTCAATACGATCTAAAAACGCCGTGAATTGACCGTATGATAGATCGGAATCAACGATCACAAAGACCACTCTCTCGGCTCGATCTTCCATCAGGGCAGCAACTTTTTGTCGCAATTGTTCTACAGGAATCTCGGCTTCGTTGATCCATGTTCTCCCGTCCCTGGTGAGCCGGAGAAATTCAAATCGGCCATCACAACTAATTTCTTGTGGATTGTGGTGGATCCGAATCATCGGAATTCGGAACCCCACCGACGGCGGCCTTTGCACTCCAAAGACACAAAGCACCAGAATCAGAAACAGGGCGGCAACAGGAGCAGCCAGGAGCGATCTGAGTCGATTGAGGTCCATACATTACTCTGACACCGCTGGGCGAGGTTTTGTTCCCGGGGTACATGCTCGCTTGCGCGTTACCGGCGGACGTTTCCACGTTTCATGGCCGGATGTGAGATTGCCTTCATAATATAAAGGGAATAATCGCTTTGACGCGCATTTTATAAAGTTTGTAGCTCTCTCCAAAATGCGCGGTAAGAAGCTTCTCTTCCTGGCGCAGCTTGAGCCACTGCCCAGGAAACACGCGAAAAACCAAACAAGGCCTGTCACCGTGCCATACCAGATCACTGCGCCCAGAAGCATGGAGATAAAGCCTGTATACATGGGATGGCGCACGTATTGATACGGGCCGCGCACAATCAGCTCATGACTCTCTTTGAGGCCGGGGTACAGGTTCCAATTACGCCCGAGCGTGATGCGCCCCCACAGCGCGAAGAGCATGCCTGCCAGACCAAGAATGTCGGCGAAGATATCTGTCCAGAGGGCGTGCGGCAGAACAACCGTATTCAAAAATGCCGGCGGTTGGACTGTGGTGCGAAAGAGAAGAAACACCGCAACCAGGACGGCAAAGATCGGCCATCCCCATCTCCACCTTCGGTCAACTTCGACAGTCCGTTTGACGGAAGAGGCGGAAAAAATGAGGAAGACGAGAGTGGCCGTCCAGCAAAGCACAATGAATATTCCAGAGGCAGGTCTTATGGCGCACGGCTGTGCGATTGGCTTCACAATACAAAGGAAGATATGGTTTTCGCAAGCGGTTAATAAAGTTCGACCAGTAATTAATAAAGCATGTAACGCTCTCGTGAAGTGATTCATAGCGATCAATTTCGACTCCGTGCAAGTTATTGTTACGGAACTGCCCTTTCCTCTGGGGACCAAGAATGCTGTCGAGACCTCCGATCCTCAGTCACAACGGGAGAAATAGTCCCTCAGGGGCTAAAGCCGCTATTGTTTTGTTACGTTTACGGCACGGCTGAAGCCGTGCCCTTTCAAAACAATCGTTTCGTCAACATTTTCAGCACCTTCGACTGCGCTCAGGACAGGCTTTGATGCCGTACCCTCTCAAAGCGGCGCCACGCATCTCGTTAGAGCCGCGCCCTTCAAAACAATGAGCTTCTCGCAGACTGTGAAGGCTGTACCCTTCAAGCTAGTAGAGCAATTCGGCGCGTTGACGCGTTGAGATGCTTCTATGCGCTTTTGGCGACGGCACGAATGAGCATCCCCAGCAGCGCCAGAACGACCGCGCCCCAGAAGGCTGGGCCGAAACCGCGCACGTGAAATCCGTGGACCAGATTCGACGCCAGCATGATCATCAGTCCGTTGATGACAAGGAGAAATATCCCGAGAGTGAGGATGCTGATGGGAAAGGTGACGATCTTCAGGAAGAAGCCGACGGTTGCGTTGAGCAGTCCGATGACTAACGCGGCTACCAGAGCCGGGCCGAGTCCCTGCACATAGAAGCCGGGCACGAGATGGGACACAACCAGCAGGGCGACTGCGGTTAATATCCATTGAACCAGAAGTCTGACCATGAAGTATTCCCTCCGGGGCTAAAGAGGCTACGGGAAAAGAGGCCAAAATGCCTCTAAAATCCGTGATAGGAAACCATCACCTGAGCGTCACGGGGCGATCCTGGGGCATCCTGACGCGATCGATTTTTGTGTCTCACGAGAAATTCTGTTTTTCCGCAGCCCGTAAAACCCGACCTTTACATTGTTACATTTGCGGCTCCCTACGACTGCGCTCAGGACAGGTTAAAAGCCATTCCATGTAAAGAGACAGGATTTCGGCCAGGTTGTAAGCCAAACAATCTGAAGGTTGACACGGCAAATCATTTTGGATCAAGTGCAGCGAGTTGGCCTCCGCTGCGCGGAGTTGGCGAGTTAGCAAGTTCGCAGGCGACATGGACCGACTCGAGTTTTATCCCTCTAAAGGCCGGCAGCGACTGTGGAGGTCTTACACAGAGCCGGGCAGCGGTGAAGCTTTTCCGTGGTCCTCATAGCTGAGCATGTTCAAAGCAATTACTCCGCGAGGGGCGGCTCCAGTTCCTCTCCCGCATGTGGCGCGCCTTTGGCCTTGACCTGCGCGGTGGTGAGCAGGAAGACGGCCACGATGATGGCGGCCATGCCGGCAAACTCTGCTCCCTCGGGCCGCTCGTGGAGAAGAACGATCCCCAACAGGACCGCGACCACCGGATTCACATAAGCATACGACGAGACCTTGGCCACCGGCACGTGCTCCAGCAGGTAGACGAAGGCGGTGTAACCAATCAGCGAACCGCCGGTGATGAGCCAGGCGAGCGAGCCAACGGAGGCCGCGTTCACGTGGAACCGGGGCCATTGGCCAAGCGCGGTGCCCAGCAAGGCACAGAACGCGCCCGCTATCAGCATTTGCCAGGCCGCAGCCACAAAGCTGTTCACCGGCAACCGCGCATGCCGCGAGAGAATGCTGCCCACGGTCCAGGCCATGGCTCCGGCCAGCAATACGCCGATGGCTATGAGGCGTGCGCTGTCCCCGGCGAGGCCAGTGCGCAGCGAAGGCCACACCAGCGCCGCAAGGCCAGCAAATCCCAGCGCCATGCCCAGCCAGCCGCGCGCCGGAAGCGGCTCACCTCCGGGCAGGAGCATCTCGGCCAGCGCCACATAGAGAGGCATCACCGCCAGCACCAGCGAAGCCAGCCCGCTGGGGACGGTCTCCTCCGCGTACACCAGGGCTACATTGCTTCCGCTGAGCAAGAAGAACCCGATGAGGCCGAGGATCAGCATTGTTCTTACCGGCCAAAAGAGGCGCAAACCACGCCAGCGGCACCAAGCCAGCAGAATGGCTCCCGCAATGAAAAAGCGCGTACCGGACAGCAGGAGCGCCGGCATCTGCGCGGCTCCAATGCGGATGGCCGTATAGGTTGAGCCCCAGAAGAAGTAGACGCTGGCAAAAGCCAGAACAATGGAGGCCGCAGTGGCCGCTTTCTTCTCCGGGTGAATCGAAAGATTCGACATGGGTTAATTCCATGCTAATGCCTGCGGGCAGGGCGGTGCTGTACAGTTCATGCAGCAATGGTCTATGCTCAGACCAGCGGGGACTCCATGCAAACGCGCGCGAACAATCGACTGCTTGCACCGGCCACCAGGCGCTGGTCGCGGTCGCGCGAGCGTAGCATCTGCCCGCGTCAGTATCTGCGCGAGCTGCCCACCCTGACTCGACCTAGTCTCTTCGGCGGCGATTAGTTCCGGCCCGTCGAAGACCCCTGCCTGCTCTTTCTCCGCTCCAACGAGCGAACAGAAGTGGACGACCCTACTTGCCTGGGGTCCGTGGCAGCCTGCGCTAGCTTGAACAAGCCCGGACAGGCTCAAAGTCGAGGAGACACGAAAATGACAAAACAAGAACTGCACGCGCAATACGGACCCAAGCTGATCTGCACATTGCCAGGACCAAAGTCGAAGGCTGCAATCGAAGCCGATGACAGGCTGATTTCGCCCAGCTACACGCGCTCGTATCCGCTGGTGGCCAGGCGCGGCCGCGGTTGCCGCATAGAAGACGCGGACGGCAACGAGTTTCTCGATTTTGCGGCGGGCATTGCCGTGGCCTCGACCGGCCATTGCCATCCTGAAGTGGTGGCGGCCATTCAAAAACAGGCAGCCGAGCTGATTCACATCTCCGGAACCGATTTCTACAATGAGCCGCTGACCGAACTGGCCGCGCGAATCTCCGCAATCGCTCCCATGCCCGGCCCGCACAAGATCTTCTACGGCAACTCCGGAGCCGAAGCAGTGGAGTGCGCCCTCAAGCTGGCTCGCTATCACACAGGCCGTCAGCACATCATCGCGTTTCTGGGCGCGTTTCACGGGCGCACCATGGGCGCGTTGTCGCTGACCGCCTCGAAGCCACAACAAAAAAGGCGGTTCTCGCCGCTTGTTCCGGGCGTGACGCATGTGCGCTATCCATACGCCTATCGCAACGGCTCCGGCAGCGCGGAAGAAGAGGAAGCCTTCAGCATGGGCTGCGCGCGCTTCATCGAAGAGAAGCTCTTCAAGAGCGTGCTTGCGCCCGAGGAAGTGGCCGCCATCTTCGTTGAGCCGATTCAGGGCGAAGGCGGGTACGTGGTGGCTCCCAACAATTTCATGCGCGAGCTGCGCGGAATCTGTGACCGGCACGGCATTCTGCTGGTGGCCGACGAAGTGCAGTCGGGTATGGGGCGCACCGGCAAGTGGTGGGCGATTGAGCATACGGGCGTGGAGCCGGACATTATCTGCATGGCCAAGGGAATCGCCAGCGGCATGCCGCTGAGCGCCTGCGTGAGTCGCGCCGGGATTATGGATTGGGCGCCCGGCTCGCACGCCTCGACCTTTGGCGGAAACCCGGTTTGCATTGCCGCGGCGCTGGCCACCATGAATATTCTGGAACGCGAGGGGATTGCCAACGCGGCGCGTGTGGGCGAGTTCATTCTCGAACGCGTGCGCGGGTGGAAGCAAACTCACAAGCTGGTGGGCGATGTGCGCGGACGCGGCCTGATGATCGGCGTCGAACTGGTGAAGGACAAGGCGACGCGCGAGCCCGCCGGCGACCTGCGCAATCGCATCGTGAACCTGGCATTCGAGCGCGGGCTGATGATTCTAGGCTGCGGCGAAAACTCGATTCGCATTTGTCCGCCGCTGATCGTAAGCGAACAAGAAGCCAGCGTTGCCCTCGACATTATCGAGGATGCGCTGACACAGGCGGAGAAGGAACTGTAACCCGACTGCGCCAGTGAGTGCGGCTGTAATTCGACGAGAAAATTGAGGCTGGCAGACAGGGGCGATTGATTGGCCTCTGCCTGCCAGCCCTTTTTGTTTTATCTCGGCTGCCTGGTTGCGGAGGCGACCTTTGTTACCGCGTTTTCTCGTCTATGCGCTTGTTGGCAATCTCCGAGGTGCGATGCGCAGCACGTTCCAGATTGTGCGCCATCTCCTGTGCGGCCATGTGCTGTTCCTCGGCAGCGGCGGCCATCTGGTTCGACAGCCCGGAGAGCTCTTCGGTCTGCGAGGAGATCTGATCGATCGCGCTCATGGCGGTGGTTACGTCCACGCCGATGGCGGTCACCTTGGCCTGAATTTCGGCTGTGGCCGAAGCCGTCTGTTCGGCCAACTTCCGCACCTCGCTGGCCACCACGGCGAAGCCCTTACCATGCACGCCTGCCCTAGCCGCCTCGATGTTAGCATTGAGCGCCAGTACGCTGGTCTGCGTGGCGATGGAGGCGATCAACCCCGCCACCTTGGCCACTCCTCTGCTCGATGCCTGAAGGCTCTCGATGGCTGTCTTGCTCTCTCCGCTGGCGGTGCGCGATTTTTCCGCAGCCTGTGATACATCAACGGCGTTTTTGGCGATTTCGGCGATGCTGGTCTCGATCTGATGCGTGGCCGTGGCCACCATCTGCAGATTGCCGTTGAGGTGATTGATGTCGTTGCGCTGCGCCTCCTGTGCCGCGCGGAGTGCATCGGCCGCCTCCTGCGTGCTGATGCCCCAGACGACCACCGCTCCGGCAAATTGCCCGTCCTCGCCGATCATAGGCTCAACATTCAGGTCGAGCTTCACTGGACCCAGCGCAATAATCGCCTTGTAGGGAAGATGATGCGCGCCCTGATGCGGACCTACGCCCAAAATGCGATCGATATTCTGAGCAGACTTGTGAAAGATGTGGATCGATTTACCCACCATCTGGTCCACGGGCACCGGCAGATGCTCTTCGAGCGTGAGCATGGTTTGGCGAGAAGCGCGGTTGAGATAGCGCAGGATCAGCTTGCGGTCGCAGAACATTGCGTTGCACGGCAGAGCATCCAGCGCATATTCAAAACTGCGATCCACGACCGCATCGGCGCGGGATTCCATGTCCGCGTCAACATCCATCGAAACAGGCAAAGCCTGCGTACTGTTCCGTGAAAACAAAGAGCCGAGCAACCCGTGAGCCATAACCGATCATTCCTCCTGCAAGATTTCAGTCTCGCTTAATTCACCCCGAGCCGGGCGAGATTGAGGCTATGAATCCGCTGATTTCTGCGGAGAATTCCCAGAGGCGAATTGATGGGTTTCATTTTGGAAATGGGGAGAGTTGCGCCGATGCGGCAAGATGGCGCGCGGCAACTTCAGCGGGAGTGGCACGGTTCGATGCAAGCCGGATTTGCACCTTTCGCTCATTCGGTTGAGAATGGTGTTCCATGGGACAACTGAAGAGGATGCGGCGTGGCTGGCTTGAGCGCACGCTGACTGTCCTGGCGTGGGTTGCGCGGCAACGAGGGCAGAATGAAGCTGTGGCCGCACATCTGGCGACTGGCATCGAAGGCGAAACCGCGGCCTTTGCTTACCTGAGACGCAAGGGCTACACCGTGGCGGCGCGGCGCTGGTCCTCGGGCGACGTGCCGGGCGACATTGACCTGATCGCGTGGCAGGGACCGATGCTGTGCTTTGTCGAAGTGAAGACTCGTACCGCCCGTGACGCCTCTCCGGCCGAGGTTGCCATCGACTCCCACAAGCGCAACACGCTGCGCCGTCTGGCCCGCCGGTACGTCAGCCAGTTGGCTGCGGAGACTGCCCCGCCGGTGCGCTTCGATGTTGTCAGCGTCTACCTTGTGCCGGGAGAAGAGCGAGAATTTCAACACTTCGAGGGGGCTTTTGGCCGGAGCGAGCGCGAAGATTACGAGCGGGATTAGTCCATTGGCCTCAAGACAAGAACCGTTGCGGGTTTGCGTTCCCTTTTATTCCTGTGCGTCTTCGAACTCCTGGTGCCAGGCCATCTGAATAGCCTCAAGCCGCGCCTCGTTGGATTTGGCGGGGTCGTCGGCAAAGCCTGCCAGCCCGGTCACGTAGCTATGCAGATCAGTGAAGCGCACCGTCAACGGGTCGAGGTCAGGAAATTTCTCTTGCAGTTGAATGCCGATTTCCTCGGCGTCTGTCCAGTGAATCTCGCGGGGCATCATCGGCTCCTTTACTCGCTTTCGAGCATTCGAATCAGTTCCTGCTCGCCATCCAAGAGATAGAATGCGACGAATGTCATCGACTCGGAAGCCGACGCATTGCCAAAACTGGCGATCACCTTCTCTGCGGGTTCGTAGAAGGCCGATCCAGCAGGCAGCGTTTGAGGAGCTTCGCCCTCGATCTGATACAGTGCCGCGCCCTCAACGATATATCCGACCACTGCGCACGGATGAAGGTGGCGCCCTGCAACCTGGCCGGGCTCAAGACGAATCTCCCGAACATCGACCGAGGAAACATTTCGGTTGCCGATCATTGCAGTCAAAAGCTGCTTCCGTAGAACTGTCTGCTGGCTCATTCCCACCCTCGGTTGATCACTCGAATTCTACTTCTCTTCTGTCAGCGCCAGCGGCTTGCCCTCAGAGACGATGTTGCGATTCCATTTGGGGATCTCGACCGTATAGTTGCCGGGGCGCGTGATGACTGCCTGGCAGCCAAGGCGCGAATTCAATTGCTGGTCGGCGGCCATGTCCATGCGATCCAATTCGTCATCGTCGGCCGGACTGATGCCCGCTTGATCCTGTATCCACAGGTGACAAGTGGTGCAGGCGCAGACGCCGCCGCAGGCGTGATCGAGAAAGACTCCGTGGTTCTCCGCCACATCGAGAAACGACATCGGCTTGCCGTGATGCTCGTAAGGCATTGTGCCGAATTCAAACTCGACCGTCCGGCCCTCGGGCTGGAAGGTGACGCGCACGAGCTTATCGGCGGGAATCGCTGAGGTCGTGCTGGACGGATTCTGGTTCATAAGGGTGTCTCCGAAGTGCACTGAGGTCGCGCCGACGGCATATTCTGTACCGATCCGCGCTGCCCGGTGGTTGTTGCAACACTCTTGTTGATGTTTCCTGCCCTCACTCCGATTCGCCCCCTACTTCATATTGCGCCGTCTTTCCGTCGGAGAAGATGAACTCATAGCGCCGCTCGTACTGCCCTCCCTCAATTGGCTTATCCTTGATAATCCGTGCCCGGTAGTCACCCACCGGAAACGCCCAGGGCTTCGGGCCAATTGCAATCAACTGATACTTCTTCCCATCGATCACAACCCGCAGGACCTGATTCTGTTGCATGCCAGATCCCTGCAGCTCCGAAGAACTCACGTGTACCTTGATTGGATACTCTTTCGCGGGTTCCTTCTGCGCAATGCTCACAAGAGAGGCAGAAAGAAGAAAAACAATACAGAGAAGAGATTTCATTTCACTTTCCTCCGTCTCGCATTATCGCACTCTCACAACCTGAAACAGAACCAAGCTATCGCTCCTGCCGATGAAGGGACTACTTGAACTCTGCCGGGGCCATGGCGTGCGGCGCGGTCACAGCCTCATCCAGATCCCCGCCGGCTGAATCCATGGTCTTGCCGCGCAGCGCGCTGGATACGGCGGCATCCATCATCAGCTCGGCAAAGCGGCGCGTGGCGTGGTCGAGGATGAGCGTCGCTTCGCGGATGGCAGCTGAGTTCTCGCTCTGCTTGACCTTCTTCAGGTAGTCGCTGGCCAGGCGGATGGCTTTCTGCTCATCGCTGGTCAACTGCGCCCACGCCGGATTCCGCGGCGCGCGCTCGACTGCCGCAAGAATCGTCCCCGCTTCGTTGCGTGCCTCGATGAGCAATCGCTTGGCGAAGTCCGCTTCGGCGTTGTCGAACGAATCGAGAATCATGCTTTCGACCTGCTGATCGGTGAGGCCATAGGTCGGCTTGACTTCAATCTGCGCGGCCAGTCCGCTGCGCTGCTCCCTCGCCGTGACGTGCAGAATTCCGTCTGCGTCAATGAGAAATTTGACTTCGATGCGCGGCAGACCGGCGCTCATGGGCGGAATGCCCTTGAGGTCGAAGCGCGCCAATGACCTGCAATCGGCGGCCAGTTCCCTCTCGCCCTGCACTACGTGAATGGCGACGTTGGTCTGGCCATCGACACCGGTTGTGAAGTGCTCGGTGGCCGAAGCGGGAACAGTCGAGTTGCGTTGAATGATGCGCGCCACCGTTCCGCCCAGCGCTTCGATACCAAGCGAGAGCGGGGTGACATCGAGGAGCAGCATCTCTTCAGTGGATTTGGATACGCCGGAGAGAATGTCGGCCTGCACCGCTGCGCCCAGCGCTACAACCTCATCGGGATTCAGTTCAATGTGAGGCTTTTTGCCGCGCGCTGACAGATGAAAGAGTTTGTCTACAAGCTGGCGCACCGCGGGAATGCGCGTGGAGCCTCCGACAAGCACGACTTCGTCGATCTGCTCGGGAGTGATGCCGGCATCCGTGAGCGCCTGTCTGCATGGTCCCGCCGTGCGCGCGAGCACCGGCTCGATGAGCAGTTCGAAGACCTCGCGCGGAATCTCGCGCTGATAGCGATCGCCATTAGGCAGCTCGATGTCGAAACGCGCCATCATTTCAGTGGAGAGCAGAATCTTGGCCTCGATGGCGGCCTTGCGCACAGCCTGCACCGCGCCCGGATGCAGCCGCAGATCGACGCCATGCTCGGCGTGAATTTCGTTGAGCGCGATGGCCAGCAGCAGGTTGTCGATGTCGTCGCCGCCGAGATGGGTGTCGCCGTTGGTGGACTGCACCTCGAAGATGCCGTCGCGCAACTTGAGGATGGAGATGTCGAATGTGCCGCCGCCGAGATCGTAGACGGCGATGGTTCCCTCCTTGCCGCGATCGAGGCCGTAAGCCAGAGCGGCCGCGGTGGGCTCGTTGACCAGGCGCAGCACTTCAAGCCCCGCCATGCGCCCGGCATCCTTTGTGGCCTGGCGCTGCGCGTCATTGAAGTAGGCGGGCACGGTGATGACCGCCTGTGTGACAGGCGCGGAAAAGAACCGCTCGGCGTTGCGCTTGAGCTGGCGCAGAATGTA
>Ga0181520_10012805_pt1 | contig 10717 bp, 8 predicted proteins | sample PEATcosm2014_Bin_29_FD_132451 | JGI IMG/M metagenome (GOLD analysis project Ga0181520, IMG submission 132451) | Peatland microbial communities from MTU Mesocosm Facility, Houghton, MI, USA - PEATcosm2014_Bin02_30_metaG | ecosystem: Environmental > Terrestrial > Soil > Wetlands > Peat | place...
GACGGGCGGCCATGCGCACGTCCTGCACCTGTCGAGCTCCGACGCCCTTCCCATGATCGCGACGGCTCGTCGCGAACAGCTCCGGGTCACGGCGGAGACCTGTCCGCACTACCTGACCTTGTGCGCCGAGGAGATCCCAGACGGAGCGACGGCGTTCAAGTGCGCGCCGCCGATCCGCGAACGGGCCAACCAGGAGCTGCTGTGGACGGGCCTGCGCGACGGCCTTCTCGATCTCATCGTCTCGGACCATTCGCCCAGTACGGTCGCCATGAAGCAGCTCGACAGCGGTGACTTCGGCACGGCGTGGGGCGGCGTCTCGTCTCTGCAGCTCGGGCTGTCGATCGTGTGGACGGCCGCGCGCCGGCGGGGCTTCTCGCTCAGTGACGTCGCCCTTTGGATGGCGCAGGGCCCCGCCCGGTTGGCCGGCCTTGAGAACAAGGGGCGCATCGCGGTCGGTTGCGACGCCGATCTCTGCGTCTTCGCTCCCGACGAGTCGTTCGTGGTGGACCCCGCCCATCTGTTGCATCGCAATCCCGTCACACCCTACGCCGGTCGCGAGCTCATGGGCGTCGTGCGCACGACGATCCTGCGCGGGCGCGAGGTCGATCTTGTCCAGCCGCGCGGGCAGATGCTGCGGCGCGGCGCCGCCTGAGCGCCGCACCGCGCTCGCGCGGCTTCACGCATGTTCTTGAAAACCAGGTTGAGCAGAGAAGTGAGGAGTCACATGGAGACGTTCAACAAGATCACGTCGATCAAAGCGGCAGTCCGTGATGTCGGATTCGAGGGCCACAGCCTGCTGTCCATCAACGACCTGACCGATGCGCAGCTCTACGGCCTGTTCGAGGTCGGCCGCCTGCTGGAGCCGTGGAACCGCTCGCGCGTCGAGCTCGTGGCCGGCAACGTGATGTCGACCCTCTTCTTTCAGCCCAGCACGCGCACCCGCATGAGCTTTGAGACGGCGATGCATCGCCTGGGTGGGTCGGTCATCAGCGAAGCCAACCCGCTGGTCACGTCGTCGGCCGCCAAAGAAGAGAGCCTGTCAGACATGCTTCGGGTCGTTTCGCGCTACGCGAACGTGACCGTGATGCGTCACTTCGATGCCGACGAGGCGCGCGCCGCCGCGGCGAGCTCCGACTGCCCTATCATCAACGCCGGTTGGGGACACTGGGAGCATCCCACCCAGGCGCTGCTCGACCTCTACACGCTGTACAGGACCTTCGGCAGGGTCGAGGGACTGAAGGTCTGCGTCGCGAGCGCCGACCTGGTCGAAGCACGCACGGGTCACTCGATGGCGCAGGGCCTCGCGCGACTGGGGGCCAAGGTCACGTTGGCCAGTCAACGCTCGCGCCGTACCCCCGACGACGTCATGGAGAAGCTCGCGGCTTGCGGCGGCCAGGTCACGGAGGAGTTCGATCTGAGCCAGGACACGTTCAACGAGCTCATCGCCGGGATGGACATGGTCTATCTGCCGGGGTGCAGCGCACCCAAGGGTCCCGAGGCCGAGGCGTTCAAGAAGATCATGGACGACTACTACGTGCGCTACGAGACCCTGGCCGCGGTGCAGCAGAACGAAGACCGTACGATCTACGTGACCCACACACTGCCCCGTCGTGCGGGTGAGATGGATCTGCGCATCGACGCCTCGCGCCACCAGCTCTATTTCGAGGCGATCGCCTACAGCGTCTCCATCCGCATGGCCCTGGTGCTGAGCATCCTGGGCGTCTGAGCGCCGAAACGACCATGGAGGTACCTTGATGAACGACAGTTCCCCGACGCTGCCCACGCGCGGCGCCGCCAGCCCCAACTACGTCGTGATCACGCCGGAAAACTGGGTCAACAACGCGCTTCCCTTCTTCGAGGCTGTCGTGGTGCGCCCCATGGCGACACCTCGGTCGTCGGGCGCGCGGCTCGGGCAGTACCTGCTCGACTTCGAACCGGCCGGGCGTACCACGCGTCCCGTCGGCGCGGGTTTTGAGAACTTCCTCTATCAGCTCGACGGCGAGACCCTTGTCGAGACGGCCGAGCGGAGCGACACGCTCGTCCCGCACGACTTCTGCTACCTGCCCGAGGGCGTGGAGTTTTCGCTCAAGACGACAGGCGCGGCCGCACGCACGCTGTGGACGAAGCGCCGGTACGAGGCCGTCGAAGGGGTCGACCTTCCGCACGCCATCTATGGGCGGCTTGCCGACGTTCCCGACATCGTGCCCCCCGCGCCGGGCGACTATGTGTACCGCGAGCTGATCCCCACCGGCCATCCCGAATACGACATGGCCATGAACGTCCTGACCTGTCAGCCCGGTGGCTCGATCGGGCTCGTTGAGATCCACCATCAGGAACACGGGCTTCTCATGCTCGAAGGACAGGGCGTCTACTACCTCGCGGGTGATTGTCACGAGGTCCGCCAGGATGACTTCATCTACATGGCGCCCTACTGTCCGCAGTCGTTCTGGGCTACGGGACGCGGGCCGGCGTCGTACCTGCTGTACAAGGACGTCAATCGCGACGGCTTCTGACGACGGGGAGCATCTCCCTCTGACGGGCGCGTCAGGCGCCGACCGCTCTTCGCGACCGGTCGCGCCCGGCGCGCCCGTCGGCGTTTCGGCAGATGTTGCGACCGGCGAGTGTCGATTGCTCGGCGCGCAGGCAAAGCAACGGTACAATAGAGACGAGGCGTTGCAGGCGACTGCCCGAATGGAGGACGGCGTGGCGGAAAGTCACGAGCTGACCCTTGGCGAACTCGTCGGAGAAGCCGAGCTCGGGCTGACGATTCTCACCGGCGACCTGGGCCTGTCGACCGTCATCATGAACGTCCACCACTCCGACCTCTCGGACCCGACCCCGTGGATGGCTCCCGGCACACTGCTGATCACCCATGGGGCCGACCTGGCAAGGTCGACCGCGGACGCCGCCAGCTATCTCGATGCCGTATCCGAGAAGACCGCCGCTCTCGTGGTCGCCGTCGGCGAGTGTCTGGACCGCGTCCCGCCAGAGGCGATCGCCTACGCCCGCCGCCTGGGCATGCCGGTCGTCGAGGCTCCGCGCACGCTCGCGCTGCGCGACATCTTCTCTTACGTGTACCACTCGCTTTCGTCGCTCGACATGCACTGGCTGCGTCGCGCGCTGGCCGTCCAGAGCCAGCTTCTCGACCTGCTCGTCGAGGAGAAGGGCGCCGCGGACATCGTAGCGCGGCTGTCGGACATGCTGGACCTGGCGATGGTGCTGTTCGATGCCGACGGACTCACGCTCGCCGTCGCTCGCCCGACCGGTCCCATCGACACCGATGCCATCTGGCGGGCGGTCGCCGACGCCGGCTTCAGCGGCGGTCCGCAGGGTGTGCTCGAGGCCGGTCGCGAGCGCATCTACGTGCGGCCGGCGATGGTCCACGGTGAGCTGACCAGAGTGCTCGTCGCGGTCGTGCCGCACGCTCAGGTGACCTCTATCCTGGTCGACATCACGCTGTCGCACGCCCAGCGTCTTATCGGGGTGAGCCTGCTGGCCGAGCGCGAGGCGCTGCGATTCCGCAGGAACATGACCTCGGCCCTCCTGCGCGACCTTCTGGCCCGCGAGGAGGGGGCGCACGAATTCACCGAGAAGCTCAGCGCCGTCGGCATCGACATCGCCAATCCGTGGCGGGTGGCGGTCCTCGGCGCCGACCGTCCCGACTCCGGCCCGGGCGGCCACGCGGAGCGACAGGCGACGGATCTGTGGCAGATCGTCGATGCCGTCGAAGGGTGCCTTCACGCGCTGCAGACCCCGGCCCTCGTCACGGTCATGAAGGACGTCGTCGTGATCCTCGCGGTCTTCGTGGAGCCGGGCAGGGAGGGGGTGCGCAGGGTCTTCGAGCAGGTCCACGCGCGTGCCCAGGAGTGCGCCGCCACCATGAAGATCTCGCTCGGGGTCTCCGGAGGATGGGTCGGACCCTCGCGGCCGGCGGCTCTGTTCCGGCAGGCCGAGGAGGCCTGCCGGGCAGCGCGCGACGGGGCCGCGGCCACCAAAGATGTCGTTCTGTTCGACGAGGTCGACAGCAAGTTCCGGCTGCTCGGCGGCCAGAGTCCCGACGCTCTCGCGGCGATGAGAGACCGGCTTATCCTGCCGCTGACCGAGCACGATCGTGTCCACCACACGATGCTCATCGACACCTTGCGTGTCTACTTCAGGAACGGCATGTCGGTACGCGAGACCACCAAAGAGCTCTACGTCCATCGCAACACGCTCTACAAGCGTCTCGGAAGGATCGAGGAGCTGCTGGGTCTCGACCTCAGCCGCATGGACGACATCACCGAGCTGTACGTCTCGTTCGAGGCGGCTGAGCTACTCGACGCCTCGGCCCAGGCACGCTGAAGCTCGGCCTCGCGCGCCGGCTCGCGGAGCCGCCCGAAGCCGGATGTGTGCATTTGCACCGCGGACCATAACAGACGCGGTGCTACGGCCACTTCTCAAGGGCCGTCCGATATCCGAGCATCCATGAGCAAGAACGGTTGACGTCGGCCGCAAGGCGCGGCGGACCACCGAACGCCTCCATCCGCACGACTGGGATAGTCAAGACGGCGTGGCGGCGGAGCCACTGCGAAAGGAGAGCGGCAAGTGATCACCAGGGGACTCAAGGGTCGCGATTTCATCACGTTGCGCGATTTCAGCAGGAGTGAGATCGAGACGATGCTCGAAGTCGGCCTGCAACTGAAGGCCGACGTCGCCCTTCGCCGAAACCACCAGGACATTCTGCCGGTGCGCACGCTGCTCATGTTGTTCTTCAACCCGTCGCTTCGCACCCGCAACAGCTTTGAGGCCGGCATCTTCCAGCTCGGCGGACATGCCCACTTCCTGGAGCCGTCTTCGATGCGGCTGCCTACGCTTCAGGGCGAGGACGTGCCCTACCAGTCCGAGCGTATCGCCGACATGGCGCGCGTGCTGTCGAGAATGGGCGACGCGATCGCCATCCGTATCCTCGGCGGCGCGGTCGACTGGGACTACGACAAGTCGCTCAAGATCATCAACGAGTTCGCCAAGTATTCGTCGGTGCCGGTCATCAACATGGAGGACAACAAGTACCATCCCAACCAGGGCATGGCAGACGCCATGACGCTGTGGGAGCACTTGGGCAAGGACCTCCGCGGCCGCAAGCTGGCCGTCTCGTGGGCATACTCTCCGAGCACCAAGAAGCCGATCGCGCCGCATCACGACTTCATGTACGCGGCCAGCTACTTCGGCCCCGACATCGTGTTCGCACACCCGCCGGAGATGCGCCTCGACCCCGACGTCGAAGCCGCGATCAAGGCCAACGTCGCCTTGAACGGCGGCTCCTACACCGTCGTCGACAACATGCAGGACGCCTGCGATTCGGCCGACGTCGTGTACGCCAAGAACTACGTCTGCCTCGACATGCTTCCCCCGGTGAGTCCCGAGCCGCGTCACGACGACATGGCGAAGCTGTTCAGCGGCTATCGCGACTGGATCGTCGACGAGAAGCTCATGCGCTCGGCCAAGGACTCCGCCTTCTACATGCATTGCCTGCCGTGCGAGCGCGGCCACGAAGTCACGGACGAGGTGCTCGACAACCCCAGCTGGGGCACCCCTTGCTACGAAGAGGCCGAGAACCGTCTGCACGCGCAGAAGGGCGTTATGGCCTGCATCGTGCCGTAAGGCCGATGCCTTGACCTCCTGACCCTGCGATGGTCGCCTCCCCCCCGGCGGCCATCGCTTGGTCGGGAACGACCAGAGAGTCCTTGCTCGAGGCGCGCGACCCGCTCGCCGGAACCCGCCGAGCGAGCCCGAAATCGAAGCACGCCGATCGCAGGCCCGACAGGAGGAAACGATGGCCGACGAGAGCTATCCATCGTCACTGAAGTACTATCAAGAACATGACTGGGTCAGCGTGGACGCTGACGAAGCTGTGTTCGGCATCACCTGGTTCGCGCAGAACGCGCTGGGCGAGATCGTCTACGTCGAGCTTCCCGAGATCGGCACGGCCGTCGTGGCGGGCTCTCCGTACGGAGACCTCGAATCGGTCAAGATGGTCAGCGGCGTCTTCGCTCCGATCAGCGGCGAAGTGATCGCGGTCAACGAGGCCCTGCGCGACAAGGCGGAGCTCCTGAACGAGGACTGTTACGGCGCCGGTTGGCTGGTGCGCGTACGCATCAGCGATGCGAGCCAGCTCGACGGACTCATGGACGCCGATGCCTATCGTGCCTTCCTCGAACAGGCCTGAGGGGAGGCGTCACGGACTTCATCCCGCATAGTCAACAGGACGTCGTCGCCATGTTGGCCGCCATCGACGCCGACAGCGTCGACGACCTGTTCGCCGATATTCCGGAAGCCGTGCGCCGCCGCGAGCCGCTGGCGCTGCCGGCCGGTCTCTCCGAATCGGAAGTGCTCGACGACCTGCGCCGACTGGCGGCCGCGAACACGCCGGCCTCCACGCTCATCAGCTTTCTCGGCGCCGGCTGCTACGACCACTACATCCCGGCCGTCGTCGACGCCGTAGTGTCGCGCTCAGAGTTCTTCACGGCGTACACGCCGTACCAGCCTGAGCGCAGCCAGGGCGTGCTGCAGAGCATCTTCGAGTATCAGACGGCGATCGCTGAGCTCACCGGCATGGCCATCAGCAACGCCTCGATGTATGACGCCGGCACCGCCCTTTCCGAGGCCGTCATCCTGGCCGGCGGCCAGACGCGCCGCCACTGCGCTGCCGTCTCGGCCGGCGTGCACCCTGAGTATCGTCAGGTGCTCTTCACGGAGTCGGTCGGTCAGGGGCCGTGTCCCCAGGTCACACCGCTGGCCGTGGGCGGCGCGACCGACATGGACGCGCTGCGCGCGGCGACGGGCTCCGACACGGCCGCCGTCGTCGTGCAACAGCCGAACTTCTTCGGCGCGCTCGAAGACCTGCAAGCGGCTGCGGCCATCGCTCACGAGGCCGGTGCCTTGCTCGTGGTGGTCGCTGACCCGCTCGCGCTGGGCCTTCTCGAGACGCCCGGCGCCGCGGGCGCCGACGTCGTCGTCGGCGAAGCGCAAGCCTTCGGGAACGCCATGAACTTCGGCGGCCCGGGACTCGGTTACCTGGCCGTCACCAAGCCGCTGATACGACGTCTGCCCGGCAGGCTTGTCGGCGAGACCAAAGACATCGAGGGCAAGCGCGGCTTCGTGCTCACCTTGCAGACGCGAGAGCAGCACATCCGCCGTGAGAGGGCAACGAGCAACATCTGTTCCAATCACGCCCTGAACGCGCTCGCGGCGCTCGTGCATCTGAGCTGGCTGGGTAGCGAAGGGCTGGCGAGTCTGGGCACGATCTGTGCGCAGAAGGCCGCCTACCTGCGACGCCGGCTGCTGGAGCTGCCCGGCATCAGCGTCGTGACGGAGGGCCCCATCTTCTGCGAGTTCGCCGTGCGGCTGCCGCGGCCAGCGGCCGGGTTCGTCCAGGAGCTGGCCCGGGACGGGTTCCTGGCCGGCGTCCCGGTGGGGCTCGTGGCCGATCGGCTCGACCCTGTGGCGACCGGCTTCGGCTCCGCTTTGGGCGACCTCGACGACGTGCTGCTGGTCGCGGTCACCGAGAAGCGCACGCGCGCCGAGCTGGACGCGTTCGTGGATCGCGTAGCGGCACGCCTCGTCGTTCAGAGGTCCGATGCAGCGGAGGTGGCCCATGCCTGAGACGGCTCGCCAGACTATCTACGAGAAATCGCGCCCCGGGCGTCGTGCCTACAGCCTGCCGGCGCTGGATGTACCTGAGGCGCCGCTCGACACCCTGGTGCCGGCCGCCATGCGGCGCAGCCGGCCGCCGCGGCTGCCCGAGGTCAGCGAGATCGACCTCGTGCGCCATTTCACGGCCCTTTCGACGCTCAACTTCGGGGTCGAAAGTGGCACGTACGCGCTGGGCTCGTGCACCATGAAGTACAACCCCAAGGTCAACGAGTCGGCCGCCCGCCTCGAAGGCTTCACCGGCCTGCACCCGTACCAGCCCGAGCAGCTCGCTCAGGGCACCCTGGAGCTCATGTATGAGCTCGAGCGGTGGCTGGCCGAGATCGCCGGTCTCGGCCGCACGACCCTGCAGCCGGCGGCTGGGGCGCACGGCGAATTCACCGGGCTGCTCGTCATGCGCGCCTATCACGAGTCCAAGGGCCGCGCGCCCAAGAAGATCATCATTCCGGACACCGCTCACGGGACCAACCCGGCGAGCGTCGTCATGGCCGGCTATCAGCCCCTGGCGGTGAAGAGCGACGAGCGCGGAGGCATCGACCTCGAGGCGCTGCGTGCGGTGCTCGACACAGACGTCGCCGGCCTGATGCTGACGAACCCCAACGCGCTGGGGCTGTTCGACGAACACATCACCGAGATCGCCGAGCTCGTCCACGGCGTCGGCGGTTTGCTCTACTACGACGGCGCCAACGCCAACGCCATCATGGGCATCTCGCGTCCCGGCGACATGGGCTTCGACGTCGTGCATTTCAACACGCACAAGACGTTCAGCACGCCGCACGGCGGCGGGGGCCCCGGTGCCGGACCGGTCGTCGTGCGCGAAGAGCTGGCGCCGTTCCTGCCGGTGCCTGTGGTCGAACGGGCCGCGGACGGCACCTACTTCTTCGACTACGATCGTCCTCTGAGCATCGGCAAGATGCGCAGCTTCTACGGGAACATCGGCGTCCTCGTGCGGGCCTACACCTACATCCGCGCGCTGGGCGGCGAGGGGCTGCGCAAGGTCAGTGAGACAGCCGTGCTGAACGCCAACTACGTGCTGGCCGGCACGCGTGGCCTCTTCGACCTGCCCTATGACCGACGCTGCATGCACGAGTTCGTCGTGTCGGCGACGCCGCTCAAGGAGCACGGGGTCCGGGCCATGGACGTGGCGAAGCGGCTGCTCGACTACGACCTGCACCCACCGACGACCTACTTTCCGCTGCTCGTCGACGAGGCTCTTATGATAGAGCCGACCGAGACCGAGTCGCGCGAAGACCTCGACGCTCTCGTGGCCGCGCTGACGGCCATTGTCGACGAAGCTCGCACGCAACCGGACCTCTTGCGCGACGCTCCGGTGAGAACGCCGGTGCGGCGGCTCGACGAAGCCGAAGCCGCCCGCCACCCGGTCGTGACGCAGCGATTTGCCGATGACCAGGCGGAAGCACCGAGCGAGACCGCCGCGGCGACCGCCGCGGCCGAAAAAGGACGGGGGAACCTGTGAGCGTTACGAACGGCAAGCACGCGACCGGCCCCGACGTCGCCGGCCGAGTAATCGTGGTCGCCCTGGGCGGGAATGCGATCCTGCAGCCCGGTCAGGCGGGGACTTTCGAGGAACAGCTCTTCAACGTCGACGGCGCCGCGCGGCGCATAGCGAGTCTCGTCGCGGGCGGCGACCGTGTCGTAGTGACGCACGGCAACGGCCCGCAGGTGGGCAACCTTCTGATCCAGAACGATCTCAGCGCAAAGGCCGTCGCGCCGATGCCCATGGACGTCTGCGGGGCTGAGACCCAGGGTCAGATCGGCTATATCCTGCAGCAGTGCCTCGCGAACCATCTGCGCCGGCGCGGTGCAGCGATGTGCGTGGCGACCATCCTCACCGAGACGGAAGTCGCGGCCTCGGATCCGGCGTTTGCCAAGCCCTCCAAGCCGGTCGCCCCGTTCTACGACGAGCAACGCGCGATGGAGCTTCAGACGGAGCAGGGGTTCGTCATGCGTGAAGACGCCGGTCGCGGCTGGCGTCGCGTCGTGCCCAGTCCGGAGCCGGTCTGCCAGCTCCAGCTGCCGGCCATCCACGACCTCGTGGCCGCGGGAGTCCTGGTGCTGTGCTCCGGTGGTGGGGGCGTGCCGGTCGTGCGCCAGGAAAACGGCGACTATCACGGTGTCGCCGCGGTGATCGACAAGGACCTGGCCGCCGCCGTCCTCGCCGCCAATCTGCAGGCCGACGCGCTGGTGATCCTGACCGACGTGCCTTCCGTGTATCTGCACTACGGGACCCCCGAGCAGGTGGCCCTGGGCGAGGTCGATATTCCGACCATGGAGTCTTACCAGGCCGAAGGCCACTTCAAGGCAGGCAGCATGGGACCCAAGGTCGACGCATCCTTGCGTTTCGCGCGCAGCGGAGGCACGGCCGTCATCGCCAACCTCCTCGAGCTCGAGGCGGCGCTGGCGGGCAAGGCCGGGACCCGGATCGTCCAAGCCGCCGGTCGAGACAGCGTGAGCACAGTGGCCACGGATCTTGAAAGGGGTGTGGCGTGACCGACATCGGTACCGACGACTGGGCTGTCCACAATCCCAACGGCAGCAAGAGGGTCATCGTGACAAAAGAGCTGCCCGGGGATCTCTGGCTCGAGGCGCTTGCCGCGGCCGATTGCCGGGTCGAGGTCTGTACGAGCAAGAAGGTGCTCGACCGGGCCACGATCAAGGCCGCTTTCGGCAGCCACTGTGACGGCGCGATCGGCCAGCTCACAGAGGCCTGGGATGCCGACTTGTTCGGCGCGCTCGGCGCAGCCGGCGGCACGGCCTACGGCAACTACGCCGTAGGCTACGACAACGTCGACGTGCCCGCGGCCACGGCGCTGAAGATCCCTGTCGGCAACACGCCCGGGGTGCTCACCGACACGACCGCCGAGATGGCCGTCGCCCTGACCTTTGCCGCCGCCCGCCGCGTGGTCGAATCGAGCCGCTATCTGGCCGACGGCCTCTTCACCGGCTGGCTGCCCGGGCTGTTCCTGGGCAAGCTGCTTCATCGCAGGACTCTCGGGCTGATCGGGGC
>Ga0181520_10012806_pt1 | contig 10717 bp, 10 predicted proteins | sample PEATcosm2014_Bin_29_FD_132451 | JGI IMG/M metagenome (GOLD analysis project Ga0181520, IMG submission 132451) | Peatland microbial communities from MTU Mesocosm Facility, Houghton, MI, USA - PEATcosm2014_Bin02_30_metaG | ecosystem: Environmental > Terrestrial > Soil > Wetlands > Peat | place...
GGAAGCGGTCGCGGAAGCCGGTCATGCGGTCGTTGCGCAGTGAGGAGATCATCTCGTTGGTGAATTTTTCCGCGGAGATGTAGCAGATGCTGGCCATGGGCTGGCGGCGCTTCACCTCGTGCCCGATGGCTTGCATCAGGTGGGTCTTGCCCATGCCGACGCCGCCATAGAGGAAGAGCGGATTGTAGGCGCGGGAGGGGCGCTCGGCCACAGCCAGCGAGGCGGCGCGGGCGAACTGGTTGCCGTTGCCTATGACGAAAGCGTCGAAGGTGTAGCGAGGATTGAGCTGCGCCGCCGTGGACCAGTCGAAGCGCGCCTGCTCGGGGGTGCGGCTGGGCGGGGCCTGCGGCGCGGTGGGCGCGTGCGCGGGAACCGGCCCGAAGCCGCCGTCCTTGCGCTGCGGCGGAATCGAAGGGTCTTCCTCGGCGGTGACAAAACAGACGTCGTCCAAGTCCAGATCCAGCTGCTCAATGGCTTCCTGAATCAGGTCGCCGAACCTGTCGCCCAACTGCTGGAAATCCTTTGAGGGGATGCGCACATACAGGATACGGTTGGCTATATGGCTGTAACGAGATGGCTTAAGCCAGGTCTCGAAGGACTGGCGTATGACCTTTTTCTCGAGCGCGGAGAGAATCTGAAGCCAGGGAGTGAGAGCCGTTGCCGGCGAAACTGCAAATGCCATCTTGCTTTTCCTTACCTGCGTCGTCTGTAAACTGCCGTACCGGTTCATCCCTTGAGAGCAGGCACAGTATCGCGTTAGGCGCAGAGGCACTCTGCCTTGCGTCCGATTGCCATTTTCCGACAGCCTGACTGCCGCTGATCGGATCCTGTATTTGATCTCGGGCCAGGGAAAAAACCGGTTCCGTGAGACACTGGGAAATTACTTGAACGGTCCCAAGATTAGCACACTTCGAGATCTTTGCAATCCCTCTTTCACATAACTTTTTGTTCCTTCGCAATAGTTGCACCATTGATGGTGAAACTTGCCGAAAAGGTTACCAGAGTGTATGCAGGGAACTGGTCGAGGCCGCTTCACCCGGGGCAGGTTGCAGACGATGGGCGGGGAATGAATTCCATTCCATGCGCTTTCCGCTGGATTCCTGGGCCAACCTGCGATACACTTAAAACTTACCGTCAAGGTGCAGATTTTCACAAATTGAAAAAGGGAACAGGAGCGCATATCGATGCCCAAGCGCACATTTCAGCCCAATCGCCGCAAGCGCGTGATGAAACACGGTTTCCGCGCGCGCATGAAGACCAAAGCCGGTGCAGCCGTTCTGAGCCGTCGCCGCGCCATGGGACGCAAGCGCGTGGCCGTCAGCGCAGGCTTCCGCGACTAATTCTCGGCTGCCGTTCTGCCGCTGGTCTTATGCTCTCGCCAAATGCGCAAACCATAGCCCCAGCCAATTGTGGAGCCGGAATGAGTTTGAAGCATCCACTCTTCCGGCCCGCACGCACGGCGGCGTAGTCATGACCATCCCAATTCAACCTGACCAGCGCCCGTCCGCAAGGCAATCGCTGAGCGGGGCGCGGCTGTGCAAACACGCCGACTATCAACGCGCTTATGCGGCCAGCCGCAAGCGCCAGTCTGCGTCGATGAGCTGGTTTCTGGCCCCGCAACAGCCCGCGTACGCCGGCGCCGAATTGCCACCCTTGCCGCGCGTCGGCCTCACCGCGGGCAAAGTGATGGGCAAGGCGCATGAGCGCAACCGCCTGAAGCGTCGCATGAGAGAAGCATTGCGCCTCCACGTTGAACTGCTGCCGCGCGGCTGCGATCTGATCTTTCATCCGCGGCGCGCGGTGCTGACGATGGATTTTACGAAACTGGAGGCGGAGATTGTGCGTATTCTTCAGCAGGCAAAGGCCGAGGCGGAGCGCATGACTCCGATTCCGGTCCCATCCAAGCCGGTGCTATGACTCGATTGCTGCTCGCCATGCTCGCTTTCTATCGCCGCTGGATTTCGCCGGCGTTGCACACGCTCTCGCCCGGCGATGGCTGCAAGTTTTTGCCTACCTGTTCGGAGTATGCCTCCATCGCCATTGCAACTCACGGCCCTTTACGCGGCACGGCGTTGGCCGCCTGGAGGCTTTTGCGCTGCCATCCATTCACGCGCGGCGGCCTCGATCTGGTGCCGCCGGCTTCAGCGGCACGCAATTTTCCCCCTCAACCGTTACCATAAGAAGAGCGGCGGCCTGACGGCGCGCCCTTGATGGCCTGAAAACAGGCCCCAACGAACAGGAAGTATACTTTGGCAGAAATTCGTAATCCCAATCTTCAAGGGCAGGGCGGCAATGGCGGCGGCAACGGCGGCGATATGCGCAGCCTGCTGACGTTGTTCATGCTGGCGCTGGTTGTCCTCTTCGGCTTTCAGTACTTCATGCCCAAGCAGCCGCCTACGCCCGCCTCTTCGGCTCAAACCCAAAACCATTCTCAGCCCAGCCAGCCACAGCCGGTTGCCGCAACTGCGCCAGTATCCGCTGCCAGCGCGCCGCAGGCGCAGTCAGCCTCACAGCAGGTGGCCGCTTCAGCCATTGCCGCTTCAACGGTGACGGAGACGACGGTTGAAAACGACAACTACCGCATCGTTTTCACCAATCAGGGCGCGCAGGTCAAGCACTGGATTCTGAAGCACTACAACGACAGCGCCGGCAAGCCGCTGGATATGGTGCAGCCGCAGGCCTCGGCGCACTTCGGCCTGCCGCTCTCGCTCTTCACTTATGAGCCGGCGCTGAGCGATCAGCTCAACCAGGCGCTTTATCAGCTCACTGTCTCCGGCGCGCAGCCCACGATTACGGGCCATGTGGATGTGCCGGCCACCAACGCGCTCACCTTCCACTACGCCGCGAATGGCCTGGATGTGGTGAAGACCTTCCGCTTCGATGCGAGCTACGTGGTCACCGTCGAGACCCAGGTCACGCGCAACGGCGCGCCGGTGCGGGCGCTGGTGGCCTGGCCCGCCGGCCTGGGCGACATGGAGGAGTTTCTTCCGTCGTCTTTGACCCGCTCTTCGGTTCGCACCAGCGCGGCCTCGCAGTTCGACTGGTCGCTGAATGGCAAGCAGGACACGGAGGCCGTGGCCAAGGTCGGCAACAACGCCACGCTCGACCTGCCCTACTCTTACGCGGCTGTCACCGATCTCTACTTCGTATCGGCCTTTTTACCCGACGCGCCCGAACGCGTCACCCTGGTTACGCTGCACAACACCATCGATCTGCCGGGAGACCTGAGCGATCCCAACAGCGAGAAGAAGCCGGCCCACGTTCTTGGACTGGCGATGGGCGACACCAGCGGCATTCCTCGCCTGCGCCTCTATGCCGGCCCCAAGGCGATGGAAGTGCTCAGCACCGTCCACATGACCGGCGCCGGCGGCAAAGCCGACGGGCCGACGCTGGAATCGCTCATTCAGTTCGGCAGTTTGCTGGGCATCATCGCCAAGCCACTTTACTTGGCCCTGCGCTTCCTCCATGACCGCATGGGAGGCAGCATCAACAACTGGGGCTGGGCCATTATCATCGTCACGGTCATCTTCAACCTCCTGATGCTGCCCACGCGCTACTCGATGCTGAAGTCCTCGCTGAAGATGATGCGCATTCAGCCCAAGATCGAGGCCATCAAGAACCGGTACAAAAACATCAAGGCGACCGACCCCAAACGCGCCGAGATGAACACCGAGATGATGGCGCTTTACAAAGAGGAAGGCGTGAATATGTACGGCAGTTGTCTGCCCATGCTGGTGCAGATGCCGCTCTTTTTCGCCTACTTCCGGGTGCTGCAAAACACGGTCGAACTGCGCCAGGCCCACTGGTTCTGGCTCACCGACCTCTCCATGCCGGACCCCGTCCACTTCCTGCCCATCCTCATCATCATCACGATGTTTCTGACACAGTACATCACCCCCTCACCGGGGATGGACGCCTCGCAGCGCCGCATGATGGCCATCATGATGCCGGTCATGTTTGGTTTCATGCTGTGGCACTACGCCTCTGGCCTGGCGCTCTACTGGGGCACCGGCAACGTCATCAACCTGGCCATTCAACTAGGCATCAACCAGTCGCACGTCGGCAAGGAGATGCACGCCATCGCCGCCAAGCGCGCCGACAAGAAAGCTGGCGTCAATCCCAAGACCATCCAGGGCAAGCGGTAAAGTCCGCAACTTTGCAATCGCCCCGTTCTAGCCAGGCTTGAACGGGGCATTTCTTTGCGCGGCACACATGGCGAAGCAGTGGCAGAATAGAGCTATGCCGACCGATCCGATCCCGTTTGTGCTCACCGCCTCGCAGGCCCGCGTTCTGGGCGTGCTGATGGAAAAAGAAGTGACCACGCCGGAGTACTATCAGCTTTCGCTCAACGCGCTCATCAACGGCTGCAACCAGCGCTCGAATCGCGAGCCGGTGATGGAGTTGGACGAGGAGAAGGTGCGCATGGCGCTGCATCGGCTGGACGATCTGAAGCTGGCTGGCCGCGCGCGCTCCGCCGACGGGCGCGTCCCCAAGTATGAGCACTGGCTGGGCGAGGCCTTCAACTTCAGCCGCGCCGAGGCGGCGCTCATCTGCGTGCTGCTGCTGCGCGGGCCGCAGACACCGGGCGAACTGCGCGGACGCGCCGAGCGGATGTACAGCTTCGACGAACTCACCGATGTGATTGCCGCGCTGCAAAAACTGATGGAGCGAACGCCGCCGCTGGCGGCTGTGTTGCCGCGCCAGCCGGGAACCAAGGAGTCGCGCTATATGCACTTGCTCGCTGGCGGCGTGGAGTCGCTGGCGGCAGCATTTGTGACCGAGCCGGCAGTAGCCCACCGCCAGATCCAGCCAGGCGCGGAGCAGAACGAAAGGCACGAGGAACGCATCGCGCAGTTGGAGGCGGCGGTGGCGGAGTTGCAGCAGGAAGTTGCCGCGCTGCGCCAGAAGATTGATGATCTGTTTGGCGACTGAAAGCGAAAGAGGAACGACGATGAGTCAGAGCATGATTGGCAAGGTGGCGCAATTATTATTACTCATTTTTGCTGCCGCATGGATCACTTCCTGCGGAGGCGGCGGCACGGCGGCTACTACGACTACACAGCCGCCGCCTGCCAACCCCGACTCGCTGCCGTGGGTTTACTCGCAGATATTTTCCAGCACGTCGCCGTTTCACACCACGGTGGCGGCGTTGAAGGCGAGCGGCGCCACCACGCTGCCGCAAACCGCGATGATCTCGCTGTGGGGCCAGTCTGTCTCCAACCAGGATTTATCCATCGACAGCTATATGTACCCGGTTTACGTCTCGTCGGCCACTGATCCGGTGAAGACCTTCACGTGCATACCAACTGGTTATGGCTGCGATGCGAACAACCTGCAGATTCATATTCCCAGCGGCGCATTGCCGGAACCGCAGCCCGATGCGCACATTGCGATCATCGATACGACACTGAATCTTGAGGTGGATGGATGGGCCTGCACGGTGAGCGCATCGACGGTGGCCTGCCAGTGGGGCGGAAGCCGCGCCTTGGGCGGCACGGGCCTGGAGGACGCAGGCCAAACCTCGGTGAAGGCCGGCTATGGGGCCGGACTCTTTGTGATCACCGCGCAGGAGCTGGTGAACGGGCATATCGACCATGCGTTAGGGTTGAACACAAACTGCCTGAATAACCCAACTGTTTATCCGGCGGACCAGAATGCCAACGGCACGGACGAATCCTGCGGCGGCACCGGGCCGCCCTCCTACGGCGACATGGTTCACCTGCTGTGGACGCCCGCGCAGATTGCGGCCAGCCCCTACTCGGCGGAGTGCAAAACTATTCTTACCGCGCTGGCGACGTATGGAGCTTACACCTATGACACTGGGAACGGCGGCCTTGCTCTGCTCGCCCAGCACCAATTCAGCTATACGCTGGTGGGCCAGCCAAGCCCGTGGGCGAACACGATCATTCCCGATCTGCAGGCCGCGGGCGACGCCAGCGGAACCTACTGGAAGTCCTGCTTCAATCGTCTGAGCGCCTCGGATTTCGAGCTGATTCAGATTCCGGCAGGGAGTTACTGAGAAGGGCTACTGCTGCTCGTAGCCCGCGAACCAATAAGAGATCTCGAAGGCTGCGGTTTCTTCGGCGTCGGAGCCGTGGATGGCGTTCTCTGACATCGAGGCAGCAAACTTCCTGCGGATGGTTCCCTCCTCGGCGTTGGCCGGGTTGGTGGCGCCCATCAGCTTGCGCAGATCGGCGATGGCGTTCTCCTTTTCCAGCACCATCAGCACCAGAGGCCCGGAAGACATGAAGGCGCACAGCCCATCGAAAAACGGCTTGCCCGCATGGACGGCATAGAAGCCACGGGCCTCGGCGACGCTGATCGACTGCCGCTTGATAGCGACAATTTGAAATCCGGCCCGTTCGATCTCGGCCAGAATGGCTCCGGTGAATCCTTTGCGGACCGCGTCTGGCTTGATAATGCTGAAGGTGCGTTCGGCCACGTGAGTTGCTCCTGGGAAAATTCGTATCTGATTCTTCATTGTAATGGGCGAGAGTTTAGCAGATACAAATGCTAGCTTTTCCCGATGAAGCGCGCCAGCGTTGCGCCGATCTCGGCGGGGGAGACGACGACGTGGATGCCGGCCTCGCGCATGGCCTTCATCTTGTCGGCGGCGGTGCCCTGGCCTCCGCTGATGATGGCTCCTGCGTGGCCCATGCGGCGGCCGGGAGGCGCGGTCTGGCCAGCGATGAAGGCGACAACGGGCTTCTTGACGTGCTGGCGAACGAACTCCGCCGCGGCCTCTTCCGCCGTGCCGCCGATCTCGCCGATCATCACAATAGCCTCGGTCTCGGGATCGTCGTTGAAGAGGCGCAGCGCATCAATATGTGTCGTCCCGATGATGGGGTCGCCGCCTATTCCGATGGCGGTCGATTGCCCGAAGCCGCGCTGGGTGAGCTGATGCACGGCCTCGTAGGTCAGCGTGCCGGAGCGGGAGACGATGCCGACCGAACCTTCCAGGTGGATGCGGCCGGGCATGATGCCGATCTTGGCTTTGCCGGGCGAGATGACGCCGGGGCAGTTCGGCCCGATGAGGCGCGACTTCGAGGTCTTGAGCTTGGCCCAGACCTTCACCATGTCAAGGGTCGGAATGCCCTCGGTGATGGCGACGATCAGCGGAATGCCCGCGTCCTCGGCTTCGAGAATGGCGTCTGCGGCAAAGGGCGGCGGCACAAAAATCATCGTCGCGTTGGCGCCGGTGGCGGCCACGGCGTCGGCCACGGTGTTGAAGACCGGCCAGCCTTCGTGCATGGTTCCACCTTTGCCTGGAGTGACTCCGCCGACTACGCGCGTTCCATACTCCGCGCAGCTCATGGCGTGGAAGGTGCCTTCTTTGCCGGTGATGCCCTGCACGATGAGACGCGTTCTTTTATCTACCAAGACTGCCATCTTATGCCCCCACGCTCGCTGCTTTTACAGCAAGCTCCGCTGCGTCCTTCATTGTCTCGCCCACCAAGAAATTCAGACCGGAATCCTTCAAAATCTTGCGTCCCTCCTCGACATTGGTGCCTTCGAGTCGCAACACTATCGGTACTTTGACGTTGAGGTTGCGCGTGGCCGCGACGACGCCGGTGGCCAGTCGGTCAACGCGCAGAATCCCGCCGAAGATATTGATGAAGATGGCCTTCACATTGGCGTCACTGAGCAGAATCTCGAAGGCGTGTTCGATCTGCTCCTGCGTGGCGCCGCCGCCCACGTCGAGGAAGTTGGCGGGCGAGCCGCCGGCGTACTGGATGATGTCCATCGTCGCCATGGCAAGCCCCGCGCCGTTCACCATGCAGGCAATCGACCCGTCGAGCTTGATGTAGTTGAGAGCGTACTTGCTGGCTTCCACTTCGAGCGGGTCTTCCTCGGCGGTGTCGCGCAGCGCTTTCAGCTCCGGATGGCGGAAGAGCGCGTTGTCGTCGAAGGTGATCTTGGCGTCGAGGGCGAAGAGCTTGCCGTCGGTGGTGGTGATGAAGGGATTGATCTCGACCAGCGAGGCGTCGGTCTCGATGTAGGCCTTGTAGAGGCTCTGAAAGAACGCAACCGCGGCGTTGATCTGCGCGGGCTTGAGGCCCAGCGCGAAGGCCAGCTTGCGCGCCTGCCACTGGCCCAGGCCGATGGCCGGGTCGATGGTTTCCTTGAAGATCGCCTCGGGAGTTTTGGCGGCGACGACCTCGATCTCCATGCCGCCGGCCTGCGAGGCCATAAAGACCAGCTTGCCGGTGACGCGGTCGAGGACGATGCCGAGGTACAGCTCGCGGTCGATGGCCGCCGTCTCTTCGATGAGCAGCCGCTGGACCTTTTGCCCCAGCGGGCCGGTCTGGTGCGTGACGAGAGTCATGCCGAGAATCTGCTGGGCGTAAAGCTCGGCCTGCTCGCGGGTGCGGGCCACCTTGACGCCGCCGCCCTTGCCGCGGCCTCCGGCGTGAATCTGCGCCTTGACGACAACGCCCGTGGCGCCGCCGGCGAAGAGCTTGCGGGCGACTGTCGAGGCCTCTTCGAGGGTGTGGGCCACTTCGCCGCGGGGCACGGCGACGCCGTATTCAGCAAGGATTTGCTTTGCCTGGTACTCGTGAATCTTCATGCGTTTGCGACCGTCCAGCCGCTGCATAGGGGATTGGGAGTCAGAGCCGGTGTGTGCCGAGCATGGCTGAGTCCGCGCCAGCGGTAAGCAAATAGTATCGTGCCAGCCAAAGGAGGAGCAAACCACCTGCGACCACCTGCGGTGGGGCCAGTCGGCGCTTCGCGCCATAGGTTTGGTGTTAACCCAGGTTCCCAAAGGCGAGGGAGCTGGCCACCCGCCAGCCCGGTTTCTCGAAAAAGCTAAGGCGAAGATGCTGGCCTAGAAAACGACTGCAAAAACGGCCTTTTTTTGCGCAAAACTGGCAAAAAAGGCGTGTTTGTTTGCTAAAAAACGGTGGCGTTTCGGGGTTTGTGTTTACTGATAAGTACACATGGATGGTTGATGAAGATGTTTATTATGTTTTAGTTGCATGGATGATCCCCTCTCAGAAACTGGGTTTTGAGGGTGGGGGGGGTGGGGGTGCCTCTGTTTTCTTCCCCTTTTGATCGCTTTTCCTTTGCCCCTGCGCCCTCTTCTTTTTCCCAACTCAAAACCATTGTGCGCCCGGGGAGGGAAATTATATGTAACTATTTTGAAGCAGGGAACAGGGAACCGGGATCAGAGATCAGGGAACAGCCGGTCGCCGAGGTTCGTGGCTTCCCACCCTTTCCGCGATAAGACTGCGGAAAGGAAGGGGCACCCAGCACCTAGATTTGTGGATGGGGACTAGCTCCACTCGTCCAAAGCTAATGAGTTATAGGTATCTTAATATCCACAATAGAATTCTTAATTGGTACACACGTCGCTCCTTGCGGGAACAACCCCAAAGATTCGGTTTTACTGCAATCTTGAAGAATCACGAATGTGTAGATTGATCTATTTAATGGCATAACAATCATCGGCATAACAATAAATGTCGGCCCATCCGGCAAATCAATATTAACACTCCCTGTTGAATCTGTTTCAAACCATTTTTCCCCATTACCCTCTGAATCCCGGAAGAGTACGCGTATTTGACTGATCGGTTTCGTCGGATGCGTCCCAGAATGGAATTGAACCCTCAATCGTCTCTCTTCTCCAACATCCTGCTTCGAAAGCGACGGTGTTGGTGTTGTGACTATATTTACGTAATCGATATTTGATATTGTGCGCATTTCGAGAACAACGTCATTCGTCGAGTCATCTACAAAGACTTCTTTGACAGTGTCCATAAAGCCTTTGCCAACTCCCTTGATTTCATATAACCCAGCGGGTAATTTGAAATACGGCGTCCACCTCTCTGAATCCGTCAAGAACAACTGTTGAGGCAATGTCTCAACTTCGAGATTGCGTACGGTGACTTTAAGATTTAAAACTCCTGCGCTTGAAGCGTAAACTGTTCGGACCTTCAGCTCAGCTGAGTGAAGTACCTGCTGTTGCAGCAGGAGCATTGACCAGAATATCCAAGTTGTTCTCACCATAGAAGCCCCATTTCATATCTCTCTGATCAGCGGCTAGTCCACCTCCCAATGTTTCAATATGGGTGACCCATCCACTGGGATGTTGGACGATGCGGCCAGGACGGAATCAGTATAGCTTGTCAGAAACAGTGCATGGTTGAGCTTCTCGATGTGCTGGGCGAAGCGCGGGGATCAACAGCGGCGGCCGCTTTCTGGTAGCATCCTCTATGGAGAACTTTGACCATGGATGCCCAACCCAGCGTGAGCCTCGGCTTACGGCGCAATGAAGACATCGCCCTCGATCTGCTCAAGTTTGTGGCTGCCACGGCCGGCGTGGGCCGCCCTGCCGCGCCATCGACCGGCTTCAGCGGAGCCGCCGGACCCAAGCCCGAAGAGCACGTCAGCCAGTTGCTCGAGCTGTATGGCCGCTGCCTGAAGGCCGTCGAAGGCAATGGGGCGACGCCGGTGAGCCAAGAACGTGAGCCGGAGCAGATCATGCAACGGCCGGAGCCGGCAGTTCGAGTGCCGGAGCAATATCCCGGCTTTGACAGGTCGCGGCTGTAGCAATTTTCTGTCTCAGTAAGGGCGATTCCGGGGTTCCCATCCATTCCGCAAAAGCGCGGAATGGATGGGGTACGGAGCTTTTTTACACCCTAAGTGAAGATGTTTTAGCTGTACAAAGACGCGTCAAACAGCATCAGCAAAAGCATTCCCAACAGGATCAAGGAGA